>LQAG01000131.1_pt1 | contig 32957 bp, 42 predicted proteins | sample 1535801 | NCBI WGS metagenome assembly LQAG01 (sample SAMN04331584, study PRJNA305678) | bioreactor metagenome | isolation source: bioreactor_3 inoculated with Wadden Sea sediment 1st replicate of a... | place: Germany:Bremen
ATGCTCGAACTCGACATGGCGCTTGATACCGATCTGGGAATCGATTCGATCAAACGGGTTGAGATCCTGTCGGCCTTGCAGGAAAACTGCCTGGGGCTCCGGCCATTAAGCCTGAGCATCTGGGGACGCTCCAGACCGTGGGCCAGATCGTCGACTTTCTGGCAACGACGTCCGACTCCGATGCTCCGAGCACCGGCAGCGCAAACAGGGAGTCGAGCGCACCCAAGGGGATTACACGCCGGCTGTTGAAAACAGTTCCACTGGCTTTGAACAGGCCTGACGTGGATATAAATTCCGCCCCTGGAGCAGAGGTCTGGATCACCGATGACGGCTCTGCTCTTGTGGATGCAATCTGTACCGGATTGACAGGTAAAGGGTTGATTCCTCGAAGAATATCCATCGATCAGCTGGAGTCCTTGACCGTCCCGGAGCGGTTGACTGGTCTGATTGTCATGTCTCCCCTCAAGGGCACGGATGATCGCTTCCTCAAGCAGTCTTTTCAGCTTGTACGCAAGCTCGGAGTCACTCTGAACAAAACCGCTCAGCAGGGTGGTGCTTTTCTGGCAACGTTGTCACGTCTAAACGGTAGTTTCGGCCTGGCCGACGGTTCTGTCGCCATAAACGATATCATGTCGGGCGGATTGGCCGGGTTGTGTAAAACGGCTGTCCTGGAGTGGCCTTCGATCCACGGAAGGCACTCGATCTTGCCATGGGGATGGAGATCTCTTCCACTGCTGCAGCGGTGATCGACGAGCTCTTCCGGCGCAGTCCGGTCGAAGTCGGTTTGACGTCACGCGGGTTGCAGGCGTTGGAGCTTGATACGATTAAACTTGATAAGGCCGATTTACACCTTCCGCTGAATCAGGGTGACCTGGTTGTGATCAGCGGCGGCGCTCGTGGCGTGACTGCTGAAGTTGCTGTCGCTCTTGCCGGACGGAGTCAGGCCACATTGTTACTGCTCGGCCGCAGTCAGTGACGGCCGATGAGCCTGAATGGCTGAAGGGGTTGACAGCCGAGGCCGATATCAAGAAGGAGATTGTCGCCCGATCTGCGACGGCGCTGAAACCACTTGAAGTTGCTCGCGAATTTGAACGGATCAGCTCTGAGCGGGAAATCCGAGTAAATCTGGATCGTATTTTAAATGCCGGAGGAACGCCGGTTTATCGAGCAGTCGATCTGCGTGATGAAGAGGGAGTCAGTGAAGTCATCAACGACCTGCGCCAACAATACGGGCCGGTCAGAGGCCTGATCCATGGTGCCGGCATCCTGGCTGACAAGTTGATTGCCGAAAAAACCGACGATCAGTTCGAACAGGTCTACTCGACCAAGGTTGACGGTCTCAGGTCGTTGCTCGGGGCTGTCGGTGAAGACGATCTTAAGTTTATCGCTCTGTTTTCGTCATCAACGGGGCGGTTTGGCCGTGTCGGTCAGGTCGATTATGCTGTCGCTAACGAAATCCTTAATAAAATGGCTCAGCAACAGGCTGTGGCCCGGCCTGATTGTCGTGTCGTCTCCCTGAACTGGGGACCGTGGGACGGCGGCATGGTGACCGAAGCGTTGAAGAAAGTTTTTGCCCAGGAAGGAATTGAAGTCATCAATCTCCAGAGCGGTGCGGAGTATCTGGTGGATGAAATTTCTGCGCAATCCGAATCTGCGGTCGAGCTCGTCATCCTTGGTGGTGAAACTGAAGAGGAGGCAGCGCTTGTGCCGGAGCCTCATCAGAATATTCATGTCTCAAAAGCTTTTGATCTCGATCTGTCGATAGATCAGTATCCGTTTCTGAAGTCCCACGTTATGGATGGCAAAGCCGTACTGCCGATGGCTGTCATTATCGAATGGATGGCTCATGGAGCGATGCACAATAACCCCGGGTTGAAATTTCAGGGGTTCAACGATCTACGCATTCTCAAAGGGGTCATTCTGCACCATGATGAAAGGCGAGAGCTGCAGGTTATGACCGGGAAGGCGATGAAGAGTGATGGTGTTCATATCGTTCCGGTTGAGCTGTCCAGCTGTGACGACAAGGGGCGGATGCAGGTTCATGCCCGCGGCCGGGTTGTGCTGTCGACCCGTCTGCCGGAACCCAAAGTAGCGATGGAAAAATTGTCGCTTGAAAGCTATCCGCATGATGATCAGGTCATCTATCAATCTGAACGCCTTTTTCACGGCGACGACTTCCACGGCATCCGCGAGGTTATCGGCTGCTCGGAGCAGGGGATCAGTGCCCTGTCCAAACCGGCACCGCAACCGCAGCAGTGGATCAGTCAGCCGCTACGCAGCTCATGGTTTGCTGATCCTCTCGCCCTTGACAGCAGCTTTCAGCTTCTTATTCTGTGGAGCTTTGAGCAATATCAGGCGGGATCCTTGCCGGTGTTTGCTGAGCGCTACCGGCAGTTCAAGGATCGCTTCCCAGAAAGTGGCGTTGAAATTCGTGTGCGCGTGAACAGGAAAGATACCCATCGGGCGGTTGCGGATATTGAGTTTATTGATCCCCTCGATGATCAGCTGGTTGCTCGCCTGGAAAACTATGAATGCGTTATCGATGCATCGCTGAATGCATCGTTTCAGCGGAACAAATTGACCGGGGTCGCCTGATATGGCTCCTGGAAAAACTGTTGCAATTGTTGGAATCGGCGGCGAGTTTCCCAGCTCGCCGACGCTTGAGCGTTTTTGGGAACATATCGTCAGTAACGCGAATACTGCTCGTGAAGCCCCGGTCGGCCGATGGTTGCTCGATACCGACAGCGTCTATGATCCTGAGGTCGGAGCTGCGGATAAGGTGTATTCCCGCAAAGCCTGTTTTCTGGACGATGAGGATAATCGGAGTCTGGCGGATGGCCTTGATCTGTCGATGGTCGACCTTGACGAGCTTGACCCATGTTTCGGCTGCTCTTGCGGGTCGGGAAGCAGACCGTAGACGACCATGGTGGCCATGGTTGGAAAAACAAATGCCGGAATTATCATCGGCAATCTGGCTCTGCCCAGCGAAAATCATCCCAGCTGTCACGTTATCTGCTTGGTCAAGCTTTCGTTGACCACCTGAGTGAGCAGCCATTGTCTGTTCCAGAAGGCCCCGTCGCACCGATCAACCGCTACGTTGCCGGTCTGCCTGCGAGTCTTCTTGCGCGTGCTCTTGGTTTTGGCGGCACCTGTTACACCGTTGATGCTGCCTGCGCATCATCGCTCTACGCCATTAAGCTGGCTGTGGATGAGTTGGTGTCGGGACGCGCTGACGCGATGCTGGCCGGCGGTTTGTCGCGTCCCGATTCCCTCTACACCCAGATGGGTTTTCTCAGTTGCGCGCTCTGTCTCCGACCGGAACCTGCTCTCCTTTCTCCAGCGGCGGCAATGGTCTGGTTGTTGGTGAAGGTTGTGGCCTGGTTCTGCTAAAGCGACTACAGGATGCGGTTCGTGATGGCGATCGGATTTATGCAACCATCAAAGGGATCGGGCTGTCGAACGATCTCGAAGGCAATCTGCTTGCTCCTGCCAGTGAAGGTCAGCTACGGGCCATGCAGGCGGCCTATAAGCAGGCCGGTTGGCAACCGGCCGATGTCGACCTGATCGAATGTCACGCAACCGGAACTCCCGTTGGCGACAAGGTTGAATTCAACAGCCTCTCTTCTCTCTGGAAGGGAACCCCCTGGCGTACGGGACAGTGTGTGATCGGTTCGGTCAAGGCGAACATCGGTCACCTGCTGACGGCGGCAGGTTCTGCAGCATTGATCAAAACTCTGCTGGCGATGAAAAACGGGATTTTGCCTCCTATGGCGAATTATACCGAACCCGGCCCCGGCATCGATCTGAATAACAGTCCTTTTCGGATTCTGAAGCAGCCGACGGTGGATTCTCCAGCGATAACCGCGTCGCGCAGCGGTCAGTGGCCTTCGGGTTTGGCGGTATTAATGCCATTACTGCTCGAAGAATGGAAGCCGGGGCAGAAAAGCAAGAGCCAGGTTGCTTCACATCCTCTGTTCCAACAGAAGTCTGAGCCGATCGCCATTGTCGGAATGGGCAGCCAGTTTGGAGCGTGGGAAAATCTTGACCAATTCAGCCAGCGGGTACTGGCTGACACAGACAAAACTCTACCCGAATCTCCTGAAAGCTGGTGGGGGATTGAGCAGAGCCGATGGTTTAAGGACCAGGGTTACCGTTCCGATACCTTTAAGGGGTTTCTTGTGCCTGAGGTCGGCACTGCCCCGGGAGAATTCAGAATTCCTCCGACCGAACTGGCTGAGATGCTGCCACGTCAGCTGTTGATGTTGAAAATTGCAGCAGCAGCGCTCAACGATGCCAGAGTTGAGCATGATGATCTGCTTTTTACTGGAATTTTCATCGGTTGCGGTCTTGATCTGAACGCGACGAATTTTACTTTCCGTTGGGGAATGCATAACTATGCTCGTATCTGGGCGGAGCAGCTCGGTCTCGACCTTAACGAGCAACAACTTGAAACCTGGACTTCACAATTACGCGACAGCTGTGGTCCCGCTCTGACTGCCAACAGAACCATGGGAGCGCTTGGGAGTGTTGTCGCCAGCCGGATTGCCAAGAATTTCAGGATCGGTGGGCCAAGCTTTACCCTGTCCAGCGAAGAAAATTCGGGTCTCAGAGCGCTGGAGGTGGCGGTGAACTCACTCCAGGAGGGGGCCATCAACCGTGCCATTGTCGGTGCCGTCGACTTAACGGGTGACCTGCGTAATGTGTTAAGTCGTCATCAGGACTCTCCTTATTCAAAGAGTGGAAACCTCAAGCCCTTTGATCAGGCGGCTGACGGGACTCTGATTGGAGAGGGGGCTGCCGCTGTTGTGCTCAAGCGCTTGAGTGATGCAAGGCAGGACGGTGACAGGATCTATGCTGTCATACGGGGAGTTGGTACTGCCATCGGCGGTGACGTTGGTAATGTGCTGCCGTCGAGGGATGCGTACAGGCGTTCAGTTCAGCGTGCCTGTCATCAGGCGCGAACAGGATCGGAACGAATCACTTTATTGAAACCGACGGCAGCGGTGACCAGCGGGCGGATCATTTTGAAGCCGATATCCTGGGTAAATTTGTGTCTGCTGAGCAAAATGTCCAGCTGTGTCATATCGGCAGTGTCAAAGCCGCCATCGGCCACGCCGGTGCAGCTGCCGGTTTGGCCTCTGTCGTAAAGACAGCCCTCTGTCTCGCCCATCGTATCATTCCTCCACTGCATGGCACGGAGCATCTGGTCTATGACTGGATTCGCGACAAGCGAAAATGTTCGAATCCCGTAGAGGCTCAGTATTGGCTGACCAATGCGGCAGAAGGGCGTCGGCAGGCTTTGATTTGTGGACTCGGCGGTGACGGCTCATGTTCCCATGCCGTCATGGAAGAGTACGATAAGAGCAGCATTTCGGTCGCGTCTTCGCGGACATCTCTGAATGAAGGATTATTCGTTCTGCAGGGCAGCTCTGCAGATGAGATTATCGCTGTTCTCGCTCGACTGGATGCGTTTGTTCAGCGGCACGATGGACGAAGTGTGGACTCGGTGGCAGGCTCCTGGTTTGCTGAAAGGGGTATCGGTTTGATGGGGAGCAGACATTGTGCCTGGTGGCGGACCGGATTGACAGTCTGAGAAACAGATCGCCTTCGCCGCAGAAGCGCTTAGGGTCAATCCGGATCAGGCGATCGGACCCAATGGCCGGCAACCGCTTGACCCGAGCCTGCGCGACCATGTTTTTTACTCGCCCGATCCGCTGGCGCGGCAGGGAAAGATTGCTTTCGTTTTTCCCGGTTCAGGGAATCATTTTGCTGGAATGGGGCGGCAGCTGTCGGCACTCTGGCCACAGATCTACCGCAATCAGGATCAAAACAGCAGCTTTCTGGCTGATCAGTACAGGCCGTATCAGTTCTGGCAAAAGCATCTCGCCGACCCTGTTCATGATGATCATAACGCTCTGGTGATTTCACACGTAGCTCTTTGTACGGCACTGCATGACCTGTTGCGGCACTTTTAATATCAATCCCCAGATGATCAGTGGTTACAGTCTGGGCGAATCGGCGGGGTTGTTTTCTTCAGGAGCTTGGAGAGATCGTGATGGCATGCTCCAGCGCTTGAGAAATTCGAGTCTTTTTACCCATGATCTGGGAGGGGAATGTCGTGCCGCTCAACGGGTCTGGGGTATGAAACCGGGTGAGAAGGTCGACTGGCTGCTGGGGATGGTTGATCTTCCGGCTGAACAGATCCTGGCTGAATTGAAGGACCGAAAGCGGGTTTACCTGCTGATTATCAATACTTATCGCGAAGCTGTCATCGGAGGGCAGAGGGCAGAGGTCGAACGCTTGGTTGAAGAACTGGGCTGTCACTTTTCCCGCTCAAGGGAGTGACGACGGTGCACTGTGAAGTGACCAAGGCCGTTGCTAACGCTTACCGGGACCTTCACCTGTTTGATGTCTCACACCCGCAGGGAATCGATTTCTACAGCTGTGCTTAGGGAAGAAATATCCGATCAGCCGTGAAATTCGGCTGACGTCATCTTGGCTCAAGCACTTGAAACGATTGATTACCCGCGTGTCATAGAGCAGCTCTATCGTGATGGTGCCAGAATTTTTATTGAAGTCGGACCGGGCGGTTCCTGCAGCCGAATGATCAATAGTATTCTTGAAGGGCGTCCGCACATAGCCCGTTCAATCTGTTTGCCGGGTCAGGATGCCACAACTCAGGTTTTACGTTTGTTCGGTCAGTGCCTGGCGGAAGGTATTGCGGTCGATCTGGAAAAACTGTATGGTTCCGGGGCGTTATTTCAGCCCCGAAGCGGTACTCAAAAACCGATTGTCGCGACGATTGGCGGCACATTTTTCAAACCATCTTTACCCGACATTAATTCTTTTAAAACAGCAATTTCTATTGATGAAGTTAAAGTTGATAATAAGGTGACAGGAAAGGCTGAACAGTCCTCTTCCACGGTCGAGAACAGGATTGTGGACGATGCAGGTATCGGGTCGATTAATCGTCATATCGAATCGCATTTCAAGGCTCATGAAGCTTATTTGAATTTTTCTTCCGACATGCAACAGGCTCTGACCGCGGCGATCAATCAGCAGATGAATCTGCTGCAGCAAGTTATGGCCAGTGGTGAAAATGTCGGATCGGTCGATAGCTTTAATCCCAGTGCTTCTGTGAGCGTGACGGACGTCCCCCGGCAGCCGGCCGGTTTTCCTGCAGCGGCTGAAAAGGTCGCTTTTGATCGTGACCTGTGCATGGAGTTCGCTATCGGCTCTGTCGGTAACATGCTCGGACCGGATTTTGCTGAGGTCGACACTTATCCGACACGTGTACGTCTGCCTGATGAACCGCTGATGCTGGTTGACCGCATCCTGACCGTCGAGGGGGAACCGCGCTCAATGAGCCATGGTCGGGTGGTCACCGAACACGATGTCCATCCCCAGCGCTGGTACCTGGATGGCGGACGGATACCCACCTGTGTCGCTGTCGAAGCGGGACAGGCCGATCTGTTTCTGTCCGCTTATCTCGGGATCGATTTTATCAGCAAGGCAAGGCTGTTTATCGTCTGCTTGATGCTGAGGTCACTTTTCATCGCACGTTACCGGTGGCGGGAGAACGATTCATTACGATATCAGGATTGATGAGTTTTCCGTCAGGATCAGACTTACCTGTTCCGCTTCAATTTTGAGGGAACTGTTAACGGTGAGCCTCTGTTATCGATGAAAAGGGGTGCGCCGGTTTCTTTACCGCCGAAGAACTGGCTGCAGGGAAGGGGATCGTTCACACCAGAATGGATTTGATGGCAAAGCCGGGCAAGTTGCCCGCTGATTGGCGCGAGCTGACTCCTATGGCCATTGAAAGTTATGATGATGCTCAGGTGAACGCCCTCTATAAGGGTGATCTGGCAGGCTGTTTCGGTCCCCGTTTCAGTCAACTGCAAACTGAAGCGCCCATACTCCTTGCCTGGTGGCAAGCTGAAGCTGGTTGACCGTGTCATCAAGCTTGACCCCAAGGGGGGGGCGCTATGGCATCGGCCAGATTACCGCTGAGATGGATATCGATCCACAGGACTGGTTCCTGACCTGTCATTTTGTCGACGACCGCGTCATGCCCGGGACTTTGATGTATGAGTGCTGCCTGCATACGCTGAGAATTTACCTGATGCGCATGGGTTGGGTTGGAGAAGGTGATCAGACCTGGTGCGAGCCCGTGCCGGGTGTGTCCAGCGGTTTGAAGTGTCGTGGGCAAGTGGTTGAAACGACAAGAACCGTCACCTATCAGGTCAGTATAAAGGAGCTTGGTTATCGCCCTGAACCCTATGCCATTGTTGATGCTCTGATGTTTGCCGACGGCCACCCGATTGTTGAAATCCCTAATATGTCTGTGCAGTTAGCTGGTCTTAGTCAGGGGAAGGTAGAAGCCCTCTGGGCAACAGCTCTTGCGCCGAAAATCATGGTGCTCCTAAGCGGGTTCTTTATGATACCGACAGGATTACTGCTTTTGCCATCGGTCATCCATCGGAAGCTTTTGGTGAACCCTATCGAATTTTGATCATGAACGCAAGATTGCCCGTCTCCCTGGTCCACCGTTTCAATTTCTTGATCGCATTGTCGAGATTGACGGCGAACCGTGGACGCTGGTTGAAGGAGCTTCTGTTGTTTCCGAATACGATATCCCGGCGGATGCCTGGTATTTCAATCAAGGCCGTCAGCAGAACATGCCGTTCAGTGTGCTGCTGGAAATCGGTTTGCAACCCTGTGGTTGGTTGGCTGCATACTGTGGTTCAGCGCTGACCAGTACAACAGATCTGTCTTTCCGTAATCTCGATGGCAATGCGGTTCAACACCGTGCCGTGACCGCCGACAGTGGAACCCTGTCCGTTGCCGTCACCATGACCCGCGTCGCCAGCAGCGGCGGGATGATTATCCAGAATTACGATTTCGAAGTCAGTGACAGCCATGGCCCGGTTTATACCGGTGATACTGTCTTCGGTTTCTTTTCCAGGGAGTCGCTGGCGCAACAGGTTGGGGTCCGAAGTGCGACACCCTACCAACCTCAGGCTCATGAAATCGACAGGGCGGAGACGTTCGCTTACCCTGACAGGGCCCCTTTTCCTGATCGCATGCTGCAGATGATCGACACGATTGAACTCTATATTCCCGACAGTGGCCCAGAAGGACTCGGATTTATCCGCGGTCGTAAAAAAGTTGACCCGGAAGAATGGTTTTTCAAGGCTCATTTTTATCAGGACCCTGTCTGCCCTGGGTCACTTGGACTGGAATCCTTTCTGCAATTATTGAAGGTTGTCGCGGATCGACGTTGGGGTGCTGATGAACAGAGCCGATTTGAGACCGTTGCTCTTGGAGAAAAGCATAGCTGGAACTATCGCGGGCAGATTATTCCGGCGAATGACGAAGTGATTATTGAGGCTGCGATCACTGCCGTAGACGATCAACTGCAGTTGATTAAGGCCGATGGATTCTTGAGTGTCGATGGCAAAATTATTTACCAATTGAAAGATTTCAGTCTGAAAATGAGTCACCCTGCATGAGGAAACTTCACTTGACCGGTTAAACTGTGTTACAACCTCTGTCCTCAACCTGACTTGAGGCTTCAGGTCGAATAAAGAGCGATTGTTTTTATCGGGCAAAAGGTAAGGGATGAAATATTCAAGAGTTTATATCGAATCGGTCGGTTACGAGCTGGCTCCTATTGTTATCACTTCTGCAGAACTTGAGAGTCGACTCAAACCGGTTTACGACGCTCTGCATATTTCGTCAGGACAGCTGGAGGCTTTAACCGGTATTCGTGAACGCCGTTGGTGGAAACCCATACGCCTGTTTCTCAAGGAGCCATTGCGGCCGCAAAAAGGCTCTGCTTGAGCGTAATGTCCCGGCTGATGAGATCGGTGCGGTCGTCTATGCCGGTGTCTGTCGAGAGCATTTCGAGCCGGCAACGGCCTGTCAGGTTGCGGCAGCCATCGGTGTTCAGGGAAATGCGGCCGTGTACGATACCTCCAATGCCTGTCTTGGTGTCCTGAACGGCGTCCTCGATATTGCCAATCGTATAGAGCTGGGGCAGATCAGGGCGGGGCTGGTCGTCGCCTGCGAGAGCTCGCGTGAGATTAACGAAATCATGATTCAGCGGATGCTCGATAATCCGTCGATGGAGCTGTTTACCAAATCTCTGGCGACCTTGACCGGTGGTTCCGGTGCAGCTGCAGTTCTCTTGACCGATGGCTCCTTCGCACCGACCCGGAAACCCAAACTCCTTGGTGGCGTCAATATCGCTGAACCTCAGTATCATGAGTTGTGTCGTTGGGGAATCAACAATGATGATCCTGAAAATCCGGTTCCCTATATGGCAACCGACGCTGTTGCTGTTATGAAACACGGTGTCGAACTGGGCAAGCGAACCTGGAACCAATTTTCGACTGAGCTGGGGATCACAGCGGAACGGATCAGTAAGGTCATCTGCCATCAGGTGGGAGAAGCGCACCAGAAATTGATTCTGCAGACCTCGGTATCGATCAGAATAAAGATTTTCCGACCTTTGAGTTCCTGGGGAACATGGGCACGGTCTCTCTTCCAATTACAGCGGCTATTGCCAAGGAACGCGATGAACTCAGACCGGGGGATCTGGTCGGTTTTCTTGGGATCGGCAGTGGCCTCAACTGTTTGATGATGGCAATCCAATGGTAAGTGTTTCTCCACGCTTGAAAGTTGAATATCCGTTCAAGAGCCGATTTCTCGATATTGATGGGCTGAAATATCATTATCTGGATGAAGGGCAGGGGAGCCATTGATCATGGTTCATGGGAACCCTTCCTGGTCGTTTTATTATCGTCATCTGGTTCGCGACCTGCGTCACCAGTACCGGGTGATTGTCCCTGATCACATCGGCTGCGGATTGTCTGATAAGCCGGCCGATTCACAATATTGTTTTCTCTGGAACAACGGGTCAGTGATCTGGACCGTCTGATCAAATCATTGAACTTGAAGCAGAAGCTGACTCTGGTTGTTCACGACTGGGGTGGCATGATCGGTATGGCCTGGGCGGTGCAGAATCCTGATAAAATTGCCCGTCTGGTGATCACCAACACGGCCGCGTTCCATCTGCCGCAGACCAAAAAATTGCCGCTGGCTTTGAAAATTTGCCGCGAAACCCAATTTGGTGCATTTCTGGTTCAGGGTTTGAACATCTTTGCCCGTGGCGCAGCCTGGGTGGGCTGTAAGCGCAAAAGGATGCCGGCTGACCTGCGTCAGGCTTACTGCAGTCCGTACAATAACTGGAAAAACCGGGTTGCGACCCTGCGTTTTGTTCAGGATATCCCCTTAAAGCCTGAAGATCGTGGCTATGACCTAATCAGTGCGACCGCTGCCGGACTGAAACAGTTTGAACGGCTGCCGATCTGCCTGTTCTGGGGAGAACAGGATTTTGTCTTTGATGATCATTTCCTCAAAATCTGGCAACAGCTCTATCCCCGGGCGGAAATGCATCTCTATCCCGATTGCGGTCATTATATCCTTGAAGATGCGCGTGATGACGTTATCCCACTGATCCGCCAGTTCCTCGAAAATAATCCACTGACAGCCTAAAGGTTTAACTTGATGGATGCCTCTGCCAGCCATAACATCGCTTCTCATCTGCCGCGTATGGCAGCACTGCAACCGGATACGGCAGCACTCCATATCCCCGTAGGGAAAAGCCGGAACTACCAGAGCTACAGTTTCAAAGAACTTGAGGATTACAGTAATCGTATCGCCTGTGCGTTGGAGCTTTATGGGATCTGCCGTGGGATGCGGGTGGTGTTGATGGTGACGCCAGGACTGGACTTCTTCGCTTTGACTTTTGCCCTGTTTAAATTAGGCGCCGTTCCGGTTCTGGTTGATCCCGGTATTGGTGCCAAGAACCTCAAGGTCTGCCTTGAAGAGGCTCAGCCGAAGGCCTTTATCGGGGTGGCCAAAGCCCATATCGCCCGCATCCTTTTCAAATGGGCCAAGTCAACGTTGAAAATATGGATTACCGTCGGCACCAAACGATTGTGGAAGGGGGTAACCCTTAATGCTCTGCTTGCCTCTGTGCCTGATGGGAAAAACTATCGGACTGTGCGCACGGGGACCGACGAAACGGCCGCGATTCTGTTTACCAGCGGCAGCACCGGAGTGCCAAAAGGGGTTATCTACAGCCACGGTAACTTTATGGCCCAGGTCGATCAGTTGCAGAAGATTTATCAGATCAAGCCGGTGAAATAGATCTTCCGACCTTTCCGTTGTTTGCCCTTTTTGCCCCTGCGCTCGGTATGAGTGCGGTTGTTCCGGTCATGGATTTCACCCGACCCGGTTCCGTTGACCCCCTCAATATCATCGCCCCAATTCAACAATTCAACATCACAACCATGTTCGGTTCGCCCGCTCTGATCAATCGTGTCGGTCGTTATGGCGAAATGCACAATATCAAGCTGCCGTCCTTGAAACGAGCCATATCTGCAGGGGCACCGGTTCCGGCTCAGGTCCTGGAGCGTTTCTGTGGATTGTTGAATGATGAAGCTCAGGTGTTCACCCCCTATGGTGCAACGGAGTCGTTACCGGTCTGTTCCATCGGCAGTAACGACATCCTGAGCGATACCCGTTACGCGACCGATCAAGGCAGGGTGTTTGTGTCGGCTATCCTGTTCCTGCGATCGATTTGCAGGTGATCTCTATCTGCGATGATGTGATTGAGCAGTGGGATGAGCATCTGGTTGTTGAGGATGGTCAAATTGGTGAAATTGTGGTCAAAGGGCCACAGGTGACCCAGGGCTATTACAATAGGGCTGAATCGACGGCGCTGGCAAAAATTCATACTGCTGATGGCTGTTTCTATCATCGTATGGGAGACCTTGGTTATCGTGACGGTGTTGGGCGCATCTGGTTCTGTGGGCGCAAGACTCACCGGGTCATCTGCGCCGGCCGGACACTGTTTACGATCCCTTGTGAAGCCGTTTTTAACACTCACCCCGACGTTTTCCGCTCGGCGCTGGTTGGTGTTGGTGATCCTGGTCGGATGAAACCTGTGATCTGTATTGAGCTGGAGGCAAAGGTCGCAGGAAAAGAGCAGAAGCGGATCAAGGCCGAACTTGAACAGCTGGCGGCGCAGAACCCGGTGACGGACTCGATCAAGGAGTTACTGTTTCACCCCTCTTTCCCGGTTGATATCCGACACAATGCCAAGATTTTTCGCGAAAAGCTGGCTCTCTGGGCAGCGGAGAAGCTGTCATGACTGTTCTGGTTACAGGCGGCGGTGGTTTTCTCGGTAAGGCGATCGTAAAATTGCTGCTTCAGCGAGGAGATGAGGTCCGTTCCCTGGCCCGAAACAGATATCCTGAACTTGATCTCCTTGGTGTCGAACAGTTTTGCGGCGATCTCTGTGACGGTCGTACGGTCGATAGGGCTGTCTCCGGCTGTGATCTGGTTTTCATGTTGCCGCCAAAGCAGGCGTTTGGGGGATTATCATGACTTTTACCAGCCGAATGTGATCGGGACCAGGAATATTCTGGCCGCCTGCCGCACATATGGGGTCAGGAGCCTGGTCTATACCAGCTCACCCAGCGTCGTTTTTGATGGCAATGATATGGAAGGGGCTGACGAATCCGCTCCCTATCCGGAACATTTCCATGCCTTTTATCCACAGACCAAAGCTGAGGCCGAACAGCTTGTGCTGAAGGCAAACGATAACACCCTGGCAACCGTGGCACTGCGTCCACATCTGATCTGGGGACCGGAAGATAACCACCTGGTCCCACGGATACTTGAACGGGGCAGGGCGGGGGCGCTGAAACGGGTCGGCCGTAAAGACTGTCTGGTTGATACTGTCTATATCGATAACGCCGCTAAGGCGCATCTGCAGGCTGCCGACAAGCTGGATATCAACTCAGTTGTCAGTGGTAAGGCTTACTTCGTCTCCAATGATGAACCTCTGCCCCTGTGGGAGCTGGTCAATCGGATTTTAGCGACGGCAGAGATCGCTCCAGTGACCCGTTCCGTTTCTCCAGCTGTTGCGTATGCTGCCGGTTGGCTTCTGGAAAAGGTTTATGCCTGGTTGAAACTATCTGGAGAACCGCGCATGACCCGTTTCGTCGCTCGTGAATTGTCAACCGCTCACTGGTTTGATCTGTCGGCTGCACGCCAGGATTTTTCGTACTCTCCCGAGGTCAGTATCGACGAGCTGGAGCGCTTGCGCTGTTGGATTCAGGCCGGTTCCCGTGAGACCTGATGTCTCCCTCTGGCAGGATCCTCCTGCACAATTATCTCTCACCCCGTCGAGTCTGCATCTGTGGCGTTTTTCCATCAAGTCGGAGCTGATCGGAGCTGATCAATTCCGCTTGTTACTCGCAGGGGATGAATTGCAGCGGGCTGCACGTTTTCTGGATCGCAGCAAAGGTGATTTTTTTATCGCTGCCAGGACCTGTCTGCGGATCATTCTGGGCCGCTACCTTCACGCCCCGCCACAGGAAATCGGTTTCACCTGTAATTCACACGGCAAACCCTTTCTCCTGCCACCGTACAACGACATCTATTTTAATCTGTCCCATTCAGACACTGAGGTTGTTCTCGCCGTCTCCCACGAAAAAAATACGGGTGTTGATCTTGAAAGAATCGATTTTACGCTGAACTATGATTCAATTGCTGACCAGTTTTTTCACAACCTCAGAGTTGTTGACATTAAAGACACATCAGGACAGTCGTAGACGAAGGGCTTTTTATCGGCTCTGGACCCGTAAAGAAGCGATTTTGAAAGCGGCAGGGACCGGTTTCAGAGGTGTCTGTGATGTAGAAGAGTTTCTTCCCCATTTGACTTTGAAGACATTTCCACTCCCCAATGGCTATCTCTGCAGTTGCGCAGTGAATGCGCCGCTGAGTACGATATGCCGTTTTGATATATCGGACATGGAGTTTTTTCTGACCGATTTAACTTAACGCGGAGCTGACTGAAAAAACTTTGCTGCTGTCAGTACTGACCGTTTGTTCGCTGTTTCTTCTGTTGTCTCTGGTTCTTCTCTCCTGAGAACACTGCTGAAGCCTGCCTGTTTGTCAATTTGACGACTGAGGATACATGGGCCGTAACTTAAGCGATTTTCTGTGCCCATCAAAAAGTTTTAAAGAAGGATCGGCCGACTCTTGTCTTTCTTTTGGCGGGCCTGTGCTATTCTGTATAAAACCCGTTGATCATCATGAAAAAAGGCAGGTGTTGATGAAACGACAGCTTTTGCTTGTCTTGGGGATGGCTTTACAACTGGCCGGCTGGTTCAGCGCTTTTCTCCTGAACAGCATCCCGGAATACCGAACCTTCTATATCATTGTTCCGACCCTTCTGCTGGGCACCGGCATGGGGGTTGCGCTCAAGATCGTTGGCGGCAAGTTGACCGCCCTGACCCTGGCTTTGACAGCGTTAACTGCACTGTTGACCTTGAATCAGCTTTTTCCGTCCAGGGGCGTGAGTATTTCAGCGTTTCAACAACACCTGCATGAAAATGGACATCAAGGGCGAGTGGTCGACATCAGTTCCCCGGATCCGGCCCAGATCGACCTCTCTGGCGCTGTGGAAGCCTTTGCCGATATTGAAATCAGTCTTTTGCTCAACTGCCCGATGCACCTGCAATGATGACAATGGACGACTCTCTGCAGCTCTACGTCTCATTGTCTGATCTTGGGGCCGTTTACCGGTTGGAAGACGTCGATCGTGATGGTTTTGCTGAGCGCATGATTCTTTTTTCTGCCGATCTCGACAGGCCGACGGGAGTTGCCTGGCTGGACGGTAAGCTCTACGTTGCCGAACCAGCCGGAATCATGACCCTGACAGATCCTGATCGTGATGGCCGGGCGGACACCAGTGCTGTCCTTCTTGATTCTCTGCCCGATGACGGGGGCCATTGGAGTCGTGCTTTAAGTGTGTTTGAACAGAATTTATATCTGGGCATCGGTTCGCGCTGCAACGCCTGCGACGAAAGTAATCCTCTCAGGGCCTCTGTTCAGAAGGTGAATCCCGTCGACGCCGTTATGACTGGCTATGCAACAGGGTTACGTCAACCACTTGGATTGGCCTGGTCGCCTGACGGGGTGTTGTGGTCGACCGATATCGGTCGGACAGGGCAGGGGGCGCCTATCCTGATGAGATTAACCGCATTGCTGAAGCCGGGGATTACGGATGGCCGTACTGCTATGGCAAGAATGATAAAGATCCGCTCATGGGGGATTCCGACCGCTGTCAAAATACGTTGGAAAGCAGTTTCGAGTTGCCGGCCCGCTCAATCCCAAGCGGTCTTGCCTTTGGTCACAGGCTCAATGCTCCAGAAGAGTTTCGGAGCAGTCTTTACGTCGCTCTCAACGGCTCCAATCCTGAAACTGGAGCTCGTATCATCAGGATTCCCTATGAGAAAGAGCGGATTGGGGCCCGCGGAAAAGAATTTATTCGCAGTTTACGCCCAAATGAGAAGAAATGGGGGCAGCCCCGGTCTCTCTATGCCGGGAAGGATGGAAACCTATATGTGAGTGATAGTTATGGCCGATCGGTGTTCCGTATTCGATGGTTGGTTGATAACACACAATGAAAGAATCGCATACATATTACGATTTTTCTTGACACTCCATACTCGATTTGGTACTTCAATGCGCACGCCAGATCGGCGCTTGATGGCCCCGTCGCCAAGTGGTAAGGCAGAGGTCTGCAACACCTTTATCAGCAGTTCGAATCTGCTCGGGGCCTCCATCAATAAATCAGAGTGTCAGTCGTCGTGTGCGGCTGGCACTTTTTTTGTTTGTCGTTGACAGACAATCAGGATACCTTCGGGCGATGGAATTATTAACACCACAAATTATCGGGTTGATCCTTATTACCGGGGCCTTCGCGGGGTTTCTCGCCGGGTTGCTCGGGATCGGTGGCGGTGTTATTTTGGTGCCCCTTTTCTTATGGCTGTTTCCCTATGCCGGTTTTCAGCCGACATTGTTGTCCATACTGCATTTGGGACCAGTCTGGCTATTATTTTACCGACAGCTGTCAGCAGTACCCTGGGTCACCGGTCACGAGGCAATGTTGATTGGCACATGGTTGCTTTTCTGGCCTGTGGCGGCATCCTCGGCTCTCTCCTTGGATCATCGGCGGCGGCTGTCATGGGTGGAGAAATCCTGAAGATGTGTTTTGGACTGATGCAGATGGTCGTCAGTCTGAAACTGCTTTTTTTCAAGCAACCCTATCTGCCTCCGGGCGACAGCGCCATGGCACGCAAACGGTCGCTGTTTATGGTCGGTCTTGCTGGCGGTTTTTTTTCAGCCTTCTTCGGCATTGGCGGTGGAGTGATTGCTGTCCCCCTGATGCTTATTTTCTTGCACCTGCCGATTCATCTTGCCGTCGGTAACTCGAGTGCCCTGATCGTTGTCTCTTCACTCGCTGCGGTCAGTTGCTACGTCTGGTATGGTCTGCACCTGTCCGAACCCGCACCATTTTCGTTCGGTTATGTGAACCTGCTGGTGGCTGTGATCATTGCCCCTCTGACGATTGTCTTTGCGCGTGTCGGGGTCAGGTGTGCCAGTAAAACCAGTCAGACAAAACTGGTTAAAATCTTTGCTGTGCTGTTACTCTGTGTAGGTATCAAGATTTTACTCGATATCTGAAGGAGCGAAGTGATGATCCGACAACCTGCTGTAGCGGGTCGTTTTTACCCATCCGACCCGCAGACATTGAAGAGAGATGTTGATCGGTTACTCGTCAGCCAGGCAGGACAGGAGCCGGCCCGAGCTGTCATCGTGCCTCACGCTGGTTATGTTTATTCCGGAGCTGTTGCCGGAGCTGTTTTTGCGGCGACTGAAGTACCGCGCTCAATTATCCTTCTCGGGCCCAATCATCACGGTCTTGGCCCGGCAATCGCCGTCAGTGGAGCGGAGGCTGGGATACGCCATTGGGCAGAATCCCGGTCGATTCGCCGCTGAGGCAACGGCTGCTCGAATGTCGTGCTGATCTGCAAGTGGATGATTCAGCTCATGAACATGAACATTCACTTGAAGTGATGCTGCCGTTTCTGTTGCGACGGCGAGCTGATATAAGTATTGTTCCGATTGCCGTGGGGCTTCTTGATCTGGACCATTGTCTGGCTTTCGGGACCGGTCTGGCCCAGGGCCTGAAGGAATGTTGCGATGACGTTCTTCTGCTTGCCAGTAGTGATATGAACCATTTCAGCCCTGCTGCAATGACAACGCAGCTTGATAACCTGGCGATTAAAGCAATGACCGACTATGACCCGTCGCAGCTTTATCGGGTTGTGCGTGAAAGGGCATCAGTATGTGCGGTGTCCTGCCGACCATCGTGGTTATGCAGGCCGCCAGAGAACTGGGTGCTTCAATCTGCCGTCTGGTCATTATTCTCATTCCGGCCGGATTAACGGTGACAACAGCCGTGTCGTCGGTTATGCAGGGCTGACGCTGCACTAGAAGAAAGACTCTATGCCAGCCACGAAGGAACAGACTTCTTTGACCGGGATTTGTTCCTTCGTGGCTGGCCCGATGCAATGGCTGCAATTAAACTTTTTGTTCAATCTGGATTTTCAAGGAGTGACTATGTCTGATTTACGTGTTCGCTTTGCGCCCAGCCCGACTGGGTATTTGCATATCGGAGGGGCCAGAACCGCACTGTTCAACTATTTGCTGGCGCAAAAACAGAAAGGGACCTTTGTCTTAAGAATTGAAGATACCGATGTCGCTCGTTCCACCCAAGAGTCGGTTGACGCTATCCTTGACGCCATGGACTGGCTTGGTCTCAGCTGTGATGAAGGGCCGTTTTATCAATCTGACCGCTTTGATCTTTACAAGGAAAAAGTTCAGCAGCTGGTGGATGAGGGTAAGGCCTATCGTTGTTACTGCAGCGCGGAAGAGCTTGATGCAAAACGCGAAGCTGCCATGAAGGATGGACGCAAGCCCAAATACGATGGGACTTGTCGAAATCGCACCGACAGCCCCGATCTGCCTTATGTCGTCAGGTTCAGGCTGCCTGAAGGTCGTGAAGAGGTCACCTTTGCTGACCAGATCAAGGGAGGCATCAGTTTCCGTACTGAAGAACTGGATGACCTGATTATTCAACGGACCGACGGCACACCGACCTACAACTTCGTTGTTGTTATTGACGATGCGGAGATGGGGATCAATCTCGTTATCCGCGGGGACGATCACATCAACAACACCCCGCGTCAGATTTTGCTGTACGAAGCCCTTGGCTACGAGGTCCCTCTGTTTGCTCACGTGCCGATGATTCTCGGTTCCGATAAAAAGCGTTTATCCAAACGGCATGGGGCGACCTCGGTCATGGCTTATCAAGAGCTCGGTTTCCTTCCGGAAGCGATGGTCAATTATCTTGTCCGCCTTGGCTGGTCACTCGGTGATGAAGAAATTTTCAGCATGGCCGATCTGATTGAAAAATTCAGCCTTGAAAAACGTCGGCCGGTCGGCAGGTGTGTTCAATCCTGAAAAACTGTTGTGGCTCAACAGCCATTACATTAAAACAGGCGACCCTCAGCGGCTGGCTGATCTGCTCAGACCTTTTCTTGAAAAAGAGATATGGATCTTTCCTCCGGACCGGATCTGGTTGCTGTCGTTAAGAGCCTGCAGGAGCGTGCTGCGACCATGGTCGAGATGGCTGACGGTGCAGAATTTTATTTCTGCAATCAGCTTGAGTATGATGAAAAAGCCCGAGCGAAGTTTTTCACAGCCGATAAGGCCGAACTGTTTGACATTTTGACTGCCGAGTTGAACAGTTGCCCTGAGTTTTCTGAAGAGGCTCTTGAGCAAGCCTTTGCTCATGTCATGGAAAAACAGAATTGAAGTTTGGGAAGATCGCGCAACCGTTGCGTGTCGCTTTGACCGGTGGTACAGCAAGCCCCAGTATTTATGAAGTTCTTCAGGTCTTGGGTAAAGAATCCTCTTTGGCACGGATCAAACGAGCTAAAGCGCATCTAACCTGATCAAAAAGAGCCATCCGGAAACGGATGGCTCTTTTTTTTATTTATCAAGCTGTTCTTTAATCCAACTGTCCAGCTGGTCAGAGATTTCAATCGGCAGGTCGATAAACTTGACCCCATCCCGGTTCAAATGGAAGGTGAGTGCCATGTGGACGTTTCCAGACCACTTCGCAGCAGCACCTGACCGTACCTTTGAGAGGTGGAGGCAATTGAAATTCAAGATTGATCTGTTGTCCGGCCTGAATCGGATTTGTCGTTGCTATAAACATCCCGCTGCGGCTGATGTTTTTGCTGTAACCAAAAAAAGCCGGCCGGTCACCATCAATGTGAATTTTTGAATGATGAGTGGCGCGCGTAGGTTTGTTCTCAAATCGGCCTTTGGGCCGTCTTCTTCAATCGTCATAAGCTCCCTCATAAAAATCCTGAAATAAAACTATTCTATCTTGGCTTATGATGCAATCCCTAATAAAACTCGAACAAGTTCGGTTTTTTATGTTGACTTAGATTCGATACCCGCTAAACTCGAATCGATTCGAGTTTGGAGGTTGCCATGTCAGGTATCAGAGAGCAGAAAAAAAAGAAACCAGAGAAGCCATTAAGGCTGCTGCTGTAAAGCTCTTTACCCAGAGGGGTTTTGAGCAGACCAGCATTGAGGATATTGCCAATGAAGCAGGAATTGGCAAAACCACTGTTTACGGATATTTTTCCACAAAAGACGAAATTTTCAGCGACTATTGTGTCGACGAGCATACCAGACTGTTCAGTTCCTTTGATTTGGCCGATTTCAACGGACGGCCCCTGCTTGATAATCTGCTGACCTTCTTCATGATGCAATTGAAGTTTATCACCCGGAACCGCGAGTTAGGTCGCCAATTGCTGAGAGAGCGTAACTTTCCGTCCCGGATTGATGAAAGAGAGAGAGAGCGTGATCAGTACTATTTTGACACTCTCAATCATTTTTTCGAAATCGCCAAGCAACAGGGTGAATTAAAACAGGACTGTGACTGGGAATATCTGTGCTATCACTTTTACTCCCTTTATCTCGGTGTCCTGGTTGGATGTTATACCGGTTATATCGACACCGATGACGATGCTGAGTCTGCACTCAGGACCCTCTTTTACAGGTGATGAAGGGAATTGAAGGATGACACGGTTGACGGTTGCCATAATGGTTATCGGGCTTACGCTTGTCGTGAGCGGGGCGTACGCAGCACCAACTTCTGGTGTCAGTTTGAAGGATCTGATCGTCCTCGGACTGAAAAATAATCTTGGTCTTGAAATTGAGAGGATCGAGGTGCTCCGCAGCAGGGAAGAGATTGAGATTGAAGACGCCGCCTTCGACAGTGAACTTTTCGCTACAACAGGATACCTGCAGGACAGGACGCCGATTGAACCGGTCGGTGGTACTGTAGATCGTCGCCGGACCGAAACATATAATGCTGAGGCGGGTGTGATAAAAAAAATGGAAAGTGGGCTAAGCGCATCGCTTTCCGTTAAAACGGAGCATGTGAAAGGTGACGATCTGTCGAATGCTCTCGATCCCTATTCACGAACAGCTCTTGTGATTGAACTGACCCAACCTTTGTTGCGCAATTTCGGCGCCGATGTTAACACCACGCAGCGGCGCATTGCAGATAACCGCAGTCGACAGACGGCTCTGACTTATCTGCTTAATGCCCAGAAGTTGACTCTGATGCTGGAATCGGCCGTGCGCCAATTAGCCGGCGATGCTCGGGTTATTGCACTGAGAAAAGATGCTGAACTGCTTGCCCGTGAACTGTATCAGGCCAATCTGAAACGCTTTGAGGCTGGACTTGTGCCTGTGTCTGAAGTCCAGGAAGCGGAAACAGCCTTGGCGTCGCGTCAGCTCAGTCTGTCGCAGGCACAGGAACTTTAATGCCCTGAAGCGCGAAGAGCTGAGTCGCCAGTTGCATATCCCCCTGGGCGACGATTTCGACCCGACCGGACTTGTGTCTGCGTCAACTGGGCCACCGCTGCCGGAATTCCGGACTGAACTTCTTTTCAATGATGCGCGCAAGAAGCGGCTGGAGTTTAAAATCAACCGTTATGCTATTGATAATAGCCTGCTCAATCAACGGTTTCAGGAAAATCAGCTCAAACCACAACTCGATTTGACAGCTCAGGCCGGGTTGAATGGCCTTTCCGGCTCTGCCGATCAGGTTTCGGGAAGCCGCTATGAAGGCAGCTGGAGCGATTCTTTTGCCAGCATGGGAGAGGGAGATGGTTATCAATGGGGGGTCGGTTTGAATTTTTCCATACCGCTAGGCCAGCGCGCGGCAAAGGCCAGAGTCCGCCAGGCCGAATATCAAGCAAGGCAGGAAATGATCGGCTGCGTGATCTGGAAGTTCAGGTTCGGGATGAATTGCAGCAGCAGCAAATTACCCTTCAACGTGCTTTTCAACAGCTCAAGCTGGCCGGGCGATTTGCCGATCTTGCCCGTAAATCTCTTAACCAGGAACAGCGTCGTCTGGAAGAAGGTTTGTCAGATACCTTTCGCATGATCAGTTTTCAGGACGAGATGATTGCAGCATTGATAGGTCAGGTGAATGCTGAAACACGCTATCAATCAGCCCTGGCCAGGATGGCTTTTTTACGTGGCGATATATTCCAGCGCCACGATATCGCCCTTACGGAAAATTCGCAGGAGATCAACTTTGAAAACATATAGATATAGATATAGCGTTAGCGCAATCATTCTGGTGTTGATTCTATCCCTGACCGCTTGTGGGAATTCGCAAGGGGAGCCTCAGCAGCCGACCACAAGACAGGAAAAGGTGGTTCCTGTTGCAGTCGAAGTTGTCAAGAAAGAGGATGTCGTCGATCGGTTTATCCTGCCCGCTAACCTCGAAGCAATGGAGGATATTGTTCTTTCAGCTGAAATTGCCGGACCGGTTCAGCAACTGCGTTTCGAAGAGGGCGATCTGGTCAGAGCAGGTGAAATCCTGCTTGAAATCGATCCTGCGACAATCAAGAGCTCGTTACGTCGCGAGCGTGAGAATGTGGCTGTTATTGAACGCAAACTGGAACGTTATCGTAATCTTGAAACAGAAGGTTTGGTCAGCCGTCAGGATGTTGAAGATCTGGAAAACAATCTCGTCACCGCGCGGGAATCACTCAAAACAACGCAATTACTGATGGATAAAAGTCAGCCCCGGTCGCCTTTGGCCGGTCGCGTTGACAGGCTCTATGTCGATCGAGGTGAATATGTCGATCCGGGAATGGCTCTGGTGCGTCTGCTGATGGTTGAACAGTTGAAGGTGATGGCGGATGTCCCGGAAAAGGATATTGCCTACCTGTCTGTCGGCCAGCGGGTTAAAATTGTCCCCGCTAAAATTCATGCTCAGCCGGAGGTGCCTGTGTCAGGTAAAATTGAATTTATTGCTTACGCGGCCAACGATGTGACCAGAACTTACCGTACCAAGATTATCATTGACAATCCGGGGAATCTGCGTCCGGGGATGATTGTCCGGGCCGAGTTTGTCCGCCAGGCCCTTGAAAGTGTGGTGACGGTTCCTCTTTACGCGCTGCTTGATCGCGATGGGGAGAAATCTGTCTTCCTCTCCGAAAATGGTATTGCCAGACGTAGCATTGTCGAAATCGGTAGCTCTATCGGCCAGCGGGTCGTTATTCTGAGCGGCTTGAACAGCAATGACCGTGTGGTCGTCAAGGGGCAGCAGTTGCTCAGTGATGGCGTGCGGATCAGTGAAGGAACTCTATAGCCATGCTGATCTCTAATGCTGCTATCGATCGCAGAAGCACTGTTTTCGCTCTGATGCTGATTATTCTGATTGTCGGAATCTACAGCTATGTTGTCCTGCCCAGGGAATCGAGTCCCGATATCACGGTTCCCTATGTTCTGGTTGTGACGCCATACGAGGGTGTCACGCCGGAAGACATTGAGAGCCTGATAACCCATCCGCTTGAAAGAAAGCTTAAAGGGCTCAAGGATGTAGAAGAGATCCGTTCAGTCAGCGCAGAGGGCTCTTCGATGATTACCATCGAATTCGCCCCTGAAGTAGATATTGATAATGCTTTGCAGAAGGTTCGGGACAAGGTGGACCAGGCCAAGGGGGATCTGCCCAATGATCTTGAAGATGATCCCTCTATTCTCGAAATCAATCTGTCTGAGTTTCCGATCATGATGATCGCTGTTTCAGGTGACAAGGATGAAACGGTTCTGAAGCTGTCGCAGAAGAACTGGAAGATCGTATTGAACAGCTCTCAGGCGTGCTTGATGTGGTTCTGACCGGAGGGCAGGAGCGTCAGATACGAGTTGAATTCGATCCCGATCGACTCTACGCTTACAGAATTTCATTGACCGAGGTCATCCGCGCGATTCAGCGTGAGAACGTCAATATTCCCGGTGGCAGCATCGATATTGGCGAGGGAAAGTATCTTTTACGTATCCCAGGTGAATTTACCGATCCGGCTGAAATCGACAATCTGGTTCTGACTCAGAGAGATGGACGGGTCATCTATTTCAAGGATGTCGCCAATATCGTTGACGCCTTTGAAGATCGCATCAGCTATGCCCGTGTTAATGGTCAGCAGAGCGTTTCTCTGGCCGTTAAAAAGCGCACCGGAGCGAATATTATTGAAGTCGCTGATCGTGTTTTTGAGTTACTTGACGGCGCCGAGGAGCAACTCCCGCCGGGAATCAATCTGTCGGTTACATCGAATCAATCAAAAGAGATTCGTCGTATGGTTGCGGAGTTGGAAAACAGCATCATCACCGGGTTGATTCTGGTTGTGTCGGTCCTGTTTATCTTTCTCGGTTTGCGGAACTCGTTTTTCGTCGCTCTGGCCATTCCTTTTTCAATGCTGCTGTCCTTCTCGGTAATTCAGGTTCTCGGGATCACTCTGAACATGGTGGTTCTATTCAGCCTTATTCTGGCTCTTGGTATGCTGGTCGATAATGCGATCGTCATCGTAGAAAATGTTTATCGCCATATGCAGGAGGGGAACTCAGGAGTCGAAGCGGCTAAAATTGCTGTTGCGGAAGTTGGTTGGCCGGTCATCAGTTCAACCGCAACGACGTTGTGTGCTTTTTTCCCGATGACTTTCTGGCCCGGTATCATGGGCGAGTTCATGAAATACCTGCCGCTGACACTGATTATCACCCTGACCGCATCTTTATTCGTGGCGTTGGTCATCAACCCGACTCTCTGCGGTCATTTCATGTCGCTCGAAAAGCGCGATGTACTGACAAACAGGCCGCCGGCAAGAGTGATCCGTTTTTATGGCCGCACCCTTGGATTTGCCCTGCGGCATCGATTGCTGGTTGTGTCAGCCTCTTTCCTGCTCCTGGTTGGTATTGCCACTTGCTACGGATTCCTGGGACATGGTGTCGAACTGATGCCTGATATCGAACCGAATATGGCTTTTGTTGAAATCAAGGCTCCTGAAGGAACCAACCTGGATGCCAGCAATCGACTGGTTGATATCGTTGAGCAAATGACCCTTGATGAACAGGATATCCGTTACAAGATTGCCGAAGTCGGTACCTCCAGCAGTGATCAGGGGGTGGTGGCAGTGTTCAGGCGAACCTGAGCAAGATTTCTCTCGATTTATTGAGAGAAAAGACCGAAGCGAGGATTCTCGTGTTGTTCTTGATCGTATCCGTAGTGCGGTCCTGCCGATTTCAGGTGCAGAATTCAAAGTCGAAAAGCAAGAAGAAGGACCGCCAACCGGGCCTCCTGTCAGTGTTGAAATCAGTGGCGAGGATATCATAGTGCTTGATCAACTGGTCAGTCAGGTTCGGCAGCTGATCAAGGACACGCCTGGACTGGTTGACCTGAAAGATGATTTTTCCAAAGCCAAGCCTGAAATAAGGGTCGATGTTGATCGCGAGAAGGCAAGTCTGTTGAATTTATCGACGGTTGAAATTTCAGAAATGGTGAAAGCGGCGGTTGGTGGACGCAAACTGGGTGTCTTCCGCGAAGGGGAGGACGAATATGATATCGTCGCCCGCATGCCGATAGAAAGACGGACATCGGTCAGCGACATTGAAAACCTGCTGATTCCTGCGGCCGATGGCTCTCCGGTACCGCTGTCTACCATCGCGAACGTTGAGATTGGTGCTGGATATGGATCAATCCGTCACATCGACCAGAAGCGGGTTGTCACCGTTTCGGCCGAAACCTTCGGGCGCAACAGCAATGAAGTCCTCAAAGAAGTTCAGCAGCGTCTTGTCGGTCTTGATCTTCCAGCCGGTTACAATATTAACTATTCAGGCGAGCAGGAAGAGCAACAGAAAGCATCTGCTTTTTTGTCAAAGGCTTTTATCGGAGCTGTCCTCTTGATCGTTCTGGTTCTGATCACGCAGTTTAATTCAGTGTTGCAGACAATGATTGTTATGACATCGGTGCTGTTATCTCTGACTGGTGTGTTTCTTGGTCTGATGATTACGGCAACTCCATTCGGCATTATCATGACAGGGATTGGTGTTATTTCGTTGGCTGGTGTTGTTGTGAACAATGCGATTGTGTTGATTGATTACATTAATCAATTGGTCAAGGAGGGGATGGAGGTCGGAGCCGCGCTGGTTCGAGCCGGAACCGTACGTTTTCGTCCGGTATTGCTGACTGCAACGACAACGATTCTAGGCCTTTTACCGATGGCTTTACGGATCAGCTATGATTTTCGCACTTTAAGTTGGGAATTTGGTGGTGAATCGGGAGACTGGTGGGCTCCCATGCTGTTGCCGTGATCTTTGGACTGGCTTTTGCTACCCTGTTAACGTTGATTGTCGTCCCTGTTTTTTATTCATTGGCCGATTCAGCACGGCAAAAATTCTGGAAGCCGAAAAAACAGGATGCATAGCAAAATTGTTTTTGATATTTTGAAACTAATATTTCTGTAGATTGTATTTTGCCTTTTACATTGTTTTCAGGTCGGATTTGCGTTTGACAAGGGGGAAGGCATGAGGTAGATAAGTGCAGTTATCCCGTAAAAATCCAGTCCGTGCCCGTTTGCATAAAATTGTTTTGAAACTTATGAGTGATAATGTCAGTTGATGACATATTGCACTGCGTACGTCTGTCAATCTTCAACATGAAAGGTCGTTGGTATGTTCGAAAAAGTTCAAGTAGCTCCGCCTGATCCGATTCTTGGTTTGTCCGAAGCTTACAAGGCTGACCCGAATCCAGATAAAATCAATCTTGCGGTTGGTGTATATAAGGATGCCAACGGGCAGACACCGGTTCTTGCAACGGTCAAGGAAGCTGAAAAACGTATTCTGGCTGAGGAAAACACCAAGGGCTACCTGCCGATGACCGGTGAACCGGTTTACTGTGCGTGTGTTCAGGACCTGCTGTTTGGAGAGGATCACGAAATCATCGCCGGCAAACGCGCTGCCACTGCCCAATGCCCTGGCGGAACTGGTGCCCTGCGTGTTGTTGGTGATTATCTGAATCTGCTCCACCCCGACGCAAAAATCTGGCTCAGCGATCCGACCTGGGCCAATCACAACACCATCTTCGAAGCTGCCGGAATGAAAACCGAAAAATATGCTTACCGGAATCCGGTGACTAATGGCCTCGATTTTGATGCCATGTGCGAGTCGATTAAACAGATTCCGGCAGGCGACGTCATCCTGCTTCATGGCTGCTGCCACAACCCGACCGGTATCGACCCGACTTCAGAGCAGTGGTCAATGATCGGTGATCTGCTCGCGCAGCGCGGCATTATGCCATTGGTTGATTTTGCCTATCACGGTCTTGCAAACGGCCTTGAGGAAGACCGTGCCGGACTGCTTGAGCTGACTAAAAAGGTCAAGGAAATGTTTATCTGCTCAAGCTTTTCTAAAACTTCGGTCTTTACCGTGAGAGAACCGGTGCTTTGACCGTTGTTGCAGCTGACGAGACTCAGGCCGGCACGGTTATGAGTCAGCTTAAGCTCAGAATCCGTTATATCTATTCCAATCCGCCATCGCACGGAGCACAGGTGGCTGCTGTCATTCTCAGCGACAAAGAGCTGAAAGCAAAATGGATCGAAGAGGTTGCCGACATTCGTAACCGTATCAATGAAATGCGTCACCTGTTTGTCAAAACCCTCAAAGAAAAAGGGGTTGAGCAGGATTTCGATTCCATCATTAAGCAGCGCGGCATGTTCAGTTTTTCGGGGCTGACCAAAGACCAGGTGCAGCAGTTGCGTGACAAGTTTTCCATCTATATTGTCGGTTCCGGACGTATCAATGTTGCCGGTATGACCAAGGACAACATGGATACCCTTTGCGAGGCTATTAAGTCTGTTCTGTAGTGATTTTATGCATATCGCACTTGCCAGGGCCTGTCGTCACCGTGGCGGCAGGTTCGTTTCCGGCGCATGAAAAGTGCGGATAAAGACAAAGCGGCACAGGTGAAAAAAAATCTAAATTTTTCCTTGACGATGCAATTAATCTTTGTTAAAACTCCACCTCGCCGATGGGGTATCGCCAAGCCGGTAGGCACCGGATTTTTGATTCCGGCATTCCCAGGTTCGAATCCTGGTACCCCAGCCACATACAGAAAGCAGACCACGGTTTGCCTGTGAATATATCGTTATCCCGAGGATAGCAGCAGAAAGGATGAAGCTTTGCTTCATCCTTTTTTTTATCCGGAACTAAAACCGAGATCACTGGTTTGGTTGCGTCCCTTTGGGTTTTCAGTTACATTGCAATTCTGGAATATATAATCAATTGCAAGGATGGGATGTTATGACCGATGTAATGAATGAATCACTTGATCCGTCTCAATTTGACTTCTGGTTTGCTCCGGCAGGGATGACCATGACCACCGGTGAGGATACGGAGATTGATATCCCCCAGATTCCTCTGCCGATCAGGACGGACGATTTTTCTGAGCACGCTGTGCCAAGTGAAAAATCAATAGGTGATGGTATCTATGAGTATTTGAGCCGCTTTCCTTTCTGCCCCATGCTGAAGCGTACGCCGGGATTCTGCAACAGGCCTTTCCTTTTTTGATTTCAGATATCGGTTCGCAATTGATCCTGCTTGACGTCAAAAGTGTTGATCCCGATGGCTTGAATAAAAAGATAGCTCTGCTGAAGATTCTTCACCTTCTCGATCCTCAGAATTTCGGACTGGCCCATAAGATCGGCGTTGCATACTTTGATCTAGGTATGTCGTATGCCGAGATGAATCGCATTCAGGTCCATTTAAAGGAAGCGCGTCTATGGCTTGAGAAGGCCAGGCGTTTAAATGGAGCCGACGCCGGAAACCTGAACCTTTTAGGGCAGGTTTGTTATCTTGCGGGCAGCTATCACCAGAGCAGACTTTACTGGAAGAAGGCGGTTGAACTGATGGCCGAAGGAGAGGAACAGACTGAATTAAGGACCCGTCTCTCACGGATTGATGCCGCACGTTTACCAGAAAAGCCTTTAGTCAACAGTCTGGAACTGATCGGAGCGGCACTAGAGCATCTTCATCTTGATGAGTTTGCTCAGGCCCGTGAGATTATGGAAAATCTGGATGCGATCGGAGAGCTTCCGCGTGAAATGCCGAATCCTGAATTTTTCTATCTGCTTGGATTAAGCCGTGAAAATGCGATGATCAGGCAGGTGCCTACGAAGGTTACAAGATGGCTTTGAGCCTGGATGAAAAACATGAGGCGTCCGTAGGTGCTCTCAAACGAGTTACGTCTGAATATAGAGGTTGAATCATGGAAGAACCGATCCGCTTTGCCGATATCCTGTTTACGGCATTAACGCTTTTGATTATTTATCTGATTCTGTTTTATGTGAATAAGTCAAAGCGTAAAATACTCAGTCAGAGTCTGACAATCCCGTAGCGGAGACGGCTGATAGGGGCAGTGAAGCCGACGCCGAAAATAGTTGATCAGCTCAGACCTTGTTGTAAAAAAGCTCGCAGGTAAAGCGAGCTTTTTTATTGTTTGCTATGCTGGTATTAACTTGTGCCCGTCCGGAAAATCCGGATGACACTGCAACCGTTTCTGATTTGGAAGCCCGTAATTTTACGCAAGGTCAAGAAAATCAATCCTTCAGCCTGAGTTTTGGAAAAGGGCGGTTCCCGGACAGAAACTAACTCGATTCGCTGTGAAGACGCATGACGTATGCGGTGTTTTATTTAATCCCTCATGCTTCATTCTGTTTGCTGTCTCGAAAGGGGATGGAGGCAATAATAAATGAAGGCTATGAAAACAGACTTATTCGGCTTATTAAAACAACAGTGCCCTGAACTTGATGATCTTCTCGGGCTGATACGGCAAGGGCAAAATGATTTCTGGTTCGTCGGTGGCTGTCTGCGTGACCTGGTTATGGACAGGCCGGTCAATGATATTGATCTGACCAGCCGGGAAGATCCGACAGCATTGGCCAGGAAGTGGGCGCGTCGGGCTGAAGGGCGCTGGTTCTGGCTCGATGAAAAACGTTTGTACAGTCGTGTTCTGTTGAAGAGTCAGATTCATGTTGATTTCAGCCCTTTAAGGGCAGAGTCGATCACTGAAGATTTGCATCTCAGGGACTTTACCATCAATGCGATGGCCTTGTCATGCGCTTCACTTGGAAATCTCATCGATCCATGTAGGGGCATGGACGATATCGGCAGGAAATGCTTGAGACCGACCTCCGGGTTGAGTTTTACTGATGATCCTTTGCGCATGCTCAAGGGGATCAGGCACGCTGTGACCCTCGATATGGCCTTTCAGCCTGAGACGGTTGTTGAGTTACAGAAGCATAGAGCGCTGATTAACAATATCTCCGGTGAACGCATTCGTGAAGAACTGATGCGTATCCTGACCTCTGACGAATCTGTTTCCGGACTGGATCTGCTTTACAAAAGCGGTCTTCTGTCTGCATTGTTTAATCGTGCACAGACAAAGCACCAGACTGAATGGCTGCATCTCCTCGATGGGTTGGTCGAAATCTGCTTGAAATTGAAAGAGGTTGACCAGCAATGGGGGAAGTCGGTCCACGATCTGTCAGAAAAGATCGATTTCAAGCAGTTACAGGCGATTTACCTGCTGGTGCAGGTTATTCAGTTTCTGACACCGGCGAACCTTTCAGATTTACTGCATAAACGTTTCAGGCTCAGCCGTTATGAACAGCGCCTGGTTGAGTCACTGGTTAATCTGAAAAGTAATTACAGCCAGTATCTGGCCGAGTTCAACACAACAACATTCGAACGGACCAGGGCTCTTGTGGTCGAGCAACTGGAACCCTATTCCTTGGAAAAATTGCTTTATATCAGCCTGTTCGATGAACGCTTACCACTGAGACAGAGCATTGATCTCCATCGTTGTTTTGCCGCCTGGCAAGCAATGGGAAGAGTGCCCGATCTGCTCTCGGGCAAACAGGTACAGAAAATGACCGGTTGTCCTGATGGTCCTGTTGTCGGTGAATGGCATAAAAACTAAAACAGGCTGAAATCAATGGGCAAATAGCAAATGTTGACGATGCAGAAGAATGGCTAAAAAGCAAATTAGCATTTGACAAGCAGGAGTGCGGCTTACTATACTGCGCCAACGTTTTGCGGGAATAGCTCAGTTGGTAGAGCGTCAGCTTCCCAAGCTGGATGTCGCGGGTTCGAACCCCGTTTCCCGCTCCAAATAAAAACAAGGACTTAGCATTTTCAGGCTAGGTCCTTTGTTGTTTGTGTTGTCGTAAATGTTGTAATAATTCTAAGTTTACTCAGCTGCGAGCAAGTTCAGTACTCATCAGGAAACTGTACGTCGTCAAAGGATCTGGTATTTTTGAGATAATAAACTAAGAGACACATTCCCACAGTATTGCAGGCCTAATGGGTTCAGTTTTCAAGGGAACTAGCCCCTGATTTTCTCTTCTTCTTCGATCAAGCGTCTGCTCTTTGACTAAATCGCGGAGCAGTTTGATTTCCTTCGATCTACCAAAGTAAACATCAGCCGGAGTCATATTGTCTAGCGACTCATGAACACGCTGATGATTGTAATGCTCGACAAAGGCTTTGAGTTCTCGCTCCAACTCTTCCGTTAAGTAATAATTCTGCAATTTGACCACGTTTTCATCGTGCGATGATAGCGCTTGATCTTACCTTGCGTCATCGGATGGTACGGCTTGCCTCGGGTATGCATCATGCCCTTTCCATCCAGATAATCTCGGAGTTGACCAGAAATATAGCAAGATCCTTTATCTGACAGCAGACGAGGTCGATGTTTGCCTTTGACAGAATCGATACCGTTTTTTCTGATCGCTAAATCCAGTGTATCTGTAGCATCGGTGGCTGCCATACCCGTTGTCAGTTTCCAGGCAACAATATAGCGACTGTAATCGTCCAGAACGGTGGAGAGATAGTACCAGCCCCAACCCATGATTTTGAAAGAGGTAAAGTCCGTCTGCCACAGCTCGTGAATCTTCTTGGTTTCTGTTGGAACTCATCGGCAGCAGATAGCACGATATAATTCGGGCTGGTCACCCGGTCATAGCTTTCAGAATACGGTAGACACTTGATTCACTGATGAAACTGCCATGCCTGTCGGTGATCTCCCACGCCAGATCCCGAGGTGATAGTTCAGGTTTCTCAAGGGCAATCTTGACCACCTGCTTCTTTTCGCTCTCGGGAATTTTATTCCAAAATCGTTGTGCATTGGGAGAACGGTTGGCGAGCCCCTCATAGCCGTCAGACTCATAACGCTGATACCAGCGATGAAAGCTGCTGCGCGTCACATCAAGCTCTGCCAAAGTCTGCTTAACTGACAGCTCTGACTCCTCAACCAGACGAATGATTTCCATTTTCTCGGACTGGCTGTAGCGCACCATTCGTCCAGGTCCGAACCAATCAAGTTTTTTTCAAGCACGACATTTTTCAGGGACAGGTCAGCTACCAGTTCCTTAAGTTGCTGGTGCTCCTGCTTTAGCCCTGTGACTTCAGAGCTGGTGGTCTGACGTTTGTTGTCGCTTGCAAGCCGTTGCTTACCAGCATTCAGGAATCATTGATCCCTTCGCGCCGGCACAATTCCGCAATGCTGGATTCGCCACGCAACCCCTCAAGAACAATGC
>LQAG01000132.1_pt1 | contig 32770 bp, 34 predicted proteins | sample 1535801 | NCBI WGS metagenome assembly LQAG01 (sample SAMN04331584, study PRJNA305678) | bioreactor metagenome | isolation source: bioreactor_3 inoculated with Wadden Sea sediment 1st replicate of a... | place: Germany:Bremen
TCATCGATATATTATAGCTTACCCCATCAGGAGAATAACAATGGCACGAGTCACCATTGAAGATTGTTTGAAGAATGTGAACAACCGGTTTGAACTGGTTCATCTGGCTGCCAAGCGGGTCCGTCAGGTCAGGGAAGGGGCCGATCTTCTGGTCGCTTCCAGTAAAACGGGGATGTGGTCACGGTGCTGCGGGAAATTGCAGCCGGCCGGATCAAGGTCGCGGCTGACCCGGATTCCTGATATTTACGGTCAAAATGCCATGATCGATACACAGAATCAGCCGGATTATCGTCGGATTCCCATAAACAAGGTGGGTATCAAGGGCCTGAAGTACCCGGTCAGGGTGCTCGACAAGAGCCGGGGAACCCAGTCCACCGTGGCGGACATCAGCATGTATGTGGATCTGCCCACCAGTGCAAGGGGACCCATATGAGCCGGTTTGTGGAAATTCTGCACCAGTCCCGAACCCGCATCTCCCTGGAATCGCTGACCACGATTCTGGCGGATATGAAAGAAATTCTGGGTGCAAAGTCCTCTCATATTGAAATCACGTTTCCCTATTTCATCACAAAGCTGTCCCCGAGTGCCGGGGTCAGAGGATTGATGGACTATACCTGCTCCATTATCGGGTCTTCCAACCCGGACAACACCACGGACATCATTTTAAAGGTGGCGGTGCCGGTGACATCGGTCTGCCCTGTTCCAAGGAGATCAGCGACTGCGGGGCACACAACCAGCGGGGCGAGGTCCTGGTGAGCGCCCGGTTCAAGAAGCTGATTTGGATCGAGGATGTTGTGGAGATCGTGGAACGGTCCGCTTCCTGCGATATTTTTCCGTACTAAAAAGAGAGGATGAAAATATGTCACGGAAAAAGCCTACAACAATCCCAAGTTTGTGGAAGACCTGGCCCGGGACGTGGCCAAACCCTGATGGCCGACCCCAACATCACCTGGTTTTCCGTGAGCGCCGAAAATTTTGAATCCATTCACAACCACAGCGCCTACGCCTTTATCGAAAAATAGCAGGGTCAGGCCTGCGTTATTGTAGTTATTGAGACCAATAACTACAATAACGCAGGCCTGACCCTGCTACTGACTCTATTTCATGATGACAAACGGGTAGAGGCGGTGATCCGTGCCGATGAAGTAGCCAGCCCGGGTGCGGATACCGGTGAGGGTGCCGGTTTTGTAGTACTGGGTATCGGTGCGACGTAGCAGTTTATGATAGGGCATGAAGGCGAGCAGCAGCTGTCCCATCTGGGACGGCGTGAGCCGGTTCCGGCGGGACAAACCCGACCCTTCTGCAATGTTGGCGGTTTCCCAGCCCGGCAGGTTGGCAACGCAGTCGGACAAAACCCGGACTCCTTTTTCCAAAGTGGCCGGTGGACCGTATACATGGGCTCCCAGTGCCAGCATTACCTGGTTGGCAATGAAATTGTTGGAGTATTTGAGCAGTTTGATCACCACCTCCTCTATAGTCCAGGGAGATGCCAACCTAATCAACTTGAAAGGCCGGTTGGTGGATTCTTTCAGAACCGAATCTGGAACTGCTCCGGTTTTTACAGGCCCGGTTACCTCTATCCCCATTTTTTGTAAAAAATGGCTCATGAGCAGCCCTGGATACCGATACTGCACTTCAGTGTCTAGCAGTATCCGTCCCTGTTTTAGTCCCGTGTTTCTAATATCGGGGGTGAACATGTTCAGAAGCGGAGTCTGGGGTTCGGCACTCACAAATGTCTGGCCGGCGGCATCCCAGGTAAAATGAATGGTGTTGAAATTGGCACACAGAGCACCTGTGGTGGCATCATAAGGATTCAATGACTGTCCGGTTCCGGGAATGGAACATCCGATGAAAATAGCTCTGGTCGATCACAATTGCCCTCACTTTCTGCATTCTGCTGGCTTCCACCAATTGCTGGCAGAAGTCGCGGATCACTTCGGATACAAACAGAGGGTCTCCCAGACCTTTGACATATAGGATACAGGAATCTGGGTCGTACCCGGCTAGGGTGGAGAACCGATGATCTCCCCCCCATTGGGACAAAGCCGCCAGGCTGGTTAAAATTTTGAGGGTGGACGCCGGTACATAAAGAGTGTCGGGATTTTTGCAAAACAGCATCTGGCCCTGGTTGTCCGTGACCAGAATGCCGGTGTCCGGATGTCCGGCCGCCTGTTTTAAAGCATCCTGGTCCCGTTTTTCTAAAGCGGTTAACCGATCAATATCCCCGGCCATTTTCCCATGGACGGGAATGGTCCAGAAACAGAACAGGGCCGCACAAAGAATCGTTCGCGAAAATGGCCACAGCCTTTGTAGTCGTCGTGTCATGGTGATTCCTTTTTTGTCAAATTCGGAATCGGTTATACTTTTATTTTTCAAGATATCAAATTTTTCAGGTATTGTGGAACGGAATTGTTCGGATTATTGTTTTGTATTTGTGCAGGGATTCTGATATAAATTGGCGACAATGACCCTTTTTGAACCTGGAACCTGGAAAACGGGAATGCTCAAGATTTTCCCCAGATATTCCCATGGCCTTGTCATGATCGCGCTATGTGCCATAATGGCGGTCTGGCCGGCAGCAGCATCTGCGGATGAAACCACAGTTGCTCTTGTCGTTTCAAGAAAAATCCGACCCTATGTTCAGGTGGCGGACGGCATATTGGATGAGCTGTCCCGGGAAACGATAAATACGGAGGTGCTTTTTCTTTCACCCGGGGATAATGTCGTCACATCCCAAGTCATGGAGCGCCTGACAACCGGAGCGTATGATATAGTTGCCGCAGTGGGTCCTGAAGCGGCTGCTATGATATGGGGTGCCGGTATTTCTGGTGGAAAATTTATGTTGCCTTGCTGGATCCGGATACGATTCCTCATCTGCCTGGCAATGCCTGTGGCATATCGTTGCGGATTCCGGTGTCTGTTCAGATAAACAGTTTGACAGCCGTATTCCCAGGATTGCGGAAATTAGGGCTTTTGTTCGATCCGGATCACAATGAATGGTTTTCGAAAAAGCTGTATCCGCCGGAAAAGTCAGACCGGTGCCGATTGAGATTGTCCCATTGCGGGTAACCGCAAAGAATCAGATTGCAGAGGTGCTCAAAGAAAACCTGGGACAAATTGATGCCGTATGGATGATCCCGGATCAGACGGTCATTTCCGAAAAGTTGATCCAGTACGTGATCAAGCAGGGATTGCTGTCTGATACCGGTGTGATCGGTTATAACGCCTATTTTACAAAAGTCGGTGCGCTTTTTTCTTTTGAATTCGACTACCGGGGACTGGGTCAACAGGCCGGTGGGTTAATTCTTGATACTATGGCCGGAAAGAACTGTGTTCCTCTTGATCCGGTGTTTGACACCCGCATCAACGATAAGATTGTTAAAGATCTGGGACTGGAAACGGGTGACATACAGTGAGAACAATGCTTCCCAGAAATATCGGTTTTCATATCCGGGTGCTTTTCGCCAGTGTGTTTCTGATTTCAGCCACCACGTTCACCATGGGGTATCTGGCGTGAATATCATCAAGGAGTTTGTGACACAGCGGTTTAACCAGCGAATCGATTTTATGGCTGAATATCTGGCGTTGAACTCGGAGCTGGGTATATTGATCGGTGAGCAGAATCTGCTGCGGGGCCTGGCTGAAAACATGCTCAAGGAGGATGATATCGCCGGAGTTCAGATCACGGATCATTTAGGCAGGAGCCTGGTATCGGTGGACAAAGAGATGAGCGGTCCGTTTGAAACGGTGGACAAGAAAGTGTATTTATCTGAGACGGAAGAAAGTGCAGCGTGGATCAGCCAGCTGGCGGGTTCTCGCGAGGCTGACCTTATCGGCCGGGTCAATGTGACCTATTCGATTCAGGGAATCAATAATTTGGCCAGTCGCATGAAATCCCGGTTTGTGGTCATTGCACTGGTATTGAACGGACTGGCCTGCCTGATTTTTACGTGGTGTCCCGTTCACTGGTGTCGCCGCTGATATCCCTGGCTGAAACCGCCAGAAGGGTGTCTTCTGGAAACCGGACAATTCGGGCCGCTCCCGGGAATACACCGGAGATCCATCGGTTGGCCAGCGCTTTTAACGATATGCTTGATTCTCTGGCAGAGGGCCGCCGAACCCTTAAATCGGCATATGAAAAAATGGCGCGCCAGGAAACCTTGGCGGAAGTTGGAAAATTTTCTCTGATGATCGCTCATGAAGTGAAAAACCCTTTAGGCATCATCAAAAGTTCCCTGGAAATGTTGAAAACAGATATGAAAATTCCTGCGGACAACCTGTTGATGAATTACGCGGAAGAGGAGATTGTACGCCTCAATACCCTGATTGAAAGTTTTTTGATGTTTTCCAGGCCGGCCAAACCTCAATTTGAAAAGATCGATCTCAACCAGATGCTGGAACAGGTGCTCATGGGGTTCGAAATTCAGCACAGCACAAACGGTCTGACGTTCGAATGCAGTATTCCGGATATTCCGTTTGAAGCAGAGGTGGATTTTGACTTACTGTCCCGCGGCATCGGGAATATTATTAAAAATGCCTGTGAAGCCAACAATGGGAAAGGGGTGGTGCATATCGACGTAAAGATGATTCAGGAAAAATGGCAGGTGTTCGTAACGGACCAGGGAAGAGGCATCAATGAGAAGGACAGACAAAAGATTTTTGAACCGTTTTTTACGACCAAAATTACCGGCACCGGCCTGGGGCTTGCTTTTGCCGATCAAGTGATTAAAGCCCACGGCGGCAGCATCCGGGTGGATAATTCCGAAACCGGGGGATGCCGGTTTTGTATTACCCTGTTTTCAGGGATTCACGAAAAAACGATAGAGGCAATTCAGGAAAATGGCACAAATTCTGATAGTGGATGATGAAAAAAAGATGAGAGATCTCCTTTCCATGATGCTGGAACGGAAGGGGTTCAAGGTGGATCGAGCGGTGGACGGCCGGGACGCTTGGGAAATGCTGAACCGGAACACCTATGATATCGTGATTTCCGATATCAAGATGCCGGAAATGGATGGCAGGGATCTCATCCGGAAGATGCGGCAGACCAACATCACTGCACCTGTGATTTTTATCACCGCCTTTGCCACGATCGATTCTGCGGTCGACATGATGCAGCTCGGGGCATGTGATTATGTGACCAAGCCTTTTGACGAAGCCAAAATTGTTTTTTCTGTAAACAAGGCCTTGAAACTGTCCCGGCTGATTATGGAAAATCAGGAGATGCGGGCTGTAATCAATCAGGCGGAAAAAGCCATGATCTGATTTATCGATCCAAAAGTATGAAAGAAGTGGTGGCCCTGGCTGAAAATGTGGCAACGGTGGATACGGCGGTACTGATTCTGGGAGAATCCGGTACCGGCAAAGAGGTGGTGGCGAATCATATCCATAAGTTCAGTCTCAGATCCGGGCAGCGGTTCGTGCCGGTGAACTGCGCTGCCATTTCTTCCAACCTGGTGGAATCGGAATTGTTCGGGTATGAAAAAGGGGCGTTCACAGGGGCTGCTGCACGGACCCGGGGGAAATTCGAATTTGCAGACAAAGGATCCCTTTTTCTGGACGAAATAGGAGACCTGCCCCTGGAATCCCAGGGGAAATTGCTGCGGGCACTGCAGGAGAAAAAATTTCACAGGGTTGGCGGAACTGAGGAGATCCCGGTGGATGTGCGCATTGTCTGTGCCACCAACCGGGATCTGGAAGCCATGGTCCATCAAAAAAAATTCCGGCAGGATTTGTTTTACCGAATCAATGTTTTTCCCATTGTTATTCCGCCACTGCGCCAGCGACGCGATGATATCGTTCCGATTGCTGAATACCTCATGCGAACCTTTCCCTTTGGCAAAGATCATCTTCTGACGGAGGGCGCCAGTCAAAAGCTTAAAGAATATCCCTGGCCCGGGAACGTCAGGGAACTGGCCAATGTATTGGAGCGCTGCCTTATTCTGACACGGGATGCAAAAAGGATTACTGCGGACACCCTGTCTTTTCTTCAGATGGCCCCAAGAGACCAGAGAGGCCCGCACATTCGTATTCGGCTGCCCGCCAACGGCATCCCCTTGCAGCGGGTGCAGATGAGCCTTGTGAAGCAGGCGCTGGAGGCAGCGGGCAACAACCAGACTACGGCTGCCAAACTGCTGGGACTGAGCCGGTCCAAATTCCGGGTGTTGCTCAAAAACATGAACGGAGACGAAGCAGATCATGCAGATATTGATGACGACATCAAAAGCGGTGGATAGATGAACGAGAAAATCCGCAAAACAGCTGTTTTCCTTATAGCTCTGGCATGGGTGTTGATTCCGGGTCGGGAGTATCAATCAATGGCTTCTGATACCATGCTCATGTTTGTGGGAGAAGAGCTGGAAGTGCTTTCCATTGCGTCCAGACGTCAGGAAGCGGCCTGGAGTGCTCCGGCTGTCGCCCGGGTAATCACACGAAAGGACATCGATGACAAGAATTCACGAACTATTGCCGAAAGCCTGCAAGGCACCCCTGGATTTTATATCAATCAGACGGAGAAAGGAAGCAACGTCTATCTGAGAGGGATTCCTGACTCCGCCTTATTCCTGTTTGACACTGTTCCGCTGGGTTCTGGTGTGGTCAAATCTGAGAAGTTGATCGATTTCGAAACGTCTTTGGCCTCTGTGAAGCGGATCGAAGTGATCCAAGGCGCGGGGTCCGTATTGTGGGGGTCTGATGCCTTTGCCGGGGTGATCAACGTCGTGCCGAAGACCGGAAAAGATCTTCAGGGATTGAAACCGGTGTGATTCCGACACGGAAAATTATCCGGGTGAAGCTTTTTGAATCATGGCATGAGCTTTTCAGACTGGTCCACATTTGTGTCGGTGGCCGGTCGTAAGAATCAAAACCATGACGATTCATTCAATGTAATCCGGTTCTGGCATGACGGCAACTCGCCGGAACCTCTTGAGACCAGGTTTGGATTGGGTTATCCGGATGATTCCCATTACGTGACGGTTTATGGAAATGCGGCGTATCAGAACTGGTTGACGTTTTCCATGAGATTTTCCGACAGCTCCCATGCCTATACCGTATCTGACTGGGATCAAATCTATTCGTGGGAAGAAAAGAATGCATCCCAGGCCCAGATGTATAAAATCGAAATGTTTAGAAATCTGGATCCTGATTCCGATATTCGGTTTACCGGATACCACACACGGCTACTGAATGAACAAACCTTTATCGGCAGGGCTTTCGAGCGCGAAGAATCTTCACTCTTTGGAGAAATAGTCTATGATCGCTCTCTGTTTGTTTCCCACGGTCTTTTGACCCTGGGAGCCTCCTGGCGTAGGGATCGGTATGACCGCATTCCGGTCTGGGGCAGTTTTTTTCCGGATCTTTTGCAGCCCGCCAATTTATATTTTTTGCCGGTGGTGGACAATATTGACTTTGAAAACGATTTGAGGACTGTTTTCGGTCAGTATCGCCACGATCTGGGAGATGTAGAAGTCTGGGCCGGTTTCCGGTATGATGACCATGACCGGTATGAGGACAAGGTCAGTTTCAATTCCGGTCTGGCATGGAATATGAGTAGTTACATGTTCAAACTGATTTACGGCACCGGATACCGGACCCCGTTCGCACGGCAGCTTAAACAGGATCTCAACCACAAGCTTGAAAAATCAGCAACCTCAATGCACAGCTTTCATGGAAAACGCCGGACACCCAGGCATCGATCACCGGGTTTGCCAATCGGATAGAAAACCATGTGATTGAAGACAGATATGCCGGGGCCGGACTATCCACGCCAAACAAACAGACCCTATTCGGCGTGGAGCTGGAACTGGACCACCAGCTGACCGACCGGATCAGCCTGGGAGGCAATCTGACGCTGCTGCGAAATTCCGGCCCCAAAGAGGTGTATTATTACAATGATTATTCTTATATTGATAAAGACGGCAATCTGGTGAAAAATTTTCTGGACCTGGAGCATGAATACCTTATGGGGCCGGATATCATGGGGAGTGTTGCCTTCAACTGGCAGATGACTCCTCATGTGATGCTGGCATCTGAGCTGCACTATTTTTCCGGGCAGAACTTGTATTATCCGATAAAGGACGAAGCAAAATCATGTGACAGCGCCTGGACACTGGATTTGAACCTGCATGTCAGAGATCTTTGGCCGTTTGATCTGTCCCTGTTTGCTACTAACCTGTTGGACAATGACCATGCCATTCCGGGCGTGTATTCGGTCACCCGGCCCATGCCACAGGGATTTGGCATCTCCGTGCGTACCACCTGGTAACCGTCTGCAACCCGTTGAGATGGATACTTAGAAAATGAAAACCCCTGCAGCCGCCTTTGTTCATTGGTTTGACAATCAGCCCGGGACACTTCGCCGCCACCTGGCCCATGTTTTCCGGGTATGTACCACCGAAGAAGTCTCCCAGATGGCGGCGATGCCGGACGAATCCCTGGCCGTTTTCCGGCACTGGGTGATTAAATTGGATTTCCCCTTGCGTTTGGCTGCTAAAATGTTCTATATAAGGGCCGTTTTTGATATGGTGATTTTGCATCATGATGAAATAGCGGGGGATGGCAGTTCCACGGGGATGGTTTCCGAAAAAAGCGATAATATCGTTCAATTGTCTACAAGACAGTGGCAAAATGTGATCCATACCTGGAAGAATCTTCGGCAGAGTGAACTGTCCGATACCTATGTTCACGCCTGGACCTCGTGGATGATCAAACAGCAAAAGGAGTCAAAGTGACACGGCGTGTTTTTTTTTGTTGCTTCCGCATTAATGATGGGGGTGATTTGTACGGCAAACACCGGCTTGGCCGGCACTCATATGACCCTTGAACAATGCCTTAAGACGGGAATTGAAAACAATACCCGTCTTAAAGCGGCGAAATATGATGTGAAAGCTGCGGATTACGATATTAAATCGGTCCGTGCGGATTTTTTCCTTCCCTGTCAACGGGATACGCCACCAGTGAGCTCATCAGTGAGCAGAGCAAAGGGCCTACGGAAACCGATTATCTGGATCAGAGCATCCGGCAGTTTAATCTTAAGCTGACACAGCTTCTGTATTCCGGGCACCGCCTCAGCAATAATTTTGACAAAGCCCGGATGAATAAAAAAGTGGTGGAAGCCGAAGCATTCATGGACCAGCTGGAACTGGTATATAATATTGAAATCACCTTTTACCGGCTTATGAAAGCCAAACAGGATGTGATCGCCACAAGTCAGGCGGTTGAACGGCTGGCTGAAGGGGTCCGGTCTGCACAGGCGTTTTTGATGGACAACTGGTGCCTTATGTGGATGTGCTCCAGGCCCAGGTGGACCTGGCGGATGCCATTGAGAACCTGGGCATTGCAAAAAACAATGTGAACCGAGAACGGGTGGCCCTGTTTGCCCTGATGAACCAGCCTGAAGATCCCGGCATGGGATTTGTTGATGATGCGGATACTTCTCCCATGACAACCGTTATTCCGGAATTCAGCGCCAGCCTGCAGCAGGCCCGGGAAAACCGTCCGGACCTTGAAAGCCTGTCTTTGCAGAGGCAAATGGCTGAAAAAGATGCAGCCATCGCTTTGGGAAGATATCTGCCATCGGTTCGCCTGGATGCGGCATACAATGACCAGAACCGGGATTATGATGCCTTGGGTCAGACGGGATCTTCCCAATTCGACCGGGATCAGCGGAACCGTTACTGGACGGTGGGGGTCAATCTTTCCTGGGAGCTTTTCGACGGCGGCAGGGCCTGGTATGAGAAGCAAAAGCACTTAATTTTGCAGCAGAAGTTTGAGGCATTGATCAACGAGGCTGAAAATGAAATTTCCTCTGGTATTCGCAAGGCCCTTTTGTCCATGAGGGAAGCAGAGCAGCGGCGCCAGAGCGCGTTGAAAGCCCTGGAGGCCGCCAATGAATACACTGCCCTGGAAGAAAGACGCTGAACGCCGGCATTTCAACCATATCCGATTTTCTGGAGGCCCAGAGCCGCCTCATTCGTTCCCAGGGCAACCATGCCCAGGCCATTCTGGATTTTCGACTGGGTCAGTCCGAGCTGAATCTGATGATCGGAAAAACCCCCCCCTTCAGCCTGTTTAATTAAAGACCTCAAGGAAGATGCCATCATGCGTCCCGGCCCCTTAATCGCTATATACGTCTTGCTGCTGTATTTTTTTCTGGCACCGGTGGTGCTTTTCGGTATTTTCGTGTTTTTTGACGGACTTGGCCGTCCCCGCGACAACGCGGAAAGAGGTATGCGGCCAAGCCTGGGGGTCGGTCAGCCGTCAAAACCTGCAATACCCGACGATCCAGCCGTTTGGACGGCCCGGGATATCGGAAAATTCCGGGATCAGGCATAACCGTGACACGGTTTGTCAGACAATGGCGGATGTTTTTTACCTTTGCGGCACTGCTGAGCTGCCTGGTCAATATACTACAGCTGATTTTTCCTTTTTACATGTTCGCCATATACAGCAATATCGTTATTTCATACAGCACCACGTCGCTGGCAAATATTTCGGCTATTGCATGTTTCTGTATTGTGATTCTGGGCGGGGTCAGTTTCATCCGTTCCCGGCTGCTGGCCATGGCCGGTAAGGATCTGATCCAATCGCTCCGCAAAGAATTTTTTGCCGGAATGGTCGGCGGTGTGAGCCGGAATGATCCCATGGCTTACCGCACCGGCATTAACGATCTTGACATGGTTCAGAACTATGTATCATCTCCGGCCATCTATTCGCTGTTTGATGTGCCCTGGTCTCCGTTCTACCTGGTGCTGATTTTTCTGTTTCAACCGGCGCTGGGACTTATTGCGACCCTGGGTGCCCTGGCGATGATCGGATTGAGCATTTTTCAGGACCGCCTGACAAGGCCCAGCATGACACGGGCCAATCTGCAAGCTATAGACAATCAGCGGTTTGTGGACTCTTTCTCAGAAATGTGGAGGTCATCAACGGCATGGGTATGATTCCGGCCATCACCGGCCGGTATCTGGGAAAAACCGGCAGGTGATATTAAACCAGACCCAGGCCAGCTATTATGCAGGCACCATCCAGGCATTGATCAAACCACTACAGAATGTGATTCAGGTGTTTATCTACTGTGCCGGGGCATTCTATGCCATGACCCAGGGAATGAATATCGGGCTGGTGGTGGCCGCTCCATCATCATGGGCCGGGCACTGGCTCCCCTGATGCAGGTCATGGGTTCCTGGCGGACGACCATGGGCGTGCGGGAAGCCTACAAGCGCCTGAAGACGTATTCCGATTTTCTGGAAAGGCAGGCCATTCCCATGGCGCTGCCGACGCCGCACGGCCATGTTCAGGTGGATAAAGCGGTTTACCGGACCGGGTCCCATACATTGATAAAAATGGTATCTTTTGAGCTGGCCCCCGGACAGTTGATGGGGCTGATCGGGCCCAGTGGCGCCGGAAAAACCACCCTTTGCCGCCTGATTCTGGGTATTTGGCCCTGTGCCGCCGGGCGGGTGATGCTGGACGGCAATGACATGTCGGCCTGGGATAAACATGAGATCGGCCGGTTTATCGGATATCTGCCTCAGGAAATCGAACTGTTTCCCGGCACGGTGGCCTCCAATATTGCCCGGCTGGGAGAACCGGACCCGGATGCGGTTGAGCAGGCCGTGGACCTGTCGGGATGCCGGGATCTGGTGAACCGGCTGCCGAACGGGCTGGACACCCGTCTGGAGGGCACTGACGGCCTGAAACTTTCCGGAGGGCAGCGGCAGAAGATCGGCCTGGCCAGGGCAATTTACGGACAGCCGCGTCTGCTGATTCTGGATGAACCCACCGCCAATCTTGATGAGGCAGGGGAGCAGTCCTTAATGAAGATCCTGGAGATGCTCCATAATGACCGGTCCTGTACCTGTATCATGGTCACCCATAAACCCTCTTTGCTGCAGTCCATGGACAGCATTCTGGTGATGAAAACGGTGAAGCCGTTCTGTTTGGCCCAAGGACGAGGTGTTTGCCCAACTGACCGGGAGGGGCGCATGAGACGATACCTCAGGCCGTGTCTGGTCTATTTTGTCTTTGCCGGATTTTTTTCTTTGTTCATCAACAGTCTATACCTGGTGTTCCCTCTTTACATGCTGGCCATATACAGTCGGGTGCTGTCCAGCTTCAATTTTTCAACCCTGTATGCAGTGACGGCCCTGGCTCTGATCGCCCTGCTGGTCCTGAGCTGCCTGGACCTGCTCCGGTCCCGTCTGCTGGTCAGGGCCGGTGTGAAACTGGACCACCTGCTGACCCGTCCGGTACTCAGGCAGATGCTTAAGGATCTTGCCAGGGTGGACAGCACTCAGTACAACCGGGGATTGCAGGATATTAATGCACTGCGCAATTTCCTGGGTGCCAATGCCATATTTGCTTTTTTTGATATTCCCTGGATTTTTATCTATCTGTGGGTCATTTATCTGGTTCACCCGGTCCTGGGAATGACTGCCACGGGGGGGGCGGTGGTCATTCTGGTGATCGGGCTGCTTCAGACAAAGCTGACCAGAAAGCAGGGCACAGCGGCAAAGGAATTTAACAGCCAGGGAAAACAGTGGATGAATACCGCGTTCCGTATGGCGGATGTGCTGGAACCCATGGGAATGACCCGGAATGCTGCCAGGGGATTCTGCCGGATTCAGGATGAAGAGCTGGTCCTTCAGAATCAAATGAATCGGAAAAATCATTTTTTTACGGCAGTGAGTACCGGTTTCGGGGTGTTTATGCAGGTGCTTATCTTCGGGGTGGGGGCGCTGCTGGTGCTGTCTGCTGAAGCCAATCCCGGTGTGATTATTGCCGCCTCCATCATTATGGGGCGGGCCCTGGCACCGGTAAACCAGGGCATCAGTGCCCTGAGACAGACCGTCAGCATTAAAAATGCCATTGAAAACCTGGGCCGTCTCCTGAGGGCCGCTGACAAGACGGTTTTAAAGGAACCAGATCAGGTAAAAGGGGATTTGCACCTTGAAAACGTCAGCCTGGTGATCCAAGAAACGCAGGTTCTTGAAGGAATCGATTTTCACTTGCAGGCCGGAGAAATTATGGGGCTGGTCGGGTCCCAACGGGGCGGGAAAGACCTCCCTCTGCCGGCTGATTCTGGGCATGTGGTCTCCCACCGAAGGTACCGTTTTTCTGGATGATGAGGACATATCACTTATAGACGATGATGGCCTGGGGCGGTTTATGGGATATCTGCCACAGAATGTGGAGCTGTTCAGCGGCAGCATCAGTGAAAACATCGCCCGGATGGGAGATGTGGATGATAAAATGGTGGTGGACGCAGCGCTGCATGCCGGAGCCCATGAGGTGATTCTGTCGCTTCCTGCCGGGTATGATACGGAAATTGGTGAATCCGGCCGGAATCTTTCCGGAGGACAACGTCAGCGGGTAGGCCTGGCCAGGGCCCTATATGGCGGCCCGAAACTGGTGATCCTTGATGAACCGGATGCCAATTTGGACGAATCAGGAGAAAAGGCATTGATGGCGGCACTGGCCCATCTCAAGCAGATGAAGGCGACCACCATCATGATCACACACAAGCCGGCACTGCTTCAGACTGTGGATAAAATTCTGATGCTCCAGGAGGCTGCATGACCGGTTTGATGATAGAGGCAAGATATTTCGACAAATGATGGAGGCATAGTTTAATGCTGGAAAAATGAAATTACGGCAGGGATATCTCCTGTCTGCAGCAGTGCTCAGTATCTGCGGACATGTCATCTATCTGTCAGTGCCGCTGTATATGATGATTGTGTATGACAAGGTGCTTTACAGCTTCAGCCGGTCAACCCTTTATGCCCTGGGACTGGGACTACTGTTGGCCCTGTTGGCCCTGGTGCTCATCGGGTTTCTGGAAAACGGGTGCTGACTCTGGCCGGGGCCCGGTTTGCAACGGACACGGAGCGTTTGTCATCGACTCCATTGCCAGGGATACGGCCGGGCTGTCGCCTGCGGGATATACCCGGGGTTTGACCGATCTGGAGACGGTTCGTTCGGCAGCCGCTCAGGGTTGGTTTTCTTGTTTTCAATCTGCCTTGGGCGGTGATCTTCCTGATCATCCTTGCCATTATCCATCCTCTGGTGGGAGGCATTGCCGCGACGTCCATGTTTCTTGCCGCCCTGTTCCAGGTCCTGCTTGTCGTGGTGGAAAAGAAGCGATATGCTGCCGCAGATGTGATTGATGCGGACAGCAGGCATTTTGCCGGCCAATGTCTGGAACAGGCCCGCCTGCTCTATGGGATGAATATGGTTCCGGATCTGGTGGATTACTTTCGGCTGCACCGGAAAAAAGCCGATATGATCCGTGAAAAGGCGGATTTTCTGTATGCCGGTGTCGGCATGGTGATTCGTCTGATTCATTTTGCAGGTCCGGCAGCGGTTTTCGGGGCCGGGGCCTATGTGTTTTTCAATGAACAGATCACCATGGGGAAAATCATCGCGGGTGTGGTCATCAGTTGTTACCTGTTCGCCTTTATGGAACGCAAACTGTCGGAAATGCCAGCAGCAATTGCGGCGAGTGCCGCCTATCGACGGTTGCGAACCCATGTGGGCAGTGCCCCGCAAGAAAGCAAACTGTCTCTTCCCGAACCAGAAGGCAGGTTTAGCGGCCAGGCGGTTACGCTGGTAACGCCGGGAAAACAGATGCTGCTCAATATCGCGTTTGATCTGGAGCCGGGTGACATGCTGGGAGTGATGGGTCCGGCTGCCGCGGGCAAGACAGTTTTGTGCCGGGTTTTGACGGGTATCTGGCCCCCGTCCGGGGGCAGGGTGCTGCTGGACGGGGCGCCCCTCTCTCAATGGCCGGAAAACGACCTGGCCGGATACATGGGATATATGCCGGAAGAGCCGCTCCTGCTACCGGTTACCGTGGCGGAAAATATCGCCCGCCTCAAAGATCCGGATTCGGAAAAGGTGGTGGCAGCGGCCAGAAAAGCTGGGGTTCACGAGATGATTCTGACGCTTGACGGCGGGTATGATGCCCTGGTCGAGCAGACAGGCACCAATCTCTCCGCCGGCCAGAGACAGGGCGTCAGCCTGGCACGTGCCCTGTATGGCGATCCCAAGGTGGTGGTAATGGATGAACCGCACAATCATCTGGACGATCAGGGCCTCCAGGGACTCATGGGCTGCCTGGAGAGGCTGCGTGAGAGCGGCACCACCGTGGTTCTGGTGTCTGACCGGCCCCGGATACTGATGAAAATGGACAAACTTCTGATGATCAAAGATGGTAAACCCGCCATGTACGGACCGGCCAAAGAAGTTCTGGCACAGTTGTCAACCCGGCAGCAGCCCCGACAGGCGACAGGAGTATAGGAAAAATGGAAAAACACGACGAACGACTGAACACGAATCCTGTGAAATACATTGTTGCGGGTCTTATGGTCATTGCCCTTTTTTTGGGGGCTGACCGTATGGTCTGTCTATTTCCCTTTTCAGGGAGCGGTGATTGCACCCGGGATCGTTGAGATATCAGGAAAGCGCAAAAGTGGTACAGCATCTGGGAGGGCGGCATCGTGGACCGGATCAATGTGAAAAACGGAGACCGTGTCGAAACAGGGGATGTGCTTATCGAACTGAAGGATTCCCGGATTACATCAAACCTTCAGTTGCTGGTCAACCGCCAGTGGTTTAAAAAAGCGGAGGCTGCCCGGCTTCGTGCGGAAGCAGCCATGAAACCGGGCATTTCCTGGCCCCCGGAATTCGATCGGCTGACGGAAAACCGGGAAATGCAGGAAATCATTGCCAGCGAAAAGGATATTTTTGACTCCCGCAGATCTGAGCTGCTGGTCAAAATCCAGTTGTATCAATCCCAGATCAAGCAGCTGGGGAATCAGATCGAGGGGCAAAAGAAGAACTCCGCAGTGTGGAGGAGATCATTGTCAATTTCGAGGAAGATCTCGAAAGCAAGCGGCCGCTGCTGGAGGACAAATATCTGGGCAAAACAAATATCCTGGAACTGGAGAGAAGTCTGGCACAGTACAAGGGGCGAAGGGGAAAACTGAAGCAGGAGATTGCCCAGTATCAGCAAATGATCGAAGAACGCCGGCTTCAGATTCTGGATATCGAAAACATGTATCGGGAAACAGCAGCCTCAAAATTTGGAGAGGCGACCGATATGATCTTTGAGCTGGAAGAACAGACCAAACCGCTGCTGGATGCCAGTGAGCGCTTGAAAATCCGTGCTCCCATCAGTGGGGTGGTGATCAATCTGGAGGTGCACTCCGAAGACAGTGGCGTGATTCAGCCCAGAATGAATCTGCTTGAGATTGTTCCGGAGAATTCCAAACTGGTGGTGGAAGCCCATGTCCGGTCCCAGGACATTACCAGTGTCAAGCAGGGACAGGGTACCAAGGTGGCTCTGGCTGCATTCCAGAGAAACGCCACCCCGCCGGTCCGGGGACGGGTCATTTATGTTTCTCCGGACCTGGTGGAAGGCGACCCGGCTATGCGCCAGATGCCCTACTATGAGACCCTGGTGGAAGTCGATCAGGAAGATCTGCTGGAGAAAGGCGCCTATCTCACACCGGGAATGCCGGTGACCTGTTATATCACTACGGATGAGCGTACGGTCATTTCCTATGTTCTGGGGCCGCTTCTGAAAAATATTGATGCGGCCATGCGGGAATAGCCATCATTTATGCCCCGTATCACCCATGTGTTCAAGACTTATTTCCCTTATACCAGCGGCGGGCTGGAGGAGGCGATCCGTCAGTGCGGCACTTATGCAGCCGGCCGGGGATTTGATGTGGAAGTGGTCAGTGTGGGGCCGTCCAATGTGAGTTTTAGAGAACCGGACGGTCTGACGGCCAGGTTCTTTAAAAAAAGTATCGACTTGTTTTCCAACCCGGTGTCTTTTTCCCTGGCGCGGCAGTTCAAGGATATCTGCAGGCACAGCGACCTGCTGCATTTTCATTTCCCCTGGCCCACTGCGGAAATACTGGCCCTGGTGAACCAGCCGGGGATTCCCTCAGTGGTGACCTTTCACTGTGATGTTCACCGGTCAATGGTGTTAAAACCGTTCTATCTCCCCCTGGTCCGCCGGTTTTTACGACGGATGGACCGGATCTGCGTGACCAGCCGGCCGCTTTTCAGAAACACGCCTTATCTGAAACCGTTCAAGCACAAGGTGCAGCAGATTCCGCTGTTCATGAACGAACAGCGGTTTCCGGGCTGGGGCCGCCGGATGCGGATGTGATCCGGCGGATTGACCCGCACAAACCCTTTGCGCTGTTTGTGGGGGTGCTTCGCTGGTACAAGGGGCTGGATATTCTCTTGGATGCGGCCTTAAACACCCGGGCGCAAATCATCATTGTGGGCGTGGGCCCATTGTATGAACATCTGGCACGGCGTATCAAAAAAGAGAAAATTACAAATGTCCGGCTGCTCGGTTTTCTGGAGGATGCCACCCTTAAATGGCTGATCCGTCACTGTGCCATGATCGCACTGCCGTCCACCGCCCCGGCTGAAGCGTTCGGCCAGATATTGCTGGAAGGCCTGTATTTCGGCAGGCCCCTGGTTTCCACCGAACTGGGAACCGGCACCAGCCTGGTGAACCGGCATGGATATACCGGTCTGGTCATCCGCCCGGGATGTGCCGGATCGCTGGCCTTAGCCATGAACACGCTGATAGCGGATTCAGCCATGGCGGACCGGTTCAGCCAGAACGCCCGGGATCATTATATCCGTTATTTCACCCCTCAGCGGCAGGGAGAGAAATATCTGTCGATTTACAGGGATCTGTTGCATTCCTGACCAGAGTCGGTCAGATTTGACCAGCTGCTGTGTTGTAAGGCCGAACCGATGGAACGTGTTTTCAGGGGAATGCGTGCTTGTTTGTTGTCTGGCATTTAAATTGCATAATTGACAGCCATGACGTGTTTCAAACTGAATAAATGGGGTATTATCGGTCTGATTATCATCAGCTGTCTGGCCCCTGCAACCGGATGGGCCGGTTTTAAGCCGACGGACCAGTTCGTTTTTGATTTGATCAACCAGTTTCGTGCCGCACCCTTTGATAAAGCCGTTTCAATGGGGTATGATCCGGCCTTCCTTTACGCACTTGGGATAACCCCTGAATCTGCGCTTCCTCCCTATGTGCCGGATGAACAATTACGTCTGGCGGCTTCAGAGAACAATGACAAAGTACTCAATCCGGCCCCGCCGGCTGCGTTATTGATGCCGGAGCGGACGCGTATGAAAGAAACGGGTTCGGTTTTGACATTTTCCAATTTTCTTCCCATTGAGACGGCCGGGTCCATTTTTGTACGAAACCTGTTTAATGATGAGCTGAATTCGGGGCAGTTTGAATTAATTCTTTCTGAAACGATGACCCATGCCGGCACCTCGGTGGTTACCGGTGTGGTGAATGGCAGCAATGCCTGGCTGTTTAACCTGGTGGTCGGATCCAGTGTAAACGTCCGTGATATGCAGGTGCTCCACCTGATCAATCAGGTCCGTACGGAAACTGCATTGATTGAACAGTATATTCCGTCCGACCTGGTGACATTAATCAGATATAACTGGCAGCTGTATTACCTGCTGAAATTTGATTTTCACCCTTTGTTTATGGATGAGTTCCTTTACTGGTCTGCGGGCGAAAGTGCTGCCGGGATTGAGCAGGAAGGAATCTATCCCGGGGATTATTTTCAGAATTCAACCGTCACTGGTGCCTGGGAAGATATTGCAGCGGCTGATCCGGTAACGGATCTTTTTTCCGCCCTGTTGAGCAAAGAGTTTTCCACCTGGCCTTTTTCAGCGTCCGTGTTTTCCAACCGGTACCGGCTGGCAGGCACGGCTTTGCTGTTTCAGACCGGGGAATCGTTTGATACCGGCATCCTGTCTTTTTCTGCCGGATCGGATCTCCCGGCGGTGCCGGATTCCGGATTTACGGCGCCTGCCCGGATTTACGGCCTGCTGTTCCTGGATCGGGACGGAAACGGGATCTATTCTCCGGGTGAAGAGATGGCGGGACATCCGGTGCTGGTATATGATGAAACTTTGATTCCTGCAGCTGCGGCTGTGACGGACAACAGCGGTTATTTCACACTGACACTAGAGTCTGAGCGGTACTGGATTTTTACAGCCCAGGATGGAGACCAGGTGGCTCATCGTGAGATCTTATTACACGGCAATCAGTTTGTTAAATTGGGATTTGTTCCTCCAACCCCGCCCCTCCCTTAAAAATCCGTTTTCAGCTTTCCTTTCACTATCTTCTTGCAACACGGCCCTATGTCTGGTAAAAAAAGGCTTTTTCCGTTTTCCGTTTTTCTTCGGGCAGAGAGACGGTCAATTTTCAATCGTGAAAAGTAGGGTAGATGAAAAAAGCATTGATATGCGGCATTTCCGGTCAGGATGGAGCCTTTCTGGCACAGTTCCTTTTGAAAAAAGGGTACCGGATCGCGGGTACTTCCCGCCAATCCCCGCAATCTGATTTCGATAATCTGGAACGCCTGGGTATCAGAAAACAGTTGAAGATAGTGCCTCTTTCCTTGAAAAATTCCCGTCAAATTCGAAATGTACTGACCGAATACGGGCCGGATGAAATCTACAACCTGGCCGGGCAAAGCTCGGTGGGGCTTTCTTTTGAACGGCCCGATGAAACCTATGAGAGTATCGCCACAGCAGGCTTTAATCTGTTGACTGCGGTTCGGGATGCGGGATTACAAGTGCGGGTATTCATGGCTGGATCAGGTGACATGTTCGGTGATCTTTCCGGTTCTCCGGCCCGGGAATCAACACCACCGGATCCTGTGAGTCCTTATGGAGAGGCAAAAGCGATGGCTTCCAACATACCGGCGCCTTTCGTGAAAATTCGGGTTGTTTGCCTGTACCGGAATTTTGTTCAATCATGAATCCTTTTCCGTCCAGCCGGTTTTGTCACCCGCAAAATCGTTAGAACGGCCTGTGAAATTGCCCGGGGCAACTGCCGGGAACTGCTGCTTGGAAACACTGTCATTCAGCGGGATTGGGGATGGGCTCCGGAATATGTGGATGCCATGTGGCGGATGCTCCAGCAGGATGCGCCTCAGGATTTTGTGATAGCGACCGGCACCACGCTTTCTTTGAAAGATTTTGTGAAAACTGTTTTCAATGACTTGGGCCTGGACTGGCAAGTTTATGTGAAAACAGATCAACGCTTATACCGCCCGACGGATATTCCAGTAATGGCCGCTGATCCGTCCCGTGCTCGGCAGATTCTGGGTTGGCGGGCCAGGTACACCGGATACGATGTGGCTCATTTGATGATTGAAGCGGAGCGTGACCCTTTGAAAATGAACTATTGACCCGTTTGATTGGTAAACTGTACTTAGAGGTAGACATGGAAACATTTCGAAAAAAAGCATTGATAACCGGCATTACCGGACAGGATGGTGCCTATCTTACCGAATTTCTCTTGGAAAAAGGGTACGAAGTCCATGGCATTAAGCGCCGGTCTTCTCTGTTCAACACCCACCGGATCGATCATCTATACGAAGAACAGCATATCAAGCACCGCCGGTTGATCCTGCATTACGGAGATATGACCGATGCTTCTAATCTCATGAAGATCGTGCAGCGGGTCCGTCCGGATGAAATTTACAACCTGGCTGCCCAGTCCCATGTGGCGGTATCTTTTGAATCTCCGGAATATACGGCGGACACCGTTGGCCTGGGTACCCTCCGCCTGCTGGAAACGGTAAAATCCTTGGGTTTGGAAAAAACCTGTCGGTTTTATCAGGCTTCCACATCGGAACTGTACGGTAAGGTCCAGACCTTTCCACAGAACGAAACCACACCGTTTTATCCCCGCTCTCCATATGCCGCTGCAAAACTGTATGCCTACTGGATCGTGGTGAACTACAGAGAAGCTTATAATCTGTTCGCCTGCAACGGTATTTTGTTCAACCATGAATCCCCATTGCGGGGGGAAACCTTTGTGACGCGGAAAATCACCCGGGCATTGGCCAGGATCTTTCTGGGTATCAAAGACTGCTTGTATCTGGGAAACCTGGATGCCAAAAGGGACTGGGGCCATGCCAGAGATTATGTGGAGGCCATGTGGCGGATGCTCCAGCAGGAGACTGCTGAGGATTATGTGATCTCTACGGGCCACCAGATGTCGGTACGCCAGTTTGTGGAGACTGCTGCCGCCAACTTGGGCATCACATTGGCCTGGGAGGGGACCGGGGTGGATGAAATCGGTCGGGTGGCGGCGGTGGACCCGTCAGTAGCTTCTTTGCCGGAAAATGATGCCCTGCGCATCCGCAAGCCCGTAGTCAAGCCCGGCGAGGTGATCGTGGCGGTAGATCCCATGTATTTCAGGCCGTCTGAGGTGGAAACCCTGCTGGGGGATGCTTCCAAGGCTCGGGGAAAACTGGGATGGGAACCCCGGATCGGATTCAAAGACATGGTGGCGGAAATGGTCCGGCATGATCTGGAAGAAGCCCGGCGGGATGCGCTGTGCAGGCAGGAAGGGTTTCCTTTCTGTGAATTTCACGAATAACAGGCCCCATGAAACTGCTTATCAACGCCCTTCCCATGACCGGTCTTTTGACTGGTATCGCCCGGTATCTGCGGAATTTATACGAGTCTGTGGACCGGTTGGAGCTGACGGATACCGCCTATTTTAACGGTCGGGCCTGTACGTCGGGAATGCCGCCCCTGGCGGATGCAATTCAGTGGCAAAAACTGATTGGCTCAATGCGGCGCCTGCCGGCGCCGATGGTATTCGGAATGCGCGCCGCCCGGTGGCAGCTTTACGAACACCGCCTGAGACGGGTCTGCCGGCATCCGAAGGCCGGCTTTTCCCTGTACCATGAAACCGCTTTTACTCCTGCGAAGTTGACAGATATCCCCACGGTGTTTTCCATATATGACCTGTCTCTGCGCCGATATCGGCATACCCATCCGAAAGACCGGGCCTGGATGTTCGAGTATTTCATTCGGACCCGGTTGCGGTATGCCCGGCATATACTCACCATTTCAGAGTTTGTCCGCCGGGAGATCATGGAGGAATTCAAAGTGCCGGGGTACATGGTGTCCAGTGTGCCTTTGGCCCCGGACCCTGTGTTTAAGCAAAGTTCCATGGAATCGGTGACAGAAGTGCGCCGCAGATTTCGTCTTCCGGAACAGTACCTGCTTTTTGTAGGTTCTCTGGAACCCCGAAAGAACATTGATTTGTTGATTGACGTATTGACAAAAGCCCGCACCGACATTCCCCTGGTACTGGCAGGATGGCACGGCTGGGGAGACAAGGCCTGGCTTCGGAAAATCGATGCTGCCGGTTTGAAAAGCCGGGTCCTGCTCATCGGTCATGTAGTGGATTCGGATCTGGCTGCCATCTACACCGGTGCCATGGCACTGGTATATCCCAGTTTTTACGAGGGGTTCGGGCTTCCCATTCTGGAGGCTATGGCCTGTGGATGCCCGGTAATCTGTTCTAAGGCCGCCAGCATGCCCGAGACCGCCGGGGATGCGGCTTTGTATATCGATCCCCTTGATGCAGGCAGCCTGGTGGATGCCATTGAGACTCTGTTGCAGGACAACGGTCTTGCCGGAAGCTGCAAGCCAGAGGCCTGGACCGGTCTTCACAGTTTTCCTGGGATAAGACCGCTCGCAGGACCATAGAGATATTTAGACGGGTGCAATGATGGTGTCAAGGATGTTTGCCGCAGTATGGGATCGCCGGGGCTTTATTTTTAGTTCGGTGAAACGGGAGTTTGAATCCCGCTGGATCAGGACCCAGATGGGACCCGTCTGGCTGGTGATCCAGCCCCTGGCTACCATTGTGATTTTCACCGTGATTTTTGTGAACATCATGCGGCCTGGCATGCCAGCCCATGATTCAAAATTTGCCTATTCCATCTATCTGTGCGCCGGGATCATTTCCTATAATCTGTTTGCAGAAATGATGAACCGCTGTGTGGGAATTTTGTGGAGAACGCCAATTTGCTGAAGAAGATCTATCTTCCCAAGCTTTGCCTGCCTGTCATCGTGATGATTTCCGGTCTCTTGAATTTTGCCGTCATACTGTCCCTTTTTATGGGATTTCTGGTGCTTGCCGGTGCGTTTCCCGGATGGGTTGTGTTGTGTATGGTACCGGTTGTGGGGATTCTTGTGCTATTCACCATGGGACTGGGCATGCTGCTGGCCTGCATCAATGTTTTTTACAGGGATATCCAGCAGATGGTACAGGTGGGGCTTCAGTTCGGATTCTGGCTGACCCCTGTCGTATATATCCCGGCCACGCTTCCGGATCGGGTGGCATCTTTTCTTCACTGGAATCCATTGTTTCCATTGATCAGAGCGTTCCAGGATATTTTTCTGGAACAAATCCAGCCGGACTGGCTGTCGTTGCTTTATCCCATCGTGCTTGGGCCTGTTTTTTACTTTTCTGGGTATTCTGGCTTTTCACCGGCTTCAGGGGGAGATTGTAGATGCCCTGTGAACCCGTGATACAAGTTCATCATATTTCCAAAGCCTACAAACGCTATCCGAAACAATATGGGCGGTTTCTGGAGTGGCTGGGCCAGGGATGTCACCACGAACCGGTGTGGGTGTTGAAACAGGTGAACTTTGATGTGGCACCCGGTGAAGCGTGGGCATCGTTGGGATGAATGGCGCGGGAAAATCTACTCTGCTGAAAATCATCGCCGGCACAACTCAGCCCACTTCCGGCAAAGTAAAAACCACTGGTCCCGTGTCAGCGCTGCTGGAGCTGGGTATGGGGTTTCACCCGGAGTTCACCGGCCGCCAGAACTGCCGTTTGACGGGTCAGCTGCAGGGGATCACTGCAGATCATATGACAGCCCTCATTCCTGAAATCCGTGAATTTTCAGGAATCGGCGAGTACTTTGAACAGCCGGTGCGCACTTATTCTTCGGGCATGCAGGTCCGGCTGGCATTTGCTTTGGCCACGGTGCGCCGCCCGGATATCCTGATCATTGACGAAGCCCTTTCTGTCGGCGATATTTTTTTCCAACAAAAATGTTTCGACCGCATCCGGGAATTCATTGCCAAAGGGACGACCCTGCTGTTCGTTTCCCATTCTGCGGCGACCATCCATTCCTTATGCAGCCGGGCAATGCTGATGGAAGGAGGACGTATCCTGCTTGATGACGGACCCAAATCCGTCATTGATCTGTATAATGCCAGACTGACGGAGCAGATTTCCAATATCTCTGGAGAACTGGTGATAGAAGAAACCGGGAATCCAGGCTCCTATCACACAAAGGGAATCAGGATCGATGGTGTGCGAATGCTTGTGGATGGCAGGGAAGCACTGAATTTCGTGAGTGAAAGCGTTCTGGTCATCCGTATCCGGATTGTTTTTGAAAGGCGTTTGTCCGATCCGCATGTTGGGTTTCAGATTAAAACACCGCAGGGGGAAGTTGTTTTTATGACCAATACTTATTGTATGGGGCTGCGGTTAGGGGCCGTGGTTCCAGGGGATGTCCGGGAAGTCGATTTTACTTTTCGAGCGGCTTTTTTTGAGGGCGAGTATTCCTTGACAGTGGGGGTGGCCAATGAAGGGCTTTTGGAAGGCGGATTCAGACAATCGCTGATTCGTGTCGAAAATGCACTGTCATTTACAGTACTCAGAAACCATGAAAGTATCGTTTGGAATGGGATCTATAACCTTAACCCCGAATGTGAGATTCGAGAGGAACGGATTTTTTGAGTCAATTTCTGCTGATTACCACTTCTTTTTCATTTCTAAAAGTGGATGTTGACACCCGGACCATATCGTGTCTGCATCGGGGGGACGGCCTTTATTATGGTATCACTGAATCACCGGACCATATCTATGTGGCTGCCCGTCGCCGGCTTGTCTCTTCAGAAAATCTGCGGATCAGGAACAGGGTGTGATTCACATGTTTGATAAATCGTTACGCCATGTCAATACAGTCAATGCACCTTTCCCATTGCGGGATATGCATGAGATCGTCTGGCATCAGGGCGTTCTATGGATCTCCTGCTCCTTTGACAATATGATTGCCTTCTTTGATGGAAAAAAATGGGAGAAATGGTATCCTCTGGGTATCTCCGGATCAGTGCCCCGGGACAGAAATCATTTCAATTCCTTTATGTTTGATAAACGATTGATCTGGCTTCTGGCCCACAACAACGGCCCCAGTAAACTGATGGCGTTTGACCGTAAAACGCGCCGGTTGATCCGAACGCTGGATCTGGGGATCCAGGCCCATAATATATGGCGGCATAAAAAGGAAATATTGACCTGTTCATCAGGTGATGGACGGATTGTCGGGACGAGGGGTTTTTCTCTGAAAACAGGAGGTTTTCCCAGAGGGATTGTTTTTATGAATCGTTACATATATGTGGGAAAGTCCGAGATTGCCGAGCGGAAAACCGGGATTTCACAACCGGCTCTATTCTTGTATATGATAAAAACTGGCATCTGCGAACGCAGTTCGAATTGCCTAAAGAGGGGCTGATACTGGATATGGCTGTTTTTGAAGGGGCTGGGGCTCCGGAAAGATCCCGGTTGAATCCGGTCAAGGCATGGATTCATAGAATATGCCACGGATCCGGGGCAGGAGGATAATCAGACAAATGACGAGGTTCATCAAAAAAGGGACAATAGGCGATTATTTAAAGGAGGGGCTTGTGGCGGATGATTTTTATACCGAACTGGAAAAAGCTTTCCGCGGTTCCCGGTTGCTGATAAAGGAGAGGCTGGCCGTATACTTTCCTTTGCTTCAGGTAATCGACCGGATGGGTATTCCCGTTTCTGCCCTGGATCTGGGATGCGGGCGGGGAGAATGGCTTGAGGTACTCAAAGAACATGATATCGGCGCAACAGGGGTGGATCTGGATTTTCACATGCTCGCCATGGCCCGCAATACCGGCCAGGCAACTGTTCAGTCAGATGCGCTGGAATATCTGAAAACACAGCCGGATGACTCTCTGGTCCTGGTGTCCGCGTTTCATCTGGTAGAGCATCTGCCATTCGAGGGAATAACAGACTTGATAACCCAAGCGCTGCGGGTGCTTGTTCCGGGTGGCATGCTGCTGATGGAAACCCCGAATCCGGAAAATATGGTAGTGGCCTCGTGGAAATTTTACCTGGACCCTACCCACCAAAGGCCGGTGCCGCCTCTGCTGCTGTCTTTTCTTTCCCGTCATGCGGGATTTTTTCGTACCCGGGCTATGGGGCTAAATCCCCCGGATCCTCCGACAGGCAATAATTGTGTCAGCCTCAGACAGGTGTTGGAAGGCATGGGGTCTGATTATGCCGTGGTGGCTCAAAACCGGGGGATTCTTTCATAACGGCCCATGCAGACGATTTCTTTTGTGATCGATCCTTTCCGTCTCCTTCCCAAGAGGAATTCGTAGCCGCTTATGATGCCGGTATTAATGAATACAGGACAACGATAACGGAACAGAGCCAACACATCAAAGAAATGAATGTCCGAATCAAAGAGATGAGTGTTCGGGTAAATGAGGTAAAAACCGGCTCCAGCAAGAGGCTGAGGCCGCCAGAAAGGAGCTGTATGCAGTTCGTACCAGCACTTCCTGGCGGATTACCCGGCCTTTGCGTGCATTAAAAAACTGTTCGAATCCGGTAGATCAGGCCCTTTTAAACCGGACCCCGCCGGTCTTTCACCGACTGCCGCCGTATTTTCAAAGACTTGAAAACGAGCTGTAAAAAACAAAGAACGGAAATCTGAATAATGCGGATCGTGTTAGATTTTACAAGGATAATTCCGGCCGGTGCTGTCACTGGCTAAAGAACTCTCTGGTTACAGGAAAGATGTTCAAATGTTGGCAGCTGTGCCGGCGGATACTGTCCCCCCGCTCGGGGTGTTGCGCCGATGCATTGAACGCTGGATACCTAGACAGAATATCCGGGTGTGGGAGAGTCCTGGTCCTGAACCGGTGTCGTATCTGCTGCATACGGCCTGTGTGGCAGGGTTGGCCCCGGATGTCGTGGTGACGTCCCGTCCGAACCGTCTTACCGCACTGCCGTGTGTAGATGTCGGCGCCATTCCGGAAAACGCTGGACTGGACCGGCTTCTGGAAATTTTTTCCTCCCGGGCCTGTACGGATTCTTTTGCCGTCAATCCCGGCGGTGTCAGGATGACCCTGGCAGTGGTGTCTCCCCTGCCGCCGCAGCATACCGGCATAGCGGATTACACCAGTGCGCTTTTACCCGCACTGGCCCGATACTATACCGTGGACGTGATTGTGGCCCAGGATGGTGTGAAAGATGAATGGGTCCTGTCTCATTGCGGTATCCGCACGCCAAAATGGTTTATGAAAAACGGGAACAAATATGATCGGATCCTTTATCATGTTGGCAATTCACCCTTTCATTATTATATGCTGGATTTGATGCAGACCCACCCCGGGGTGGTGTGTCTGCATGATTTTTTGTGGGGCATTTCCTTCGGTATGCAGAGTTGAGGACCCCGCACACGAAAGCCTGGGTCCGTGCTCTGTTTTATGATCAGGGATATAAAGCGGTGCAAGAACACTTCCGTGTCCTGGAATCGGAATCATTGTGCCTGGCATATCCCTGCAGCTTTTCCCTGGTGAAAATGCCTTGGGCGTGATCGTGCATTCCCGGTATACCAGAAAACTGCCCGCGACTGGTATCCCGGCATGGATCAAAGGCTCTGGAAACAGATCCCCATGGTTCGCCAACCTATAAATCCGGAATTTTCAGTTGTCGAAGAAGAAGACAGCAGCCGTTTTTATGTGTGCTCGTTCGGTATGCTGGGGCCGACCAAGTTGAACCACCGTCTGGTGTCTGCCTGGTTGAATTCCAGCCTGGCCCGGGATCCGAACTGTTTTCTGGTGTTTGTCGGAGAGAAACAGCCGGGAAATACTGCCGGGATTTGAAAAAAAGATCACCGGGCCCGGTGCTGGAGGCCGCATCCGGATCATCGGAAGAGCCTCTCCGGAAAGATATGCCGCATGGCTGGGCAAAGCCTCAGTGGCGGTGCAGTTGCGCACCCTTTCCCGCGGGGAAACTTCAGCTGCGGTTCTGGACTGCATGAATTACGGCTTGCCGGTCATCGTCAACGATCATGGTGCCAACACCGAGTTGCAGCGGGACGCTGTGTGGATGCTGCCGGATGATTTCACGGATTCCGAGCTGATTTGCGCCCTGGAAACCCTGAAACAGAAGGCCGGTCTGCGGGAACGCTTGAGTCGGCGGGCTGCTCAAACCATAGCGGACAATCACTATCCAGACATCTGTGCCCGGGCCTGCGTTCAGGCCATGGAAGCCTTTTACCGCCGGGCGTGCAATCGGCCCTCCCGCTTGGTGCACGAACTGGCGGAATTGGAATGTGTGTCAGAATCTTCCAATCGATTGGAGGCGGTGGCCCGTGCCATGGCAGTGAATCAACCCGACCCGGTGCCTCAAAAAAGGGTGTTTATTGATGTGTCCGCTACCATTCGCCGGGATTTGAAGGCTGGCATCGACCGGGTTTCCCGTTCCCTGGTGCTGGCACTGATCCAGGCACCTCCTGAGGGGTACCGGGCCGAACCGGTGTTTTTGGTGGAAGAAAACGGTGGGTGGCATTACCGGGCCGCCAGCAGATATACTTTTGAATTGATGGGCAGCCCACAGGTCTGGGCCGAAGACAGCCTGGTGGAAATGCAGGCCGGGGACATGCTGTTCTGTCCGGATCTGACTGGGGATATTTTGGTGGCGGCGGAAAAAACGGGTTTGTTCGATCAGTTAAGGCGGGCGGGATTGACACTGGTTTTCACGGTATTTGATCTGCTGCCGCTGCAAATACCGGATAAATTTCCCGCCGGTGCAGACCGAAATTTTTATTTCTGGCTGTCTGCCGTCTGCCGGATCGCCCACAAACTCGTATGTATATCCCGGTCAGTGGCACAGGAACTGTCGGGCTGGTATGAGGCCGATCCCGGATTTGCCTGCGTACCCATGCCGGAAATCGGCTGGTTTCACTTAGGTGCGGACCTGGAATCTTCTTTTCCCACAATCGGACTGCCTGAAGATGCCGCTCAAATCCTGGAGAGAATGAATAGCCGGCTCAGTTTTCTCATGGTAGGCACTCTGGAGCCAAGAAAAGGCCATCTTCAGGTTTTAGGGGCGTTCGAGCAATTATGGGCCGCGGGTGAGGAAATCAATTTGGTGATCGTGGGCAAACAGGGATGGACCCATCTGCCGGATGCCTCACGCAGAGTCATTCCCAAAATCGTGAACACCCTGGCCGCACATCCGGAAAAGGGAAAACGGCTGTTCTGGCTTGAGGGAATCAGTGACCAGTTTCTTGAAAAAGTATATGATGTATCAGACTGCCTTATTGCAGCCAGTGAAGCCGAGGGGTTCGGCCTGCCTCTGATCGAGGCGGCCCAGCACCGCCTGCCGATACTGGCCCGAGATATCCCTGTGTTCCGGGAGGTGGCCGGGAGACATGCCTTTTATTTTCAAGGAGATGCTCCCGAAGACATTGCTGATGCACTTATCGGCTGGATGGCATTGTATCGGGAACGTCGTCATCCCAAATCCGATGACGTAAGCTGGCTTACATGGAAACAAAGCTGTCAACGACTGGTCCGATGCATGACAGATATTGCTGGCGCATCGGTTTATGATTGACAATCTTCGCCATTGTGTGCGATCTTTATACGCGTAATTTGACAATTATCTGCACGGGAAACAGAGGGCAAAGCGGCAATCAAAAGGAAGGAGGGATGAAATGATAGGCTGGATTAAGCCGGAGTTGGGCGGATATGACCAACCGAAACCATGGACAAGGTTCTGAGCCTGATAAAACCCCCAAAATTGAGGGATTCGATATCGTAAGACAGCGTGGTATGTTTTTGCTTGAAATATAGGCTAAACTCTGACTCCGAATGGAGTCGAATCGTTTAAGATGTGCTGCCCGGCAGGCAGCGCAAAACAACAATTGAAAAGGAGTAAAAAGATGGCTGTAACCAAACAGGAAGTTACGCAACTATATGTTGCAACGTTCAATCGTGCACCGGATGCCAATGGATTGAATTTCTGGGTAAATGCCGGTATGACCATTGAGGACATTGCCTCGACCTTCTTCTTGATGGCTGAGACTCAGGCCAAATATCCGGAAGGTACAACAGATGAAGAATTTGTGACGACAATCTATCAAAACGTGTTTGGGCGGGACCCGGAACAGGCCGGCCTTGATTTCTGGGTCGGAGAAGGTGGTCTGGGAGGCGGTGTGCCCAGATCTGAAATGATTCTGACCGTTATTGGCGGTGCGGCTGGTGTGGATCTGGAAGTGCTTAATAACAAAACCGAAGTGGGTTTGTACTATGCAGACGAAGTGGGTGAGAACCACGAAGATGGGTATAAATTCTCTTTGGCAGATATCACAGACGACCCAGATACTGTCGCCAGCGCCAAATCTTCAATTGATGATCTGGTTGGCGAAATTCCGGAGCCGTCTGAACCGGGTGAACTGTTTGTTCTCACCGGCGCAGCAGACCGCCTGACCGGTACGGATAAAGATGATACATTCGAAGCCTACACCGGCGTCAACATGCTGGGCAATGACACCAATACCCTGAACTCCGCAGATGTGCTGGACGGCGAAGCCGGCCGGGATCAGCTGTGGGCGGATATTTTCATGGGCAGCTCCAACATCCTGACCTCTCCGCGTCCCATTGAATTCCGGTCCACGGAAGTGGAAGAGATGTACTTCAATGCTCGTGAGATGTTCATGGATGGGCTGATCACCGGTCCGGTCCAGATGATCCCGGGATCGGATGAGGTCATGGATATACTGCCCCAGCAGTGGCAGGTGGTGACCGTCAACGGCCGCCAGCTCCTGGATGTGGACTACATTGAATCCTATTACAGCGATGTTGACCTGAAAGTGTACGGCCTGACCACCAACAAGAGCGACGGCGGCACGGCCCAGTTCTCCGACATGACCATCTCCATGGATCATACCTCCGGCAGCACTGCGAACACCCAGTCTCAGCTGGTCAAGGATGTTGATGTGGAATTCCATCCGTTTTATGCTGATCGCGACATTGAAATTGACAAGCTGGGATACGGCTATTACATTGACGGCGCACTCAAGCCCTCCAGCATGAAAGTGCTGTTTGAGCAGAACTATTTGATCCCCGGCGAGCGGGCAGAATCCCAGGCCATCTACTATCTGCTGGACCAGGATGCCGACCTGTTCAACGTCGATGTTAACGGCGACGGGATCATGGATCCTCTGGCCAACATTAACACCAACGGACTCAGGTTCACGGTGGACGGCGGTGCAGTGGGAGTTCTTGAGTTTGACAAACAATTGCTGCTGGACAAACAGATCCTGAACTGGGATGATTTTGTTGATGCTCTGCAGCCGGCCCTGGCCCAGGCCATTGCCGACGGCCTGCTGCCGGCAGACACAACCCTGACCGTGGACAACACTCTGATCGACTTCACCTTCCTGGATGACGGATCAAGGTCTGTGGACATTCCTGCCATGGTGCTGGAAACCAATACTGAAGCCATCCTGGATTCCGTCGGGTTCAAGTGGGTGGAAGACTTTGTGGGCGAGTACAACGTGTACGGCCGTCTGGACAATGATGCGGAAACAGCGCCTGAGCCCCTGATCATCAACATCGAGCTGGAAAAAGTGGGCCGGCAGGCCGACGGCGGCGGCATGGTGGTGGGCGGTGACAACTACACCAAAGGCTTTGACCAGTTTGACGTGTATGTCAAAGGAGAAAAAGTCGGGTATATTGATGAATCCAGTTCACTGGCGTATCTGCTGACCACGCCGCATGATTCTCTGGATACCATGAATATCTATACACATCCGGATTATATAGACAACCCGGCGGATTTGACCATTGGTAACAGCAACACCCCGGTTTACTCGATTCTGGATGTCAACCATTTAGATGCAACTGATTTCCTGGGTATTCTGAATATTTACTTTGCCGCTATTCAGGCACCGGGCAACTACCTGTATGAACTGACGGATCAGGGAGACACCTTCCAGATGTTCGTGGTCAACGATGCCCTGAACACCACAGACTCTTCTCTGAAGATCGATGCCGGTACCGGCGACAACACCGTTCACGTGGATTACCTTTACAGTAACGGCACGGTTAACGATGCGGTTGACGGATCCAATCCCGACAGTGACGATGTCAACACCCTGATTACTACCTACGGCGGAAACGATGTGGTGGTGCTTCAACATGGGGCTGGAAACAGAAAGCGATTTTGGGATGGGATAGCGCCGGTGACGAAGATCAGGACGGCTCAGGCGATGAAGGTAGTCTGATGATTGCCCGGGCCGATGGTGCCAGAATCAACACTGGCGCTGGTAACGATGCAATTTTCCTGAACAGCCACCTGGAGTGGTGTTCCCCGGATGCAGCCCTGTGGCACACACTGAACTGGACAGGTACCGGTGAAGAGGGATGGCTGGAATCCATTGGACTGACCAATCTGCCGCCCTGGTTGACCGAAGAAAACTGGGCACCGGCAGGCAATGTGTTCCCGATGTTTGGCAGCAGCCTGCGGGTGACTTTTTCCGGTATTGAATCCGACTGGATCACCATTGACACCAACAACGATTACAAAACCACCCGTGCGGAACTGGTGGCAGCCATTGCCAAGGCCATTGAAACTGATGTCAATCTGAACGCGGTTCTGGCTGTGGATATTGATCCGGCTACCGGCGGCATCTCCATCCAGGCCCTGACCGGCGGTGCGTTTGATTCCAATGATCTGTTTGTGGACATCGAAGGTCCGGTGCCGTCAATCAGCGATTATGACAATATATTGCAGGTGGTGCCGCAGGATATGACC
>LQAG01000133.1_pt1 | contig 32719 bp, 46 predicted proteins | sample 1535801 | NCBI WGS metagenome assembly LQAG01 (sample SAMN04331584, study PRJNA305678) | bioreactor metagenome | isolation source: bioreactor_3 inoculated with Wadden Sea sediment 1st replicate of a... | place: Germany:Bremen
GGAACATACCCCGCCCGGGCCAAAATTTTTGCAGCCGCATTTGGCCGGTTTTCTGAGTCAGGACCGGTAATCGGCATTGATCTTGACATAGTTTTCACTGAAATCACAGAAAAGAAAGCTGTCAGAATACTCCCCAGATTCAGATTTAAAATGATGGGGATCTCGGATGCTCTCATAATTTGGGCCGCCTGTTTTTCCGCTGTTTTTCCCTGCCATTTTCCCTGAATGACCAAAGCGACCTTGTCAAAAAAAGGTCTATTCGGTCCGGATCCACCTCTGCTCCGGACCGCCCGGCCGCTGCCGTGATCCGTCCCCAGTTGGGGTCTTCTCCATAAATGGCGGTCTTGACCAGGTTGGAGTGGGCGATGGTTTCAGCCGCTTTGAATGCATCCGCTTCTGTGGCGGCCCCCAGGACTTTGATCTGTACCACTTTGGTGGCACCCTCTCCGTCTTTGACAATCTGTTTTGCCAGATCCCGGCACACGCGTTCCAGCAGATTCCTGAACACGCTCAAAGAGGCTTTATCGGTAATGTGGCTTCTCCGGTGCCGCTGGCCAGGCACAAGAGTGTGTCATTAGTAGAGGTGTCTCCATCCACCGAGATGCGGTTGAAGACCTGTCACAGGCAAAAGTCAGCGCCTGTGACAGATCTGTGCTACTGATATGGGCATCGGTGAGCAAATAGGCCAGCATGGTGGCCATATCCGGCCGAATCATGCCCGATCCTTTGGCCACCCCGGTCATGGCAATGGTCTGCCGTCCCTGATCGGTTTCAATCTCTGCGGTCATTTCAACGGTTTTGGTGGAAAGGTCTGTGGTGAGAATGGCGGTGGCAAAATCCATCAATGTTCCGGTCTGGAGGTGCATTTTTAACTGTGGAATGCCGGATTCCAATTTGTCCATGGGCAAGGGGGCACCGATCACCCCTGTTGAGGATACCATGACCAGGTCCTCCGATATGCCAAAGGTCTTCGCCACTATGCCAGCTGACCGCTTCGCATCCCGGATCCCCTGTTCTCCGGTAAAACAGTTGGCATTGCCTGAATTGACCAGGACCGCCTGGCAAGCCCCCCTTTGTATCATCTGATGTCCCAGAATCACCGGAGCAGCCTTTACCTTGTTTTTTGTGAAAACAGCGGCTGCAGCCGCAGGCGCATCACATAGAATGAGCCCCAGATCTTTGAGCCCGTTTTTTTTGATACCGGCGTGAATGCCGGCAAACGCAAATCCTTGCATGTCTCCCGCCTTTTTTCTGCCTGATTTTTTTCATTCGAACAATGATTATACCGCTGGTATTGGGTGGTGTAAATGGATTGACAATGAATATTTTCATTGGTCTATCCGGATCCATGGATATCGATCAGGAATGACGGCTGTTACGTAAAAAAAACTGGTTATCCCCCGGATTCGAACAGCCAAGCAAACAAGGATACATTCAGCAAAGATTTTTCCCTTTAAAGCGGGGGCATTTCCGAAAATCCGGCGATGGTTGAGGGGCTGAAGCAATTGGGTGTTGATTATGCAAAGAGATGTCATTATATTAAAAGTGAACCATATGGCTGATGTAACCGGAGGAACTGCCTGACATGACGGAAACAATGTAATGGAGAATATCGTTCTGGCCCATGGCCGCTATGAAGACCTGAAAAATACCGCCACATTGAGTGAAAAAATTCAGGTACTGCATCAGAAAATCCGGCAGGAATTTGCTTATATCCACCGTGTGTCAGTGGCACTGTTCGACAACAGGATGAACACCCTTAAAACGTTTGTTCAAACCGGCAGTGATCAGCCGTTGCAGTTTTATGAATGTCTGATGGATAATGCGCCGTCTCTGATGGAGACCAAAACGCTGAAAAAGAATCGGCTAGTAAACGATATGGCCGTGTTCCGGAACGGCATCCATGAACATACCCAAAAAATTGCAGCCCACGGCTATCAGGCCAGTTATTCCGTGCCGCTTTTTGATACCGAAGCCTTTATTGGCATGCTTTTTTTAATTTCGTATCAAAAAAATGTATTCGGAGAGCCGGATTTAATGAAACTGGATCTGTACGCTCAGCTGGTCAACGCTTTGGTGGTCAACAAACTTCAATCTACCCAGATGCTGGTGGGGGCCTTCCGCTCGTGCTTGAGCCTGGTCAGTTATAAAGATCCTGAAACAGGAAATCACTTGGAGCGGATGGCCAGGTATGCCCGGTTGATCGCCCGGAAAATGGCTCAAAAAGGATATTCCGGACTGACCGATGAAGTGATCGAACACCTTTTCATGTTTGCCCCGTTGCATGATATCGGTAAAATCGGTATTCCGGACCATATTCTGCTGAAACCGGGAAAACTGGACGAGGATGAATGGGTAATTATGCAAACCCATTCTACCAAAGGGCGGGAAATTATTGATGCCATTGTCGGACATATGGGACTTCAATCTTTTGAACACCTTTCCCTATTGCAGAACATTTCCGGGGCCCACCATGAAACCATTGACGGGAAAGGGTACCCCAATCAGTTGAAAAAAGAAGAAATTCCCATTGAAACCCAGATCGTTTCCGTGGCTGATATTTTTGATGCATTGACCAGTCACCGGTCTTATAAACCGGCATGGAGCAATGCTGCTGCGTTTAAAGAGCTCAGACGTCTGTCCGGTACCAAATTGAACCCGGACTGTGTCAGGGCCTTGATCGAGAATGCGCATGCGGTTCAAGAGATTCAACAACGGTTTTCTGACGTTTTCTGATGACTTTGCCAGAAAACAGTACCCCTTCTAGAAATGAACCACTCAGGGCGGAATCCCATCATTTTCTGGAAGCTTGTCTGTTCTACAATGTCAATGCGTTGTCACGGCAGCTTTTAAAAATGGCGGAGGCAGCATTCGCGCCTTTGAAATTGTCCCCTGCCCATGCGTCTCTTTTGCTGGTTTTGTATGACAATTCCGGCATCAATCCGAAAAACTGGAAAATGCTGCAACTGACCCCATCCACCATTACCCGGTTCATTGATGTACTGGCAAGAAAAAAACTAGTGAAAAGAAAAAAAACTCGGCAGACACATTGCCATTTTTCCCACGCAAAAAGGACTTGAAGCGAAACCGGCCATTGCTCAAGCGTATAAGGAATTTTATTTGGGGTATACGCAACTGTTGGGTACCGGATATGCCCATCGTCTGGCGCTTCAGGTCCAGATTGCGGGTCAGCGGCTGACCGCTTCTTCTTCTGAAACCAACCATGATCCGGACGTTTAAACTTACCATTGAGTATGACGGTACCGGGTTTGCCGGATGGCAGCGTCAACCCGGGACACGATGTCTGACCATCCAGGGTGAGCTGGAAAAATTCTTTCAGGATTCTTAATCAATCCATTACCCTGGCCGGTTCGGGCCGGACCGATGCCGGGGTCCATGCCCGGGGACAGGTAGCGTCATTCAGCGCGGATACAGCCATGGAAACCGGGTCTTTGAAAAAAGGGGTAAACAGCCTGATTAACCATCCCATTGTTTTAACCGACTGTGTCCAGGTGCCCCACGATTTCACGCCCAGTATTCCGCAGTTTCCAAAGAATACCATTATGTCATCTTGAACCGGGAAACGCCCTGTGCCATCGGCCGGAATTATGTCTGGCATATTCACCGGCCCTTAAACCTGCAGGTGATGAATCGGTGCTGCCAGCGGATATGCGGGACCCATGATTTTAAATCGTTTGAAAATGTAGGGTCTCCGAGGCGGTCAACGGTTCGCACCGTATTTATGGCCCGGGTGCATCCGCTGGACAGGGGGCGGTTGATGTTCAGAATCCGCGCAAACGGATTTTTAAAGAACATGGTCCGGAATGTGGTGGGAACCCTGGTGGATGCGGGCCATGGAAAAATAACCCCGCAAACGATTGAAACCATTCTGTCTGGGCGAAACCGTTCCCTGGCCGGCGCCACTGCTCCGGCCAGGGGATTGTATCTCCATCAAGTGAATTATGAATGAATCATGACTGATCAGATGGTGTTTCAGCATTTTTTTTCAAGGCGTTGATCTTTGGAATGGGCAGCCCGTATCCCTTGAATGTGCTGATTGTAATGGGCGATAATATCCCGCCGGTAGATCAGCCCGATCAGTTCCCGGGAATTGTTTTCATTCACCACCGGCAGTGCGTCGATATTTTTCCGTGTGAGTTTGTGCAGCACCGTGTTCAAGTCTTCGGCAGGCGTGGTGGTGATCAAATCCGAAATCATGATGTCTTTCATCACCACCAGATCTTCAATATGAACGGTAAACATCACTTCCCGGATGTCATTGGATGAAAAAATGCCGGTGAATTCCCCATTGGCGTTGAGTACCGGAAAATAATGCTGTTTGGTGATCTGGTAGAGAGACTTGAATTCCGAAAAAGACATGTTTTCGCTGACACACTGGACTTTTTTTGAGCAGGTGTTCCAGATTCCCCACCTTCATGGTCTGAAGAATGTCCATCATGAATTCTCCGGCATGGGCCGGTGAATCCACCCGGGATTTGACCTGATTCTCAAAGATGGTGAACCGCTGGGACAGGAGATAACACAAAGAACAGACCAGCAGGCTGGGCAACAGCAGATGATAGGAGTTGGTCATTTCGCTGACAAAGATGATGGTGGAAATGGGGGTATTGGAAACGGCGGTGAAAATCCTGCCATGCCCACGATCACGAACGCACCCGGCTGGGTCACCACCGTGGGGATGAGTAGATGAAACAAATTGCCAACAGCCCCGCCCAAGGCCCCGCCGATCACCACGGACGGGCCGAACACCCCGCCGCTGCCCCCGGAACCGATGGAAAACGAGGTGGTGAAGATTTTGCCGATGGCCAGGGCGATCAGCGTGGAGATGGCCACCTGGTTGAAAATGGCGTTTTGGGCCATTCCATAACCGAATGCCAGGGTATAGGGTAGAAAAAATCCGATAATACCGGTACACAGCCCGCCGATGGCTGGTTTGACATGATTGGGAATGTTGAGGTTTTTGAAAAACCCCACCATGCCGTAAAAAACCTTGACATAAATATAGCCGAACACCACCAGAACGCCGGCCAGAACGATATAAGGACCCAGCTCCAGGGGGTTCTGGAACTTGAAACCCGGAGAATCGAACAAAGACCCCCACCCGTATACCAGGCAGAACATGCAATAAGCCACTACCGAAGAAATACCGGCCGGAATAATGACTTCGGATTCAAAATCCGGATCCCGGTACAGCACCTCGGCGGCAAACAAGGCGCCTGCCAACGGTGCCCGGAAAATACTGCCCACCCCGGCACCGATACCGGCGGCCATCATGATACGGCGTTCCCGTTCCGATAACCGGAGCCGTGACGCCAGAAACGACCCAAAACCGGAACCGATCTGGGCGATGGGTCCTTCCCTGCCTCCGGATCCACCCGTGGTCAGCGTGATGGTAGAGGCGATGGTCTTGATAAGGGAATCCGGCTTCGGATTTTCCCCCTTTGTTGTGATACGCGTCAATGGCCGCATCCGTACCGTGGCCTTCCGCTTCCGGCGCAAACGTATACACCAGCCATCCGGATATCAGCCTCCCAAAGCCGGTAAAATCAGCAGCATCCAGCGGTTGAACGGGGTGCTGGTGTGCGGCAGCAATGCGTGTTCCCCGGCTGGGGCATCCGGCCGGTATCCGGCCATCATGTCCAGAAAGTAATGCATGCCCAAGCCGCATAGATAATGAAAAGCCACGGCACCCAAACCGGCGATCATGCCGATGAGCACAAAATTCAACAACCATTTAAACGCGGTTTTGAAATCAAAAGAACTCATGTTTGATCAGATCCGGAAAAACATTTCAGGTGCTTCGAAGATCTGAAATCCCTTGCAGGATAATGTCAAACAGAGTTTTTACATCGGCTTCTTCCAGACAGGAAAACGCCACCCGGATATTTCGGTCTCCCAAGGCGATTAGTCCGACCCCGTATTTTTCCAGCAGGTGGCACCGCAATTGTTCCGCGTTCACATCTTTGAGGCGTATACACATGAAATAACCGGAGTTGAACGGATACACGTCAAATCCGGACTGGTAAACCGGATCTGCCAGAACGGTTTTGATTTTGGCCGCCCGCTGCTTGAGCAGGTCGAATTTTTTCTGTTTCTGAGCATGATAGTCCGGATCTGACATGGCTTTGAACAAAATGGTCTGACCCAGATGAGAGGCATTGGAGATATTTCCTCGAATGCAGCCGGCTGTTTTTTCTCCAGTGCCTGATTCAATCCATCCACCGTTTCCGGGCCGCGACCATGCCGTAAGTGATGAATCCGATCCTCAGTCCCCAAGCATAATCTTCTTTGGTGGCGCCGTCCAGTTTGACGGCAGCCAGACGTTCATGTCTGCCGGCCAGTCTGGCAAACAGGGATTCTTTGTTGGTTTCTTCGTCAAAAACAGACCGAAATAGGCGTCGTCACAGGCGGCCACGACATGGGTGCCGGACTGTGCGATATCCAGCAGGATGTCCGCCACCCGGTCCGCCTCCTCGCGGGTCAGTGAATATCCGCTGGGATTGTGCGGAAAGTTCAGCACGGTGACAATTTTATGGTTGATGTCTGCCTGGGCTCGCATTACCTTTTCGAAATCTTCCACATTGAACCGGGTCAGACCGTCATCATATGCTTTATAATGAACAATTCTCGCCTGGTTGCGCACCGTAAAAGTCATGTTGTAGTTGCCCCACATCATATCCGGCAGAATGACCACATCCCCCGGATCGATCCACAGGTCGGAAAAAATGCTGACTCCGTGGGTGATGCCGGATGTGACCACCGGCAGGCTGATCTCACATCCGTCCAGAGACGGATTTTTTCAAATAGATCCTTCGCCACTGCTCCCGCAAACCCGACAAACCGAAGGACGGGGCATATGGCAGATAGTCATCAGGATCAATGCCTGAGACATATCGGGTGACAGCGGGCAGGGCCAGCACGTGGCCGCCTTGCTTGGCAATGCCGATGGTGGCATTGATCTGATGAGCCTTGACTTTGGCTTCCGCGCTCTGGCTCAATATGCCTTTGGGGAAAAAAAGGGCTTTTCCCATACTCGACAACATATCCAGGATATGGGGATTGGCTTGTGAAATCCGGGCGTTCAATTCTTTTGCTATTGTATTCATCAGCATTTTCCTCGCAAAAATTAAAAAACTCTGCGGCTTTCGGTTGAAGATGGAAAACCACAGAGTTTTGGAAATGCGGTCAAAAAATTATCTTCTTTTGGATGCCTTGATCGGATTGATTTTTGCTTTTTGGTTTCCACGGTGGTCTTGATATGGGTGGCCATGTTACAGGAGCCGGATTTCCATTTTAGAGACGGATCCGGTGCTGCCGCGCAGTACATGCCGGTGGGAAACTCAGACATTCTCTGGCATCCCATGCATTCTTCCACGACCGGCAGGCAGTTGCCTTCGTTATAGCTGCAGCCGGCAGCTGTCATGAACACACAGTCTTCCCCTTCCCTAATTGTTGTACAGATCATGATACCAATTTCCTAAATACTTATGGGTTTAATTTGTTAAAGCCGAAAAACCGCTGTGTCTTCGATATTGTTACAGGGTGTTTCAAGGCGGTAATTTTTTTAAACTTCCCGACTCGGGATGAATAGCCTGACTTCAATAGCACAAAATGGTTCAAGTGTCAATTAAGAACGACTGTTATTTACTTTTCAGTTGAATCAGTTGAATTTTTATGGAAAACACTGTAAGTGTGTATAACCAGAGAGCAGCAATAAATGATGAAATCACCGAATTAAACTCACTCTTTAAAATAGAAAATTATGATGATCATTTCCGAAGCCAAAAAGTATTGACACTTGAAGCACAGGGCATTTTGTCCCTGGCCGAAAAACTGGATCAGGCATTTGAAACCCTTGTCCAGGAAATCTGCGATTCCCCGGGACGGGTGATTATCTCAGGAATCGGGAAATCCGGGCTGATCGGCAGAAAAATAGCCGCAACTTTATGCAGCACCGGCACCAATGCCCTGTTTCTGCATCCGGTGGAGGCCGTGCATGGGGATCTGGGCATGGTGAGTTCGCATGATATATTCATTGCCATTTCCAATAGCGGAGAGACCAGCGAACTCAATCAACTGCTGCCCGTGATCCGGGGAATCGGATGCCGTCTGGCAGGATTTACCGGCAATCCAAAATCCACCATGGCCCGGTATTGTGATCTGGTCATTGATACGGGGGTCGAAAAAGAAGCCTGCCCTTTCAATATGACCCCGACCGCTTCCACCACAGCCCCAGCTGGCCATGGGAGATGCCTTGGCCGTTGTGCTGATTGAAAAAAAAAAAATTCAGGGAAACCGACTTCATGAGATCTCATCCCGGTGGTGCCTTGGGGCAACGACTGGCCAGCCGGGTCGGTGAAATCATGCTCGCGGCAGACCAGGCCCCATGTACGTTTATCGATGATGCCATGACAACCGCTCTCCAGGTCATGGACCGGTTCAGTCTGGGGGCGGTGTTGGTACTGAACCGGGAACGGCAGCTGAAAGGCATTATAACCGACGGAGATATCCGCCATACAATCGCTAAGGGAATCACGAATTTTAATCAACTGACGGCTGGCGATGTCATGACCCGAAGCCCCCGTTGTTCCCAAATGGATGCATATCTGTATGATGCCTTAAATCTGATGGAAAAATATGAGATCACGGTGCTGCCGGTTGTGGGCTCAGACAACCGCCTGAAAGGTATCTTGCATCTGCATGATATCCTTGGAAAAGGATCTTTCAAATTCAACGGAGGCAGTCGATGATCCCTCATGATCTGTGTACGGACATTCCGGTGCTTGGAAAAGCCAATATCACTTCTCCCATCAAGCGGGTGACCCGGTCCACCCAGCGGAGACACAGTTTTATTTCAGATGATTCCCGGATCATTGTGGATGTTCGGACGGAATATATCCAGGAATCCGTGGATACCTGTGAAGCGTTGCTCAGTTTGAACAGGCCGGTCCAGAGAAAGATTATTTTGATCCAGCAAATTGAAATGTGCCATCGTGACCTGCGGCGGGTTGTGCCCGGGCCTCAATGATATCATTCGGGCCGTGGTACTGGAGTTGTATCATATCTATCATGTCAAGACCATTTACGGCATCCAGCACGGACTTCAAGGGTTTGTTCCGGAATACGGCCATGACATTCTGGACTTGACTCCTGACACAGTGGCAGAATCCAGGACATGGGCGGAACCATTCTGGGGTCCTCCCGGGGCAGCCAGGATATCGGTGTGGTGGTGGACTGTCTGGAACGGATGAGTGTGGGCATTCTGTTCATGGTCGGCGGGGACGGAACCCTGATGGCATCTAAGAAAATCGCCGATGAGATTGAAAAGAGAAACTTAAAGATCTCGGTGGTGGGCATTCCTAAAACCATTGACAATGATATTTTTCTGGTTTCCAGATCATTTGGATTCGATTCAGCAGTAGATGTGGCGACTCTGGCCATCAAGGGTGCCCATAATGAAGCTGAGGCATACCCCAACGGCATCGGCCTGATCAAGCTCATGGGGCGGCATTCAGGATTTCTCGCCGCAACGGCCGCACTGGCTCAGCAGGATGCCAATTTTGTACTGATACCGGAGGTGGATATTGATCTGTACGGGGAAAACGGGTTTCTTCCCGCCCTGGAAAATCGGCTCAAAACCCGGAATCATGCCGTGGTGATCGTGGCGGAAGGGGCTGGACAGAATTTTTTTGAAAACAGAGAAAAAAAATATGATCCGTCCGGCAACATTGTGCTTCAGGATATCGGCCTGTTTCTTAAAAAAAAGATGACCGAATGGTTCAAGTCCAGAAACATGGACATTTCTTTGAAATACATTGATCCTGCCTATATTATCCGAAGCCTGGCGGCCAATGCCAATGACAGCGTGTTCTGCGGGCTGCTGGGACGCGATGCGGTTCATGCCGGCATGGCTGGAAAGACCAAACTGCTGATCAGTTACTGGAACAACCATTACGTGCACGTCCCCATGGAAGCCTCTGCCGGTCGGCAGAAACGGCTGGACCCCAACGGTCGGTTATGGCAGTCGGTTTTGGAAGCCACCGGTCAAGATGCCTATTTTGGCGGATAGCTCATGGCCGGAATCACCGGTCCAGTTCCACAAACCGGTCTTTTTTGATGGTGATTAAAAACAGTTCTTTCCGGGCCGCACCGGTCGGTTCAAAAAGGGTTCTGCCGGTGGCCCCTTCAAAAATTCTTTGTTCCAGAAGCGCTTCTTTCAACCGCTCCCGGGAATCCACCGATGGATCCAGGGCGGTTGACAACATGATCTGCACGGTATCATAAAAGATCGCTTCAAGAAAACCGGGGGCTTCTCCATACAGGGTTGAAAAGGCATGGGTGAACCGGGCCGTGGCAGGTCTGTGGCTGTGCTCGAAATATCCGTCTGTGATGATGGAGTTTGCGTTGTATCCTCTGGTCTGATCCGGCAGACTCGGGTCGTGCCAGAGGTTGGTGCCCAGCAGCACAATGTTCCGGATGTCGCTGAAGGCCAGCTGGGGAAGAATCATATTGATCCGGGACGCTGAATCCGGGATGAACAGTGCCTCGAAATCAAAGGTGACACGACCCGTGGAATCACTGCCCGGTGAATTCTGATGGGCGACTTTTTCCTGGTAAATTTCCGGATGACGTCGATAAAATCGGTGCGGGTGCCGTCATAGGCATGTGTATCCGCCAGTTTGGCACCATATTCGGCCACAGCCTCTGAAAATAGTTGCATGTGCCGCCTGCCGTAAGGTTCATCCGGGTACAGGATGGCGGCCTTTTTTAGTCTCAGAGTTCTAAATATGTAGGCGGCCAGGGTCTGCACTTGCATCCGGGGGGTGATGAAATTGGAAAAAAGATAATCACCGGACATGGCAAAGTCCTCTTTTTGGGTCAGGGCGATCAGCGGAATAGCCAGTTCTTGGGCACGGGCCCCAGCAGCATCCACGGCCAGAAGCGGACCGACAATGCCGGCCACGCGAGCCTGATGCAGCTCATCCACGCATCTGGCAGTCGTATCCGGATCCCCCGGGTGTCTTTAATGACCAGATTAAATTTGCGGCCGTAGGTTTGGGTCAGGTCCTGAATGGCCAGCTGGATTCCTTTCAGGGCTTTTTCGCCATAGGTCGCATATTTTCCGGACAGCGGTATCAGGCAGCCGATGGTGTCTTTTTTAAGCAGGGTCTCCTGAATCATCGTTACCAGGGCCTGTGCATCCGGTGCCTGGGGATGATCCGGCCAGCGATCCAAAAATTGAGTCAGAACGGTCAAGGATTGGGCATATGCGGTTTCCTGAGCAAGGTTGACCCCCAGCCAGTATTGCAGCAACGGTTCGGACACGGATAGGCTGGGAATGTCCAGAAATGTTCGGATCAGAGCAGAAGAAGCATTGGCCAGCACCTGATCAATCCTGCTCATGATCTCCCGGGTCTGAACAGGGTTCTGGTTCAGGGCCAGGGCCTGATTGTATTTATAGAATGCCTCCTTCAGATTACCGGACTTCGTGAGCATGGCGGCCTCTGATGTCAGTTTTTCACCCAGGCAGCAGTTTGAGCCGCCGAGTCCGATGCTGGGGGGTGGTTACCGACGGCTCTTGCGGGGACGTCAGAATCGGTTTGTACCACATCCCACATGGCAAACAATAAAGTTATGGCCGCGATGCTGGCTGCCAAATGAACAATCAGAGAACGTCTTTGTGTCACATGCATTTTCTAACGAGGTCCTTATATCAAATATTGTTGTCATGAATTTTAATCATGGCGTTGTCACGGCTGTGACTATAGGTAAATTTCAGAAAGATGTCAAAAATCTTTGACCAGTGAAGCCGCCCGAGTCACTTGGTCCGGCGTTATCCAGACAATGCCAGGCTCTTTTTGAACCAGGTGAACTGACGTTTGGCATATCGTCTTGTATCCCGTTTCAAAAGCGACACAGCCGTGTCCAGATCCAGGCCCCTGCTGATGACCCATCCCATGTGGCGATATCCAATGGACTGCATGGATTTCAAGTTCAGGTCATATCCTTTATCCACCAGATCCCGCACTTCAGATAAGAGTCCCTGGTCCATCATCATATCCACCCGTTGATTGATGCGCTCATACAACTCATGGCGATCCATGCAAAGGCCCAGGGTCAGGCTGCGGTAACGGGGTGGGCAAACGAATGGCTGGGCCTGCTTTTTGGATATGGGAATGCCGGTGGTCAGAAATACTTCCAAAGCCCGGATGATGCGGAATCCGTCATGGGGATGGATCCTCTGTGCAGCAGACGGATCACAGCACTCCAGCTGCTGGTGAAGATAAGAACTGCCTTTTTTCAAGGGTTTCGCTCAGTTCGGCCAGGGTGGCCCGGCACACCGGCCGGGAGCGGAACAAGCCGTATAAAATGGCCCGGATATACAGACCCGTGCCGCCAGCCACAATGGGAAGTCTTTTTTTATGCGTGATGATATCAATGGCTTCATCAGCCATCTTCGCGTATTGTCCGGCGTCAAATTCTTTTGCCGGATCCAGAAAATCCACTAAATGATGGCAAGCCTCGGCCCGCTCCGACGTATCGGGTTTTGCCGTACCGATATCCATATATTTATAGATCTGCATGGAGTCGGCCCCGATGATCTCCCCATTGAACTGCTTTGCCAGATAAATGGCAAAACCGGTCTTTCCGATGCCGGTGGGACCGCATATCGTAATGATGTTTTTCATGGATCAACGGACCGCAAGGGTTTTATTCGATAATGGTTGACATTGTTTAACAGATGGTTTTATAACATACTTTTTTAATTAACAACAATTAATAATAAGGGAATTGATTAAGACATTTAAAAGACAGTCATTGACGTCTGCGGGCTGTTTTGGCTGATATCGTTTTTAAGAACTAAACAGGAGAGACAAAGAATGGAATCAAAAAAACCGGATCAGTGGTGGTGATCGGCGGCGGTATATCCGGCATGCTCTCGGCACTGGATCTAGCGAACTCCGGATTTTATGTCTATCTAGTGGAAAAAGGTCCGTCCATCGGCGGGGTCATGGCCCAGCTGGACAAGACCTTTCCGACCAATGACTGTGCCATGTGAATTATCTCACCCACACTGGTCGAGGTCGGCCGGCATTTAAACATTGAGTTGTTAACCCTTTCAGAAGTTCAGAATATCACCGGTGAAAAAGGCAATTTCCAGGTGGAAATCCTTAAAAAACCCCGGTACGTCAGAGAAGACCGCTGTATTGCCTGCGGGGCCTGTACGGAAAAATGCCCGGGCAAGTTTGATGACGGCTATAATGCGGATCTGAAAACCAGAACAGCGGTTTATGTGGAGTATCCCCAGGCGGTTCCTTTGAAATATGCCATCAATCCGGACGCCTGTCTGAAATTGACCAAGGACAAATGCGGGACTTGTCAGGAAGTGTGTCCGGCAGATGCCATTGATTACACCATGACCGAAGAAACGTTTACCATTGATGCGGGATCCATTATCCTGGCCCCTGGTTTCAAACCGTTTGATCCATCCCGGTTCGACAATTATCAATATGCAAACTTCGCCAATGTGGTGACCTCCATGGAATTCGAGCGGCTTTTGTCTGCCACCGGTCCGACCATGGGGCATGTGACCACGTTTCCGAAACTGCCTCTTAACCCCAAAAAGAAAAAAGACAAACTTCTGGCGGAAAAACGCAAGGATCCCAAAAAGATCGCCTGGTTCCAGTGCGTGGGCTCCAGGGATGTCAACAAATGCGACAACCCCTACTGTTCCTCGGTCTGCTGCATGTACGCGGTCAAGGAGGCCATCATTGCCAAGGAACATGCCGGCGATGGTCTGGATTGCTCCATTTTTTTCATGGACATGAGAACCCCGGGCAAGGAATTTGAAAAATACTACCAGAACGCAAAAGACAAACATGGCATCAATTTCATCAGATCCCGGGTGCATTCCGTGGTGGAGGATCCGGAAACCGGAGACCTGCACCTCCAGTATGCCGATGAGATGGGACAGATCGTCAGGGAAACCTATGACATGATCGTTTTGTCCGTGGGTCTGGAGATTTCCCCGGAAACCCGGGCATTTGCAGAAAAATTCAATATTGATCTCACGGAATCCGGATTTGCTAAAACCGGATCGTTCGAACCTGTGGCCACCTCCAGGGACGGCATCTATGTGTCCGGGGTGTTCAACAATCCCAAGGACATTCCCGAATCCGTCCTGGATGCGTCAGCTGCCGCATCGGCGGCCGGAGACGCCTTGGCTGAAGTCCGCAACACCCTGACCAAGGAAATCCCGGCGGTGCCGGAAACCAATGTGGTGGGAGACCGTCCCAGCATCGGCGTGTTCATCTGTGACTGCGGCTCCAACATCGCTGGTGTGGTGGACTGCCCCCAAGTGACGGAATACGCGGCCACCCTGCCCTATGTGACCGTGGCCGAAGAAACCACTTACGCATGCAGCCAGGATGCCCAGGACAAGATGGTGGAAATCATCAAGGAAAAAGGACTCAATCGCATCGTGGTGGCGGCGTGTACGCCGAAAACCCATGAGCCGCTGTTCCAGGAAACCTTGAAGAACGCAGGTTTAAACAAATACCTGTTCGAGATGACCAATATCCGGAACCACAACTCCTGGGTCCATAAAAACAACCCGGACATTGCCACGGAAAAGGCCAAAGACCTGGTTCGCATGGCGGTTGCCAAGGCAGCCCTGGCTCAGCCCTCAAAGAGGAGAAGATTCAGGTCAATGCCTCGGTCATGGTGGTGGGCGGCGGACTGGCCGGCATGACCGCCGCCAGAAGTCTGGCGGCCCAGGGATATGAAACCCATATCATCGAGAAAAACAGACCCTTGGCGGCGAGGCGGTTAAATTGTGGAAAACCGCTCAGGGAGAGGATGTACAGCAACATTTATCCGCCCTGATCCAAGACATTCAGGACAACGATAAAATTGTCGTCCATACCAGCACCACCCTGGAAGGGGTGGACGGGTTTGTGGGTAACTTTACCTCAAAGTTGAATACCGATGGGAAAACCACGGAACTGGCACACGGGATTGCGGTGCTGGCCACCGGTGCCAAGGCCCTGGAGACCACAGAATACAGTCTGGGTCAGGATGAGCGTATCATCCGAACTCTGGATTTGGACAGAATGTTCATGGAGAACGACCCGAAACTGGAGAAAATCCAGTCGGCCGTGTTCATTCAGTGCGTCGGGTCCAGAGAACCGGAACGTCCCTACTGTTCCAGGGTCTGCTGTACCCATTCCGTGGAAAATGCGGTTGCGCTCAAGGAAAAAAATCCGGACATGGATGTGTTTATCCTTTACCGGGATATCAGAACCTATGGGGAACGGGAACTGCTGTACAAAAAAGCCCGTGAAATAGGCGTGATTTTCGTCCGGTATGAGGTCACGGACAAACCACAGGTGAAAGTAGAAAAAGACTTTGTGTCCGTGACGGTCAAGGATCATGTCCTGAACCAGCCCATCACCATCCAAGCCGGATCTGGTTACCCTGGCCACGGCACTGGTTCCCAGAAAAGATGAACGTCTGGCCAATTTCTTCAAGGTGCCTTTGAATGATGAAGGGTTTTTGTTGAAAACACGCCAAACTGGGACCGGCGGAATTTGCCACGGGACGGGGTGTTTGTGGCGGGTTCCGGTCATTATCCCAAACCGGTGAACGAAACTGTTACCCAGGGACGGGCCGCCGCTTCCCGGGCGTTGACCTTGTTGGCCAAAAAAGACAGTCTGTTCACCTCCGGCACCATTGCCAATGTGGATGTACAGAAATGCTCCGCATGCGGGGTGTGCGTGTCCATTTGTCCCTACAATGCCCCGTCTTTTGTGACTGAAGGCCGATTCGAGGGCAAGGCAGATATCAATGCCGTGCTGTGCAAAGGCTGCGGCCTGTGTGTGGCATCCTGTCGATCCGGTGCCATTCATCTGCGGGGATTTGATACCAACCAGATTTTTTCACAGATTTTCGCCCTGGGTGAAACAGCCTGAAGGAGAACATTCATATGACCGAAAAAAATATAAAAATTGTCAGTTTTCTGTGTAACTGGTGCTCTTACGGAGCCGCAGACCTGGCAGGAGTCAGCCGGATGGAGTATCCGGCGGATATCCGGGTCATCCGGATTCCTTGCTCCGGACGCATGAGTCCGAAATTCATTCTTTCCGCACTCCGGGAAGGCGCGGATGCCGTGTGGGTGTCCGGGTGACATCCGGGCGAATGTCATTACCTGGATGGTAATTATTATGCACGGCGCAAATTTGCCATGATGGGCAATCTGTTGGAACACATGGGAGTTGATCGGGACCGGATCCATTTTTCCTGGATTTCATCGGCCGAAGCCACCAAGTTCGTGGACGTGGTCAAAGAAATTTCCGACAAGGTCAGAGCCCTGGGCCCCAATAAAAAATTTGTCAAAGATTACAATAAATAAAGGTGTGAACTATGGATACCTGTATTGAAAAAATAAGGGCCATTGGTGCGGACCTGCTGGCCAAAGGCACAGTGGAAAAAGTGATCGGATTTGCTGACGGCTCCATTCCCATGGCCGCCCGCCCGGTATCACTGACTTCTGAAAATGATATGGATAAACTGGTGTTCAACTCGGTGTGCGGTCTTAATCTGGCCAATTATGTCTCCAAAAACAGCCTGTCAAAAAAAGAAGGAAAAAATTGCCGTGGTGGCCAAAGGCTGTGATGCCAGAAACCTGGTCACCCATATTGTGGAAAACCAGATTGCCAGGGATCAGGTCTATATCATCGGGGTGCCCTGCACCGGCATGGTGGACAAGCGCAAGATCGCTTCCCTGTTCGAAGATGAAATCACGGGATTTGAAGAAGACGGCGATACCCTGACCATTACCTCCGCTTCAAAAACGGAAATGGTCAAAAAGCGGATGTACTGCGGCACAACTGCCGGGTATGTACTCATCGGAATCCGCCGGTCTACGATGAGATGGCCGGGGATCCTGTAGAGGAACAGACCCTGGATCAGCCCTATGCAGACGTGAGCCGGATTGCTGCCATGGATACGGATACCCGGTGGGCATATTTTGAAAAGCTGACGGAAAACTGCATCCGGTGTTATGCCTGCAGGAATGCCTGTCCCCTGTGCTACTGCCCCACCTGTTTTGTGGACGAATCCGGTCCCCAGTGGGTGGGCAAAGGCCAGAACGAGACCGATGTCACCACGTTTCATTTCTTGCGGGCCTTTCACTGCGCCGGCCGGTGCACGGACTGCGGGGCCTGTGTGGAAGCCTGTCCCATGGGGATCAATGTCCGGGATTTCACGCGCAAGCTGAACAGCGACGCGCTGGAACTGTTTGGATGGGAAGCCGGCCTGGATCTGGATAAACGGCCGCCGCTGGATGTATACAGCCCTAACGATCCCAATGATTTTATCAAGTAAACTAATAAGGGTATGAATATGAATTTCATTACAATTGATAAAAAGACTGGGCCGGGATTGATCAATCCAGGAAACCTATCGGGTCTATGGTCCGGTTCAGGATGAGAACGGCTGCCAGATCAAGCCTCTGGCACCTGATATGCCACCGAAAATGGATGCCCCTGTCACGGTCATGTCTGCCAAATCCGTGCTGTTTCCGCAGACGGAAAAATATTGACCGCCACCCTGGATGCATCAAAGCATGACCATCATATCATGAAACCGGTGAAAACCGATGACATGCCCCGGGTGGTCCTGGGCATCCGCCCCTATGATGCCAAAGCGGTTCAGCTGGTAAAACTCAACTTTGACAATCCTGATTATCAGGATCCTTACTGGTGTTCAGCCTATGATGCCACCACTTTTGTGGGGCTGGCGTGACCCGTCCCGGGCCGTGTGATTTTCAACGGCTGCCGGATGCGGACCATTTAGTGAAGACGGCCTGGATGTGCTCATGGCGGATCTGGATGACAAATACGTAGCAAAGGTGCTGACGGAAAAGGGTGAAAATGGGCGGCTGCTTGTGGATTCGATACCCCGGCGGATGAAAAGGAAAGCCAGGCTCTGTTTGATATTCTGCGGAAAGAAGCGGAGAAACAGATCCACGTGGATGTGGCCATGGACAAGCTGGCCGGGAAAAGCATTCTGGATCTGTATGAAGCCCCTTTCTGGGATGAAGTTGCGTTTTCCTGCATCAACTGCGGGACCTGCACGTTTGTCTGCCCCACCTGTTGGTGCTTCGACATTCAGGATGAAACCCGGCACAACACGGCCGTGCGGTTCCGCAACTGGGACACCTGCATGTCCCCGCTGTTCACACATCACGCCTCCGGCCACAATCCCAGAGGCGCCAAAGTACAAAGGGTCAGACAGCGGTTCATGCACAAACTCAAGTATTTTTTGGACAAGTACGATCAGGGAGTCATGTGTGTGGGATGCGGACGGTGTGTAGCTTCCTGCCCGGTGAACATCGATATCCGGGAGGTGTGCAGCCGGATGAACGATTATGAAACAACCAAATAGCGGACACTAAGGAGAATTCACATGGAAAACCCCTATCTGCCGTATCCGGTTCGCATAGACAACATAGAAGTGGCAACGGAAGACAAATCTTTGAAAACCTTTACCTTTGTCTTTGTTAACCCTGAAGATGAAGAAAAGTTTGCCTACCAAGCCGGTCAGTTTGCCGAACTGTCCATTCCCGGTGTGGGCGAGATCCCCATCGGCATCGCCTCATCTCCGGTGGAAAAAGGATTTGTCAAGTTCACGGTGTTCCGGACCGGTGTGGTGACCTCCCATCTTCACAGCATGAAGAAAGGGGATATCATGGGCATCAGAGGGCCTTTGGGCAACTGGTATCCCTGGGACAAGCTGGAGAACAAGAATGTGGTCATCATCGGCGGTGGATTCGCATTTACGACGTTGCGGTCCTCTATTGTCTATATGCTGGATTCGGCCAACCGGAAAAATTCAAAATATTGACGTGGTTTACGGGGCAAGGTCTCCGGGCATGCTGCTGTACCGAAACGAGTTGTTTGAATGGGAAAAACGGGATGACATCAATATGCATATCACCGTGGATGGAACCGATGATCCCGACTGGAAATACCATATCGGGTTTGTTCCCCAGGTGGTTGATCAGAACGCGCCGGTTGCGGATGAAGACACCTATGCGATTGTGTGTGGCCCCCATCATGATCAAATTCACCCAGCCGGCATTGACCAAACTCGGATATCAGCCGCACCAGATTATCATGTCTCTGGAAAACCGGATGAAGTGTGGTATTGGTATGTGCGGCCGATGCAATATCGGCAAGGAACTGGTGTGTAAAGACGGCCCGGTATTCACACTGGAAGAAATCAACCAGACCCGAAAGAATATTGAAAATCAAAGGTTTGGCGGATTATTTTTATGTTTCAGTCATGATTCTTTTGTGACAGCACAGGCCGCTGAGATATGTTTAGATTTCAATTATTGAGGCTGACCTTTGAAGCCAAGACAGGACATGTCTTAACGTGATAGAAAAAAACAATTTACAGGAGGAAAGTTTACATGGCAACAGTTGAATTTAACGGGAAAACATTTGAAGTAGATGAGGATGGATTCCTTCTTGACTACAATTCCTATTCAGACGAATGGGTCGATTATGTAAAATCCCAGGAAGGAATTGAGGAAATGACCGAAGAGCACTGGAAGCTGGTCAAAGTGCTTCAGGACTATTATGAGAAAACGGTATTGCTCCTATGGTTCGGGTTCTTTCCAAACTCACCAAATTCAAGCTCAAACACATTTACGAGCTGTTTCCTTCCGGCCCCGGAAAAGGTGCCTGTAAAATGGCCGGTCTTCCCAAGCCTACTGGATGTGTGTAAACCACAAATTCAGTTTGATTTGAACTAAATTAAAGGCCCTGTTTACTCCTCAAACAGGGCCTTTGTGTTTTCGGGGTCAGGCCTGCGTTATTGTAATTTATTGAAGAGAATAACTACAATAACGCAGGCCTGACCCCGAAATCCCCTGATACAGGATTGATATATGGTTGCCCTCAGTGAGACGGACAAAGAGATCCTCAATATGATCCAGCTGGATTTTCCCATTGATGCCCGCCCTTTTCAAGTGCTGGCAAAAAGACTGGGACTTTCCGAAGAAGACCTCATCGCGCGTGTTCAGGCTATGAAGGATTTGATGATCATTCGACGTATCGGCGGGAATTTCAGCCCGGACCGCCTGGGATATTATTCCACCCTTTGTACGGCACAGGTGCCGGAAAACAAAATCGAAGAATTCACCCGTACGGTCAATGCCTACCCAGGGTTACCCACAATTACATGCGGGACCATGACTTCAATATCTGGTTTACTTTTATCGCTCCTTCCCGGCAGCAGATTGCCGATTGCCTGGAAGAAATATCCCGGCAGACCGGGGTATCCCCCATCTTGAATTTGCCGGCCACCCGGGTGTTCAAAATTTCCGCCAATTTCAAACTATGAAAACGGTGACCCTGTGTCTGGCCATTGTCAAGTGCCGGTACAATCGATATGAAAACAACCTGAACACCTGCATCAATATGATTCAAACTGCGGCCCGGAACGGAGCTGACATGGTGGTCTTTCCGGAAATGAATCTCACCGGGTATGGGACGGATCAGCGGTTGTCCTCTTTTGCCCGGCCGGTGGATTCCCGTCTGGCATTCACATTGTCCCGGTTGTCTGATCAGCTGGATCTGGCGATTCTGGCGGGACTGGCTGAAAAGGCTGAGGGGCGGATCTATGGATCTCATCTGGTGTTCATTCCCCATACCGCTTACGGCAGATACCAGAAACTTCACATTGCACCCAATGAGCAGGATTTATTCACTCCGGGGAATGAGATTCCGCTGTTTGAACATTCCGGGGTCCGATTCGGTATTCAGCTGTGTTATGACGTCCACTTCCCGGAGCTTTCCACAGCCATGGCACTGGACGGGGCGGACCTCATTGTTTTTCCCCACGCCTCACCCCGGGGGACAGAGACTGACAAATTCACTTCCTGGATGCGGCATCTCCCGGCCCGGGCATTCGATAACGGGGTGTTTGTGGCAGCAGTGAACCAGACTGGGGACAATGGAGCAGGTTTGAAATTTCCCGGACTGTCACTGGTGCTCGGTCCGGACGGCAACCTGGTCTCCCGGTCCTTTTCGGGTGAGAACCACCTGCACTTTGTGTCACTGGATTCAAAACTGCTGGACCATGTCCGGTCTCACCGGATGCGGTATTTTCTGCCCTATCGTAGAAAGGATCTGTTTCCCTTCACTGGCTGACCAGCATTCGCCGGTTCTGGATATAGGCATCCCGGAATGCAGTATACGGATCCAGTGCCGCATCTTTTAAGCTTTCATAATCGCCGAGGTGAAAAGATGTCCGGTTGACGATATCTAACATCTCGATTCCCATCTGCAGTTCCCAGGGGGACACATAGTCGATGGGATCCAGCACAAAATAATCCCCAGCCATGCCCGCAACATCCCGGAGCGTGGACGGTCCCAGTACCGGCAGTACCAGATAAAATCCTCCTTGATGCCGTATGTTCCCAGAGTCTGTCCCAGATCTTCTTTCTGCGTATGCATGCCCAGATGTTTCTGGGCCACCTGGTTGAAACCCAGAATCCCGGCTGTGGAGTTTACAAGAAAAATCCCGAATTCATCCGAAGCCTGTTCCAGTTTCCATTGGAGCAGGTTGTTGACAAACCGGATCGGAAACTTCAGGTTGTGGAAAAATTGCGGATACCTTTTCGGGCCGGTAATGGCATCACAGCCTTGTAACCTTTGGCCACTGGTTTAAGGAAATAATAATACAGGCGGTCATTGACCACATACATGGCATAATTGAAATGGAAAAGGGGGTCTGGAACCGGATCTTCCAAAGTGGCTACCGGGTCATTTTCAAAAAAATCTTCCTCCTCAAAAGGATCGGTTTCTTTTACAGTGTTTTTCGGCCGGGTTTTGACTGCCGGTGGATGGCACATCCGACCATGCCGGCGACCACATGGTGGTGAACAAACAGATCCCTGCAACAATCCAAAGCCAGTGACATCGCTTTTTCATTTATCTGTTTTCCTTTCAGAAGCATCGTTACTGAAAATAAATTTTTTAATCAATGATTCAATGTCCAGCGCAGATTCCGTATTTTCGATCTCATCCCCTTGTGACAGCATCAGATCAGATCCTCCCGGTAAAATTTCAATATATTTCTCTCCGATGATTCCCTCGGTCCGGATGGAAGCGATGCTGTCTTCGGAAATTCCAATATGGCTGTCGATCTCCATTGTCACTTTTGCCACCAGAAGTTTTTTGTCAATACTGATCTCCGACACATGACCGATCCTAACCCCTGCCAGATTGACGGATGCTCCATTTTTCAATCCGGATACCGAAGAAAAATAACCATGGACGGCATACCGGTCTTTGAAGAACCGGGAAAACTCCCCCACCACCAGAAACAGATATCCGGTGCAGATCAGGGTGACAATGACAAAAATTCCTACATAAAAATCCCGCTTCCGATCAGTCATACAACTCTTCCCTTCCTCTGATAAAAGCACACGCTGTGTCATGGTCACATGCCATGATTTCCTGCCTGGTCCCCTTGAAAATAATCTTCCCTTCATCCAGCAGTGCAATCTGTTGAGCCAGATCAAAAATATCCGGAATATCATGGCTGACGATTACGGCGGTAAACCCGAATTGTTTCTGAAATTCCCGGATCATGTGATGCACATCATTTTTTCGTATCGGGTCCAGACCGTGGTGGGTTCATCGAACAGGATCAATTCCGGATTCGTCACCAGGGCCCGGGCCAGGGCCACCCGTTTTCGCATGCCGCCGGACAGCTCGGACGGATATTTGCGGTCAACACCCTCAATGCTCAGCCGGGCCATACGGTCATGGACCTTTTCCCGGATCTGGGACTCTGTCATCCGGGTGGTTTCCGTTAACGGCAGTGCAATGTTTTCATATGCCGTCAGAAAATCGAACAAGGCATTGTCCTGAAACATATAACTCATGTTTTTTGAACTGCATGGCCTGTTTTCGGAAAGTCGGTTCAGGGACCTGCCCTGGATCAGTACGTCTCCCTCATCTTCCTGGATCAGGCCCACGATATGCTTGAGCAGCACGGATTTGCCGGAACCGCTCTTACCGATCACCACGGTGACGGTGCCTTTGTCAATGGTCAGATTGATTCCTTTAAGCACCTCCAGGCTGCCGAATCGTTTCCACACATTTTTGAATTCAATAAATGGCTGTGTCATCGTCATACCAGAAAAGAGGTGATCACATAATCACAGATCAGAATACTGATGCACGACTGAACAACAGCACTGGTTGTGGCCTGAGATACCCCTTTTGCCCCGGATTGTCCCTGATGGTTCATATGGGCGAAAAATCCCCGGTAGCAACAGATAGCGGTCACAACCAGAGAAAACACAACAGACTTGATAAGTCCCCCCAGATATCCATGAAATTGACGCTCTGGATCACCTTGTCCATGTAAACGGCTTCATTGATCCCCATTAACAGGGAACCGGACAGAAATCCACCAAAAATGCCCACCACATCAAAAAAAGAAGTCAGCAATGGAAAACTGACCAGAGCAGCCAGAATTCTCGGTGTAAACAGAAACCTGATCGGATCGATCTGCATGGTGATCAACGCATCGATCTGTTCAGACATGCGCATGACACCGATTTCGGCTGCCATGGCAGATCCGGCCCTTGCAGTAATCATAATAGCCGTCAGAACCGGCCCCAGTTCTCGAATCAGACTCAAAGCCACGGCCCCGCCTAAAGCCGCTTCCGATCCAAAGCTGACCAGCGTGTAATATCCCTGGAGACCCAGCACCATCCCGGTAAACAGGCCGGTCAAAAGAATGACAAACAGGGATTTGGCGCCAATGAACCAGACCTGGTCCATGGTCTTCCAAACTGAAACGGAAAGACCGGTATCTGTCGGATACCGGCAAAGAAGAACCGGGTCAGCCGGCCCACTGATTCAATATATCTGGAAAATGGATTTCCAATGGCTTCTATCCATCGATTGTTCATAATTTTAGACTTATACCTGAATCAACTTGAAAAGACAAGAAATAGAAAAAGCAGATTATTGGATTGACACAAAAGTGAAAAACAATACGTATAATCGAATTGTCGCATGCAAAGCCGGATTAATTCTTTACAACTAGAAAAAAATGCAATGAATGATATGATTGCGGGAATCGATGTCGGATCTGTTACTGTCAGTATCGCGTTGATTGACAGCCATACCCATCTGGTTCACAAAGCCAGTGTTTTTCATCATGGGGATGTCAAAAAATGTCTGACTGAATTACTGTCCCATGAAGCAATGACTTGCGTGACCCATGTTTCGGTGACGGGTTCGACACCGGGGTTCGTTTTCTGCCATGAGCGGGTTGATGACCAGGTGGCATTGATCCGAGCCGCCAAATTTTTATACGATCAGTCCTTTGATGCCCTGCTTCATGTGGGGGTGAGAAGTTCTCCTTAAGCCTGTTTGATCAAAGCGGAAATTATACCGGGGCCCGTTATAACACCTCCTGTGCCGCCGGTACCGGCAGTTTTCTGGACCAGCAGGCCCGGCGCCTGAACCTGCATGGGTCTCATGAAATCAGTGAACATGCCTTGAAAAATCAGCATGCCCGGCCCGACATTGCCACCCGGTGCGCGGTGTTTGCCAAAACCGACTTGATTCATGCCCAGCAGGAAGGATACAACATAGAACAGATCTGTGACGGCCTCTGCCATGGGCTGGCCAAAAACATTGCCAATACCCTGTTCAAGGGAAGCACCTTTTCCGGGAAAATCATTTTTTGCGGTGGCGTGTCACAGAACCGTTCTGTGACAAAGTATCTGGAATCTTTGTTGGGCGTGACACTTGCCATTGATGACTGTGCCCAGGTTTATGGAGCTATGGGAGCGGCCCTGTCCCTGGCGGATGAGATACAGGACCGAAACCCGGCACCCCGGGTTTTGATTCACCCCGGGCTTTTTTTACAGACACGGTCAAAAACGACAAATACCGGTATCCCCCGCTGTCTCTGACACTGTCCGATTATCCAGATTTTGCCTGTTTTGACGTATATATGGCGGACGGGGTTGAAGTGGAAGTGTATACAGACCCTGTGCAGGCAGACCTGTCTGGAGCGTTTCTGGGACTGGATGTGGGATCCACAAGCACCAAGAGTTTTCTGATTACCAGAAGCCTTTTGCCGGTGATCGGGTGTTATACTAAAACCGCTTCCCGGCCAGTGCAGGCGGTACAGGCGATTTTCAAGGTCATGGACAACTGGATTTCACGAAACCGGCTGGAAGTGACCATCGCCGGCTGCGGCACCACAGGGTCCGGCCGCCGTATCAGCGCCCGGGTGATCGGTGCGGATCTCGAACCTGATGAGATCACAGCCCATGCCACAGCCGCCGTGAACCTGAACCCGGATGTGGATACCATCATCGAGATAGGGGCCAGGATGCCAAATTCACCCTGCTCAAGGACGGCCGGGTGACCGCTTCGGTAATGAACACCGTGTGTGCGGCCGGCACCGGCAGTTTCATCGAAGAACAGGCACAGAAACTGTCATGCCCCCTGCCCCAATATTCAGACAGGGCCGAGGGGATTCCGGCTCCGGTGTCCAGTGACCGGTGCACAGTGTTCATGGAGCGGGACATCAATTACTTTTTTGCTGAAGGGTTTGAACAAAAGGAAATACTGGCATCTGTGCTCCATTCGGTCAGGGACAATTACCTGACCAAGGTGGCGACTGTGGGCAACATTGGTAACTGCATCCTGTTCCAGGGGGCCACGGCACGGAACCGGGCACTGGTGGCGGCGTTTGAACAGAAACTTCAAAAACCGATCCATGTGTCCCAGTTCTGCCATCTGACCGGAGCGTTGGGCGTTGCTCTGCTGGCTGCTGAACAAGGGATAGACCATTCCGGGTTCCGGGGATTTGATCTGTGGGAAAAAATATTCCAGTCCGTCAGGAAGTGTGTCAGTTGTGCAGCAATTACTGTAAAATCACTATTGCCGATGTCGACGGACAGCCCCAGGCATATGGATTTCTGTGCGGCAGAGACTATGACACTCAAAAACGGGTGGACAGGGATACCCGGTACAGCCTGAAAAAATTGAGAAAGCCTTCCCCCCGCCCTCTTGCAAATGACCCACTGGATCAGGATGCCCCGTCCATCGGTATTCCGGCGGCCCTGCATCTGTTTGAAGATCTGGCGTTCTGGGAGATGTTTTTTTCCATTCTGGGCATTCGGACCGTTGTCAGCCGAAATTTGAAACAGCCGGTGGCGCTTGGCAAAACACTGGCCAAAGCGGAATTTTGTGCGCCGGTTATGGCCTTGCACGGCCATGTGGTCCACCTGCTGAAAAAAACTCCGTACGTGTTTCTACCGTTTTATTTTGAAGAAAAAACAAATCAAAAAGGTGTCCGCCGGCAACATTGCTATTACACTCAGTTTACTCCTTCGGTGCTGGCCTGCCTGGACAGCGGCGAAAAAGACCGGCTGATTATGCCCACCATCAAGTACCTGTATTCGAGCCTGCATACCAAAATGGCTCTGTACCGGGCCTTGAAACCGGTGATACCCCATCGACCGCTCTCATTTTTCGATATCCATGCCGCCTGGGACAAGGCCATGGAATTCCGGAAAACCGAACAGGCGCGTCTGGCAGCCGTATTTCAGACAAAGACCCAGGATGTGTTCGGCGTGAAAGTGCTGCTGCTGGGACGGCCCTATACCGTACTGTCAGACACCATGAATCACCATATTCCCCAGATGTTTGAAAAAATGGGGGTTCAGACGTTTTTCCAGGATATGGTGAACACGTTAGATCTGGACCTGTCTCCCATCCGCCCCCTGCTGGAGGAAATCCACTGGAAATATGCGGCCCGAATTCTGGAATCCGCCTATGCTGCCGCCTTGACAGACGGGTTGTATCCGGTATACATTACCTCTTTTCGGTGTTCCCCGGATGCGTTCGGGGTGGATTACTTTAAACAGATCATGGAACGGTGCCACAAGCCTTATCTGGTACTGGAACTGGATGAGCACGACTCCAGTGTGGGATATGAGACCCGGATCGAAGCGGCGGTTCGGTCATTTACCAACCATTTCCAGTCTAGTTCTCGTTCAAAGGCTGTTCCCATGGACTTCTCGCCGCTGTTTTTGACCGGCCCGATGACAAGACCATTGTTTTCCCCAACTGGGATACCTTCACCGGCCAATTGATCGTTTCCACCTTTCAGAGCGAAGGGTACCCGGCCCTGCTGATGGAGGAAACCTCGGAAACCCTGAAAAAATGTCTGCTCACCAACACCGGTCAGTGTATCCCTCTCAACGCACTGGCGGCCGGATTCATTCACACGGTCAGAAAACATCACCTGAATCCGGCCGATACCGTGTTATGGCTCAACCGGTCGGATATCGCATGCAACATCCGGCTGTACCCGTATCATATCCAGCAGATTCTCAAGCAGGAGGGAAAAGGGTTTGAAAATTCCGGGATCTATCTGGGGGAGCTGTCTTTGTTCGACATTTCCTTTAAAGCGTCCACTAATGCTTATTTCGCCTATATGTTTGGCGGGCTTCTTCGAAGTATTGGCTGCAAAATCAGGCCCTATGAGGTAAATCCGGGCGAGACCGACCAGGTGATGGGAAAGCGCTTACCATCATCAATCAGGCATTTGCTAATGGCGGGTCCAAGGAACAGGCACTGGCCCGTGCCATTCCGCTGTTTGAACGGATCAAGACCCGTGATCCAGGCACACGGCCCAAAGTGGCGATTTTCGGAGACCTGTATGTTCGGGACAATGATGTCATGAATCAGGACCTGATCCATTTTATCGAAGCCCATGGCGGTGAAGTGATCACCACGCCTTATTATAAATATGTGAAAATCATCGCCGGGTCCTATTTCAGAAAATGGTTCAAAGAGGGTAAATATCTCAGTCTGATCTCCAACAAGCCCTTCTGACAGCTATGAATACCATGGAAAAAGATATTATCCCTACTTTGAACCCGTTCTGCATGAACTGGATTTCACTCCCCCGCAGCATGTGAAGATGTTCTGATCCGCTATGGGATTCAGCCGGAGCACACCGGTGAATCCATGGACAACATCCTGAAAATTCATCATCTCCTTCAGGAACATCCGGATCTGGCGCTTCTGGTACAGACCACCCCGGCCTTCTGCTGTCCCGGCCTGATTACCGAAGCCATGTCGTCCCGGCTGGAAGCCACCACCGGCGTCCCCATCGTCAGTATCACCTATGATGTTTCCGGAGGAAACAAAAACAAGGTGATTGTCCCGTTTATCAAATATTACAAGCGCAAAAAATCTGTGAATGGCTTCCGAAAGGCCATTCCTTGAAACAGGCTGAAAACGGCATTGCCTCCGTCAGCGGTCATTGAACTCAAAAATCTGAATAAAACGGGATCACCTGAAAATCGTTGCCCCTGGAGGTGATGGTAACGGCGCCATGTTTATCGGTCCGGAAGACCTGGATGTGTTTCTGCGCATACCGGCGAATCACATCAGGGTCGGGAAACCGGTATGGATTGTTGAATCCACTGGAAATCACGACAATTTCCGGATCCACCCGGTCCAGAAAAAAACGGGTGGACGATGAATTGCTGCCGTGATGCGGGGCCAGCAGGATTTTCGATGACAGATGATGGGACCTGTTTTCGGCCAGCAAGTGCTCCCGGACAGCCTGAATATCGCCTGGAAATAACATGGTAAATTCTTTCCATGTCAGTTTGAATACCAGAGAACGGTCATTGCCTTCCCAATCAGGATTCACAGCATCACATTGAAAAAAAGTCAGGAAAGTGTTTTCCCAGCCCATCTGGTTTGTTTGGCACCCGGGAATGAACACCGGGATGTTTTTATCTCTGCAGGCCGCCATGATCCGTTCAAACGATTCATCAGGCTGGTATCCTCGTTTTTACCAGGATTCCGATCCCAAAATTTTCCAGGATAAACACCAGCCCATTCATATGGTCCGCATCCGGATGAGTCAGAATTACCGCATCCAAAGCTGTGATTCCCTGATACCAAAGAAACGGAGCCACCACATACCGACCTACATCAAACCGGGCGTTGCTGGAAAATCCGCCGCCGTCCACTAGAATAGTTTTGTTTTCAATGGTTTGAATCAATGCGGCATTGCCCTGCCCCACATCCATTACTGTGATGGTCAGATGGTCTGGTGGGCCGGGCCGGGTCATGATACGGATTACGCAGATTATCAGCATGGCACCCAGGACCGCGGCCATGACCGGGGTGGAATTTCGAAAACACAGCAGACAGAAAACAGTACCCAGAAACCCATAAGCCAAGGCGATATCGAACGTGGACCAGGCTGGTATATATGACCAGGCATACGGGAGTTCCGTCAGCCGGTCTGCATACAGGGAACACCATTCTATCAGCTGGGCCGCATCGGCCAGAATCCGGGCTGCCGGGTCAGGGAACAGGGGCCACACTGCCAGGCTCACCAGACCGGCCGGCAGGCACACGAAACCAATGACCGGCACCAAGATCAGATTGGCCGGGATCTGAACCAGGGAAACCAGGTTGAAATATCCGGCAATCAGGGGAAACGTGCCCAGACCGGCCAGCAGGGTCACTCCGCTGATACCTGCTGCAAACCGGGAGATGCCGTGGAGATTCAGTTTCGGGTATTTCTCCATCACTTTTATGCCGGCGATAATGAACAACACGGCGGTAAACGACAACTGAAAAGAGATGGAAAACAGCGCGGCCGGATCGATCAAAAGGATGATGATGCCGGCCCCGGCCAGGGTGTTGAAAGGATGACTCTGCTTTTCAATGACAAAAGAAACCATGAACAGGGTGATCATAAGGAACGCCCGCTGGGTGGAAGGGGAAAATCCGGAGAACACAAGATACACTCCAAGGGGAACCAGAGTCAGCAGTCCGGCGATTTTCCGGGCTTTGGCATAAACCATCCATTTGGGAAACAGCCACAGGACCCGATAAAACACAAAGAAAAAGATCAGGCAAAGGATCCCCATATGCAATCCGGAAATAGCCAGTAAATGAGAGGTTCCGGCTCTGGCGAACCGATCTCTCAACTCCGTCGGCATTCCGTGTTTGATGCCTGTAATGATTGCAGCCATCACATAAGCCCCATCCCGGTGTTCCAGGCGGGTCATGACAAATTCATAAAACCGGTTCCGGGTGTCTTCCAGTACCTGAATGACCCGGATCCAGACGGGCAGGAATGGATCTGTGATTTTTGCACTTTATCCGCACGGGTATGAACCGACCCTAAAATGCCCTGTCGTTTCAGAAAGATTTGATAGTCAAATCCGCCGGGATTGCCGAAATTCCGGACAGGCCGGATGGGGCCAGAAAATCGGATATGATCATTGAACCGGAAGGTATTTTCCGATTTGCCGTACAGATTCAAGTGGATACGACCGGATATGGCCAGAGGTTCGGAATGGGTATGATTTTGCGGCAGTCGGATTGTCCGGCAGTTTACTGTAATCCGGATTTTATGGGGATACTGCCGGGCAAATGAAGTCACCCGCCCGGTCAGAGCGATTCCTTGCTGGTTGTAGAAATTGGAGATACGACCGGCCGGTATCTCCGGAGAATGGATCAGAAAACTGTGAAATCCCGACCAGATGCCGAGCACAAGGCATATACAGATAATCGTTTTTCTTCTGCCTGCCATTCCGAAAAAACACAAGGACACGGACACCGCAGGAATCAGAACCATCCAGACCGGATGGGACAGACTGGACATGCTGCCTGCCAGGATTCCGGTCATCATGGTTAGACAGACAGGAATCAGCGGCGGGATCATCGGCTGTGACAGTAATTTCACATGCGTTTGCTTCCTGACGATTGTTTGATGTCGTTATCTGATTCGTTTGATATCCGCTCCCAAAGCGGAAAACTTCTCCTCCATGGCTTCGTATCCCCGGTCCATATGATACACCCGGGAGATCACGGTGGTGCCGTTTGCCATGAGTCCGGCGATCACGAGCGACGCACTGGCCCGCAGGTCCGACGCCATCACCTGAGCCCCCTGGAGGGCCGGCACTCCCCTGACCATGGCGAGATTTCCTTTGGAAAGCGTGATATTTGCCCCATACGCATCAGCTCATTGGCATGGATAAATCGGTTTCGAAAATGGATTCATGGATCATGCTGGTGCCCTGCCCCAGGCACATCAACGCCATGAACTGGGCCTGCATGTCCGTTGGAACCCGGGATACGGCAGGGTCTGAATGTCTACGCTTTTGACGGCATCCCCTCCCCGGACCCGGATCTGTTCAGGCTGAATTTCGATCTGCGCGCCCGTGGATTTGAGTTTGCTGATCACCCCGCCGATATGATTCGGATTGCACCGGGTGAGCCGCACATCTCCTCTAGTGGCGGCCGCTGCCACCATAAAGGTGCCGGTTTCAATCCGGTCAGGAATTACCGTGATCCTGGCCGGCCTGAGCCGCTCCACCCCATCAATTGTGATGATGGGAGACCCGGCCCCGGCAATGTGCCCCCCCATCTCGTTGAGAGCCTCAGCCAAATTCACGATTTCTGGCTCCCTGGCCGCATTTCGAAGAATGGTCCGACCTTTGGCCAGGGTCGCCGCCATCATCAGGTTTCCGTGCCGGTAACAGTCGGGGTGTCAAAATAGATCTCCCCGCCGGTTAACCGATCCGCTCTGGCTTCGATATATCCATGGTCAATGGAGATTTTCGCCCCAAGTGCTTCCAGGCCGGTCAGGTGCATGTTCACGGGCCGGGCACCGATGGCGCACCCGCCCGGCATAGACACCTTGGCATGGCCGAATCGGGCTAGCAGGGGCCCGAGTACCAGAATGGAGGCCCGCATCTTTCGCACCAAATCGTATTCCGCTTCTATCTTTCGGATTCCGGACCCGTTTACGGTCATGACATGATTCTCAAGTGAACACGCTGCCCCCAGATCCTCCAGAAGGAGCTTGATGCTTTTGATATCCATCAGATGAGGTACATTGTCAAATTCACACATGCCGTCCACCAGAATGGCGGAAGCGATAAGCGGCAGGGCCGCATTTTTGGCACCGGAAACCCTTACTTCACCCTCAAGCCGCCGTCCGCCGTTGATTTCTATTTTATCCATATATGATGTCTCTTTTCAGATTGTCCGTGTTGCCAGATGGATTTTAATACGTGTTTTCCGACTGGGTTGTTATACCGGTATATTGAGATAAATAATTGAAAGAGGGGGGCCGCAACCCTCCCCCCTTGAAATTTTGTGGTACCCGGGACGAGAATTGGACTCGTACAGTGCTTAGCACTGAGGGATTTTAAGTCACCGCCTCCAAGTTTCCTCATCTCTTCATAAGAACACGGATATCCCCCACAGCAATGGGTTTTCGCTTTCTTAGTTTTGGTTAATACCTGCCCCTTTTAGCATATCCTGGATTATATTGGAACGTTTTTCACACACAGATTCATACACGGAAGATAAATTTTGTCCACTTTCTTTTAAAACACGTTAATAGACAGCAAAATCGCGACTATTTTTTTGTTACTTCGTTTGCAAGTCTGCGATGTAAGAATTAAAGTCGAAAAGGAATTTTCTTGCCAAGGCTCTATTTTCCCATATCTGTTCATGCCAAAAAACATGGTACGGATTTTGCAAAAAAATTTTGTCATAAAAAATTTTCAAGCCGTCTATATTTCAAATAA
>LQAG01000134.1_pt1 | contig 32582 bp, 43 predicted proteins | sample 1535801 | NCBI WGS metagenome assembly LQAG01 (sample SAMN04331584, study PRJNA305678) | bioreactor metagenome | isolation source: bioreactor_3 inoculated with Wadden Sea sediment 1st replicate of a... | place: Germany:Bremen
AAAAGCTTGTCCTCACGGCATTTTGTAAGAGGAAACATGGCTAGATATAAGGAAGTGTCTGAGCATGTTTTTAGAATACTAAATGATGTCACAGATATTATTCAGCCTGTTTCAATTGACGAAGCCTATTTGGATGTGACAGGCATTTTCCATAGTCCAGAATACATAGGCAAGTACATTAAGAACCGGGTGAAAAAGGAAACAGGCCTGACCATATCAGTGGGGGTATCCTACAACAAATTTTTAGCCAAGTTGGCCTCTGAATGGAACAAGCCAGATGGTTTTTTCACAATCAACAGGGACATGGTGCCAGATATATTAGAGCCCTTATCTATCGGAAAGGTTCATGGTTTAGGTAAAAAATCAGTAGAACGTTTAAACCGTATAGGTATTTTTACCATTGGAGACCTTCTTCAGTATAGAAAAGAAGACCTGACCTTATTTTTAGGCAGTTGGGGTGAAGAAATCTACGAAAGGATTCGTGGTATTGATGACCGACCTGTAAAAAGGGAAAGTGAGAGAAAATCCATAGGCAAAGAAACAACCCTTAGAGAAGACACAAAAGACAAAGAGGTCATGAAGGACTATCTAAAAGATTTCTCGAAGTCCGTAGCCCGGGTTATGGAAAGAAAAAAATGTGGAAGCCAAAACGATCACAGTCAAATTTAAGACAAAAGATTTTGAAGGTCATACCAGATCACGCACCCTCTCCATTCCCGTAAGCCGTCCAGAAGAAATTTATGACGAGGCGGTTCATATCCTTGAGCAAATTGAGTTTCCAAAAGCCATTCGGCTCATAGGGCTTTCCATGTCAAGCCTCGTGCCACTTGAAGAAAGACAAACAACTTTATTCGATACACTTCTTGGATCAGAAGATGACGATAAATAGACGGTGAAAGTATAGTCTATTTAGTAGAAGTATATAAATAAATGCCTTGATTTTTAATAAATCAAGGCATTTTTTGTAGTGATTTTCGTTGACCGCTATTCGAGTCCAACTGTATAATCAAGGAGTGTGGTCCATCATGTACAAAAATTTGTACGCATTGGGTATGGACAACAAAACATAAGAGTTCAAATGAGTGGGATGGGGCAGGTATAATATGATTCTAATGATTGATAATTATGATTCATTTACCTATAATTTGGTGCAATATTTAAAGACGCTGAATGAAACAGTTGAAGTTTATAGAAATGACAGTATAAGCATTGAAGAGATTCGAAAAATGAAGCCTGAGATGATCGTTATATCACCTGGGCCGAGCACGCCAAATGAAGCAGGGATCTCCCTCGAAATTGTTGAAAAACTATCAGGACAAATACCAATACTAGGCATTTGCCTTGGCCACCAAACAATTGGACAAGTGTATGGAGGCAAGATTGTAAAGGCCAGCGAGCCTGTACATGGTAAGGTCTTCCCGATCTGCCATGATGACAAGGGCGTTTTTAAGGCCTTGAATCAACCCCTAAATGTGACAAGGTATCACTCCCTGGTTATTGAAAAAGAGACTTTGCCAGACTGCCTTGAAGTAACAGCTCAAACGGAAGATGGACAGATTATGGGCATTCGACATAAAGACTTTCTTCTTGAGGGGGTTCAATTCCATCCAGAAGCAGTGTTGACAGAACAGGGGCAATGAATTACTTGCCAACTTTTTAGAAAAAAGCTAAGGCATTCGTAAAAGGCGGTGGGGTGTATCATGCTTATAAGAAAAATTTGAAACAAGTTAAGCAGTTTTGAAATATATACTATATTTAAGGACACAGATGACGCCATATTCTTAGACAGCGGTCGCGATCATGATGGAATGGGACGGTATTCAATTATTGCAGTATACCCATTTGAAAAGATCACAAGCAAGGGGACCATCTCACAAATTGAGACCATTGTCAGATCACAAGAAAGTGGTCAAATCAAGAAAATAGATAGGGCAGAGTACACAGGCAACCCCTTCAAGCTTTTGAGGGAAAAAATGGAGAAGTACCAGACAACCTATACATCAGAATTGCCATTTATTGGCGGTGCGGTTGGATACTTCGGTTATGACCTGTGTCACCATATGGAAAAAATTGATCGAACAGCTGTGGATGATGTGAAGATTCCAGACTTATACCTTTGCATGTATGACGGGGCAATTATTATTGATCATAAAGAAAAAGCCTTATATGTGACCGATGCGCAGTTGAATGATGGCGGTGAGACCAGGGTCGATAGAATTGTAAAAGTTATTGAAGCGAGTCAGGAGAATCCACCGGTGGTAGAGTGCGTTACTCATGAAACAAAGCCAGAGTTACGCCCAATATGACCAAGACTACTATTGAGCACCATTCGAAAATAAAGGACTATATCCGGTCGGGAGATATTTACCAGGCCAATATGACACAGCGGTTTGAGACCCAGCTTAGGGATGAGCCCATATCCTTTATAAAAAACTAAGAGACATCAACCCTGCGCCATTTGCTGCCTATTTAGACTTTGGTGAGGGTCAGATAATATCGAGTTCCCCAGAACGATTTATAAAAAGTTCAAAATGGAAAGATAGAGACCCGTCCGATTAAGGGAACCCTGCCAAGGGGCAAGACACCAGAAGAAGATGAACAATTAAAAAAACGACCTTCAAAACAGCATGAAGGATAGATCAGAACTCCTTATGATTGTGGATCTTGAAAGAAATGACTTAAGCAGAGTGGCCAAGACAGGCACTGTCAAAGTTCCAGAACTATTTGTCATTGAGAGCTATGCAACAGTACACCACTTGGTGTCCACTGTAACTGCAGACTTGAGAGATGATCTAAATGTTGTGGATCTGCTTGAAGCGTCATTCCCAGGGGGATCGATCACAGGCGCACCTAAAATAATGGCTATGAATGTTATTGATGAGTTAGAACCAACACAAAGAAATATATATACAGGTTCAATCGGATACCTCGATTTCAATGGAAATGCTGACTTGAATATCGTTATTAGAACCATGGTTTGCAAGGATGAAAAGGTCTACTTCCAAGTCGGCGGCGGCATAGTGTGGGATTCCGATGAATATAGGGAGTACGACGAAACCTTAGACAAAGCTCGAGCTCTAATGGAAGCGCTAAGCCATTAGAATTCCAGGGGATTAACTAGAAAAGTTGAATATATAGTATTGATCAGACAGCAAGAGGAAGGGGGCAGTATATGAGTGAAGCCAAGGATTACGGCTATGGTCTTTTTGAGACCATTCGGTTTCAAAATATGAAAGTGCAGAATTTAGATAAACACTATATCCGTTTAAAGACAAGTGCCCACGCCCTTGATATTTCCTTTCAAACGTCTGAAAATGATTTTGAAATGACCCTCTTAAAGGCCATAAAAAACTCTGGAATTGATTCTGGACTTGTACGCTATCAACTTGATAAGACCGGAATATCCAGCCAAGAAAGCCTTAAAGTGCGAGAAAATAGATATAAAAAGCCTATGTATGAAAAGGGCTTTGACCTATGTCTATCAGAAGTTAGGAAGTCTTCAACCGCCTTACTTGCTGGACATAAAACGGTCAATTACTTGGAGAATTTACTGGTTATGAAAAAAGCCAGGTCAAAAGGGGCTATGATGAAGCCTTGTATTTAAATGAGAAAGATTATATAAACTGAAGGGGCCTATACAAATATATTTTTTGTTAAGGGCAGTGTACTTTACACACCTGGCATAGCCAGTGGTCTACTGCCTGGAACCATGCGAGCCCAAGTTATTGAGCTTGCCCGATCAAAAATAACCTGCCTTGAAGGGGCATTCACACTTGAAGATATTAAGAATGCAGAGGCTGTCTTTGTCACCAATGCCCTAATGGGGATCATGCCTGTCAGAAAAATAAATGAAGTGAAATCATATAATATAAATCATATTATAGTGCGAGACCTGTCAAATGCGCTGATGGCACAGTGGGTCTACTAGACATATGTGACGATTGAAGAAAGAGGTATAACTATGGATAAGGAACGTATAAAAAATGCGGTTCGTGAAATACTATATGCAATTGGTGAAGACCCAGATAGGGAAGGTCTAGTGGGTACGCCGGATCGTATTGCTAGAATGTATGAGGAAATTTTTGCAGGCCTCACACAAGATCCTGGAAAACATCTTGATCTACATTTTGAAGAGGAACAACACGAAGAACTTGTTCTTGTGCGCGATATTCCTTTCTACTCAACATGCGAGCATCATTTGGTGCCTTTCTTTGGAAAAGCCCATGTGGCTTATATTCCAAAAGACGGTAAGCTGACAGGACTTAGCAAGCTTGCACGTGTCGTTGAAACGGTGGCAAGACGTCCCCAGCTTCAAGAACGACTTAGTTCAAATGTGGCGGACTGCATTATGGACAAACTCAGCCCCCATGGTGTTATTGTCGTTGTGGAAGCGGAGCACATGTGTATGACCATGCGAGGCATAAAAAAACCGGGAAGCAACACGGTGACATCAGCGACCAGAGGCATTTTCAGAACAGATGCCAAATCCAGATCAGAAGCGATGAGTCTTATTTCATTTGGAAAATAAGAGGCTCTTATTTTATACTTTGCATAGTTGATACTTTCAGAGGTGTTAAGGCGATAGAACACATCAACTATGACTGGAAAGCGGGGGATAAAATGCGTGAACTAGCAAAAAGAAATACGATAAAATAGATATAAAATTTATGGACCACACATTGGAAATAGGCAAACGGACATACGTCATGGGTATTTTAAATGCCACACCAGATTCCTTTTCCGATGGGGGCCAGTTCAATGAAGTAAAGGCAGGCATTGAGCATGCTATAAAAATGGTAGAAGAAGGCGCGGATATTATTGATGTTGGTGGAGAATCAACAAGACCAGGGGCCAAAGAAGTGACCCTTGAAGATGAACTCGAACGTGTCGTACCTCTCATTAAAGGCATTCGTGAAAATGTGAATGTGCCAATCTCTATTGATACCTATAAGGCAAAAGTGGCTGAAGCCGCGCTACAAGCAGGGGCCAATATGGTCAATGATGTTTGGGGCCTCCAAAGGGAGCCTGAGATTGCAAAAGTGGCAGCCCGCGCAGGTGCGCCTGTTATAGCCATGCATAATCAAAAAGGCACTCATTACGATGAAGATATTATCGAATCCATGAGAAAGTTTTCAAGAAATCCATTCAAATTGCCCTTGATGCAGGTGTTCCAAAAGAACATATTATTCTTGATCCGGGTATCGGTTTTGGAAAACATCTGAACAGAATGTTGTTGTCATGGGAAGACTGCATGAACTCCATGACCTGGGCTATCCGATCCTTCTTGGAACAAGCCGAAAATCTATGATCGGAAAGATTCTAGACCTTCCATCAGATGAAAGGGTTGAAGGGACAATCGCAACCAATGTTGTGGGTGTCATGGCTGGTATGGAAATCGTTCGTGTGCATGATGTGAAAGAAAATCTGCGGGCTGTAAAAGTGGCAGATGCGATTGTGAGGGGCTGGAATGGATAAGATATTAATGAAGAACATGAGCTTTTACGGCTATCATGGTGTTATGGCTGAAGAGAAAGTTCTTGGTCAGAAATTTTTTATAGATGTGGTCTTAGAGGTAAATTTGAAATCCGCTGGTGTGACAGATTCAGTGGAAAATACGGTCAGCTACGCCGATGTTTTTCAAGTTGTGAAAGACCATGCTGAGGTCAAGCGTTACCATTTGCTTGAAGCCTTGGCTGAAAACATAGCAAGCAATGTACTAGAGAACTTTCATCTTGTAAAGGCCGTCGAGGTCGAAGTTCGAAAGCCTGAAGCACCAGTGCATGGTGTCTTTGATCACTTTGGTGTTCATATTCGGAGAGAACGCAATGTCTAGAGCCTACTTGAGCCTTGGAAGCAATATTGGGGATAGAAAAAGAATCTGGATGATGCTATGAGAATACTGGGTGAAGCAGACAAAATACAAGTTCGGGCAGTGTCCTCATTTTATGAGACTGATCCTTGGGGATATGAAGACCAAGAGGCCTTTTTGAATATAGCTGCTGAAGTGGAAACGACAATGACGCCTCAGGAACTTCTTGAGGTTTGCCAGTTTGTAGAATCAGAGCTGAAACGTGAGAGGTTGATCCACTGGGGTCCAAGGACAATTGATGTTGACATATTGACCTATGACGATTATACTTCACAGAGTGCCGAATTAACGGTACCACATCCAAGAATGACTGAACGCGGGTTTGTTCTGGTGCCCCTTGCAGAGTTGGCGCCAGAATTAACAGTGAATAATAGAACAGTGTCTGAGTGGCTATCTGAAGTTGACCAGACAGGAATAAGGAAGATATAATATGCGACCTAAAATTTTAGTAGGAGAACAGCATATCGTTAAGGTAAGAGACCTTGAAATAGGGAAGCCAGGCAATACCATTGTTATGGCAGGGCCCTGCTCTATTGAATCAAGAGAGCAGATATTTCAAACGGCAAAGGCTGTTAAAGCGGCTGGAGCACATGTTCTTAGGGGCGGTGTCTTTAAGCCCAGAACCAGTCCCTATGCCTTTCAAGGAATGGGCAAAGAAGGCCTGCTTTTAATGAAAGAAGCGGCTGACTCTGTAAATATGCCTATTGTGACGGAACTTATGGATGAGAGCAATTTAGATTTAATCTATGAATATGCTGACATTATTCAAATTGGTTCAAGAAATATGTATAATTATTCCTTGCTCAAGGTGGTCGGACAGCTCGATAAACCAGTTCTTCTAAAGAGGGGCATGAGTGCCACCATAAAGGAATGGATACTGGCAGCAGAGTATATTGCATCCAGTGGCAACAAGGACGTAATTTTATGTGAAAGAGGTATTCGAACATTTGATACCTACACGCGCAATACACTTGATTTAACGGCTGTACCTATCTTAAAAAGAGAAACAGGCTTACCGGTCATCGTTGACCCGAGTCATGGAACAGGCATAAGGGAACTTGTTGATCCCATGTCAATGGCAGCACTAGCTTGTGGGGCAGATGGCCTTATGATAGAAGTTCATGTCGATCCGGACAATGCCTTGTCAGATGGTCCGCAGTCCTTAACACCAGATGCCTTTGGTGAGCTTATGAAGAAAATAAAATAATCATAGAGATAAGACGCAATAGACCACTTTTTCAATGTAAAGAGTGGTCTATTTTTAATTCGAAAATTATAGAATTAAATTGCAAATAAATATAAAAAAATTAAATTAATTGTATTATAATGGGTCTGTTGTAAAATTAAAAAAATTCAAACCCCCAAAAATAGATATAAAACGGCAATTGTCACATTTATACAGCGAAATCAATTGTTTTGTTAAAATTGATTGGATTTTCTTCCATTTTGGCTAAACTAATATTGAAATGCATTTCAAATCATATTTATGTTTGTGTCATAGAAAATTAAATGGAGGCGATGTAATAATGAAATCAAAAGGTTTTAGAAGATTTATGTCAACAGGTATGATTGTTCTACTATGCGGTTCGATGATGGGAACAACATCATTTGCTATTTCTGATTCAGACAGTCTTAGAATCCCTGGTGGTCAGGGAACATTATCCTCTAATGTTTGGAGAGGTTGGAGATCATCATCAGGTAATACATATAAGTGGGATTATCTTGTTTCTGCAAAGTACTCGGGTTCCGAAAAAGTTGAACGTATCCGCACAACTTGGAGAAGCAGTGCAGATCTAAGAAACTCAGCTTCAATTTCAATGGGCGTTTCTGCTGATGGTGCATCAGCTGGAGCTTCATCGAGTTGGCAAAGTGAAAGAACTAAGTCTAAGTACTGGGAGAATAGTAATGGTGCAAAACATCAAGCTGGAGATCAAATATTGTAGTCAGTCCATCAAGAAATTATAGATCGGGTACAATCTCAACGACTAATACTGCAAAAGTTAAGCTAAAGAGTGATAGGAAAACTTACGAAATCAGCGCAAGTGTTTAAATAAAACAGGGGCATACCATTATTTGTTATGCCCTTTTATTCGTTATTAGACGCTTGTAAAATCACAGATTCATATCCTCGTCATGTCATATATAGGAATTTTGATTATTTAATATTCATATATGGCATGACGAAGATTATTGAATGATATTTTGCAAGTCTCTCAGTTACAATATATTTATTAAAATTTGGAGGTCATATATGAAAATCAAATGGACACTCATTATGTTACTTATTCTAACGATAACGGGATGTGGTTCTGAAGAGGCTCAAATGAAACGCACTCAAGTGGATTATCCGATTTGTAAGAATGAAAATAGTATAATTCTATATGATCGATACTCAGAAAAACTGCTGTCATACAATACTGAGACATACAATGTTGAGGAAAGGTCAAATATTCAAAACTTCATGCAGTATGAATTTAACTCTGGAAGTGACTTGTATACAGCGGGTAATAGTTTAACAAATGGTTTCGAGGTCATACAGGTAAAAGATAAAGAAATTGAGGTTCTTTATACTATGCAAGATCAAGAGAGTGAAGCCATATTTCCACTTGCCTCTCATGATGGTTATGACCTATTCATTGTAAGTGAGTATGATGAACTTGGTAGAGAAACGGATAGAAAAGTTGTTGCATATAATATGGATACCTTTATTGAATATCCGGAAATAGAAGGGCTTATCTCTTTTGGAGCCATACTAAATGACACGCTTTATTACACTGTGTACATGGATGAAGTTACAAATTATGCACTCTATAAAATTGATTTAAAAGATGTTCACTCAGAGCCTATTTTCTTGAAGATGGCTTAGAAGTCGGCGAACTCTATGTACACGGGGGAGAATTGTTCAAATCAAGTTTTAAAAAAATTTTCTCTGACTCGAAGTCTTTTGAGAGGATGCCATTAAATTACTTTGATGATTCAACCCATGCCCTTATTCAAATATTTCCAACGGAAGAAGCGAACTTAGTATTGTCAGTTATTAATACGAAAACAGATGAAGTCATGACAAGAGTGACTAACATCGTTGATTTTAAGATTCAGGATGAAAGCATTGTTGTGTATACGCTTGAGGGCATTGAGAAGATACAATTCCATAGATAAGCAAATATAACTTTACACATAAATGAATAGTGAGGTGTAGTAATGGCTTTAAAACTAGAAAAATTATCGAAAACATTTGATAATAAGGAAATACTTAAAAAAAGTTGATTTTGAGTTTGAAAAAGGGAATTGCTACGTGATAAGCGGTGAAAGTGGATGTGGTAAAAACAACCATGCTTAATTTGATCGCGGGCTACCTTGAACCAGATAGTGGTTGCATTATTAAAGAGGACAACGTACGAATTGACTACCTCTTTCAAGATGAGATCCTTTTTTTCAAATTTGACAGTCAAAGAAAATATGTTTTTAAAATACACATGTTTATCAGAAGACCTAAAGTCATTCGAAAATGATAGTCTTAGAATATTGAAGAAATTCAATATAGATGATTTGATTCATAGAAAGGTGGCTCTTCTTTCAGGTGGAGAGAGACAAAGAGTGCAACTGGCAAATGTCATGCTTTCAGAACCTGATCTTATTCTCATGGACGAACCAACATCAAAAACTTGATAAGAGGAATAAACACCAAATCATTGAATCGATTAATAGTAATTTCAGAGACAAAACACTTATCATAGTCAGTCACGAGTATGAAGAGAGATATGATAATATGATCAAGCTTAAACTGAAAGGTGGTCAATTGTTTTATGAAGCATAAACGTGAAATATCTAAGTTAATTTTAAAAAAATCAAATTCGCACTTAAAGTTATCGATCACAATTTTTATAATATCCCTATTACTTGTCTCAACAGCGTCAATTTTCTTTATCAATCAATACATTCAAGTTCAAAAAGACTTTATTGACAATAGCAACACGCATGTTATCGAAGTCTCTTCACATAGATCAGAAGATGGCTCATTTAGATTTTTGGAGTTTGCAGATCGAGAGAGAATAAAGAGAGAGTTAGAGCTTGCTTTGCCAGCGGTTGAATTTAATGTATTCGCTGAATATCAGTTTAACTTTGGAATATCAGACACACAAGATAACACGTATTTTATCTATGGAATCGATGAAAATATGAGTCATATAATTGGAGATTTCCAAATTGAAGAAGACACCATGTATTCTCAATCGACTATATCTGACTTTGCCACTCTGCGAGTACCAAGTGTGGTCATTGATGAGTTCGGATTAAGCAGTGGAGAGGCACTTGATTATAAGGTGAGTCTGAAATCAGGTGTTTACGAAAGAAATCCTCTAAATCTATATGGAAAGAAGTTTGAAAAAATTATGTTGGAAGTCGAACATATAAGAAAATAATTGAAATGGCTTATGGTGTTGAGTGGAAGGATTTCGTATTAAAGTTTGATGAAGATAACCCTTACGGCATCCAAGCCATTAATAATATATATGTTTATGTTGATAATATTAGTGATGTTGAAAAACAGCAAGAACTATTGATGGCGTTGACTATAATACAAACTATACCTTTAAAGCGTTTGATAATTTCGATGCATCTATCAAAAATACAATAATGATTACCCTTTCACTTGCGGGCATGATTTTTATGTATCACAACAATTCATATTATCTTGTCATTCAACTCGTTTCTCAAAGTCCAACAAAAGGATATGGGGATTTTAAGGCAAAAGGGTCACTCGGAAAAATCGATCTTTGCTATTTATGAGGTCAATATAAACGCAATTCTTAGTCGAATTGGTCTTGTCGTTGAGTTGTTCACCTTAGTTATTGGATTGATATTTATTGATATGAATTACTTTTCCTATGTTCTTGTGACAATGGCAGCTATATTCTTATTAATCGTGGTAATTAACCGAGTTATTGTCCTACACACATTAAAAAATATGTGAATAGGAATATTTTAGACTTATTGAAAACAAGCAAAGAGTTTGAATGAAAAAGGTGTTGCAACGAATTTTATTCGATGCAACACCTTTATTTTCTTATAACTTATTGGATCTATTCACCTTGATTAAACAACTCAAGATAATCATTGTCGCTATTCATGTAAATAACGGTGTCTTCATCAAGGGTTGTCTCATAGGATTTAAGTGTACGCCACAGCTTATAAAAATCTGGATCGACACTAAATGCATCGGCATAGATTTCAAGGGCTGTCGCATCGGCTTCACCACGAATTGTTTCGCTTGTTTCAATGGATTCAGCTATGATTTGAGCCACTTCACGGTCTGTGTCTGCCACTGTGTTCTGGTAGAGTTCTTGTCCTTCAGAACGTTTTTGCTGTGCGATAGCGGCACGTTCTGCGACCATTTTTTGCAGTGTTGATTCAATATTTGAATCAGGTAATATGGTTCTGTAAACTTCAATGTCTCTCACAACAATACCCTTTTGAGCGAGGTTGGTGTTTAAATCAACCATGGCTTCGTCAAGTTTTGCATTGAGGACTTCCTTGTCTTGTAGGAATTCATTGGAGTCAAGGGCGTTTATGGCTTGAATGACAAGTGCATATCCCACTTCATCAATAAGTCTATTTGCTTGAATTTGAAGGTTGCCTGTGCCACCAAATGAAGATCTGTATAGACCTGGGTGGGTGATTTCCCACTGTGCAAACATCTTGATTTCGTATTTGATCTTATCTTTTGTATTGATGTTTGCATAATTTGAAATGTAAGTGATGAGCTTTGAAGAGTCCTTTTGAACCTTTGTTATGAAAGGAATCTTAAAAACAAGCCCTTGTCTTTTACAATCTCAATGTTTTGGAAATTCTTATCGAGTTTACTTTGTTCTTCAGCGTCAATATTATCCCTATCAACGATGACCTTTTTTACATCACCAAACTCCCTTACAGTTGCCACCTCGTCTTCACGGACAACGTAAATAAAGCTGCTTGCGCTCATGAGAAAGGCAAGGAGTATAAGTATAAAGCCTGTAAAACGCATGTTTCTCTTGCGTCGCTTTTTCACTTCTTCAGGATTGACGTTTGAAGTATGTGATGAAGCCTGGCTCTTAAACTGTTCTTTGAATTTAGAAAATTCATCTTTTAGATCAGGGCCTGGGCCACGATTGTTGTTATTATCCATTCTTTTTCCCTCCTTTTTAGGTTAACAGATTATTGGTTGATAGAACCCGGATTGAGCGGCAGATATTTGATTGTGCCATCTCCATCAATATCAATGATGTACTTCTGTTTAACCTTGGATAGGACTGTTTCCATTGTCTCTATATAAAGACGTGTTTTGGTAATATCTTTTGCGGATACATACTTCTCATAGACTTGAAGGAAGTTTTCAACGTCCCCTTTGGCCTGTGAAATTTTTTTCAGCCTTGTAGGCTTCAGCCTTCTGAATTCTGTCATAGGCTTCAGCACGTGCAGCAGGAAGCTGTTCGTTCGTGTACTTTTCCGCTTTTGACTTGAATTCAGTCTTCTGGTTTTCTGCAATGTTTACATCATCATAGGCGAATTGTACTTTGCCTGGAAGAAGCACATCTGTGAATTTGACATCAAGAATTGAAATTCCAAGTCCATAATCTGCAACTTTCGCAGAGAGCTCAGGGAGAATTTCTCTTGCAATAGAATCTTTGTTGATTAGAGCATTTTCAAGCTGTTGGTCCTGAATGTTTCTTCTTAAAACACTTTCAAATGCTAGGCGAAGTGTGCCCGATTGGTCATCAACATTGTAAAGATAGGCTGGCGCATCAGTGATTTTATACTGAATAACCGCACCGATGTTAACAAGGAATGATCCTTCTGTTAAAACCAGTTGTTCATCTTCAACATCTTGATACTCAGGTTCGCTGTTTGGAGTGGCTTCACTCTCAGGACGATACCCGTACTGTACTGAATAAATTTTGTTGGTGTTGATAATACGTACCCTGTCAACGAAAGGCACTTTAAAATTTAGGCCCGATGTGTCCACGACATCTACCCAATTGACCAAACCGTTCAATGACGGCCTGCTCAGCGTTCTCAAGAACATAGAAACTTTGAGAACCTGCGAATACTGCAACTATGACGATTACGACAATGAGTGGCAGCATGGATAGTCTTTTTCCCATTTGTTATCCTCCTTTATTCCATGACTCATGATTTCAGTATGGAATTGTCTAATCTAATCATACCCTTGTAATAGACTTGTTTCAACGGAAGTGACAAAATTTAATGAAATTATAAGGAAATCAGGATACAATGTTAATATATAGGAGGGATTATGAAAGAGTTAACCGTCGTTTTTCAGTTTATAAAAGATATGCAAAGAAGATATAAGGAACATCATATTACGGCCTTCAGTGCACAGATGTCCTATTTTTTTATATTGTCCTTATTTCCATTTTTAATATTCCTTGTGTCCCTTGTCGGATGGTTTTCCATAGATAACTTATGGGTCATGGACAATTTGTCCAGTGTCATGCCAAAAGAGGCTGCACAGATTATTCTCGATTATGTGGGTCAACTGGCTCAGACAAACACAAGCATTATCTCAGTTTCCATCATTGCCACCTTGTGGTCGGCATCTAAAGCCATTAATGCCCTTATGCGGGCCCTGAATATTGTGTATGAAGTGACAGAAACCCGCGGATACTTCACCATTCGCTTCATGGGAATGTTTTATACGATTCTTTTTGCACTGGCCATAGTTCTTGCCCTTGTGCTCCCAAGCATGGGGAAAGAGTTCTTTGACTTCGTACGACATTATATCCCAATACCGCAGACTTTTATTGATGCTTTCACGTCATTTAGGTGGGTAGGGGTATTAGCTTTTCTTGGTTTTGTACTGGGCTCCACCCATGTGGTGCTCCCAAATACCAAGCTGACATTCAAAAAGGCCATGCCAGGCACAGTTTTTCTCTGGTGGGGTGGGTTCTTATTGCCTACGGATTCTCCTTCTTTATAAGGAATTTTGGGCGTTTTAGCATTATATACGGATCCTTAACAGCCATTATTATACTTATGATATGGATGTACATGTCGAGTATGATGCTCATGTTTGGGGAGAAATGAATCATTATTTGCTTGTTAGACAAAAAACAAGGGATTAGAACAAGATCCCTTTTAGTGGTTGCATTTCAGTTTAGAAAATTAAGATGAGGCAGAGTATTAGTTTTTTGAAAAAACACCAGATTTAAAATAGTATAAAGCCACGCCAAGGACAATAAGAATATTAACTATAACGCTCAAAAAAGGTGCCATAGTAACGGTTGTAAAGACTGACCACAACATAAAACCACCGATAAGGCCAACAATTACTTTAACAAGTCTTGTGCCTAAGGTTTCCCTGGTGTCTTTGGTTCTTCGGCTATCGAGTTCTCGTTTTTTTTCAATTAAATCAAATTTTTTCATAATATATTCCACCCCTTATCGATTAAAGAAAGGTACAAAAAATGTGTTTCCTGGTGCCCTTATTTTTGTTTAGTGACTGATATAGAACTTTGTATACATTATATCTGAAATGATTCAAAAAGGCACTAAAAAGAGTGAAGTGAAGTTATTTCAATGCATTCATCATTTTATAAAATGGATACGTTAAAGAAATATTAACGAAATATGTCTCTAGTGTTACAAAAGCGTTACAAAAGATGAGGTTTATTTGCTTTTAGGATTTCATGGTTATATACTAGCTACGAAGAATAAAGCTGACAAATGTGGAAGCTTTCAACGAATGAATTATTATTAGACGAAAGGAGGTCGCGAACATGATCATTATCAATAGAAGAGGCTACTTACAAGCCTGGAAGTATTATCTGGAGTATCAATTGCATCAGCAGTATTTCAATCAAATACAGAATCAAGACAGTGCGCGACCTGCGTTAAGTTTAATTTTGAATAGGTAAGATTTAACATCTTATTTTTATAAACCCTTTCAATAATTTTGCCGTAGGTTATGTCCTACGGGTTTTTGTGCCTAAACACGCCCGCAGACACTGTCTGCGGGCTTTTTTTAGCTATAATTGGAATAAAAAGATTTAGATGGATTAAATTAGAAAGTGGATGTTGTGCATATCAGATGCATTGACCATAGATGAATAACGTAGGAATAGGAGGGATTTTGGTGATTAAGGTGATTCACACTTAACCCACGGCCTTATGGCTGACAAAGATCATGTAAACAAAAACTAAAAAACGAAAAATCAAAAATGACTAAAAACAAAAAGCCCATTAGGAGGGACATATTATGAAAATGAATCTTGGAAACGTAGAAGTACGTGTTGAATTAAGAAAAAAGAAAATCATACAAAAACTATCAGCAGCAGAAAGAGCTTTCAAAAAACGAAAAGAGCACTTAAACACTATGAAAAGAATAAGGAGCGAGTCAACACAGACTACTTCTTTGGCGCGTAAAAAAAGGCGTTACATAATAACGCCGGAGCAGGAGGGGTCTCATGAAGGGGCGAGTGGAAAAGCAAAGTCAACTCACGACGTATTTTAGCTATCATCATCATGAAAGACGATGCAACAAGGCGGATAAAAAGAAAACATTCCAAATCACAAGGCGTGAATCGGGTGGCATAGGGGGAGCATACAATGAAATTTAAATTTGACCAAATTGAAATAGATCTTAAAATTAGAAAATCACCAGAAACGGTGAAGACATATAAAGCAGTTGCCAAAGCCGATGTACGTATGCATAAAACGGCGGTTGCTTCTGCAAGATAAACCAACTATATAAATAATCTTAAAGACCCTGTATCTGACAGGGTCTTTTCTATTTTAAGGGTATAAGTGAGTAAAGATCCAGTTTTAGGAGGTTTCTTATGAAATGGCAGGTTAAACTTCTTTGGATAGTTATATTTATTCTCGTTGTTTTGGGGATAGGGATTTTAAGTTATCCGTTTTCTGAAATAACAACTGAAACCCTTACATTTGATGAAGGTGTCTTAGACATTAGTCGTCATAGGTTTGATATGACCGGTCCAGTGTCCTTGCATGGAAATATTAAATATGTCCATGAAAAAATCGTATATGATGACGAATTCATAGATCCATACTTAGAAAAAGCAGAGTACGCCAAAGTGGATGGTTTTCTTGATGCAAAAAAATATGGACATCAAACCTTTGGAACCTACATTTTCGAAATCATTCCCCCGAAACACTTAAAGGTGCTTGCAGTGGAGCTACCCGACATAAGTTCATCCTATAAGATGTGGGTGGACGGTGAGTTTATAACAGGACTTGGTCGGGTCGACTGGCGGAAATCTATAGAAGAACCCATGACAAAGCGGACCAGAATCATTTTACCTGTAAACGAAAAGAAGTTTCGTGTGCTCCTTCAAGTGGCGAATTTTGACAACCACCATACTGGTTTTCAAGACCAAATAGTAATTGGTACGCCTGATCAAATTATGAGCAGACAACTAAGGAGCAATTTAAGAGAGCATCTGGTCATCACGACAGCTATACTGATTGGCCTGTATCATATGTCGATATATGCTATGCGAACAGATGAAAAGGCTTCCTTGCACTTTGGACTTTTCTCCATTTTCCTAGCCTTGACCCTGTCCTTTTACGGGGAAAAAACCATTTATGAAATTTATCCTATGGTGTCTTGGAGTATGCGGATGCAGCAGGGCTACTTTTTCGCAGTCATAACTATCTTGTCGCTAATGCGCTACACCATCTTACTAGGGAATGACCGACCGGATACAAAGCTGGAAATTGTACTACAGGTGATTTTTATACTAACCTATGCAGGCATGGGCATAACCCTTGGCCAAGTGATTCAACTATACTGGATCAACGCCTTCCTAGTTATGATTATGGTCATCGGAATATACGCCTTTTTGCAGCTGGTCAAGCATTTAAAGGAGAAGGCAGTGGGCATGCGTATTGCAATTTTCGGACTCAGTATAGCCCTAATTGTGTTTATGTATGATATGACGGATGTATATGATGAAACATATTCCACTTACGGCCTTTTCATATTCATTTTCTCCCAAGCGCTGGCTCTTGGATTCCGGTATTCAGAAGCCTTTAAGATGAATGTGAATCTTGCTGGCGAGCTCAGGGAAAACACAAGAACTCTTAAAAAAACGAAATAAAAGAAATTGAAGTGGCAAAAAATATGTTAGAACAGTGGAATAGGGTTCTTGATAAAAGGGTGCATGAAAGGACAGAAGACGTTCGGATACTTCTAGATCATTCAGGTCAGGCTTTTTTATCTATAAACGAAGATTCAAGAATTCAAGCGGGATACAGCAAGCTGGCAGTAAATTATCTTGGCAGTGAACTTCAAAACTTAGATTTTTGGGATCTTATATATACTAATGATGATGATGAAACAGCTGTTTTGATGCGAACCACTGTTAAGAGAGTCATTAACGAAAAAAGTCTCTTAAGAAGAGAAAGCTATATGTCTATTTTACCGACACTGATTCAGCTCAATGGCTTCAACTTAGAAACCGAATACAGGCTCATTGACACAGAATATAAAAATCAAATCATGATCATTATGACTGATGTTTCTTATGAAGAGTCCCTAAAAGAACAACTGAGTCATGAATCCAGAGAAAACTGGACAACCTTAAAAATAATTCTCAATTCCAATGAATTTTGGGAACTGTACGAGGACTTCGAAAGCTTTTGACCGATGAAGTGTATACCCTTATCGACAAAAAGGAAAGAGAAGAAAGTCTCAAAATGAACTGGCAAAAAACTACATTACTATAAGGGCGGATTTCCATATACGGTCTTGAAGAAGTGGTTAATGATATTCACGATTTGGAGTCAAGTCTTATTGGGACAGGGGAAAAAGCACATGGAGCCATAAAGGCATTGTTTAGAAACACCACTGTCCTTGAAACCTTTGAGGCAAAACTGAAAGATATTCTTATTTCTGAAGGCGTTGACTTGTACGCCTATAAAGAGACTGTACAGGTGTCAAAAAATAAGCTGGATTATGTCATAAAAGAAATACGCGCACGTTATGGCACTGAGGCCGCTGACATTATTGAGGATATAAAAAGACTGGGGCACTTGCCATTTAAACGTCTCTTTGACTCCTATGTGGACTATGTGAAAATATTAGGGGAGGGCATTGGCAAAAAGGTCAATCCACTTAAAATCACCGGAGGGGAATTTGCAGTAGACCCAGAAAAGTACGAGAGTCTTTCAAAGGTCATGGTGCATGTTTTTAGAAACGTTGTTGACCACGGAATAGAAGTGCCGGAACTCCGTTATGAAAGAGGCAAACTAGCAGAAGGAAATATTGACTTGAATATAGAACTTTTTACCAAGGACAATTCGCCCTTTATCCGTATGGAAGTCAAGGATGATGGAGCGGGCATAAGCGAAGCCTATTTGAAGGAGAATCTAAGACTGTCATATGGATATGATGAGACCTACCTTGAAACAATGACTTCTGAAGACCTTCTCAAGCATGTGTTTGAACCAAGAATATCTACAAAACCAGGAGAAGATACTCTGTCGGGCAGAGGCCTTGGAATGGCAATTTTGAAAGAAGAAATTGATACTATGGGCGGACAAATACGACTTATGAACGAACCGCTTGTAGGACTAACTATTATAATTGAAGTGCCGTATATGATTTAGACACAGTATGTACACAGTTTTTCTCTATAATGTAACCAATAATAGCGCAGACTGTGCTAGGATAAAATGGAAGGTGTTCAAAGAACGCCTTCCATTTTCGTGTGTTGTTCAGTTGAAAGGAGGCGGAAATCATAGAAAAAGACATCGCCTTAAAGATTAGAGACCTTCGAAAGGTTTATAGAATCGGTACTGAAAAGTGGTTGCCCTCAATAAAGTGACCCTTGACATATTTCAAGGAGAAGTGTGCTGTATTCTCGGACCTTCAGGCTCGGGCAAATCGACCTGCTCAATATGATGGCGGGTCTGAGAAGCCGACAAAAGGAAAAATCAAAGTTAAAGGCCATGAAATCACAACGATGAATGAAAAGCATCTTGCCAAGCTAAGACAGAGCCATGTGGGATTCATTTTTCAATCATACAATTTACTGGCGTCCTTAACGGCAGTGGAAAATGTGAGCTTGCCGCTCATGTTTCGAAATGTGCCTAAAACCAAGCGTGAAAAAGAGGCCATGCATATGCTTAAGGCCGTGGGGCTAAAAAAATACATATTGCATAAACCGACACAAATGTCAGGTGGACAGCAACAACGTGTTGGTATAGCCAGAGCTTTATGGGATCACCAGCCATTATATTTGCTGATGAGCCAACAGGGAACCTAGACTCCAAGACTTCAGCTGAGGTTATGCAGATCATGCTGGGTATGGTGCGAAAGAAGAATCAAACCTTATTATAGTGACCCATGATAAGGAAGTGGCGAAATTTGCAGACAAAGTTGTCTATATCCTGGATGGCGATATAAGAAAAAATAGAAGAAAAGACAGAAGATATTAGGGGGTACGTTCATGCTGAACATGAAGTCAAAGTATAGGGTGGCATGGTTTATGACGGTGCTGCTGATTCTTCAGGTGATGATGCCTGTGGGAATGGTGAGTTTGCGGCGAATGAAGTGTTTATACATAATGTTGATGTCAATAGCAAGAATATTGATATTGATGATGACTTTAGTATAGATGTCATAGTCAAAAGTGTTGTTGCACAGACGGGAGTAACTCTAAAAGTCACAGGTGGAGATTTTATCACTGATGGTAAATCTACTTTTAACATAGGGTCACTAAAAGCTGACGATCCTAGTGATGAAATTAGAATTGATTTGATTCGTACTGGAAAATCGAATGCTCTCAATATTTCTTTTATAGATAATACTGATGACTCAGTTATTGGTTCGGATACTATCTATATATCGGAAGCAGAAATTATAGAAGACGATGATGACGACGATGATCCACAGTCTATCGCAGAAAAAGACCCAGACCTGGTTCTTGACATGGATGCATCAGTACAGGAGTTCACTGCAGGCCAAGAAGGCAAGCTTCGTGTGAATCTGGATGTGCTTGAAAGAACAGCGACAGATATTAAAATCACATTCACAGACAGTGCAGAAGACCTGCCCTTTATTTTTGAAGATTCAAAGCCCTACCTTTACTTAGACAAGCTAACGAAAAATGGCACGACGGTGACAAAAGATATAACAATTTCACCCCTGGCCAAATCAAAAGTATATGGCTTAAACCTAAAGTTTGAATATAAGAACACAAGTGAAGACAAATACACTAAAGACGTGGTGCTTTATGTAAAAATATCAAATGCGGAAATCGAACCTATACTTGGCATCTCTGAGTACAAGTTCAGCCAGTCAAAACTTGTGGCAGGTGAAGACGGTAAACAGGCTGTTGCCATTCGCATTAAAAACTCGGGCACACTTGAGGCAAGAGACGTTCGGGCGCAACTGACAGGTTTCACTGCAGACGGCATACATATTGATAATGATGTGGATACAAAGGCCATCAATAAGATTGATGGTGGCGAGGAAGAACTCGTTTACTTTACAATCAAGCCAGCGGAATCAGCGGGGTCTGGTCAATATCCCCTGGAACTGAAACTGACATATAACGATGAAGCGGGTACGGATTACAGTAAAACGGCCAATGTCTATGTACCGGTTGAAGGCAAGGACAGCGAAGCCATTGAAATGGAAGTTACAGATATGGTTTACCCAGAGAATGTGACAGCGGGTGAAACATTTGATGTTAGCTTTAAACTGACAAATCTATCAGAAATCGACGCAAAGTATGTTGAGCTGGAAATGGAATACCCTGCGGGCTTTGTGCCTAAAAAATCACCTAAGAAATATATCAAGGACTTTGAAAGTGGCGCAGAGATTGAGCATACCTTTAAAATGATGGCCAAAGAAGATGTGGAGACAAACCACTATGATATGTACATCAATGTTAGCTACAAGGCAGAAGGTGATGATGAAGAAGAGTCCATTAAAGAATACGTCGGTGTTGGTGTTGACGGTAGCAGTGGACTGGGAAGGCCTAAAATTCTAGTAGATGACTACACGTTTGAAGGCGACACAGTTATGGCTGGTGAAGTCTTTGATCTAAACCTAAGATTCTTCAACACAAGCTCTGATGATATTGTTAAAAACATAAAAGTCTCTGTAGCATCGGATGACGGTGTTTTCAGTCCTGTAGATAGTTCAAGTTCCTTCTTTATCGAACGCATTGGACGTAGAGAATACGCAGATTTTGTCCTTCGCCTTGAAACAAAGCGAGATGCACAAGTGAAGACATACAATCTGAACTTAACAATGGAATATGAAGATGGTGAAGGCAACGCCTACGATGCACAGGAACAGCCCTTTAAAGAAGAAGAGTCCCTAGGTATTCCGGTGTCTCAACCTGTTAGACTGGAATCTGGTGACATTATGACACCATTTGAAGCCTTTGTTGGCAACCCGGCAGATATTGAGGTGGAATTTTACAACATGGGTCGTTCGGCTATGTACAATATGTTTGTCAAGCTTGAAGGCGACTTCCAAACCCAAGATGGAAGCTATTTTGTTGGAAACTTTGAATCAGGCAACAGTGATTACTTCATGGCTTCCATTATTCCAGAACAAGAGGGTGAAATTGCTGGGAAAGTGGTCTTCACATTTGAAGATGCCCTAGGCAATCCATCCAAGGTGGAAAAAGAGTTTTCATTCTTTGCAGCAGGCGCCCTTGAATATGACGAAAATATGGGCGGAGACTTCCCGGAAGACGGAGATTTCCCTGATGGCATGGGCATGGAAGAAGAAGAAGGATCAAACAAGATGTGGTACTATGTCGCAGGTGGTATCCTTGCAGTTGGCGCACTTGTTTGGTACTTACGAAGACGTAAAAAGAAAAAGTTAGAACTTCTACAAGCTCTGGAGGATGATGATGAATAGTCGTGACTTGATCGCGATGGGTCTTAGAAATCTTTGGAGAAGAAAAGCGAGAACATTCTTGACCGTTCTTGGTGTCATAATAGGTACAGCTTCAATTATTGTCATGCTCTCCCTAGGGATAGGCATGCAGGAAACATTTATGAAAAATCTTGAGGACATGGGGAGTATTTCTGTTATTGATGTCTATCCTAAGTGGGACAGGTATGGAGATGACGAAGAGGATTCAGGTCCACAAAAGAAAATTGCCCTTGATGACAAGGCTGTAGAGCAGATTCGGCAAATTGACAATGTCATCGGCGTCATGCCTTTCATGAATGTGTACGTTGATATACTGGCAGGTCGATATGAAGCGGGCCTTTCCATTAATGGTGTGGACGTGGACCAGATGGATAAGTTTGATTTCATGGTGGAACAAGGACGTCTTCCACAGAAATTCGGGAAGAATGAAATCGTCTTTGGCAATGAGGTCAGTCAGCAGTTCTATGATCCTAAGTCAAGATCAAGACGTTGGGAACCCGTAGAAATCGACTTAATGGAAGCCAACCTTAAAATGATATTGAACGAAGAATATAACGGAAATGGGCGACCAAGAGGCCGTAAGCTCAATGTTGTCGGCATCCTTGCAGAAAGCAATGGAGAATACAACTGGAACGCTTATATGGATATTGATCAGCTCACAAAAATTCAAGAAGAAGTTGCTCGTAGAAATAAGAGCAGTGATAATAAAGACAAACGCCGTCGCGATGATGATGAAACAAATATGAAAATGTAAAAGTTAAAGTCGATGATATTGATAATGTTCAAGAAGTTCAAGAAACCATCAAGGCACTAGGCCTAGAAGCTTGGTCCCTATCTGACATCCTTGAAAACATGAAGCAAACATCGGCGGGGATTCAGGCTGTCCTCGGTGGTATCGGAGCCGTTTCTCTATTTGTTGCAGCCCTTGGTATTACCAATACCATGATTATGTCAATCTATGAACGGACAAGGGAAATCGGTGTTATGAAAGTTCTTGGTGCCGAACTCAAGGACATTAAACGCCTCTTTCTCTTTGAAGCCGGACTTATTGGACTTCTCGGTGGTATAATTGGCATTGTACTGAGCCTGGGTGTATCAAAGGCTATGAACAGTGTTGGATTTAACTTTATGAACGGAGGCTACGGAGATGCCTCAAACATCTCTGTTATTCCGCTATGGCTGATCGGTCTTAGCTTGGTATTTTCAATCCTTGTAGGGGTTATATCAGGCTACTATCCTGCAAGAAGAGCCATGAAACTATCGGCTCTAGAAGCCATTCGAACGGATTCATAACTTTATGCCACTGTTTGTCTGGTGGTGCATGTTGGAAAAGATAAATCTATAAGTATATAGAACAACATATAATAAGATGCAGACCTTGGGTCTGCATCTTATTTTTCTAGCAAAAGTCCACATAGTTTGATTATACCCAGTATTAAGGCGGTCCTGAGCAGTAATATGACAGGGGTTCAAATTAATAAAGGAAAGTGACGGCAAATATCGAATTATTAGCTATGTGAAAGACATATAAAAGTAAGGACTCAAAGGAGGACCTATGAAAATAGAAGCTTTTAATACATACTGGGTGTTTAATGGCACCTTAGAAGCCATTCCTGATGAAATGCGGGGTGTATCTGTTGAAACCCCCGTGGTTTATGAAGTAATAAGAGTTAAAGACGGTGTCCCTGTTTTTTTAAAGGCACATCTTGACAGATTGAAGAACTCTATGGAACTCATGCTAAAAAACAAGCCCCTTCCATCCTGGCTAAATACTTTGGAAGATCATTTTCACAGGCTGGTACAAGCAGAAGAAATCATCAACCAGAATATAAAAATGATTGTTTGGAATATTGGTCATCCGGCTTGCTCATGGTGCATGTTTCCTATTGAAAGCCACTATCCTGACCCGCAGGTATACAGGGACGGGGTTGTCACCGAACTTCTAAAGTCAGAACGAGCGACACCTACAGCTAAAATATATCACGACACCCTAAGCGAAACCGTTCAGGCCTTGAGAAAGGAAACGGGCGTTTTTGAAGTGCTCCTCGTTGATCGAAAGGGCTGTCTCACAGAAGGATCAAGGTCCAACTTGTTTTTGGTCAAAGGAGAGCGGGTTTACTCAGCCCCAGAGGACGACATCCTTCATGGCATAACCCGGGAGAAATTAAAGCGTGTCCTAGAGGATGAAAACATTCCATACACATGTGCTCAGATAAAAGAAGATGATCTGAGTTCATTTGACGCCGCCTTTCTAACGGGAACATCCATACATGTATTGCCCATAAGAATGATAGGGTCGCTTGAGCTCAATTCTGGAGACAATCAACTTGTAAAGGCAATAATGAAAGCCTTTGAGCGATCTATAGAAAAGGATGTAGAGAATGTCTAAAATTGTGAAATCAGCCTGCCCTCTGGACTGCTTTGATGCATGTGGAATTCTGGCAACAGTGGAAGATGGAAGAGTTGTTAAAGCGGTTGGTGATCCAGACCACCCTATAACAAAAGGTTTTATCTGCCACAAGGGAAGGGCACATGTGGATAGAATGTACAGTGAGGACAGGTTAAAAAAACCCCTTCTTAAAACAAATGGGCATTTCCGAGAAATATCTTGGCAAGATGCCATTGACCTTATCGTTGAAAAACTAAAAGATACCCTGGATCAGCAGGGGTCACAGGCTATACTTCATAATTATGATTGCGGTTACAGCGGGATTTCCAAGTCTGTTGACACCATGTTTTTTAACCATTTAGGGGGTGTGAGCACGCCGGGGACACCGGGAAGTTTATGCTGGAAGGCTGGCAACGTGGCACAGACAATAGATTTTGGGACATCCAAGGGGCATAGCGCTAAAGATCTTGAAAACACAAATTACATGATTGTATGGGGGCGAAATCCAGCGGTCACAAACATTCATTTCCTACAGGCCATACGAGCGGTAAAGGCAAAAGGAGGCCAGGTTGTTTGCATTGATCCATTTAAGACACAAACAGCAAAGATGTCTTCTTGGCACTTGCCTATAAAGCCAGGTGGTGATGGAGCCTTAGCTTTTGCCATGGCCAAAATTATTTTAAGTAAGGGTCTGGAAGATGTAAACTTTATCAATAACCATACCCTGGGCTATCAGGCTTATAAGCAGGAAGTTATGAACTTTGATTTGAAAGAAGCTAAGAAGCTAACAGGCTTGCCTTTATCTGATATTGAAAAGTTGGCAGTGGACTATGCACAGGCCAGACCTGGAGCCATTGTTCTGGGCTATGGTATGCAGCGCTATGTCAATGGCGGTCAAAATGTCAGAGCCATTAATGCCCTAGGAGCTATAACTGGAAATATTGGCCTGTCTGGGGGCGGTGTGACCTATTCCAATAAAAGCATTAGTAAGTATGTGGCAGGTGATGTGGATGCCTCGGAAGTGTATGGAGAAAATACAAGACACTATAAGCCAGCAGAACTGGGAAAATTCATAAACACAGTAAGCGACCCGGAAATTAAATTTGCTTGGATTGCCAAGGCCAATCCTGTGGTTCAAGCGCCAAACACAAATGAAAGTTCTTCGAGGGCTTAGAAAGATAGAGTTTGTTGTAGTGGTTGACATGTTTATGACTGATACTGCAAAGGAAGCCGATCTGGTTTTACCAGCAACAAACATTTTTGAGGAGGCCGACTTCATATACTCCTCAATGTATTCTCCTTATCTTTGTTATGCAGAGAAATGCGTTGATGCTCCCGATGAAATGATTGGAGAATATGACCTCTTTAGAATTTTGGCCCGTAAAATGGATTTAAAAACTTATCCTGATATTCCGAGAGAGACATTTTTTAAAAATGCTTTAGCCCCTTTAATAAAAGAATTTAATCTGGAGTATGAGGCCCTCAAAAAAGCACCATATGCAATTCCAAGTCAAGAGGTGCCTTGGTCTGACAAAAATTTCTTAACACCGAGTGGAAAATTTGAATTTGCATCCCAAGTCGCTGAAGATATGGGGCTTAACAAGGTCATTGCCTTAGATAGGGGACTTCAAGGTCAAAAAGACTATCCTTTTAGGTTGATCACTCCCCATGATATACGTTCGACAAATTCACAGCACTTTAGGGATCATACGGGGGCTGTTGAGATATTTGTGCCTGTAGAAGCCGCCAAGGAAAACGGCTTTGACTTAGATGAAAAAATAAAAGTATCATCAGAGTATGGCCAACTCATTGCTACCGTAAAGCCTGATGGTGCTATGCCACAGGGCGTGGTGAAAATAATGGAGGGCACTTGGTTAAAAGACGGCGCTGTGAATGTTCTCGTAGGAGACAAAGTATGCTCTTTTGGAGATCAGGCCGCATATTACGACACCTTCGTTAAACTTACAAAAATAAACTTTGATAATTAGACACAAATTCGATAGACTATACCAGACTGATAAGTTTTGCATAGGGGCAAGTGATGTTATAACAACAGGAAATTTATTTTGATCACAAGTGCATCACTGGAGTGTCTTGCATGATATGATTTTAACTGACCGCGATATATATTGTTAATATATAAAGCAATGGGTTTATATAGGGGTTGGTGGTGACATGAATCGGATATTTTGTGCACGCTTGATTAAATGAACCTATGGAAAGCCACCAGTAAAAGTGTGAATGATTTTGTGCAAGTTGGAGGTTTATCGAATAATGGAAAAAAATCAATTTACAAGATCGGAAATGGTGATTGGCCAAGAGGGTCTTGAAAAACTAAGAAATGCAACAGTGGCTGTATTTGGAGTCGGTGGAGTGGGATCTTTCTCAGTGGAAGCTCTTGCTAGAGTTGGTGTTGGACATTTGGTACTTGTCGACTTTGATACGGTTGACATAACAAATGTGAACAGACAGATTCATGCCTTTCCTGATACAGTGGGCATGACCAAGGTGGACCTGATGAAAGAACGGGTTATGCGTATTCAACCGGGCATCAAGGTGACTGTACACAATAAAAAGTACAATGCAGACACCGCATCAGAAATATTTGACCCAACCTGGGATTATGTCATTGATGCCATTGACATGGTATCAGCCAAGCTTGATCTGATTCAAAGATGCTGGGAGAACAAGGTGCCTGTTATTGCAAGCATGGGAACCGGCAACAAAATGGATCCAACGCGCTTCAAAATTGTGGACATAGCAAAGACTCACACATGTCCTCTTGCTAAGGTTATGCGTAAGGAACTTCGAGTGCGAGGTGTTAAAAAGTTGAATGTTTGTTTCTCAGACGAACCGGCTGTTAAACCTCTTGAACTTGATGAACATCCAACGAATCCAAGAAAGAAAACACCTGGTTCTATGTCTTTTGTTCCATCGGTATCTGGCATGATTTGTGCTTCGAAAGTTGTTCGTGACCTAATTGGATGGGAGGAGATGTAAAAATCCCTCAAAAACAGAAGGAAACACATTCGTTATTGAATTGTAATAATGGTTTTCTTGATTATGTCAACCATGAGTGCTAAGATGATTATAGGTAACGTGTTATGGCAACATAGACAGGCCATGCTATTGGGAGGCTATAATGAAAAGAAAATTGCAGCAATTTGTGCAGGTATTGTGCTTCTGACCAGTTCACAGTTTTCCTTTGCTCTGGACAAAACCGACACGTATTTTGATTTAAAAAAATATGAAGAAGGTACAGAACATCAAGATGTGCTACATATTCAAAATGCCCTGCGACGCGGTGGTTACTTAACAGCAGACGAAATCACAAATATTTATGACACGGACATAAAAAGCGCTGTAATTGCATTTCAAAAATCAAAGGGACTCACCCCTGATGGCATTGCTGGTACAAATACCATTGAAGCCATGTTCAAGGACGGTCTTATGGGTGAAATGGAAACACTTGTCCTAAAGCCCAAAATGGAGAACGAGGCCGTCAAGCTTCTTCAAACGGCATTGATGTCTCTTGGTTACTTGGAAATTGACCAGGCGACAAACTATTATGGAAACCAAACCACCATGGCTGTGGCATCTTTTCAAGCAGACTCAGGTCTAGCTGCTGATGGTGTTGCGGGGACAAACACCCTGACCAAGCTACAAGACATGGGATACATATTTCTGGCAGAAACACACCCGGAAGGGGAGCCAGAAGAATCAATATCACTTGGAACCATAACAAAAGACATGCTTATTCCGGGTGAGAGACACCAAGAAGTTGCTTTATTACAGCAAGTTCTTGTTAAAGAAGGCTTGCTTGAAACAAGTGCCTTCACAGATGTATATGATGAAAACACAGAGAATGCCGTAATGGCCTTCCAAGAAAAATATAATTTAAAAGCTGATGGTGTTGCAGGAATGGAGACCATTGCAAAAATGATCCAACTGGGCTATGTGAACCAGGTTCAAATCGTATCAAGGCAGTCAACAGACCGTCGTTTTGGTGAGTATTTATCTTGGACGACTGTTAAAGATATGATTGATAAAGGCAAGACAGTTTTTGTTATTGAAGATTTCAACACAGGCACGACGTTTAAAATGCTGGCAGCCTATGGTGGTGTTCATTCTGATGTTGAACCGCTTACAGCCGAAGATGCCCATATTATTAAGGCGCTTTGGGGTGGGGATTACAGCTGGGTGAGACGTCCTGTACTTGTACACTTCAATGGACATGTCATTGCCGCATCACTAAATGGTATGCCTCATGCAGGTATGGACAATATGCCTGAAGGTCAATACATCAATACTAGAAGTGGTGGCTATGGTTATGGCTATAACTTTGACTCTGTAAAGGGCAATGATTTTGATGGTCATTTATGCCTGCATTTTAAAGATTCAAAGCTCCATGCCAACAGAAAAGTAGATTCCAAGCATCAGAAGAATGTTAGAATTGCTGCTGGAAAAGAATAAGAACTTATAAGTTTAATGTAAAAGCCAGACGTTTGAGTGTTCATGCTCATAGGTCTGGCTTTTCAAGTAGTGAACACTTTTGTTCAATTTGATGGCTTTGTTAATTTACATGGAAATGCTATAATTTATGGGTATTACACACTTGCATACATATAAAATTATGTTCTTGCCCTTCATCATATGAAAACTTATAATGCTCAACGCATTAAAAAGGGTTCTTTGGAATGCGTAAGGATTGAAGCGTCAAAGGGAGAGTTTGCAAGTTGCTCAGTATAATAAGTAAATTCGGGGAGCGTGTCAAATGAAATTAGCAATAGTTGGAGCGGGATTAGGTGGACCAATCTAATCAAGGCCATGAAAGATCTTGAGGGCATTGAGATTGATCTGGTTATTGACCGCAATATGGATGCACCGGGCATTGAACTGGCTAAAAAAGTAGGCATTGCCCATGCCAATAATATTTCAGAGATCGGCAGAAGAAACGTTGATGCAGTTATTGAAGCAACAGGGGTTCCTGTGGTGATCGAGTCACTGCATGATGCGTATGGCAAGACTCACAAGATCATAGAGTCGGATGTGGCACAGGTGATGATGACCGTCGTAGACAGCAGGTCCTACTTTCTGATAAGCTGAATACCCAAATGGAAGCCGTTGCTCAAACGACTTCAAAATTTGAAATGGAACTGGATAGAATTGCTAAGACTGTAGAAGTTCTTGGCAATGTCAGTGGTCAATTAAACGAGTCCACAGAGGCATCAAATGTATTTATTGAGAAGAGTGATCAAATGATCAGTGCAGTCAATAAAATCACAAATCAAATTAAAATTCTTGGTCTAAATGCCAATATTGAAGCGGCGAGAGCAGGTGAGCATGGTCGCGGTTTCGCCGTTGTTGCCAGTGAAGTGCAAAACTTTCAGATGATACAGCAAGATTTGCAAAAGAGATATCAGACCTTCTCAAGTCAATATCACAGGAAAACGAAAAGATTACAAGTGAAGTGGACAGGCTAGATGAACTTTCGCAAAATCAGAAGTCTGTATCTGACAATGTCCAGTCGGCGCTTTCAACGTTAATGAACGAGACAACGATTTCATAATGAAAGATTTATCTTCTTTTCTTTGAAGTTTAATCTCTATTGACGGGTTGATTGACAAAAAGTAAAACATATAATTTAATGAACTCAGGATAGCCATAGTGGGTGTCCTGAGTTTTATTTTATGGAAAACAGGGCTGAATCATTAACCGTAATGAACTTGCAAGTATTCACTAGCTTGTATGATATTACTGTAGATGATCGGCCAAGAGTTAATGGAGGATTCATGGCTGAATACAGTGCTTTTGACGTGATCGGTCCAGTTATGATTGGACCCTCAAGCTCGCATACAGCGGGTGCTGCCAGACTGGGATTGGCAGCCAATAGAGTGGCGGGCAACAATGTGAAGTCTGTGAAGTTTTATCTTCACGCTCATTTGCCAAAACATATAAAGGACATGGTACTGACCGCGCCCTTCTTGCAGGGGTGCTGGGATATTCTGAAAGAGATGAACGTCTGAAGGAGGCCATGTCTATAGCCCGGAGTCAGGGCGTTGCATTTGAGTTTGTTCCCGCTGACCTGGGGGATGTGCATCCCAATTCTGTTCGTATTGAAATCATTACAGAGGAAGACGAAGAGATAAGCATGTCAGGGTCTTCTGTTGGGGTGGAAGCATCCAAATATGGGACGTGAATGGTTTGCTGTAGATATGACAGGAGAAAAACCTGTAATGTTAACCCGTCATCGAGATCGTGAAGGGTCATAAGTGGTGTTACTCGTATTCTTGCTACCCTAGGTATAAATATCGTTTCTCTTAACTGCTCTCGCAAAGAAAAGCGTGGACAAGCCTCAATGGTTATAGAGCTTGATGAAATGCTTGACGAACGTGTTCTTGAAGTTATCAATACCAGAGTGGTTGGTATTGAAGCCATAACTTTGATTGATCAAATTTAAGGAGACACAGTATGAAGTATAAATTTACAAATGGCGCTCAACTCCTGGATGTCTGTGAAAAAGAGGGGAAAAGCATATATGAAGTCATGATTCTTAGAGAGTGTGAAAGCAAGGAGATTGAAAGATCTCTTGTTATAGGGTCAATGACAGAGGCCTATGAGGTTATGAAGTCTGCCATTGAGACAGGCATGGATCCAAACATAAAGTCTGTGGGTGGTCTCATTGGAGGCGGGGCCCACAAACTTTCAACATACGCAGGCGAGCATGCGTCCTTGGCCGGTAAAGCCATGACAGACGCCATCGCTGCGGCGATGGCTGTATCAGAAGTTAATGCTTCCATGGGAAAAATAGTAGCGGCACCAACAGCTGGTTCATGTGGTATACTACCAGGAGCGGTTGTAAAAATTGGTCTTGATAGGGGATTAACAGACGAAACCATTGTGAATGGACTCTTTACAGCTTCGGCCGTGGGGTATCTCATCGCAAGAAATGCGACAGTTTCAGGTGCAGAAGGCGGATGTCAGGCCGAGACGGGCACAGCGGCTGCAATGGCAGCAGCTGGACTTGTTGAAATGCTTGGTGGGACACCAAAATCAGCCCTTTCAGCAGCAGCTTTTACAATTAAAAACATATTGGGCCTTGTTTGTGATCCTATCGCAGGTTTGGTAGAATGTCCTTGTGAGAAGAGAAATGCAATTGGCACTGCCAATGCAGTTATCTCTGCTGATATGGCTCTTGCAGGTATCACGACAATCGTCCCATTTGATGAAGTCGTGGATGCCATGCGGTCTGTTGGTCGCATTATGAGCCCGACATTAAAAGAGACTTCCATGGGAGGTCTAGCTGATGCACCGACAGCAAGAGAGCTGGAGGCAGGCATCTTTGGAGATGAAAAGGTGAAATAATCATGAATCAAACAAAACGACTGGCAGTTAGAGCCTTATTTGTATCAATAGCTCTGGTTCTACACATTGCCGAAAGTATGATTCCGCTGCCGGTTTAACCCCTGGGGCTAAAATTGGGCTGGCGAACATTATTACAATGTTGGCGGTCGTGCTCATGGGATATAAAGAAGCCTTTGGCATACTGGTGGCCCGTATTATGATCGGCTCAATATTTGGTGGTGGCGTTTCTAGTTTTTTATATAGTTTTTCTGGGGGTATGCTGAGTCTGCTTATGATGACCCTATTAATTGCCCTGGCAAAAGACTATGTCAGTATGATTGGAATAAGTGTTACAGGCGCTTTTTTCCACAGCATGGGTCAGGTCCTTGTGGCGGCGGCCATGTTACAAAATATCAGGATATTGTCTTACTTACCGGTTCTTTTATTGACATCGGTTGGAGCTGGAATATTTGTTGGCTATGTTTCAAAAGCCTCATTCCTTATTTGGTTCCCCATGTGCGACATGCCTATGAAGTGCCTGAGCGGGCATAATCAAAAAAAATAAAGTCCCTGATCTAGCCTATATAGGCATCAGGGACTTTTTTCGTGTTTAGAATCTTATTTTGGATCATCCTCATCTGTATCAAAATACTCTTCAAGATCGTCTTCTAAGTCATCCTCATGACCAGTCTCTTGACGGGATGTTTGGTCGTAACGGTCATGGCGCTTGCGAGATTTTTTATCCTTTGTGAGAATAAAGAGTCCAAAGAGAATAAGGGCTGCAGGACCAATGAAATCTGCTGCAAAACCAAAAAGGGAGAATGATAGGAATACAGCTGATAAAAATCCAAGTATCGTTGAAGCAATCAGGACACCTTTTTCTCTTCCTCCGAACAAATAGAGTTGGAACAAACCAAAACTAGGTCCGAGTAAAAATACAGGCCAAAGATTATCCATGAAGTTCCAACCTGTTATAATATTGAAGTAGAAGAATACGCTATAAACGGTTAAAATACCACCTGGAACGAGAACACCGGGGTTGCGGCGACTTCCAAAATAGG
>LQAG01000135.1_pt1 | contig 32415 bp, 36 predicted proteins | sample 1535801 | NCBI WGS metagenome assembly LQAG01 (sample SAMN04331584, study PRJNA305678) | bioreactor metagenome | isolation source: bioreactor_3 inoculated with Wadden Sea sediment 1st replicate of a... | place: Germany:Bremen
CCAGGACTTTCATTCCGAATCCCTGCGCGCGTCTTGCAACGCCTTTTCCGATAGCACCAAGACCGACGATACCAATGGTCTTCTTATTCATTTCACGGGTTTTGATTTTCTTCCAGTTTCCGTTCCGGCACTCCCTGTCGATGAATGATATCTTTCTGGTCAAATCCAGCATCAGACCGAATGCGTAATCCGCAACGGCATCCGAGTTGGCTCCTACCGTTCTCATGACGCCAACGCCACGATCCTTGGCGGCATCCACGTCAACATTGTCCAGGCCTATGCCATATCTGGAAATCATCTTCAGGTTCTTGGCCGCGTCGATGACGTCCTTGTCAAAAGGGTCCACACCCAATACGATTCCGTCGATATCCGCAACCAATTCTATCATTTCAGCCTTAGACATGATTCTTCCATAAGGATTGAACGTGAGTTCATAACCTTTATCCAAGAGCATTTTTTTGGTATATCACTGTTTTGGCTAAATGACCTGGGCGTCACTAATATCTTATATCCCATTATTTCCTCCTGCGAAAATTTCCAATGATTCAATTCACTATCCGAACGGTTATTCTTAATGCTGATTAGGATTTCCACCTAGGATTATCGATAATACATGGTTTACCATCTCTCTCAAACAATCAGTTTTCGGAAACCTTTTGTCTCAATCGTCCCATAGTCATGACCGGCATCTGCTCTGAAGCAGAAGAAAGTGACTAGTGCTGGTCGCCTGTATTGATACTTCTGTGTGCCCATCTTGCTGGCACATAAACAGCCTTGCCTGCTTCCATCTTCTCAGCAGCCCACTCCCCTTCAGGCGTTTCCATGAGCATGAAGCCTTCGCCGCTGATACAATAGTATACTTCAGCAGTTTCAAGAATTGTGTGGAAGTGACCTTTTGTCATGTTGTATTCATCGCCGACCTTACCCGGGTATGTGATGCTGGTTCCGTAGAGAAGGTCTTCCTTCACTTCATCAAAGCCCATCTCAGTAAAATAATAGATCAACGGATTCTTCTCTTCCACCAATGCTTCGAATGCGGCTTCATCGTTGAACATGCCTTTCATGTCCTTCAGATAACGTGACGTCACCTTCTCGTTGGTTGCTCCGGTCTCTAAGTCAAAGTCTGATATAAACGGTTTACTAATCATCATATCCTCCATGCATTCATTTATTTGAACGGATCAACAATAGTATCAACTTCTGCTTTGGTAACATCATCCAGCTCCCAAGTCATAGCACTCACATTAGCCCTAATATGGGAAGGGTTTGTTGCACCAGATATGATAGAAGTAACACCTTCTTCATATAGAAGCCAATTCAATGCCAGCTCATTCAGTGGTCTACCGATTCTTCTAGCTATGGCATTCAGTTTCTGGACTGCATCATAGTATACCTTAAAAGCTTCTCCATTCAATTTTGGATTTGAGGAGCGAATATCATTCTCAGAAAAATTATCCTTATCTTGAAATGTTCCTGTCAACAAACCCTGAAACAGAGGACTGTAAGGAAAAAATGCCTGTCCATTCGCCTTACACATCGGTATCATTTCATCTTCTGCCCTGTATTCAAGTGGAATGTTGTGATAACTGGTAGCATTCCTTTCCATCATGTTATACAAGCCTTGCTGGGATGCGACTTCTTCCATGGACATGATTCTCTTCACATCATCCATCGAGAAGTTTGTAACACCCAGATGTTTAATCTTCCCTGACGATTTTAGAGATTGAATGGCTTCAACCGTTTCTTCAAGATCTGTATTCGGATCAGGCCAATGAAGCTGGTAAATATCAATATAGTCCAGTTGCAGACGTTTTAAGCTCTCATCAATTTCTGTCAATATGCTATCTTTGGATAGGTTGTTAGAGATATTATTCTTGTCATCCCAAACCAATCCACATTTTGAAGCAACGATGATTTTATCCCTATCATATCCTGTCAGAGCTTTTCCCAGTATTTCTTCTGCATGACCCATACCATATACCGGTGCCACATCAAAAAAATTGATTCCTGCTTCCAGCGCTTCATGTACCACTCTAACAGAATCTGCATCATTGCTGTTTTCCCATACGGATTGACCTGACAATCCCCAGCATCCTAATCCAATTGCTGAGAATTCATAATCCATTTTCGCTACTTTTTCTGTATTTCATTCTACTTCTCCTATCATTTCAATGTTAAGTTGATATTATTTGGAACTTATCTGTAATTGTCATATATACATCTCTTTAGTGAAGCTTGCAATATCACCATATACACCTTTTAGTGCTTCATATGTGCTTGTGAAAAGCTTTTTCATCTGCCCATATAGCTCAATATTTTTGCCCCCCCGGGCGAATGACATCGGATATTTCTATGAAATCATTGATTTTGTCAAATCCTTCGAATATACCGAGACCGACACCTGCCGTCACTGCAGCACCAATGGATGTAGCCTCTTCGATGAAGTTGGGTATAAGTATATCCACATTATAGATATCCGCAAAAATCTGACACCATATCCTGCTTTTTGCTCCACCGCCGGTCATGACAATCTCCTTTATCGGATAATCCGCCATGACGATCTTAAGTATGATTTCAAGGTTAAGCGCAACACCCTCATAAACGGAACGAAACAACTCATTTCTTGTCGTTTCCATTTTCAAGCCTATAAAACAGCCTCTTGCATCAGGGTTCCACATCGGACTCCTTTCACCCATGAGGTATGGCATGTATAATAATCCGCCCGAACCCGGTCTTGCGGTTTCGACAATTTCATTGATACGGTCATATGTATTTCTGTTGTTCCTACTGCATTCCATATCTTCAATTTGAGCAATCTGATTCTTCAGCCAACTAATGGAAGCTCCTGCAGCCTGCATTGTTCCACAAGGGACGTACATTCCAGGTACAACATGCACCCAGTTGAACGTACGCATCTGGGAATCATATATCGGTTTTTCTGAAGTGATCGCATTCCATGCTGAAGTTCCAATAGTACAAAAAGCGTCACCAGGCGCAATACTCTTGGCACCGACAGCTGACATGGAACCGTCCCCTCCTCCACAAACCACGGGCATGTCTTGGCAAAGTCCTGTTTCCTCAGCTGCCTGTTTAGATACTTTACCGACAATATCTGTCGACTTCTTAAGTACAGGCATTTTATCAAGATCCACCCCAACTGCATCTGCGATTTCCATCGACCATTCCAACGTGTTGATATCCAAGAGGTTGGTGCTCGAAGCATCAGAATAATCAGTCACAAATTGGCCGGTAAGTTTTAGAATAATATAATCCTTGGCATTCAACACCTTGTATGTTTTGCTGTATATTTCCGGATGATGTTTCTTGATCCAAAGTAACTTTGCCAATCCATATGAAGCACTTGCCCGATGTCCCGTTATGCTGTAGAACCTCTCGCCACTGATCTGCTGTTTCATATACAGTTCTTCATCTGTCGCTCTCATATCCGCCCAGATAATCGAATTATGCAGCGGAGTCCCATTTTCATCGACACAGAGACATCCCATCATCTGACCACTGAAAGAAATTCCAACAACATCTTCAGGATTGATACCCTTAAGTATTTCCTTCGTCGATTCACAAACAGCTTCGTACCAAACATCAGCATCTTGCTCTGCCCATACGTCGTTATACCATTTTGTATCATATGAGAAGACGATACTGTTGACGAGCTCTCCCGTCACCGTGAACAGTGTGGCCTTATTGCCAGAAGTCCCCATATCATGCGCAAGTAAATATCTCATAAATTTTCCTCCATTTTCCATCCTGTGCATTCAAAGAGATAATTACTTGCCGCTGCCTCTTTGGGCAATTACCGATACAACAATCAATGAACCGATGATGACTTCAAGAATGAACGGATTGATTCCAAGTAGAACACCACCATTTCTAATTGTCGCAAGCAAGATAGCTCCAATTACCGTACCAATAACGCCACCTTTAGCACCAGTCAGTGCGGTTCCTCCAACAACCGTTGCTGCAATGGCATCCAACTCATAGCCACTTCCGGCTGTGGGGATTCCACTAGACAATCTTGATGCAAGCATGATTCCAGCAATACCAGATAATAAAGCACTGGTGACATATACATAGATTATATTTCTGCTGATGTTGATACCACTAAGTCTTGATGATTCTTCGTTGCTTCCTATGGCATATACATTTCTTCCGAATATGGTTCTGGATAGTATGAACCAGGAGAGCACGATGACAATGAGCCAGATCCAAAACAGATTCGGCAACAACAGAAACTTATTCAACGCAAAATCAATAAATCCCTGATCCAGCCCCGTGATCATCTTTGCGTCAGAAACCAACTTTATGACACCTCTCACAACTGTCATAGCTCCTAATGTAGCAATAAATGGCGGAACCTTACCGTAATGTATGATTATTCCATTGACAATTCCGACAAATATTCCTGCTGATAAAGCAACAATAATGCTCACTGATATGGGAAGACCATTTTTGATCATCATTGAACTTAAGATACTTGTAAGTCCAACTACAGATCCTACACTTAGGTCAATTCCGCCCGTCAAGATGACAAATGTCATACCGATAGCGATGACTCCGTAAATTGAAGTCGACCGAAAAAGATTGAACATATTATCATATGTTAAAAACACATCTGATGACACTGTCAAATACATCATCAGTGCTACAAGTACAATAGCTACCGTGACTGCGGATGACTGGCTTTTCCTATTACTCTTTTTGATCCAATCAACTTCTGCATTCTTTCTGAATATCCTTTAATTATCTCCATTTCGCACCTACCTTACTGAATACCTGACGCAAGTTTCACAAATCTTGTTCGTCGTTGAAGTTCCCGATTGCATATTCTTCTTTTGATATGATTCCCATTTGCTTTCCTTCAGATATGATCATTATCCGGTCTGCCAGACCCATAACTTCCGGAAGATATGATGATATCATCAAAATGGATTTGCCTTGTTTCAAAAGTTCTTCAAGAAGTCTGTAAATCTCAACCTTAGCTCCAACATCCACACCCACAGTTGGTTCATCGATTATCAGCAAATCACTGTCATTGCTTAACCATTTTGAAAGGACAACTTTTTGCTGATTGCCTCCACTGAGGAATTTCACAATCTGATTCATGGATGGCGTCTTTATCTTGAGCTTTTCCATGAAAAAATTCGCATTGTCCTGTTCCTTCTTCTTATTGATGATACCGAGCTTACTCATATTTTTATATGAAAGGGCATTGGTGTTATCCCTGCAGGATAATTCCATAAACAACCCCGTGTGTTTTCTATCCTCAGTTAAGAATCCAATGCCTTTTTCGATACCATGTTTGGGCGTTTTTTCCAACATGCAAATCACCCATCAATGACACTGTACCTTCATCATGTCCAGTTGCTCCAAATATTGCTGATACGATATCTGATCGTCCTGACCCTACTAAGCCAAACATCCCAAAAACTTCGCCTCGTTTTACATCGAAGCTAATATCTTCAAAATTCCTTTTTTAGTCAATCCATCCACTTTTAAAACCACATCACCAACTGGAGGTTTATTAATGCCATACATGTCTTCAACACTTCTTCCTACCATCAGCTCAATGATTTTGTCTTCATCAGTTTCATCCGTATTAAGAGTTGCTACATACTCGCCATCTTTAAATACTGTTATTCTGTCAGTAATCTCAAATATCTCTTCCATACGATGGGAGATGTAAATGATTCCCATACCCTTTTTCTTCAGTGTCCCAATCAATTTGAAAAGAATCTCAGTTTCCTCTGTCGACAATAAAGCAGTCGGTTCATCAAACACCGCAACTTTACAGTTATGTGAATACATCTTTGCAATGGCAACCATTTCTTGTTTCGCGATAGAAAGGTCTCCAAGTATGCTTGTACTGTCCACATCTATTTCGAGTTCCTCTAAGATTTCACTCGTTTTATCATGAGCATAAGCCCAATCCACAACTCCCATCTTATTCGGAAGGTTGCCAAGAAAAAGTTTTCAGCAACATTTAAATGTCTTGCCATCATGACATCTTGATAAACCGCACCTAATCCCAATTCCATAGCATGATGCGGACTGTTTATCTCAACAGGATTGCTTTCGATATATATGTCTCCAGAGTTGGAGTCCTTTTTATGCACACCCATGATACACTTGATTAACGTTGATTTGCCTGCACCATTTCACCTACAAGCGCATGAACTTCACCGGACAACACTTGGAAACTAACACCTTTCAATGCCTTGACACCTGGAAACGTCTTATGAAGATTCTCAACCCGAAGCAGTTCTTTCTTCTGATCCATTTGCATTACCTCCTGCTTGAAATGATTTTGACAACGGAGATGCTTTCGCATCACCGTTGTCAAACCAGATATTACTTACCAGTCAAACTCCGTTTTCTTGGATCCAACAATCCTTGAATGGATGATTCATCAATGTTATCTGCAGTAACTAATACAGCTCCGGTATCAACGTAAGATTCAATATCAAGCCCTGCAAGTTTCTGCAATCCATAAGCTACACCGTCATAGCCCATTCTGTAAGGATCCTGTACAACAATACCTTGAAGCCATCCATCTTTCACAGCTTTAACTTCGGCTTCATCTGAATCATATGCAACTGCTGCTACATCAGTCTTGTTTTTCTCACTCAATACTTTTGCAACTGCATTACCTGTGGTGTTGTTATCACCAAAGACACCAGCCAAATCCTGATTGGCATTAAGCAAAGCAGCAAAGTCAGTTACACCTTTTGCCATATCGTTATTGATATCAATTGTCGTGACAAATTCAAGCTGTGGCGCCAATTCCTTAACCTTATCTTCGAAACCTTTATCCCTGTCGATCAACACCTGTACACCAGCCATCGCAGTAACGATACCAACTTTTCCTGTTAGCTGATCCGGTGAGGACACACCTTGTTTTTCCATCATGGATTCAATCAGCCTTTCAGCTGCTACCGCTCCACCTTTCAAGTTATCCGTTGCAAGAAAGCTGTCCACTTCTGTTTTAACCTTGTTGTCGATTGTAATCACAGCAATGCCTTTTCTCTAGCCGAATTGATCGCATCAACAGTAGCTTCTGATGATGTTGATGCGATGACAATGACATCAGGATTCGTATTGATGACATTCTCAAGAATCGTTACTTGTTCTGCAATTTCAGCTTCCGTAGAAGGTCCATGTGTTGTGATGTTCACTGCATCACCATGTACTGCTCCATAATTCTCTGCTCCCACCAACACATACTGCCAAAAATCCGAACTGGTTGCCTTAATGATTACTGCCACTTCTTTCGCTTTTGCTGCTTCAGCTTCTCCGGATGCTGAACCTTTGTCTGTTGCTGTTTGTTCTCCATTACATGCTGCCAACGTAAAAACCATCACCAAAACTAAGATGCTACTAAGAATTTTTTTCATACCTTACTCCTTTTTAATCATATTGATATTGTTGTTACCTTTCATTAGTATATTAATCACTAATGAATATATATGCTCCGGTTTTGTGGAACCGGTTACACATCAATCATTAATAAATCCTATGGATTTATCAATTTCTCCGATCCACGGAGAATAATGTCAGGTGTGATAACGACTCTACGAGCCCCTTCACTCATCTTATCAGCTTTGATACGTTTAACAAGTAATTCCATTGCTTTTTTCCCCATATCGACAGTATCGCGATGAACAACTGTCAAACCGATATGAAGCATATTCAGCACTTCAATGTCATCGAAGCCAACAAGGCTGATGTCATTCGGTATAGTTAATCCGACTTCCGTAAGCGCCTTCAGTATACCCATAGTTGTTAAGTTATTTGGCGAAAATATTGCAGTTGGTCTGACTTCAGATTTCAGGAGCTCCTTTGTCTTCATGTAAGCGGTCTCAATCGAGAAATCTCCTTCCAAGATTAAATCAGGCATCATCTCGAGATTATGATCTTCCATCGCACGTTTGAAGCCTTCATGTCGATCACGACCAATTTGAAGATTCATATCTCCCGTTATGGTTGCAATAGACTTATGACCATTTTCAATCAATATCTTCGTACAATTGAATGCGCCTTTAAAATTGTCAATGAATACACCATCCCAGTTAACGTACTGCACGTCTCGGTCCAAGAGAACTACCGGAGCCTTCAACGCCTCAATGCATTCGATGAACTCACGGTTATAATGGTGATCTTTCAGCCCGTCTGTCGCAGGTGTCAATACTACACCCTGAATCCTATACTCTCTCAACATTTTGAGCGCTTTCAATTCTTTATCGCAATTGTTATCCGTGTTACAGTATAGGATGTTCAAGTTGTACCTTTCAGCGACCTCACTAATCCCTTTAAACACTTCTCCAAAAACGGATTGTCAACCTCGGGAATAATTACCCCAATTACATTGCTCTTATTTGTGGAGAGACTTCTGGCAGTTGCAGAAGGCACATAATTCAATTCTTTGATCTTTGCTTCAATCTTCTCTGCAGCATCTTCAGATACGTAACCGGATCCATTGATGAATCTTGACACAGTTGCTTTTGATACGTTACAGGCATCTGCGATATCCTTGATTGTAACTCCCATGTTCTCACCTCCAATGTGGTACCGGTTACATGTAGTATAACATCATTTTTCGACATCGTCAAGATTTATTTGTTAATTCTTATATAATCATTAAGGAATTCCCAGATTAATCGTGCCATTTGCCTATATATCCTTATGAAACTCAAGGGATACCGGTTACACTCTATTACAACCAGATAAGATTTGAGAACGCGCAAAACGAGAGCATCTTGGGCATGCTCTCGTTTCGTTCAGTATTATAGAGGATGGAATGCAAAAGAACTACAAGGCCTATACAGAGCCATTTCACTCCCTTTATCACTATTATTAAACGGATTCCAATGTGACAAACATCACTTTGAAACGAAGAAGAACATCTTTGTTTCTTGCTGAAATGATTTAGATGTCTCTTCCTGTAAGTTTACCTATGCAACTTCTTGATTTTACTCAAAGTTCGCTTGAAGTCATCCACTTCCACATCTGCAACCTTTTTTTTGAGCATCAACAACCTATACCTACAGTTTAAGTAACGCCATTCATATGAATTTTCTCTTTCAATATTATCGATACCTTCACAAAATTCTCTCCAATTACACTCAATTATGCGACTATTGGAATTATAATAATTCATGTACTTCACCTTTCTTTTTACATATATAATCTTATGATCTCAAACGATCTAATATTTACATTTCTTAGTCCGACTTCCACTTCTCTGCATGCTTGATATTAAGTAAATAAGTTTCATTGTATTCAATTCACTGAGTATAGTTTAACTATATACTTCTATCATATATATCATACCAAATATCACACGCAAATATAATGTACCAAAATAAAGATAATGTCCTCAAATTACATTAGAGGTGACTGTCACCTTTTCCCAATAAAATAATCCTACATTTCTTTGTCATCACTCTCCGCAATCAGTTACAAATGTATTCTCCGCCTTCTATTCGGTTATCTTACACACGATTCTCTTTACTAGTGGCATTAATAACATTCCCATTGGTACAGCAACGCATAAAGCCATTCCCCAAGTCTTAATAAAGCCCTTAATAAGGCATCATTAAATCCGACATTAATTAATGTCAATGCAAAGGACATCAAAGTAGCCATTAATACTGACATTATAATTGCTGCAAGTACTCCTGCATATTTCTTATCAATTTTCATTTTGATCACTTCTTTCTAAATTGTGTTTTTACCAGTAATAATATATATTTCTATCTTCATTGTAGTTAGTTCCCAAAGAAAGCCTTTTGTTTGTATTCGACAGGTGTATATCCCGTAATTTTTTTTAAACTTTTGGCTGAAATATCTCTGATTTACAAAGCCAACTCTTTCAGCAACCCAGTATATTTTGTTTCTAGAATCTTTTAATAGATCCTTAGCTACCTCTATACGATAATTATTTATATAATCCACAATATTTGTTCCTGTTTGCTTTTTAAATAAATTCGAAAGATACGTCGGATGCACATAAAGTTCCTCTGAAAGAGAGGATAATGAAATTTTATTTGAATAGTTGATTCGTATGTATTCTATTGCTTTTATTACATGTGTGGAATAACTATCCAATTGTTCGCTTGGCTCATATGCAACACTCTCATTTCTTGAATTATGATGTGCTGTTATGTCTGCCTTATGCTGCATCATCATTTTCGAAGTTTATACTAGATAGCTCAAGTATATTATCTGTGTGCTTAATTTGCTGGATGCTAAGATTCGGACAATATTTATGAATTTCATCAATAATAATATCCACATTGGAAGGTTCGCTTTTTTTGTTCGCATACTATAATTACATTGTACTCACTCTTGCTAGTGTAAAGAAATGTCCTATACTTTTTCTCCTTAAAGCTATCAATTATCCTGCTAATCTTATGGGCATCTTCAAGCATAAAGCTAATCAGTGAAAATCTGGCATTACTTAAATCACAGTATTCTAAGCCTTCATCCACTTCTTTGTTACTCAGCCTTCTTGTTTCAAACAACATATCAAAGATAAAACTTTGTGTGAGAGTCATTATATTCTTTTTTATAAATTGTTCGTCGCATAATGCTTTCTTTTTATTATTAATTATTTCTTCAGATTTATGAATCGCCGCTTTCAGGCTTTTGATAGAAACTGGTTTTACTATGTAATCAATCGCCTTTTGCTGCAATGCTTTTTGCGCATACTTGAACTCCGAGTAGCCGCTTATGAATATAACCTGAACTTCATGTCCTCTTTCATTCAAAGCATCTATAAGCGCCAGCCCATCAATATTCGGCATGTTTATATCACACAGCAACAAATCCACACCATCCCAGTCACAAAACTCCAAAGCTTCCTCAGCATCAATGTAGACTTCTAACACGTTCCAGTCCTCAACTACATTTTCTATCATTTTTCTAAGTCCATTGCATATTACAGCTTCATCATCAATTATTACAATATTCATACTACTCCTTTCGAATATAAGGGATTATAATCTTTATTGTAGTTCCATGTCCAAACTTACTTACAACAATAAACTCAGCATCTTCATACATATATTTTATTCTTTCTTCCACATTCTTCAGTCCAATATGGCTTTGCCCTTCATAGGATACAGGTTCAAGTTTCTTTATATTTAGTACCTGCTTCTCAGTCATGCCTACACCGTTATCAACTACGCTAATTATATATCTGTCTTTTTCCAACGTGCCGTAAATGTCGACCACGTTACCCCTTTTTCGGTCTGCAAATCCGTGAACTATTGCATTTTCAACTATCGGCTGCAATGTCAATTTTGGCAGCATAACTCCTTGTGCCTCTTCCACTTTAACCTCATATTCAAATACATTTTTACTGTTTGAGTGTCTCAAATATAAATAATCCTTAATGTTGTCTATTTCATCTTCTAAATCTACACTGGAGTATTTGCTTTCAGTGGAATACCGTAAAAGATTTCCCAATGCTACTATTGATTGACTTACCTCTTCTTCGCCGATCTCTATAAGCCTCCAATTAATCATATCCAAGGTATTGTAGAGAAAATGAGGATTAATCTGTGCCTGCAATGCTCTGAATTCTGCGTCTTTAGTCAGCAATTCCTGCTCATATTTTTGCTTTATTAGTTTATTTGTGTTCTCCATCATTACATCAAATACATTAGCTAATTCGCCCACCTCATCATAACGCCTAGTATTAATCCTTATGTCGAAGTCTCCTTCGCCCACCCTTCTCATCTTTTCTGCCAAGGCCTTAAGCCCCTTTGTGACATATCCCGATATTCTACTTGCAATAAAAAAACATGCCAGCAAAGAGAACACCAATGTTGTAAGCAAAATTGAAATGGTCTGATGGAAAGTAGCCGTCAAATCCGAAGCTGTGCTAATAGAAACCAGATACCAACCCATCGCTTCGTTTTTAATGTAAGATACCAGATATTCATCTCTTTCATCTGTCTTTTCTGCAGTGAAAGCGTCTCGTTTGCCTGTTGATCCAATTCTATTAATAATATCTTCGTCTAGTTCACTATCCGGCGAGTTCATAGGTATTATCACCGATTTATCCGGCGAAACCAAATAAAACAGCACATTCTCCAGCTGCTCATTGGAATATTCCATATTTCTGAAATACTTGTCTTCTAATACGAGCACTAGCAATCCATCTACTTCATTGCTTACATAATCCTTGATGACCGCAACCCCTGATATTCCCCCAACGGGCGAAGCATAATTGTATCTTTGGCATAGTTCATGTTCAGGTCATTTTCGCTTAGCCAAACTAATCCACCATTATATTTAGCTGCTTCCTTATACGCCTCTGTCTCACTGATGTCAAAATTTGGGGAAGATAGTATGTGGCTCTTACGCTGTATGTGTTGCTGTTCATATCTATAATTGAAATGTCCAAATATCCTTTTGTGCTTATTGTCCTACTGTTCAAATAGTCTACTATTTCCCTTTTGGCTATTCCAATCAGGAGATCAGAGTCGAGATTCAGGTTTTGCTTGATTTCATTACGAATTACTATGTTTAGGGCATCAGCATTAAAAGCATCTATCCTGCTTTCAAGGTCCTGATTAACTGTATTTATCAGCTGATCAAGATGCTCTTTTTCACTGTCAATCAATATCTTTGAATTAGACAAATAGATAACAACACCAATAATTATGACTTGTATTATGCTCAAAAGCCATAAATGCAAGCCATACCTTATTTCTTAGCTTGATATTTGTTATTCGTTTGAGTAAATCATCATGAACTTTGATAACAAACTACCTCCAAACCAAACTAGCCTTTGAGTCCTGATGTCACTGCCCCCTTTATATAATACTTCTGTAAAGGTATCAGTGTCAACACAGGGATAATTATCGCAATAACTGACGCTGCAAAAATCACTCCCCACAGTACAGTAAATTCCATAGTAAAGTTACTTATTGCTACTTGAATAACCTGCATATCGTTTTTTGTCGTCGCTATCATTGGCCACAGAAATGCATCCCACTGCTTTATAAACAACATTAAGCTTGCGCTAATAATAACAGGCTTCGAGACCGGTACAATGATCTGGAAGAAAGTACGAACCATGCTTGCCCCATCAATCGTTGCTGCCTCTATGAGACTGTCTGGAATATCTTTAAAAAATTGTCTGTATAAAAAACACTATCATACCGTTTGCTACCATTGGTAGTATCAGTGCTGAATATGTGTCGATAAGACCTAGCCCCTCAACCGTTTTATACAAAGGTACTGCGATCATTTCAAAAGGTATCATAAAAAGAAAACAGAAAACAATACGAACAGGATGTTTTTTCCTGGGAAATCGAATTTTGCAAAAGCAAATCCAGCTAAAGCGTTTACAAGAAATCCCAAAACAACAGTAGATACTGCAACAAACAATGAGTTGAGAATCGGTATCCAAAATACATACTCAGTGAATAATGCATGATAATTGTCAAACATCAGCTTTACTGGTAATAATGTGTTAATTGTAAACGGCGCAGAATAGTGGAATATCTCAGCATCTGACCTTAATGATGAACCCAAGGCAAAAAATATTGGTAATAATGTAACCGCAATTATGATAAGGATAACCACTGTAAAGAACACTCCTGAAAATACTGTTATCCCTGATTTTTTCCTTTTCATACTTTTTCACCCCAAACTTTCTAATTCTCCTAGGTTTATCCTTGTCTCTTAAAAGCCAAAATTGTAAGCCAATAATTATACATGTCATTAAAAGTAGTATGGTAATGATCGCGTATGACCTTCCATAATTAGAGAACTTAAAAGCTGACCTGTATGCTTCATACATCAACACGTTTGTTGAACCCTGTGGTCCTCCACCTGTCAGCATATATATAGGTACGAACATAAATAAATTAATCATCGTATCTGAAATGACAACAAACACCAAGGAGTTTTTAAGCAATGGCAGTGTAAGATAGAAAAATTCTGTAAAAACATTTGTCCCATCGATCTTTCCCGACTCATATATACTATCGTTTATGTTCTGCAATCCTGCAAGCAGAAACATCATCCAATAGGCAACACCCTTCCAGCAGCATATTACCATAATTACCCACATTGCTTGAGATGAACTTGTAAGTAATGGCTGGGACTCTATTCCAACTATATTTAATATCGAATTTATAATTCCTGACGAAGGATTGAGCATGAGATTCCAAATAGTTGTAGCAACTACTAAGTTTACAGCAACAGGTATATAAACAATTGTACGTGTAGTTCTAACTAGCGTACTATCCCTGTTTAACAGCAATGCTAATCCCACCGCCAATACAATTTGTATTGGTGTCAATATCAACGTGAACTTCAATGTCATCAAAAGCGAATTAATAAAATCCGGATCTTTATAGAGCATCCTAAAATTTTCTAATCCTGCAAATTGTGTTACGCCGCCGCGCCCCTTAACGAAAAGGCTTCCAAAAAGCGAAATAATTATTGGGTAACCCTTAAATACCGCAATTAATACAAATGCGATTAAAAGCAGTAAATATGGCGTCGATTTCTTTTTCATTTTTTCCTCACTTTGCTATGCTAATTCTTCTATTGGTTAGATACAGGTTAATCAAGCTGTCTACATACAGTATGTGACAGCCTGATTAACCTTGACTTAGATTTCTATTACTTGTATGGAACCATCTTAGCATCGATTGAAGCAACTGCTTTATCCAAAGCCTCCTGTACATCGGCACCATTTCTGATGTCTTCAAATGTTGCATTCATTACGCTTTCCCATTCTCTATATCCCAATGATTTTGGTCTTGGGAATGCTGTGTTTTGAGCTTCATATGCCGCTAACTTAAATATCGACAATGGAGCAATATCATACTGCGGGTCTTCATCATAAACTCTCAGCTTTTCTACTCTGGCAGAAACTCGCCTCTAGCATCACAGAAGGCATCGTTACTATCACCGATTGTAAAGAATTTTACAAATTCCGCAGCTATTGCCTTGTTTTCAGAGTAATTGCTTACTGCTATGTGGAAGCTGTCAGTTGGTGTTGCGGCAACTCCGTCTTCAAATGTTGGGAATGGCGCAAAACCATATTCCAAGCCCTCAGTGTTTTCAAATGTCTTGTAGTCGAATATGTTTGCACATAGGAATGCGATTTTGCCGGATGCAAATAATCCAACTGTTTCAGCTGGTGCAACACCCTTAGGAGCGATATTGTATACATTATGAATGTCTGAATACCACTTCATTGCAGATACGAATTCCTCGCTATTAATATATCCATCTACAGTTGTTCCATTTTCACCAATGCCTGCTCCGCCAGCTGAATTAATCAACGGAAGAATCTGATATGCTCTGCTTATTTGTTCAAATGTTAATCCATATACAGTTTGGTCATTTGAAGCTGCCATTACTTGCTGTGCCATTGGTACAAGCTCTTCCCATGTTAGTCTGTTGGACGGATCGGAATCCGGGTATGGAATGCCTGCTTGATCCAGCAAAGTTTTATTGTAGAAAAGTGCATGACATGAGTTCTTTATAGGAGGTGCATAAAATTTACCTTGATATGTTCCTGAATCGACAAGCGCTGGTGCAAACTCAGCCTTTTCTTCATCAGTGAAATATTCATCGATAGGGCTGATGAACCCTCTGTATGCATATCCACTAACCATTGTTGCGTCTGCCAATATAACATCAAAGTTTGAGGCTTGTGAGCCTAGCTTTATTTCCAGTACGTCAAATAACTGTGTGAATGGATATTCTTCCATCTCAACTTTCACATTTGGATATGCTGCCTCAAAAGCTTCAACTGCCAATATATTTGCATCGTGATACTCAGCCATTGTTAAAAATGTAATCGTACCCTCGGTGTCTTGATCCACAATTACATCCTCTTTTTTTCATCTTCATTTACTGATCCTTTAACTGATCCATCGTTCGAGTTATCATTTTCCTCTGCTGAACATGAAGCAAGAGCAAGCACCATTATAGCGATTAATAGCCATAAAATCATCTTTGTAACTTTCATTCTTTTCATATTACTTCTCCTTTTGAGTCTGCGAAATAATTCATTTGAATACAGTTCCCACAATATATTTCTATCACACATAAATCTTACCAAATATCACACGTAAATTTAATGTACCAAAATAAAGATAATGTCCTCAAATTACATCATATAGGCAAAAGGTATTGTTTTTATATAGATATGTTGTTAATTTAGTTTATGTAACAAAACACAAAACACTATGGAGGTAAACTTTATGGCTCTTATGTACCATACAAAAGTAACAGAAAAAGATATAGCACCATATGTGCTACTACCTGGCGATCCAAAACGCGTTCCTATGGTAGCAAAGCTTTGGGATGAAGCTAAACTTATAGCCGACAGCAGAGAACACCTGACATACACCGGTATATATAAAGGTATGCCAATAAGCTGTACTAGCACAGGAATGGGCTGCCCTTCCACAGCAATAGCGGTAGAAGAATTGGCGAGATGCGGTGCGACTACTTTCCTGCGCATGGGAACATGTGCAGGAATACAAAGCCACATAAACGAAGGTGATATTGCCGTTTTCGACTCTGCTTGCAGATTTGAAGGAACATCTACTCAATATGTCCCTATAGAATATCCAGCTGTTGCTCACCACGAAATAATACAGGCTGCAATTCAGTCTTGTGAAAGATTGGATCTTAATTATCACGTAGGCACAACCCGAACAACGGATGCTTTATTTGCAAACCGTCCAGAAGAAGACGCCTCATTTTCAGGATATCATCGCCATGACTGGGATCATTTTTTGAGTGATTTGAAACAAATGAAAGTCCTGGCTGGAGATATGGAAAGCAGCATTGTAATGATTCTCAGTCGCGTTTTCGGACTACGAGGCGGAGCACTGTGTGTGTGTGTAACTAATCTCCTAAAACAATTTGAGGAAGGACAAAACTTTGATTATGAGAACGATATAAATTATTCAAAGAATAATGTAGAGAGGTTAAACTATATCGCCTGCGAGACTATGCATCAGATATATTTAAATGATAACAGTAAATAAATGCGGATTATTCTGTATGTTGCCTCCTATAAATTTTCATATTTGATAATGCGTGACTGCATATCTTCGTTCATTGAGGTCATATCCCATCCTTTCTCTTCCTTTCACTGAGTGTCGCACACAACGTGCATAAAGATAAAGTGTGCAATTAGTTTAGTTCTAATTTCACACTTTATCTTATACTCTCTGTTTTCTTAGACGGACATCAGAAATAGAGCAACTAAGCATTTGGCTGCCGCCTACTTGCCAGTAACCCTTTCTTGTGTTCGCATACTTAATTGCATTTGAGTGCTTATACCCGAGTTGTTTCAACCTTTTGTGCCACGTTTAGAAAAAGCAAGTACCCATACAAGCTATAGGCCATTAATTATGACCTTTTTAATTTTATTTTACCGGCTTCCTTATATTATTAGGTAGCTCTTCCGACCAAGGTAACAGAGTCTCCAAGAATGACCTGTCTGTATCGTTTACATGTTTTGGAATCTCTGTCAACAGAGATTCCAAAACACATGAAGGATAAAAATACCCGTTTTATGGATGATCTCTTGCCATGGCAAAAGCACTTCCTGAAAAGTGTAGAAAACAACAATGTAATCTGCGCCTAGAGCCTTTTTGTGCAGTTAAGGTTCAATGATTGATAGGTTTTTTGCTGCTCGAGAAAAAGAAAGGGCAAATCGAGAGTCTAAATCGAGATGCCCTTCGTGATATCGTATTTTTCAACGACATACGCGGTAAGAGAGTGTTTTATTTTTCTCACGGCCAGTGATGTGTGGTACTACGATATTGCCGCCTCCAATTTCAATTGCATTTCCAAAGCCGGGCTTATTCATCGACATTCCAGCAGCAGGATAATCTACGGTTATCCAGAATTTGTCGATGTTTTTGCCCGGTTCACCATAGTCCTCGACATAAACAATAAATTGAATATTGCCTATGGGATCTACCCAACCAGGCTCTTTATAGGTACATTTCCCACTGAAGGATGCCCAACCGAACGATGGACTTTCGTACTCGCCTACTGCCAGGCTTTTTTTGGCAAGGGCGTTGCTCTTGACTCTGTAGATTCCCGAGTCTGTGTGCCTGATGACAAGCAAACTGCCTTTTAGATTTCTGCCGTTTTTGCCATACTGCATGACGTAACCGAAATTGGTCTTTTCATCTGTTTCAGGCCAGTAGAACCAGCCGCCTCCTGTTGTGAAGCCAAGGGATGGATCATAAACAGTAAACACGGATGCATTTGCAGCCAGCTGGTAATAATCACTGGATAGTGATAATGTAATCTCATAGGTGTTAACAGGTACATCATTGAAGTCAAATGAGGCTGTAATGATTCCGTCATAACCTCCCAGGCCGTTGTAGGTCATGTTTCCGGTAGCAGTGACAGGAGAGCCTGGTCCGATTGGAGTCAGAGTCAAGTCGACTGTGCCAATAAGAATCATGCTTATATCACCTGGAGCGGCACTGGCGAGTGGGAGATCCGGTAGTTTTTCTGAAATATCGACCGTTAATGTAAAAGCAGGAGAATTGCCACCATCTTCAGCCACTTTCAATGAAGTACCGGTATTCGCGAAGGAAACACTGGCATCTTCCTTGAGAATCTCGAAACCATCTATTAGTATAATCATAACTTGCTTATAATAGGCATTTCCGCCATAACTGACAGTCAGGTCAACAAGAGATGCAGGCTGATCAATTGTAATGGTTACAGAAGCTTCTCCTGTTGGATCAGCTATGTCGGAATCACTTTGAGATCCGATTGAAAAACCGATTGTTTCACCTGTCATTGGTGCATCAGGGTCTTCAACCTCATCAAAAGTGTAGCTGTCAGAGTCGCTTTATCAGAGTACTGTGCACTGAAGACCGTGCTGGTCAAAGTCAATGTCGGCGTGCGTTTATCAACCGTAATAGTGAAGTCTTCTGAATCAACAGCTCCTTGGCTATCGGTTACTAAAAGTGTCAACGGGTAACTGCCTATTGAGTTCATGTGGGGTGTACCTGCAATCACACCTGTGGTTGAATTGAATGTGACTCCGTTAGGAAGAGAACCGGTAAGGCTGAATGTATGATTCTCGTTTGCATCTGGATCTGTGACAGATGGTGTGATCGTAGCGATGGGAGTTCCCCATACGACTGTCTGGTCGGCGATTGCAGCAAGTTCAGGAGGATCATTGACACCGTTGACTGTCACAGTTACCGTCGCTGTATCCGTACCGTCATTGTCCTGTACTGTATAACCGAGTGTATCTGTTGCACTCACGCCAACCTGAAGATACTCAAATTGACCATTCGGATCATATGTAACCGTACTGCCATAACTGACTGATCCGGTTGTACCGGTCGTGTTTACGGCAGAAATGGACATCGGATCTGAATTCGGATCATGATCGTTGGCCAATACGTCTATAACTACAGAAGTATCCTCGTCGGTTGATGCCGCATCGTCCTCGGCAATAGGTGGGACTTCAGGTATGCTTGAAGAATCCAAAGGATCACTGCCTGCATCTATTTCCTCGCCATCGTCGTAACCGTCCCCATCTGAGTCGTCAGAATTGGGATCAGTACCATAAACATTCACTTCATCATAGTCGCTTAACCAGTCGTGATCCGTATCGCCATAACCCGGGTCAGTATTGTAAGTGTTGACCTCTTCGTTGTCATTCAGCCCGTCTCCATCTGTGTCAGAATCATTAGGATCCGTCCAATGGGTATTCACTTCATCGCCGTCACTGAGACCATCACCGTCGGTGTCGGAGTTGTTAGGATCGCTGGTATAACCCAACGTTGGATCGCCATTGATTTCGTCGTAATCACTGAGACCATCACCATCAGAGTCATCATAAAGTGGATCTGTGCCGTAGATATCTACCTCTTCGCCGTCATCCAGTCCGTCATGGTCTGAATCATCGTCAAGGGGATCTGTGCCATAAGTATCTACTTCTTCACCATCATCCAGCCCGTCATGGTCTGAATCATCGTCATTGGGATCTGTACCGTAAGTATCTACTTCTTCACCATCATCCAACCCGTCATGGTCTGAATCATCGTCATTGGGATCTGTAAAGTAGGTATTGACCTCTTCGTCATCATCAAGACCGTCGTTATCTGAATCATTGTCATTTGGGTCGGTAAAGTAATTATATATCTCTTCAAAGTCATCTAATCCGTCAGCATCTGTATCCTGTTTGATTGGACTGGTACCATGAGTGTTGACTTCTTCACCGTCACCCAATCCATCGTTATCCGTATCACCATACATCGGATTCGTGTCTTCGTATACAATCTCTTCGTAATCCGAAAGACCGTCTCCGTCCGTATCTGTTTTTCGGGATCACTGTAGAAACCATATGTATTGTCCGCCATGACTTCTTCATTAGTCGCTCAATCCGTCGTTATCGGAATCCGTGTCAAAAGGATCACTGGTGAAGCCATTGACGGAATCACCGTTGATTTCATCATAATCCGTTAAGCCGTCACCATCTGAATCCAATATTGCATGATGTGTAATCGTGGTGGACATGATAAGCATAACAGCCAATGTGAATGTTAAGAGGATTTTCAGGTAAACTGATAAGCCGTTAAAATGTGTCTTAAATGATCTCATAATCGTTCACTCCTTCATATCAGATAACTGAAAAGAATTCGATATACGATTTAATCGCAGGTATTCAAATGATAATAACTATGCTGTAAAATCCTTTCATGAAGTCGACGCATTAATATCAATTACCTAGGCAATCGTATACTCGAATCGTAGTCTATCACCTCCATTTCTGAATGATTAAGCAGGGTTTCCGTGAGAGCAACTTCCTTCGTTTATTCCGGTTATACTAAATAGAGCTTGTAGCCTATTCGCAATAGTGCTTTATGCATATGCGCAAAATAAAACCGACCCTTAAGGTCGGTTGCACTATAAACTCATCTGGGAACAAGTGCCCACATTAAATCCCCAGCTTCATCATTTCCTCACAAGAGATATTTCTATGTACAAGAGTATTATACCATATATTAATTTTCATGTTAATAGTTCCATCCTCATAATGGCAAGCGCCATTAGGACCACTTAATTGAAATTCTAAATTCCACCCCTATAGCTCAAGAAGTGGAGATCAGTCTTACAAACTTTGGGGATGGAGATTAGTCTTACAAAATTCTGTACATTCATCAGCTGATCACTCAAGCCAACTGCGATATGTAATCTTCTTAAGAAAGCTGTTCTCTTTCATTTATGCTGCTTTAAACTCCAGGGTTGGCCTTTTGATGTCTGTCATCATCTTTGTGCCATCGTAATCCACACCTTTTGTCAATATGCTCCAGAATACTCGCAATACCGTCTTTAGAAGTTAACACCATAAATTTTTAGTGTAAGTTTCATATCAAAAGTCTGTGAATGCCTTTAAAATAAGGCTTTTTTTATTGCCTTAAACTATTGCAAAATTATTTTAAATATGATATAACAATGGTGTTAGTGGTGCAAGTTTTGAATGGAGGTGTTTATGGCTTATTTCCTTAAGAAGACCAAACAAAAAACAGGACCTATCTTGCTATATACGAGAGTTTCTACAACCATGACAAGAAGGGTACTGCCCACAAATGCTATAAATCTTTGGGCTCGCTTGAGACTCATTTGAAAAACGGTATGGAAGATCCTATCGGACATTTCCAAAAGGAAGTAGACGCTCTTAACAGAGCCAAAAAGGACCGTGGTATCAGAAAGATATCGGACAGGTCCCCTATTCTTTACCTTGGCTACTTCCCTTTGAAAAGTATTTTAGATAAACTGAAAATCAAAAAGTATGTGGACTTTTTCAAGCTCACCAACGACTTCGGATACGATCTTTATGAACTGCTTTCATCCCTCATCTATGCCAGAAGTGTTAATCCTTGCAGCAAGCACAGAACCTTTCACGAGATACTGCCCAACCTCTATCACTCCTACGATTACTCTTATGACCAGTTGCTTGACGGATTGTCTTTTCTTGGCAGCAATTACGAGAAATTCATCGAGATATTTACTGCACAACTTTCTACTGTCTATGGCGTCGATACTTCAAATACCTATTTCGACTGCACGAACTTCTACTTCGAAATCGACAGAGAAGATGATTTTAGAAGAAAAGGCCCCAGCAAAGAGAACAAAAGGTCTCCGATTGTCGGACTTGGTCTTTTATTGGACAGCAATCAGATACCCATCGGCATGAAGATGTACCCGGGTAATGAATCCGAAAAACCGGTACTTAGAGATGGCATCAATCATTTGAAGAATCAAAACAACATTACCGGAAAGACCATTCATGTGGCCGACAAAGGCCTTAATTGTGCCCAAAACATCGCCTTCTCAAAGACAAACGGTGACGGATACCTGTTTTCGAAATCTGTCAAAGGACTTTCCAAAAAGGAAAAAGTATGGGTTCTGCTCGATCAGGATTATAAAGAAGTGAAAAGCAAAACGGGCAACGTTTTATATCGCTATAAGTCATGCGTCGATGAGTTTCCGTATACCGTAGAACGTGACGGAAAGAAAGTCACTGTGAAACTTACCGAAAAAAGACTCCTTACCTATAATCCCACTCTTGCCGCCAAAAAGAGATATGAAATAAACCGGATGATAGAAAAAGCCAAATCATTAACATTATCCAGAGCTAAAAGAAGTGACTATGGAGAATCCGGGAAATATGTAAACTTCACCGATGATAATGGGAAAAAGGCCACCGTAAGCATTAATCAAGATGCCATAGATAAAGACCTGAGATTTGCGGGTTATAACCTGCTTGTAACATCTGAAGTCGAGATGACTGACCAGGATATATATAGTACTTATCATAATCTCTGGCGAATAGAGGAATCCTTCAAAATAATGAAATCCGATCTTGATGCACGTCCTGTGTTTCTTCAAAAAGAAGCAACAATAAAAGGGCATTTTCTGATATGCTATCTTGCTGTACTTCTGGAAAGAATCTTACAATTCAAGGTTCTGGATAACCAATATTCTACTTCAGAAATTTTTGACTTCATCCGAAAATTCAAAGCCACCAAAGCTGACAGTAAATATATCAACACTACAACTTACACGGATTTCATAGAAGAGCTGTCTGATTTTTCAGGCCTTCCACTAACAAATTATTTTCTATCAGAGACACAAATAAAATCGATGTTCAACTATAAGTTATAAAACGAATGATGAATTTCAGGACAAATGCTAGGCTGTTGCATTTCGCAACAGCCTAGCATTTTATTCAGTTAGCACCATTTTTTAATGTCTGATACCAAAGTCAGGTCACAGAGAATAATCCAAAAAACCTCTACAACGCGCAAAACGAGAGCATCTTGGGCATGCTCTCGTTTCGTTCAGTATTATAGAGGATGAACCTTTGTTATTTATCTCATCTTGTTACATTTTAATTTTACGTGTATTTATTATATACATTGTATGCTGAAATCAATAAAATATCTTGTTTTCATTTTTTTTCGGAATCAAAACAGAATCACAGCCAGACAAATAATTTGATATTTAAACCTCCGATTCTTCTCACACTTCTCTCAATTACCCGCGTTTCAGTTATGTCAAGTAACGAGTAACACCTTTGATTCAGATCAACGTTTTGAACTCATGCGAAACACAACGCCTTGCTCTTAGTAATGTATGGTATGGCTATAGTCTAGTGATACATGGGTAGTGGGACATTAAAATATTGATTACAAAATCAATACCATCCTCTACCTACCATTCCAAACTCCAACATCACCATTCCTCCATTAGTTTAATCTTCAATAATTATTAACTATTATATTAGCTATAGTAACCATATCCCTTTTGGCTTCATCAAATTTATCTCAATGCTGGTTTCCTATTCTTGTAATTCCATCTTCATTACTAGTTTCAAGGTTTCCTCATCAGAAACCAAAGTTGAAATCAACCCTCCTCTAAGAGCTGCAAGTATGGACTTAGCTTTGCCCTTACCTGAAGCGACTGCAAAAATCTTCTTCGCTTTAACTGTATGTGTCTCTATGCCAACAACGTATTTATTAGCTTCAACATCCAAAAATTCTCCTGTACGATTGAAGAAACGAGCCAAAATGAATCCAACTCCACCCTTTCTAATGATTTGCTTCTTCATATCCGCTTCTACATAGGTATCCCATATTTTCTCAGAAGAAATATCGTCGACACCTCCAACACCAGTTAGTATCAGGTCACATTTCTTAATCTTTTGCAATGTACTCTGAATCTGCGGAGTTTCCATAATAGCTTTCCATGCAATAGGTCCCTTGATATATATCGGCGAAGGCAATGGATGGAATTCCCCATTAAGCTTGGATGATATATTTATTCCTATACTTAGCATATCAGTCTGATTCATATCATAACTGATGGCACCAAACAGTTCCACTACATGCATGTTTGAGTATGAATGTCTTTCCAGATAATTTGCTGTCATCTTCACGTGCCTGCCCCACGAGATTCCAAGTGTCATATCATCACCGAGATACGTGTCAAGCTCCCTGGCTGCCGCCTTCCCAATTTCTCTTAATGTTTCCGCTTCATCCGTCAGGGTCTTGGTAATTACAACGTTCGAAACGTTGAACATACGTCTGATTTCTTCTTGCAGTTGTTTATTATCATTATTCCAATAATTGATGGTGATATCAACAATTTGCAGTTCACGTGCTTTTTTCAATAACCTAGACACTTTTGATCTCGAAATATGAATCTCCTTAGCTATTTGACTTTGAGTTTTCCTTTTAAATAATAAAGTACAGATGCATCAGTGATCATCTGATATTCTTCCCTATCCAACATAAAGCCACTCCTTCGTTTAAATCAACCATCACCTGCTTAGAACTCTCTTTTACAGAATATCAATTCTTTATTTTATTTAAAGCACCCAAAAGAATTCATTTTTTGTGTTACACGCATTTCACCCTACGGGCGAATGGTTTATATATACCTTGAAAAGATTCTGATAATTGTTATTTCTTCGCTTCCTGTGATTAGGTCATTTAACTCAAGCTTTTGTTTTTTTTTACACCAGAACCTATGTTTTTGATTCTGCTGCTTTTACCACCTGCTTTGCAACATGTTCAGCCACACGCTCATCAAAAGGTGAAGGTATGATATAATCAACCTTCATCTCCTCCTCAGAAACTAAATCTGCAATGGCGAATGATGCTGCAATTTTCATCTCAGTTGTTATATTTTCTTGATTTTGCCATCAATGCACCTTTAAAAAGGCCAGGGAATGCCAGCAAGTTGTTGATTTGATTCGGTTGGTCAGAACGCCCCGTTCCTACGATCCTTGCTCCGGCTTCCAAGGCTTTTTCATAGGATATTTCAGGTGTAGGATTGGCTAGTGCGAAAATGATGGCATCAGGATTCATACTTCCTACCATCACATCGGATAAAATGTCGCCTTTCGATACACCGATGAACACATCAGCCCCTTGTAGCGCAATTGCGAGGTCGCCTTCCAACTGTTCCTTATTGGTAAGTTCTGTCAATAGCCTTTTTATGCTGTGGCAACTGATCTGTTCGCCCTTTATGGAGTATGCCATTTTCATCGCAGGCTATTATATGTTCAATACCTACATGTCGAAGCATATGAATGATCGCCGTTCCTGCCGCACCCGGCCCATTGACAACCACACGAATATCCTTTATGTCCTTTCGTACCAATTTTAGCGCATTGACCAGTGCCGCTGTCACAACAATTGCCGTGCCATGCTGATCATCATGAAAAACAGGAATATCCAACTCCTCTTCCAATCGTTTTTCAATTTCGAAACACCGTGGCGAACTGATATCTTCAAGGTTAATTCCACCGAAACACGGTTCCAGCAGTTTTACAGATTCAATGAACGTTTCTGTATCCTTCGTGTCAATACATATGGGTACAGCGTCCACACCTCCGAATTTCTTGAACAGTACCGCTTTGCCCTCCATAACAGGGATTGAAGCCTTTGCTCCGATATCTCCAAGCCCTAGGACTGCGCTACCGTCTGAGATAACCGCCACCAGATTCCCTTTCGATGTATAATCATATACTTTGGAACTATCCTTATGGATTTCCCTGCATGGCGCCGCAACCCCTGGTGTATACGCCATGCTTAAGTCTTCCAACGAACGAATGTGTAATTTGTTCTCTATTGAAATTTTTCCTGGTCCTTTTTTATGATAAGCTAATGCCCGTTTATCGTAATCCATCGTTTTCCTTTCTCTTACTTCGTCATTCATATCCATACTGTCAGCTCATAGTACACTTGACATTCTGTATGATGTCATATCATATGCATTCAATATACCGCACAGCATTTCTTCAGGGAGGATTTTCTTTCCCATGGTGGTGTGATTTTAGGGTCTGTTGCCTTGCATAGCTAATGCAACAGACCTAAATCAAACAAAAACAACTTACACTGCAGAGTCTGATAATTCAAATTATGAACTCAAACTTGTTCCGCTTGGGAATACTCAGACATGAGCCAAACTGAAGGATCATTCAGCTTTCCACTTTCGACTTTGACACCGTTAACTGCCACGAATACACAGTCAACTTCCGTATGACCCGTCAGTATCACAGGACGAACTTTGTAGAAATGCTCCAGTTCCAATTTTTAATAGCTTCATTAATTTCTGCAATCATGCGTGATGAACCATCTATGTTGCATTGTTCGCAAATACATACTTCAATTGTCTTTGTTTTCCATACAGATTCTCCAAAATCTTTGTCCACGAAACTATCTTCACGCATTTTATTAGAATAATGCGTATGAAATAGCCTATGTGCAATATCACTGTTAGCTTCACCGATAAACTCATTATACAGCTTCTTTAAGTCAGGATTATCCTGACTGGTTCTCACTTCGCAACTCTTGTCGATATCGATAAGAATCTTATGGCGTTCACTGATTTCTGTATAGCTTTTAGGCACCGGGTGTCCAGCTCCAGATACGCATCCACCAGGACAGGACATGACTTCAATCAGATTAAATGCACATTTTCCGGTTTCTTCCAGCTCTTTAATGATTGGTTGCACATTCTTAAGTCCATTGACAACGGCAATCCGAACATCCAGGTCTCCTACTTTTACAGTCGCCAGCTTGATCCCTTCCATACCACGAACGACTTCATACTCGATTACCGGCTGAGTTGGCGTTTGTTCAGTGGCACATGCCATTCTTAGAGTCGCTTCCGCCACACCTCCGGTAATACCGAAAAGTACTCCCGCTCCGGACACGCGCTGATAAGGCTCGTCAAGCTTCATTCTCGGTACATTGTCTGAGTTCAAGCCCATAGCTTCTGCCATTTCTATCAATTCTGTTGTTGTCAATACTTCATCGACATCTGCGATATCATCACAGATAAACTCATCACGTTTCGCCTCACTCTTTTTCGCAAGACAAGGCACTACAGATGTAACAAACAAATCCTCTGTTGCCACACCATTATCCATCCATTTGGCAAATGCTCTTTCACTAATGATCCCATCATCTGCTGAGGGGACTTGCAGGAGGACAGGTATTTAATCAGACTCGGTGCGCCTTCTCAATATGATTGACCCAACCCGGACAACACGAAGTCAAATGCGGAAGGCTCCTTCTTGAACACGCCCCATAAACTCCGTGGTTTCCTCAATGATGGTAAGGTCTGCCGCAAACGAGAAGTCATACACTTTATCAAATCCGATTTTCTTAAGCAATCCTACAATGAACGGTGTTGCTTCTTCTGCCTCAAGCTTAAAATGTTGTGCAATAACCGAACGAACAGCCGGTGCCATAAAAGCAACTGTTGTCTTTTCACTATTGATGCCGCCGTATATATTCTTGATAGAGCGTTTGAAATCAAGGGCTCCACAAGGGCATGCTATGACACACTGTCCACAGCTGACACAAGTTGTCTCATCCAGGCGACTTCCATCTTTTGTTCCTACACCAATCTTTCCCTGTTTGAAATAGAAATCCAGTGCACCGACACCCTGTATATCATTACATGTAGATACACATTTCCCACAGGAAATGCATTTATTCGTATCACGGATAATCAGTGGATGGTCATCTGTAAGCGGATAACGCTGTTCTCCCTTATTGACTTTCCATCTCTCTACTCCAAAATCTGTTGCTTCTTCACGCAGCTGACAGGCATGGCGTTCATTGCATCCACAACTCAGACAGCGCTTGGCTTCATCGATAGCTTCTTCAACAGTCATAACAGCCGCTGCTTCTTCAAACGGATGATCCATATCGATAGCTTCAATGACAGCACCTTTATTTCTGTGAAGTTTAGGCAGAGAACCGAATGCGTATCTTGGCAAGTCCTCAAGACTCCCCCTACTGCTGGAATAAGGCTTGACGCATTTCTTCACATAGCCTTTTATCAGATATTCATCCATCTGCTCTGCTGCCTGCTTACCGGCTGAAACCGCTTGAATCACCGTGGCAGGTCCGGTCACACAGTCACCACCGGAGAACACCTTGTCTTCCGAAGTCATCATGGAATCGGTTCCTATTTCCACATCTCCCCATTTATTCAGTTTCACCGGCATATCGTTCCAAAGGTAACTGGTATCCGTCTTCTGACCTACTGCCAGTATGACGGAGGTAACATGGATTTATAATTTGAATCTTCCAGCTGTCGAACACGACGCCTTCCGGACAAATCCGGATCACCAAGGGTCATGGCAGCGCAGGTAATACTCTGAACACGGTTGTCACCATCGCCCTCAATCTTTACAGGAGATGCCAGGAATTCAAATTTGACGCCTTCTTTGATTGCATCTTCAATCTCTTCCACTTCAGCAGGCATTTCTGTCTGGGTTCTACGGTACACCACTGTTACGCGTTCCGATCCAAGGCGAAGGGCTGTTCTCGCACAGTCAATCGCTGTATTTCCACCACCTACGACGACGGTATGGTCACCGAGGTTGACATGTTTGCCCTTAGCGATACGTTCAAGAAATCCGATACCTTTCCAGACTCCTGCCAGCTGTTCGCCTTCAATACCCATCGAAGTCGCTTGCCATGAACCAACGGCTAGATAAACAGCATCAAAATCACTCTGCAATTCAGCCAATTTAAGTTCCATTCCCAATGCTTTGTTATTTCTGTACTTAACACCAATATCTTCAATCGCTTTTATTTCCCGATCCAGAATATCTTGGGGCAACCGGTAGTCAGGTATACCATAGCGAAGCATGCCACCCATTTTATCCTGCTTGTCAAAAACGGTTACATCATGTCCCTTCAGTCTTGCATAAAATGCAGCCGACAGCCCCGACGGACCTCCACCAACAACAGCAATACGCTTACCGGTATCTTCCATCTGTTCGAACTCTGCATCAACGCGCTCTCTAAAAGCATAATCAGCAACAGCACGCTTCACACCATTGATATTCACAGCTTCATCCACAAGATTTCTTCGGCACTCCGCCTCACAGGAATGCGGGCATACTCGACCGCATACAGACGGAAACGGATTATTTTCTTTGATGGTCCGAAGCGCTGACAACCAATCGCCATTGGATGCATGTTCCAGGTATTTTTGGATGTCTATGCCAGCCGGACAAGTGATCTGACAAGGTGCAACACAATCCGCATTATGGTCCTCCAGTAACTGTTCCATCCGGATTCTACGATAATCTTGCAACTCAGGATTGTTGGTAGTGATCACCATCCCCTCTTCAATCAATGTCGCACAGGAACGCACTGTTCTCTTTTCATTTTCCAATAATACGATACAAAGACCGCATGTCTTATTGGGGTCATTCAGCCTTGCATCATGACACAAATGAGGAATTTCGATACCCTCCTTCAGCAGCGCCTCCAGTATCGTCATACCTGATGGTGCTTGATATTCTTTTTGATCTGCAATAAAACTTATCATTTTGCATATACTCCTTTTTAATTTCAACTTAAGTTTTTTTCATTTGGCGAATAACCGCTCCATATTCATTAGAAAAAAAGGAAAGCCATCAGTCATCGGCTTTCCTGAAACAAGCAAATTTAACTTGAATTTATTGCATGTTCAATACATGTTGGAAAATTAATAAATAACAAAACTTCTGTACATTGATATTGAAGTTAGCCACTATCCTCAATTATCAATCTGAATATTAATCAATGAACCAAGATGCTGATTTTATTTTTTCTGCTCCGCTTCAAATTCTTCCAAAGTTACAACTTTATTGTTGATCCATGCGCTCATTCTCACCGTCTTGCCTGCTGGACGGCTTTCTACCTTGATTGCTCATGATTACTTCCATTAATTAATGTGATTTATTAAATACTCTTTCTTCTTTCTTCAATAATCGCCAATCCGTTTGTCCAGGCTTTTTCAAAACTGTTTCTGAACAATACAACTGGTCCATACTCTTCATATTCATGCGCTTTTATTTCATTCAGCATATAAGCTTTTTTGAAATCAGGCAATTTCTCCAACAATTCATCGATCACCATATGGGGCGTAGACTGATTAAATCTCTGGAAACCGGCGGATTCTGCTCCAGCAACTTATCCGCTGTTCCCTCCCAATTAATAGTTACACAGAAATCTGATCCTACGAAGTCCGTGAAATGATGAAGGCCTCTGGCTCCTCCGCCAATGAACCCAACCTCTGATGTCTTCTCTCTCACTGCCTGGTGCATCTTCCTGGCTACAGTCACACCTGCTTGCATAATGATATCTTCTTGAATATCAACTACATTTTCTTTAACCTGATTCGCAATATATTCGTCAAAAATTCCGGCAATATGCGAAATATACATCTTAGGCGGTTGCGCCATTTCTCTTGTCACTCGTTGGTAAATCTCAACCAAATCCAATGCCTGTTTCAACGCCATGACCTCAGTCGCATTGACCGGAACGCCTTCCTTCAACAACACTTCAATGGCCGCAAACCCTTCTTCTGTTGCAGGAATTTTTGCCATGATATTCGGGCTTACCTCTCTGTTGAATCGGGCATAACGGATAATTGTTTCTTTATCCTCCTTGAATGGATCTCCCTGGATACTGACATATCCTTCTTTGCCACCTGTCGCTTCATACATCGGCATGAATTTTTCTGCAATTTCTGCAACCAATTCCCTTTGCAGAATCACTTGAACCTCGTTATCATCTTTTTCTTCTTTGATGATTCTGTCCATTTTCTCAGCGATATAGTCTTTCGCTTCATCGTTAACCATCATCTTGTACGTATAAGAGGGATTTTGTGTACATCCGGATGCACCTGCATCAATTGCCCACTCCGCTTGGTTTCTTGTAACATTGTTAATCCAAAATCTTGTAGGACTCAACTCTTTTACTCTTTTGAAATACGTCTCACTCATAATCGATTTCCTCCTTAATTATTACTTGTTATTTATCTTGATTCGGAACGAATCTAATTGTTCGCTCTAATGCAAGCACTTCAACGATCCACCTTGCTTAAAATATCTTAACACCCGGTATCTGTGTCCTTAACCGGTAGAGACTGCTTGTGGCTGTCAGATATAGATCTTTCATATCTTTGCCACCCCACGTGAAATTCGCGACAACTTCCGGTGCAGCTATTCTACCGACAATTTTACCTGACTTGTCAAAAACCTGTATGCCACCTGGCGCAGAACAGTATATGAATCCATCCCCGCCAATTTTCATACCATCCGCACACCCCGGCCCATCTACTATCAAATCAGCAAATAGCCGTTTATTGCATACTGTCTTGTCACTATTCACATCGTAAACAAATATCGCCTGCTTACGACTATCATTGACATAAAGTTTCTTATCATCCTGATCCAAGCATAATCCATTCGGGAGAATCAGTTGATCATCAAGCAGTTTTAACTCGCCACTTTCCGATTCCAGCAGGTACACTCCCTGATATGACAACTCCTGCTTTCTCGGAATCCCGACACGACCCATTCGCCCAGGATTCGGGTCCGTAAAGTATATATTGCCACCGCTATCACAAATCACATCATTTGGGCTGTTTAGCATCTTACCCTGGAATTCATGCGCCAATACATGATAGTCACCATTTTCACGCGTCAAGGACACTCTGCTCGTACCATGTTCACAGGTAACCAACTCACCCATCGATTGAACGTGTTCCCGTTTGCCAGGTAACTGTTCTCCCGAAAAAGCGAAATTTCATCATCCATATATTTATATATACCATTACCCATAATGTCACTAAAATATAGCGTTTCCGTTTTATGGTGCCATGCTGGCCCTTCAAGAAATCTAAAGCCACTTGCGACAACTTCTAGCTTTACCATTGGATTGAAAGATTGTTTGAATTTTTCATCATAAAATTCAATTTTGAACATATCATCACCTATATAATTCATTAAATTTCGCAAAACGCTCACGAGCCACTTGTCCTAAGGTAACGGTG
>LQAG01000136.1_pt1 | contig 32384 bp, 55 predicted proteins | sample 1535801 | NCBI WGS metagenome assembly LQAG01 (sample SAMN04331584, study PRJNA305678) | bioreactor metagenome | isolation source: bioreactor_3 inoculated with Wadden Sea sediment 1st replicate of a... | place: Germany:Bremen
CCCGACCGCGGCCGCTTCCGTGGGAGAGGCCAGACCGGCAAAAATTGAACCCAGCACCGAAATGATGATGAGGAGGGGCAGCACCAGGCTTTTGGCCAGTTTCAATTTTTCGATTAAAGGGACCCGGTCTTCTTTGGGCAGGGCCGGACCCAGGCTGGGATTCAGATAACACCGGATTCCGATATAGCCCATGTAGAGAAACACCAGGATCATGCCGGGAATAATGGCGCCAGCAAACAGCCGGCCAATGGACACACGGGCAATCATGCCGTAGATGACCAGGGACACACTGGGAGGAATGAGCAGGCCCAGAGCCCCGCCCGCCAGAATCGGCCCGATGGCGATGCTTTTGTTGTACTTCATTTGAAGCATGATGGGCAGCGCGATGATTCCCATGGTCACCACGCCGGTGGTGCTCACCCCGGACATGGCCGCAATGATGGCGCAGATGGCCACGGTTCCCATGGCCAATCCCCCGTTCAGGGACCCTAAAAGCTGGTGCATGAAATTGTACAGATCATGGGTTACCCCGGATTTTTCCAGCACACAGGCCATGAAAATGAACAACGGCATGGCAATCAGAATGACGTTGGTCATCATGCCGAACGTATTGGTGGCCACATAAGGCAGACTGTCAAATCCGATGAAGATCCAGGACGCAACAATGGAACTGCCGCCCAACGTAAATGCCATGGGGAATCCGGAAATCAGCCCGATCATCAGGCCGGAAACGAGAACGATAATCGGTAGCCATTCAAAAGTCATGACATCTCCTTTCCGGTCACAGCGAAACTAACCGTACGGATGAAATCGGCCAGTCCCTGCAGCAGCAGCAGTAAGGCGGCCACTGGTAATGATATTTTGAGCGGCCATAACGGAGACCCCATGGAGATGGTGATACCGTTTGGTTTAACTCCACAGCTCGGATCGCAAGGATGGAACCGTAATAAAACATGGCCCGATATACATGAAAAACCATATACGTCACTGTATCAATGGCCGCACGGACCCGGGGGAAAACTGCAAATAAATAATATCGATCTTGACATGTTGTTTGTGCAGAAGTACATAGGCCCCGGCAAGCACAGAAAAGAACCCGAACAGATGCATGCACAGTTCATGAATCCAGATGGTCGGAGCGTTGAATAAAAAACGCAATGCCACTTCAATGAGCAGGACGGCCATGATGATCATGATCAGCCAGCTGACCAGTTTCCCGCTCCATTCGCTGACACTGTCGATGAATGCCAGGACGCGTCTCATTTTTTACCTCTTTTCATGTTCGATTGACATCAGAAGCGATAAAGCCCCCACCAGCTATCGAAGGAGGCTTTATCGTTTATTTGGACTTTATTTATAAGCCGATTCTTATGATTTAAAGGCTATTCTGCCCAATACCCCATTTCCATGGCCCATTTTTCAACCGTCTTGAAGATTTCGTTGAATGCTTTGTCTTTCATATATTTCTCAGGAACGACTTTCCGGGCAGTGCCGGCCAGTTTTACCGCATCTTCTTCTGACCATTCAATGATTTCAATACCCTGTTTTTCAACAAAGTCCCAGGCTTTGGAAATCTCTTTTTCCGCTTCGGTCTCGTTTCTGTAACTGCCGTTGGCCACGGAACTGGCCAGAATGGTTTTCAGATCCTGGGGCAGATTTTCCCATTCTTTCATGTTCACGATCAGGGCATCGGCGGCCGGTCCCACAGCAGTGGGGTATTTGATCCAGTATTTGGTCACTTCATGGAAGCCCATGGCTACCATATCAGCGGCATGGGAAAAAGTGATGGCATCTACGGCACCGGTGGACAGCATGGTGTAGATTTCATCTCCGGGAACCCAGATGGTGCCGGCGCCCAGTTCGGCCAGCTGCAGTGCGATCAGTTCGGAGGAGCGGAATTTTTTGCCTGCGATGTCATCTGCGCCATTGATGGGGACCTTGGAGATCATCAGGTTGTCCAGGGTCCAGTAGAGGTTGCCCACCAGATAGACGCCATGTTCGGCATACGCGTCCCTCAGGATCTTCATGATTTTGCCGTCTTCGTATTCTTCATACAGGTAGCGCAATTCGGCAATGGTGTGCGGGGCTGCGAAACAATCCCCATGCATAAATGCCACAGGCAGCTGTCCAGGGAAATATCCGGGCCAGATAAAGGTGGCTTTCATGATGCCCATGCTCACGGCTTCCAGCTGCTCCGGCACCGGAACGATGGCACCCGGAGAGCTGGGAGTCATGACCAGCCGGCCGCTGGTTTTTGAGTCACTTTTTTGGAGATGTCGTTGATGGTATCCCAGCTGATGCCAGAAGACAGCCAGGATGACGGCTGCCATTTGAACACCTTCTCTTTTGCCTGAGCTGTCAGCGGTACAGCCATCGCAAGCACTGCACAGACTGTCAACACCATCAAACCCTGAATCAGCCTTTGTCCTTTCTTCATGTCTTCCTCCTTAAATATTATGTGGTTGTGTTACATAAACCCGGTAAAAGGGGTTCTTACCAAGCTCGTATGGATATACTGAATCATGGTGAAAAAGTCAAACACCGGACGGTGTACCGCATCCTGAACCGCATGGGCATAGGGCGGCAGGTCGCTGCATTCCAAAACCACCGCCCCGATGTCCGGGTGGTCTTTCACCAGATTTTTAGCCACGACTACCACCTCATCTTGAACTTTGTCCGAATCCAGCGTGCCTTTTTCTTCGAGGACGGCGCTGGAGAATTCCGGCTGGGTCTCCATGCCGGAATGATCACCGGAATATCCGTCGTCACATTAACGGCATCGAAATGCGCTTTTTCAAACTGGAGGCATTGGCAGTGATGACACCCACCGGTTTTCGGGTCATTTGATAGATCAAAGGAATCTGCAGCAGGCTGGAAAGAAATACCGGAATATCCACGGCTGCGATCACTTCCCGCTGGAACAGGGCCATAAACCCGCAAGCCCCGGTAATGGCTTTGACTCCCTGGTCCTGGATATTTTTGCCGCTTGGATGAACGGTTCGGCCAGGGTCGGGATCCTGCTGGTTGAGCAGCCGGTCAATGGATGCGCCAGCCACTCTCTCATACCTTACCGGAAAGGGAACGTGCTGGCATTGCCCACATTTCCGGGAACACAGGGGTAAGCGGCATCCAGAATCAGGATGCCGATGGACTCTCCATACCATGCTGGATTTCTGTGGATGCGATAACGGTCATGGCTCTCCAGTAATCGTAAGTGTTTGGGATGGAAAGATTTGTAATTTCTGTAAAAATACCTTTATAATTATCATTAATCTTGTTACTGGTATACCAGTGAGATAATTTTCATGTCAAGCTTTTTATTGGGACCGGGCCATAAAAAAAAATGTTAAAATGCAGTTTAGCCCTGAAATCTGGTCCAAACGTATGATGACGTCAACCAAATGAGGCAGTAGACCATGAATCGAAACATGTTCAACATCCTGCGGGATCGGATTCTGTACATGGAATATCAACCCGGGCAGATTCTTAACGAAAACATACTGGCAAAGGAATTCGGGGTCAGCCGGTCACCGGTCCGTCATGTCCTGAACCGGCTGGAGTGGGAACAGCTGCTCCGGATCATTCCCAGAACCGGCAGCATGGTGACGGAAATTGAATTCAATAAGATCATGCATGTGTTTCAAGTGCGGTTTGAGTGCGAAGTACTGGAAATCCAGCTGGCTGCGGATCAGCTCAATGAGACCCATCTGCTTTTGACCAGTGAGATTCAGGAACGGTGTCGGGCACTGTTTGACAACAAAGACCGGAAAGCCCTGGCTGCCATAGACACTGAGATCCGCAACATGATACACGACGCTGCAGGCAACCCGGTTCTCAGAGAGATTTCAGACCGCTTTATACCCAGACCTTTCGGTTGTGGTATGGCGCCATGGACAAAGGGGACTGGAATGAGGAAGTCTCCAGCATGGTGGAAGAGATTGGGAATCTGTCTGATCTGATTCTGTCCCGGGACACGAGATCCATGGGGCCGTTTCGAAGAAAGGTGCTGGCCGATCACTTTGACCGGATGCGCCGGAAATTCTTCACCGCTTCCTTTCGTTAGTTTGATTTCGAGTTTTTCTGACAGGTTGACCCTGCTGGCCAATCCTCTTTATCAGACATTCGCTTATGGCCGGGAATTCAAGGCCAGATTTACACCGAATCCGATAAAAATCACACCGGACAGTTTCTGCATCCACATGCCGATACCGGCGTTTTCGCGCCACATATGGGTCATCCGGGTGGCGGTCCGGGTCAAAACCATGCACCAGAGAGTGCCTGTAACCAGAAAGGTGCTGCCGAGAACCAGAAACGGCACCGGGCCCTCAGCATTGGCCGGGTTGATGAACTGGGGCAAAAAAGAGAGAAAAACAGGGCCACTTTGGGGTTGAGGATGTTGGTGATCACCCCCTGCCGGTAGATGGTGACCAGAGCTTTATTTGTAAACCGGCTGTTTTGGGTTTCAAACGCTGGGGCACGGGTGGTCAGGGCTTTGATGCCCAAAAAATCAGGTAGAGGGCACCGGTCCATTTCACCAGAAAAAAAGCGAAGGCCGAGGTGGTCAGTATCAACGACAGGCCAAAAGCAGCAGCCAGCACATGGACCACGCACCCGGACATGATCCCGGCCACAGATACCAGTCCGGCCCGGGAGCCCTGGGCAATGCTTCGAGTCAGAATATATAGGGTATCAGCCCCGGGCGCAGGTTCAAAATAATGGCAGCCGCCACAAATCCGGCATAATTTTCAATGCCAAACACAGTTGCTCCTTTCAGGGCTGTCAGATTAATTTTCCACAAAGCACATGAAGGACATGAAAACGGGTTTATTGGTGTTCTTCGTTATATCATTCCCGGCATCCGGACGTTGCGCGAAAGAGTGGATTCTGCGGCTAATCAAACAGGGCGTTGACAAACCGGACTGCGTTAAATTCCTGGAGATCGTCCATGTGTTCCCACGCGATATACCGGATCGGCAGGTTCAGGGTGCCGGCCACAGCTGCAACGATTCCGCCTTTGGCCGTGCCGTCCAGCTTGGTCAGTGCCAGCTGGGTCAGGGTTACGGCCTCATGAAACCTGTTTGCCTGGGAAATGGCGTTCTGGCCGGTGGTGGCATCCAGCACCATCAAGACCTCGTGGGGAGCGCCGGGCATTTTTTTTACCTACCGTGCGTTTGATTTTTTTAACTCCTCCATCAGGTTTTTCTGGGTATGGAGCCGGCCGGCCGTGTCAATCAAAAGGACATCCATTCCCCGGGCCATGGCCGCCTCCACTGCGTCATAGGCCACGGCCGCCGGATCAGCCCCTTGTTTATGGCGCACAACGGAAGCCCCGGCCCGGTCGGCCCAGATCCCCACCTGTTCGATGGCAGCAGCCCTAAAGGTGTCTGCCGCGGCAATCAGTACCCGTTTGTTTTCTCTGGAGAACCTTGCCGCCAGTTTGCCCAGCGTGGTGGTTTTGCCGGTACCGTTGACCCCCACCACCATGATTACATGGGGTTTGGGCAGGGCAGGGGAGGGCAACCGGTGCCCTGCCCAGTCGGGGGGAACAAAGCGGTCAGCTCCTCTTTGAGCACGGCTTTGAGCTGGTCGGCCGTGGAGAGCCGGCCGGCTTTTTTTCGGATCCGGTCCATCATATCCAGGGCGATATCCATGCCCAGGTCTGATGTGATCAGAATTTCTTCCAGTTCCTCAAACAGGTCGTCATCAATTTTGCGGGCTGATCTGAACAGGTCGTTGATATCGGTGTTCAGCACCTCCCGGGTTTTGCTTAGCCCGGTTTTAAGGCGGTTGAAAAGACCTTTTTTTCCGGAAGTGCGGAGGAGATGGGCTTTTCCTGATACGCAGCGGTTTCCGGCTGATTGAGTGGTTCGCGGAACGTTTGATTTTCCTGTTCTTCCTGCCGGGCCAGCTCATTGAACGCTGCTTCCTGTCCGAATTGTTTTCTTGTTTGATCTGAGTCTGTTCCCGGAGCTGTTCCTGCTCTTTAAATCGCGCCTGTTGTTGGACCCGTTCCTGCTCATCCAGTCGGGCCTGCTCCCTTTCCCTGTGAGCTTTTTGGTCCTTGATCCGCTGCTCTTCGGCGAGTGCCTCCTGTGCTTTGATGCGCTCCTGTTCTCCGAGCCGCTCCTGCTCCTTTTGTATATTTTTTCTTCTGAACAGATTAAATACCACGCAGGTGTCTCCTTGTGATGGGGCAGATGATGTTACACCCGTTTCATGGACGGTTTCAGGGTTTTTTCTTCGGCTGGTAGGAACATAACGGTTCCTCGGCCAGATAACTGCCTGAGGCTTCATAAGCTCGCGCCCGGCATCCGCCGCAGACCCGGACGAATTCACAAGTACCGCATTTGCCAGTCAGTTGAGAAAAATCCCGCAATTCATTGAACACCTTTGAATTTTTCCAGACATCCCCGAACGACTGGGTCCGCACATCACCACAGGTTACATCCAGAAACCCGCAGGTCTGGACCCGGCCCACGTGAGAGATAAAGCAGAATCCGGTACCGGCCAGACACCCTCTTGTGACGGCATCCAGTCCATGGCTTTCAAAAGACACAGTCTTTCTTTCGGCATGGGCCCGCTGGCGCAGAATCCGATAATAATGGGGAGCACAGGTGGCTTTCAACTGGAGTGGTGTTTTGTCCCGCTGGTCATAGAACCAGTTCAGGGTCTGCTCATACTGTTCCGCGTCAATGGCGGAATCCACAATATATTTTCCCCGGCCCGTGGGAACTAGCAGAAAGATGTGATGGGCCACGGCACCCAACTCTTCCGCCAGGTTCAGTATTTTGGGAATTTCCGACAGATTCGTCTGAGTGATGGTGGTGTTGATCTGGAATTCCAGGCCGGCGGATTTGGCGTACCCGATGCCACGGATGGCATCGTCAAACGCATGGGTCAGGCCTCTGAACTCATCATGCGTTTGCGGAGACGCACCGTCCAGGCTGATGCTGATGCGCTGGATCCCGGAAGTTTCAGTTTTTCCACAAGGCCCGGTGTGAGCAGCGTCCCGTTGATGGCCATGACCATGCGCAGCCCGATGCGGTGACCATGGGTCGCAATATCAAATATATCCTCTCTGAGCAGCGGTTCCCCGCCGGTGAGAATGATGATGGGAGTGCCTACTTCCCGGATCTGGTCTAAAAGGGTATAGGCTTCCGCAGTGCCCAGTTCATTGTCATAGGATGATCTTCGGCCACGGCCCGGCAGTGCTTGCAGGCAAGGTTGCAGCGCCGGGTGGCTTCCCAGGCCACCAGGCGCAAAGCAGGGGTGCTGTCGCCTGTTTGGTGGTCTTTGGCGCCGCCATGGCCGGAATAATGCTGAAAATCCTGGTGAGGATGGGTCATGATGCCTCCAGATGTCTTGCAACGTCAATGGCGGAATAGGTCAGAATTATGTCGGCTCCGGCCCGTTTAATGGCGGTCAGTGTTTCCAGGATCAGGTCGGCGGCATCCACCCAGCCCATAATTTCCCCGGCTTTCATGATGCTGTATTCACCGGACACGTTATAGGCGGCAATGGGCAGATCGATTTCCTGTTTGAGCCTCAGGATGATGTCCAGATATGCCAGGGCCGGTTTCACCATGATAATGTCCGCGCCTTCCTCAATGTCCATGGTGGCTTCCCGGATGGCTTCCACGGCATTTGCCGGGTCCATCTGATAGGTTTTCCGGTCCCCGAACTGAGGCGAAGACTCCGCCGCCTGCCGGAACGGACCGTAAAATGCGGACGCATATTTCACTGCATAGGACATGATGGGAACCTGTGCATACCCTTCTTCATCTAAGGTCTGACGGATTTCCGCCACCCGGCCGTCCATCATGTCAGACGGCGCCACCATGTCTGCCCCGGCTTTTGCATGAGACAGAGCGGTTTTTGCCAGCAGGTCCAGGGAAGCGTCATTATCGACGATCCCGTTGTCCACCACTCCGCAGTGGCCGTGATCCGTGTATCCGCACAGGCACACATCCGTAATCACGGTAAGGTCCGGAACCGCGTCCTTAACCATCGCCACGGTTTTCTGGACAATGCCGTCCCTGGCATAGGCTTTTGTGGCAAGGGGATCTTTTGATCGGGAATACCGAATAAAATGATGGCGGGGATGCCGGCCTCGTTTGCCTGGACCGCCATGTCCACGATATGGTCACCGGACATCTGAAAATGGCCGGGCATGGAGTCAATGGGTTTTTTTACCTGTCTGCCCTCAATGGCGAACAGCGGCAGGATCAGATCGTTGGCGGTCAACACCGTCTCTCTGATCATGCGCCGGAATGTCGGGGTGGCCCGCATGCGCCGGCCTCTGTAATCGGGGAACAGCATCTGGTTACTCCTTTTTGATTTCGTCGTCGGTCAAATAACAGGCCGGGTCTGCATCCCACGGGTCATTGGCCACGGATTCGGCTCTGGCCCTGAAATTGCCCGCACAGATGGACAGCCACCGGCACTGGGCGCACCGGCCCTTGACAAAATTTTTCTTGTTCTTCATTTTCATGAGAAAATCGTTGGATTCATCGGTCCAGATTTGTGAAAACGGCCGGTCTTTGACATTGCCCAGGGATTTTTCCCGCCAAAACTGGTCCGGATACACTTCACCATCCCAGGAGATGCACCCGATGCCCCTGCCGGAATTGTTGCCTTCATTCATCTCCAGCAGTTCCAGGACCTCGGCGGCCCGCTGCGGATCTTCTTTCAACATCCTCAGGTACAGATAGGGCCCGTCCGCATGATTGTCCACGGTCAGAATTTCTTTGGGCTGTTCCCGTTCATGCAGGTCTCTGGTCCGGTCCATGATCAGGTCCAGGACCTGCCGGGTCTCTTCATGGGTCAGGTCTTCTTTGGCGATCTCGGATCCCCGGCCGGAATAAACCAGATGATAGAAACAGGCCCGGGGGATGTTTTTTCCTCCAGCAGATCGAAAATCCCGGGGATGTCTTTGACATTGCGCTTGTTGATGGTGAAACGGAGCCCCACCTTGATGCCGGCGGCCTGGCAGTGTTCGATGGCGGCTATGGCCCGTTTGAACGATCCGGGCACGCCCCTGAACATGTCATGGGTGGGTTCCAGTCCGTCCAGGCTGATGCCCACGTAAGACAGCCCGATTTCCTTGAGCGTTTGTGCTTTTTCTCGGGTGATCAGGGTTCCGTTGGTGGAGATGACGGCCCGCATTCCCTTGGATACCGCATATTGGGCATATTCCACCAGCCGGGGATGCACCAGGGGTTCGCCGCCGGAAAACAGCAGCACGGGCACGCCGAAATCCGCCAGGTCATCCATCATGCAACGGCCTGGTCATGGGTGAGTTCGTTATCATAGGAAATGTCCTCGGACCGGGCATAACAGTGCACGCATTTCAGATTGCACCGCCTTGTCATGTTCCAGACCACCACCGGTTTCTTGTCAATGGAAAACTGGAGCAGGTGGGAGGGAAGGGTTCCTGAGTGGCGTGAATACCGCAGCGTATCCGAGGGTTCCACCGTACCGCAATAAAGCTTTGAAATTCCAATCATTTGAGTTCTTTCCTGATAAGATCGTTCAGATAGGCTTCGCTGTCCTGCAGATTTTCTTTGGTCAGAAAAAAGCGGTTTTTACCGGTTTTCTCCTTGATCAGATTAAGCCCGTCATAAAACGCGTTGTATAGGTTGGATAAAATATCTTCTGATGATACCTGATGCTCGATGAATTGAGTCATGAGAAAATCAATGGCATCTTCTTCAAAAAACAGGGTCACCCCCATGCTTCGGGAGAGTTCCTGTTCAATCTCCTTAACTTGGTCATGGATAGTTTTATTTTTAGGATCGCGTCATCGATTTCAAGAACATGGGCGAAGAAGTACCGTGCCACCATGTCGCACCGGACCGGGGTTAGATCCAGGCCATGGGAATATGACAGGCTGCCGGCATGGCCCAGAATATAATCTGTCAGATACTGGATATCTGCCTCTAATGCCTGGTTGTACATCGCATGCCAGTCATGGACCGGGTGGCCGCTCAAAAGGTCCTTTAAGGTGCCGGATGGGTCCGTGATCACCGGTTCGGTCACCACCAGCCGGGTGACGGAACCGGACGGCAGTTTTTCTTCATAGGGAAGCAATACGTCTTCCACCACTGACACCAGTCCCCTGGCACCGGTATTTTCTTTGGATGCCCGATGGGCAAGCCATTTCAGTGCTTCATCCGTGAACACGATATGGATGCCGTATGCAGCAAAATCAAGACGCTTGCTCAGAATCACCGGGTTGTTGGGCATTTTGAGAATGGCGTATAGATCGGCTTCGCTCAGTTCGTTCAGAAAGCAACGGATGGGCACCCGGCCGATAAACTCGGATTCAAACCCGAATTTGACCAGATCTTCCGTCCGGGTCTGTTTCAGCAAAGACGTCTCGTCTTGGGTGCGGATGATCGGTGAATTAAACCCGATGGCCTGGCGGGACAGCCGCGTCCGGACCAGGTCGGTGAGCCCGTTGAACGCTCCGCTGAGAATGAACAGAATATTGGCGGTGTTGACCCGGCGGGACACCCGTTTTCCGGTCCGCTGGTACCGTTCCAGTTCCTGCATCATGGATACCGGGTCATGGGGAACTTTCAGATCCACGTCCGTTCTTCCATGGGTTTAAGTAGCGCCCGCTGAACCCCGGTCCTGGACACTTGAGTCCCGACAACATCCGGCTGGCCGCAATTTGTCGATTTCATCCAGATACACAATGCCGCACTCCGCCAGCGCAATATCATCATCCGCTTCCTTGACCAGGTCCCGGATCAGGTCCTCCACATCACCCCCCACATACCCGGTTTCTGAAAACTTGGTGGCATCCGCCTTGACAAACGGAACCCCGATTTTTTTGCAATGAGTTTGATTAAATAGGTTTTCCCGATACCGGTCGGGCCCAGCATAAGGATGTTGGATTTTATATTACCGGTGATCTTTACCCCTTTGTCCTCTCTGGTTTCCTGATGCCGTATCCGGTTGAAATGGGTGCAAATCTTGGTGGCCAAAATCGATTTGGCCTGGCCCTGACGGACCACATACTGGTCCAGATATGCGATCAGTTCCGAGGGTTTGATTTGAAAGTTGACTAGCTCCTTTTTTTCTTCTTTTCGGCAGGGTGCCGCTGTCAGAGGTTTTCTGAATCTGGGTCGAGGGAGTAATGATTCGAACGCTGCCACCGAATTTTTTGTTTCAAAAATTCCCCTAGTTCTTTTTCCATTTTTTGGGATCATGGACCCCTGAATTCTGTGTGTGTGTCATAATGCCATAAAGTAAGCAGGCTGATGAAAAATTCAAGCCGGCTGTGTGCCCGAAGGCCGGGTCTTGAAACAAAAAACAGCCATGAACATTGCTGCCCATGGCTGTCAAATTTTGGTGCCGAAGGGAGATTTGAACTCCCACGGGTCTCCCCACACGCCCCTCAAGCGTGCGTGTCTACCTATTCCACCACTTCGGCCGGCATAACATAGCGATCAGTCAGACCCGGAATTCGTGGTTTGCTCAACCGGGGCCGTCTGGGAGGTAATAATGCTTTTTTCTGCCTTGTTTCCGGAAAATAGGCCAGGGTCAGAGACGTCACCATGAAGATGATAGCAATCACAGTGGTTATTTTGGTCAGAATTGTAGCCGGGCCGGAGGCGCCAAACAAGGTCTGGCTACCGCCCCCGCCGATGGACACCCCCATCTCCGCTCCCTTGCCGCTTTGAAGCAGTACAATCAAGATCAGCAGAATACAAACGGTGACATGCAAGGCAGTGATCAGTGTTGTCATATAGTATCAATCAAATTTAACTATTTGTGTAAAATCTTTGCATCCAGGCTGGCTCCCCCACCAGGCACCGTCCACATCCTGAATACACATCAGCTCACGGATATTGCCCGGGTTGACAGACCCGCCGTAAAGAATCCTTACGTTTCGGGCCAGGTCCGGGGATATCCGTTTGCCCAGAAGATCGCGCAGAAACCGGTGTACTTCATCGACCTGATCCGGTCCGGCCGTGTGACCGGTCCCGATTGCCCATACTGGCTCATAAGCTACGACCAGATCCTGCAAGTCTTTCGGATCAACGCTATTTACCCCATCTGATACCTGCTTGTCAAGGGTTAAAAGGTGTTTCCCGCCTCTCTTTGCGCATCTGTCTCACCGACGCACAGAATCGGTTTGAGTCCTTTATCGGCGGCGGACCTGATTTTTTGTTTACGGTTTCATCGGTTTCATCAAAATACTGACGTCTTTCAGAATGACCGATGATAACGTATTCTGCGCCCGCTGCCTTAAGCATATCAGCGGAAATTTCACCGGTGAACGCGCCCTGGTTTTCAAAATGCAGATTCTGGGCACCCAGATGGACCGGGGTGCCGGCAAGGGCTTCGGCCACCAGGGGCAGACAGACATAGGCCGGCGCTATCATGATGTCCACATCCCGGACATCGGCGCAGGCCTTGGCTATGTGCGTGGCGGTGTCTACGGCTTCGGGCCCGGTCTTGAACATTTTCCAGTTGCCCGCGATCAAAGGTCTGCGTGTCATTAAAACCTCCTGTGCATCGTCATCCGTTTCCTCTACAAGGTTTCTCCGATCATCCGGGCTAGATCGGTCATCCGGTGGGAATATCCCGCCTCGTTGTCATACCAGGCATAAACCTTGACCATGTTGCCGTTGATCACATCCGTGCACTGGGCGTCCACAATGGAAGACAGCGGGTTGGAATTGTAGTCGATAGACACCAAAGGCAGGTCACTGTATCCCAGAATGCCTTTCAGATTCCCGGAGGCAGCCGTTTCCAGGGCCTGGTTCACCATCTCGGCGGTCAGATTGTCCTGCTGGGTCAGCACCACCAGGTCCACCATGGAAACGTTGGGGGTGGGCACGCGAACCGACATGCCATTGAGTTTTCCTTTGAGTTCCGGCAGCACCAAGGCGACGGCCTTGGCTGCTCCGGTGGTGGTGGGAATCATGGACAGGCCGGCGGCCCGGGCCCTTCGCAGGTCTTTGTGAGGAAAGTCCAGAATCCGCTGGTCTCCGGTATAGGCATGGATAGTTGTCATCATGCCGGACAGAATCCCGAAGTTTTCCAGCAGCACCTTGGCTACCGGCGCCAGGCAGTTGGTGGTACAGGATGCATTGGAGATGATATGATGGGAAGACGGATCATACATGTCATGGTTGACCCCCATGACAATGGTGATATCCGGATTGGTGGCCGGTGCCGATATAATCACCTTTCTGGCGCCTGCATCCAGATGCTTGGAAGCGCCCTGACGGTCCCGGAAGATACCGGTACACTCCATGACGATATCCACCCCCAGATCTGCCCATGGGATCTGGGCCGGGTCCTTGGCAGAGGTGACCTTCACCTGTCGGCCGTCCACTTCAATACGGTCTTCCATTGCAGTAACCGGTTTGCCCAGCTGTCCATGAACCGAATCAAACTGGAGCAAATGAGCCGTGGTCCGGGTGTCGGTCAGGTCGTTGATGCACACGATCTCCAGATCCGGACAGGTCATTGCCGACCGGAACACCAGCCGGCCGATCCGGCCGAATCCATTGATGCCAATCTTTGTAGCCATAATTAAGTTCTCCCATCTGGCAGGAATGATTGATGTGCCAGTGTCTGTAAATTATTGCCCGGGAATCACAGGGTCAATTTCTTCCCGTACCTTTGAGAATGCCGCTGGCCAGGGAAATGCTCTTCTTGCCATGTTCCACCAGGGCGGCAGTCATTTTTTCCATATTCATCTTTTTCCGGGCGGTGACCGCCTTCAGAAGAATCGGCAGGTTGACCCCGGAAATCACCTCCACGCTGCCTTCTTCCAGAAACGAGTAGCTTAGGTTGGAAGGCGTCCCGCCGAACATGTCCGTCAAAATGATCACGCCGTTGTCGGACCGGACTTTTGCAATGCCTTGTTTGATTTTTTTTCTCAAGTGTTCAGGATTTTGCTGAATGTCGATGGAAATTGCCATCATGTGTTCCTGTTCACCCCCCAGAATGAATTCCACTGTGTCAATGAGCGTCTGGCCCAGCTGTGCGTGGGCCACGACAAGTATGCCAATCATATGTCCCTGGTATCCCGATCAATGTCCCGGTGAATCAGTCCGGGCTGACGGGCCTTCTGGTTTAAGTGTTCAAAGATGCTGCGGGCGATGGCGACACTTCTGTGACGGCCGCCGGTGCAACCGACCGCAATGGTTAAATACGCTTTGTTCTCTCTTTGATACAAGGGGATTAAATAGTCCAGCAGGCGCGTGTATTGTTCCAGAAATGTCTGCGTTTCCGGATTGGACAGCACAAACTGCCTCACTTCACCGGATTCCCCATCCAGGTGCTTTAGCTCCGGTTCAAAATAGGGATTGGCCAGAAACCGCATGTCCATGACCAAATCTGCGTCAATGGGTATGCCATATTTGTAGCCGAACGACAAAACATTGATTTTCATTTCAGACGGATGACCTTTGCCGTGGCTGATCAGATTCAGAATTTCCGTTTTAAGCTGATGAACACTTAACCGGCTGGTATCAATGATATGATGGGCCGTTGATTTGATTAAACCCAGCGCGCCGATTTCCGAATGAATGCTTTCGAGCAGGCTTTTCTTGCCGGTGACCGGATGCTGCCGCCGGGTTTGGCTGAATCGTTTGATCAAGGTGTCCACATCCGCTTCCAGAAAAATGATTTCCAGGGAATACCCTGATTCTTCGATAGCGCTGATCCCGGGCGAGTAATTCGTGGCAAACGTTTTGGACCGCAGGTCCATGACAAAGGCAATCCCTTTGATATCCGGACTTTTCTGGACCGGGAGTTCCAGAAACCGGGGCACCAGTTCCAGAGGCATGTTGTCCACACAGTAAAATGACGCATCCTCAAACGCCTGCATGGCCGTTGTTTTTCCGGAACCGGACAGCCCCGTGATGATGAATAACGGCAGGTGTTTCATTTAAAAGGTTTCATCCTGTTCCAAAATGAATTCATGGATATCATCGACGGTTTCTGCATTGATCAGTTCTTGTCTGAAATGGTCCATTTTCAACAGCTTGGAGATTTGGGCCAGTACCTTCAAATGTCCCCCGGTTGAGTTTTCCGGTGTCAGCAGCAAAAAAAAAGATGTGGACCGGCTTGCCGTCCAGAGAATCATAGGTCACGCCGGTTCTGCTACGTCCGAACCCCAGAATGATTTTTTTGACGGCATTGAGTTTTCCGTGAGGATGGCAATGCCCCCGCCGATACCGGTACTGCCCAGAGATTCTCTTTCCATCAGCACGGCAGCGATTTCTTCGGCATCTATGCCGGCAACCGGGGCCACCGCCCTGGCCAGTTCACGGATAATTCCACGTTTGGTGGTGGATGACAGATCCGTTACAATGGATTCTCTTTGAAGCAATTGGCTGAGTTTCATGTGAATGTCGATTATCCCCCGGGCTGGATCAGTCCCAGCTTTCCATTGTTGTGTTTGTAAAGTACATTCAACTGTTCGGTTCGGGCGTTGTTGAATACAAAAAACGCATGCCGGCCGGAATGGAACTCGTTGATGGCATCTTCGATATCCATGGGTTTGTCGTCCAGCGTTTCCATGATCAGGTCATCAAATCCCTGGGACTCAGGCTGTTGCATGGGGCTGCGGTCAAATTCCGCCGTATCCAGAAGGCTCTGTTTTTGCCGGACATATGCTCTTTGATTTTTCCTTGTGTTTTTTTATTTGTGCCCGGACTTTGTCCATCAGAATATCAATGGATGAATACATATTCTCAGAGGATTCTTTGGCATGGATATTCAGTTGTCACAGGTCAGGGTGATTTCCGCGATATGTCTGATTTTTCCACCGACAGCACCACATGGGCTTCTGCCGGACTGTCCAGCATTCGGTCGAATTTATCCAGTTTCTTTTTCACGTAAGACTTCAACGGCTCGGAAGGATCGATTTTTTTTAAAGGTCACGGTCGTTTGCATGAAACACCTCCCTAAAGTTGTTTGCGTTTGCTGGAAGGCAGTATATTGAGCACCTTCCGATACTTGGCAACAGTTCTGCGGGCAATCTGGATATCGGAATTTCCAAGAATACCGGCAATCCGGTCATCGCTTAACGGGTCGGTGGGATCTTCCTTTTCGATCAGTTCCCGGATTCGTTTCCTTGACACTGGCCGATGCCAGTGATTCTCCTCCGGTCCGTTCAATGGAGGAGTTGAAAAGTATTTGAGTTCAAACAGTCCCTGGGGGTATACGCATATTTGTTGGTGGTGACCCGGCTGATGGTGGATTCGTGCATCTGAATGTCTTCGGCAATGTCCTTGAGAATCAGGGGGCGAAGATAAGCGATGCCTTTTTCAAAGAACTCATTCTGGAATTTGATGATACTTTCCATGACCAGATAGATCGTTTTCTGCCGCTGGTGAATGCTTTTGATCAGCCAGGAGGCGGACTGCATTTTTTCGTTAAGATACGCCTTGGTTTCCCGGGAAATCTTTTTTCCCTCGGCAATGGCATTTTTATAAAACCGGTTGATGCGCAGTTTGGGCAGACCATCGTCGTTCATCACGATTTTGAAACCGTCTTCCACTTTGTAGACAAAGATATCCGGTATGATATAGGCGGGTTCGTCATTTGAAAATTTCCGGCCCGGCTTGGGTTCCAGGTATTGAAGGATTTTTACTGCGGCCCGTACCTCTTCCACGGATATCTTCAGGGCTTTGGCAATTTTACGGCTGTTCCGGTTTTCCAGGTTTTTCAGGTGGTATTTAATAATATCGGTGAGCACGGGATTGTCAATGTCCAGCTGCCGGATTTGTATGAGCAACGTCTCGCACAGATCTCTGGCACAGACCCCGGGAGGATCCAGCGTCTGCAAAACCGAGAGCACCTGTTCCACCCGGTCCGCTTCCACGCTGCCTGCCTGGGCGATTTCTTCGACGTCCGCACACAGGTACCCGTCCGCGTTCAGGTTATCAATGATCATATGGCCGATCTGTTCATCCGCCTTGTCCAGTCCCTGGAGCATCAGCTGCCATTTCAAATGGGCTTCCAGCGTGGTTTTTTCAGATGTGAACGCCTCGAAATTCGGGGCTTCGGTGTGTTCGGTTTCCGTATAGACCCGGCCGGTAGAGTTGTATTCATTGATGTAATTTTCCCAGTCCGTATCCGGCTGGACTTTTTCATCAATGGTGACCTCCTTGACCGCAACTTCCCGGTCCGGGTCAGGGGCATCTGCAGCCGGATCGGACAGGGCCTGCTCCAGGGGTTCGTCCGGTGCCTGTTCCTCTAGGGCCGGATTCTGTTCCATCTCCTGCTGAATCATTTCCGCCAGCTCGACGCGGGACAGTTGAAGCAGTTTGATGGCCTGCTGAAGCTGCGGGGTCATGACCAGCTGCTGGGTCAATGTGAGGTTTTGTTGTAAGCCAAGTTCCATGTTAGAGCCTGAAATTGTCTCCCAGATAGTTTTTTTGGCAACGGCACTGGAGATGATTCGATCCGGCGGCCCGGACTCGATCACCTGTCCCTGACTCATGATATAAGCATGGTCGCATACCCCCAGTGTTTCCCGGACATTGTGGTCGGAAATGAGCACCCCGATCCCTTTGCGGGTCAGCTGGGTGATGATCTGCTGGATGTCTGTCACCGCCAGCGGATCGATGCCGGCAAACGGTTCGTCCAGAAGAATAAACAGGGGATCAGTTGACAAAACCCTGGCGATTTCCAGCCGTCGGCGTTCACCTCCGGACAGGGAAGCGGCTTTCTGACGGGCCAATTTCCGTATGCCCAGTTCCTGCATCAGATCCCGTGCCCTGGATTGGACCGGAATATTGTTTTCAGGCAGCACTTCCAGAATTGCGGTGATGTTCTGCTCAACCGTGAGTTTTTTGAAAATGGAGCTTTCCTGGGGCAGGTACCCGATCCCTTTTCGGGCACGGACATACATGGGATACCGGGTAATATCCTCGTCGCCCAGAAGTACTTGTCCGCTGTCCGGCCGGATCATGCCCACGGTCATGTAAAAGGTGGTGGTTTTTCCGGCACCGTTGGGGCCGAGAAGTCCGGTCACCTGTCCCGGGTTTACGGTAAGATCGGCCTGGTTCACCACGGTTTTCCCGGTATAGGTTTTGACCAGTTTATTAAGCGAAAGTGCTGTCATTTATTGATCAGCCGGTTTGTCTTCCGGATTAAACAGAGCCTGAACCCGGTTTTGACCGTCACTTTCCACCATGACCCGGTCCTGTTTCCTGAGCAGGGTGATTCGGGTTCCGCTCACCCAGCTGGTTCCGGTGAGCAGCCTGACATTTTTTCCGGTGAGGACAAGGATTTCATCAGCTGCCGTATAGACCGCTTTGTCAGCAAACGCCTGTCTGTCTCCGGCCGTGTATTCGACATTATCCAGAGCGACGATCTGTTTGATCCGGCTGGTGTCGGAAGTGTTTTCAGTAGCTGGTTGAGACGGATCCAGAAAAATTTTGATCAAATCCGCCAGAAGAAGGGCGTTATCCTGAACCGCCCTGACATTGCCGACGAATTCCATCATGGATGCTTCCTGATGAACAACCATCTTGTCTGCAGTGACCTGCAACGGCTGATTCGGTAAAAAATCCGGGCTGATTCCGGTTTTTTCTTCAGCAAAAACCAGAGTGGTCATGAGAATCATCATCAGTCCGATGATTTTGGCCATCCTTTTACGGCAGAATAAAATTTTCACTGAATGTTCCTTTGACATGTCCCTGTAAAACCAATTCATTCTCGTTGATGCGGATTTCCATGCTGTCCGCTTCCATGACGGCATCCGGATTTTCAAGCCATACCTTTGTCTGGGTAAATATTATATGTGGTTTTTTTTATAATGCAACTTATCAGTTTTCAGGGTGTTTGACCGGTGGGTCACCAGCACATTTCCCGTAAAATCCATGTCATGGGTTTCAGTGTCAAGGATTCCCTGGTCGGATGCCAGCATCACCGTCTCGTCATTTTCTGTATAAAACACCACCTGGACCTGGGTAAGTATGGCCTGGCTCCGTTCCTTGACCAGGGTGGCCGTGGCAGCTTCCAGTTCCCATTGCGTAATCCCGTTTTTTTGGAAACCTGTTTCATGATCCCCAGTTTCAGGGCCGCATCAGAATCCACGTGAAGATCCGTGATTTGTTGTGTGGCAGTCTTCATTTTCCGGATCACATAGACCCCTCCTGCGCTGCCGATCGAAATGATCAAAAGCAACAGGATGAGAATCCGCGGTTTTTTGAAAAAAAACAGGTTCATAACAAAAAGGATTTCAGCGCGGTTTCCCACAGGCCGGCGGCTTTGAGAATGGCTTCGCAGATTTCCCTGACAGCCCCCCGCCTCCGGCCGCCAGAGTGACGATATCGGCCTGGGCCTTCACCTCCTCTGCTGCGTCTGCCACGGCAATGGCCACCCCGGCCCGGGCCATGGCCGGCAGATCAATCAAATCGTCTCCCATGAACGCCATGGCAGACAAATCGATACCGGTCTTCTGGGCCATACGTTCCAGGGCGTCCCCTTTGTTGAAAATACCGTCAAAAACCAGATCAATGCCCAGGTTTTGACAGCGGTGGGTCAGGGCACCTGAAATTCGTCCAGTGATAATCCCCGCCTGAATGCCGTTATCCATGAGCAGACGCAGACCCAGTCCGTCCCGGGATGAAAACTGTTTAACCTGTTCTCCGGAATCGGAATAGATGATCCGGCCGTCTGTCAGGACCCCGTCCACATCCAGCACCAGCAGTTTAATCTGTTTCAGTGAAGCGGTCATTTGGGTTACGCCGCCGCTTTTTTTATGGCAAGAAGGGTCGCCAGCAACGGAGCCATGTCCGTCAGTGGCAGGGAGTTGGGACCATCGCACAGCGCTTTTGAAGGATCCGGATGGGTTTCCATGAACAGTCCGTCAGCCCCGGCCGCCATGGCTGCTTTCGCCAGAGTGGGAATATATTCCCGGTCCCCGGCCGATGATGTGATGCTACCGCCGGGCAGTTGGACACTGTGGGTGGCATCGAATATCACGGGAACCCCCATTTGTTTCAATATGGGAATGGACCGGAAATCCACCACCAGATTGTTGTACCCGAAACTGGAACCCCGTTCGGTGATGGCGATATGGGGGTTGCCGGTGGAAGCGGCCTTAGCCAAAATATTCCGGCAGTCTCCGGGTGCCAGAAACTGGCCTTTTTGACATTCACAGGCCGGCCGGTACGGCAGGCCGCCAGAATCAGGTCTGTCTGGCGACACAAAACGCCGGTATCTGGATCACATCCAGTACTTTTGCCGCCTTTGCCGCCTGATCCGGCAGGTGGATATCCGAAATGATTTTCACGTTCAGCCGGGATTTAATCTCTGCCAGAATGGACAAACCCTGTTCAAATCCCGGGCCCCGGAAAGAATCCACAGATGTCCGGTTGGCCTTGTCAAAAGAGGCCTTGAACAGAAACGGGAGGTTCAGTTCAAGGGTCAGAGTCTTCAGGGTGTCACAGATATGAAACGTGGTGTCGAAATCTTCGATCACACAAGGTCCGGCCACCAGAAAAAAACGGGGAACAGGGGTGTCGATCATTTCTAAAAAAAATTGCTCATGGATCATCCTTATGTTCGGATCGTGAATTGGAGATCAACCTATAATCTGACACCTGAAAAGTCAAGAATGTAAAATACCTTGATAAGTTTTGGCGTAGCTGGTATTTTTATGGGCGTTTCACTTAGGATAATGATAACCATTTGAAAAATATGGATGTTTTGGATGAAGAAAATTTTTTTGCTGGGGTTATGTGCCGTGATTTTGGCGCCGCTGGTCTGGGTGCTGACATATCGTTTTGAAGGATCCCCACCCGAGGTAACCGCAGATTTGCCGACACGCTTTCTCAAAGACGGCGTCACATTGTCGCTGGATATCATCGACCATAAACCGGACTCCGGAATATTCATGTCCGGCTTGTTCAAAATGATATCACAAAGACACTGTTGAAGAAAACATATCCGACCGGAGATCTGCTGGCTCCGTTTTCCGGAATTCCCCAGGGAGGGGACCGGCTGGTCATTCCTGTGGAAACCGGTCGCCATGGATTGAGTGATGGAGAGGCTGTAATTCAAATTCAGGTGACGGATCAGTCCTGGCGGGGTGGAATCACGGGAATATGGCGGAAGAGAAAATATCCATCGTCATCGATACCCAGCCCCCCCGCATCGAGGTGTTGAGCCGGCAGCACAATGTGGAGCGGAGCGGTTCCGGTCTGGTGATCTACCGGTTATTTGAACCTGATCTCAACAGCGGCGTCCAGGTGGGGGACCGGTTTTTTCCGGGTCATACCGGGCTGTTTGATCAGACCGATATCCATGCGGCTTTTTTTGCCCTGGATCATACCCAGGCCCCGGGACCCGGATATGGATCACTGCCGAAGATGAAGCGGGGAATGCCACTCAAAAAGGGTTTTATCATTATATTCGGGATCGAGGGTTCAAATCGGATGTGCTGAAAATATCCGATGCGTTTTTGGAAAAGACCATGCCCGATTTTCAACTCGGGAGCCTGGAAAACCGCATCAAGCAATCCGGCCATCCGTTTCTGGATAAGTTCCTGGTGGTCAATACCGATCTTAGGAATGCGAATGTGGACAAAGTGCTGTCCCTTCCGGTGGATACCGTTTCTGAAATGCTGTGGCAGGGTAAATTCGAGCGGATGCCCGGAGCCACCCGGGCCGGGTTCGGCGATCAGCGTACCTATACCTATCACGGAAAGGAAATCGGGCAATCTCGTCACATGGGCATAGATCTGGCATCCACGGCCCAGTCTCCGGTGGGGGCCGCTAACACGGGTCGGGTGATCCTGGCGGAACCGGTGGGCATATTCGGAAATACCGTGATCATTGACCACGGGTTTGGCCTGGCCAGTCTTTACTCACATCTGAGTTACATGGCCGTGTCAGTGGGGGATACGGTCCGGAAAGGAGATGTCATCGGCAATACTGGAATGACCGGATTGGCTGCCGGAGATCATCTGCATTTTTCCATGATCGTTCACAATGTATTTGTCAACCCCCTGGAATGGTGGGACACCAATTGGATCGAAAATAACATCACCGCCAAGATCAGGGCGGTCAATGAAGGATAATTATGAGTGATCATACCGTCAGCAAGACCTATGAACAGATTAATGAGAAAATCGCCCGGGGAGAAGCGTGGTGGTCACGGCTGAAGAAGTGATCGATATTGCCAGGGAAAACGGCATTGTAGAGGCGGCCCGTCAGGTGGATGTGGTGACCACCGGCACGTTCGCCCCCATGTGTTCATCCGGTGCGTTCATCAATATCGGCCAGTCCAAACCGGTGGTACGTACCACCAAAACCTGGTTCAACAAGGTGCCGGCCTATTCAGGCATCGCGGCGGTGGACTGCTATCTGGGGGCCACCCAGACCAGTGATGACGATCCATTGAACAAACGGCATCCCGGGGATTTCAATTACGGAGGGGGGCACGTGATCCAGGACCTGGTGGCGGGAAAACCCGTGGAGATTCTGGCGGAATCCTACGGCACCGACTGTTATCCCAACCGGCGCATTGAAAAGACCATGACCCTTGAGGAACTGCCCAATGCGATGCTGGTGAATCCCAGGAACGCTTACCAGAATTATAATTGTGCCATCAATCGGTCAGACCGCACCAAATATACCTATATGGGGACATTAAAGCCGGGCATGGGCAATGCCAATTATTCCACATCAGGTGCCCTGAGTCCGCTGTTCAACGACCCTTATCTCAAAACCATCGGTGTGGGCACCCGGATTTTTTTGGGCGGGGCCCAGGGGTATGTGATCTGGACCGGCACCCAGCACAAGAGTGCCGTGGACCGGGGGATGAACGGCGTTCCCCTGGGCCCTGCCGGTACTTTGTCGGTGATGGGTGATCTCAAAGAGATGTCTCCTGAGTGGCTGGTGGGACAAAGTATCCGCGGATACGGATGTTCTCTGTCAGTGGGCATCGGCATTCCGATTCCGATTCTCAATGAAGAAATTCTCAAGTATACGGCTGTGTCGGATGAAGAAATTTTCACCCAGATCGTGGATTACGGATATGACTATCCCGAAGGGGTGGGCCGTTCCTATGGCCAGGTCAGTTATGCGGAACTCAAAAGCGGTTTCATCATGGTCAAGGGTCAGAAGGTCTCCACCCATCCCTTGTCCAGCATGGTTAAGGCCAGGAAAATTGCCCGACAGCTCAAATCTGCGATCCAGCGGTCAAAGTTTCTGCTGGGACAGCCCCAGCATCTGTTTTTTCAAAAATAAAGGATTGACATGGCCAAGAAAAAAAACGCCTGGCGGGAGAACATTGAAGCCATTCTCATTGCCGTTGTGATCGCTTTGTTCATCCGGACTTTCATTGTCCAGGCATTTAAGATCCCTTCCGGATCCATGCTGGAAACCCTTCAAATCGGGGACCAGATTTTGGTGAACAAGTTCATCTACGGCGTGAAAATTCCGTTTACCGGCGGAAAGGTTCTGATTCCGATCAAGACACCGGAGCGGGGGGATATTGTGGTGTTTGAATATCCGGAAGATCCGTCCAAGGATTTTATCAAGCGGGTGGTGGCCGTGGCCGGTGACACCGTGTCCATCGTGGACAAGCAATTGTATGTGAACGGAAAACCGGTGACGGATGAGCCGTATGCGCACTATTCCCGGATGCCGACCCATGTGGACAACATGCCGCCGGTAAAGGTGCTGGAAAACAAGCTGTTCGTCATGGGAGACAACCGTGACAACAGCCATGACAGCCGGTTCTGGGGTTTTGTGGATCTGTCGGCCGTCAAGGGGGAGGCATTTATGATCTACTGGTCCTGGGACCGGGAAAAATTCGGTGTCCGGTGGCACCGGATCGGTGACCTGCTGATATGACCTATAAAATGAAGGATGGATGATGCGATTCACGAAAAAGGATATTCTGGATGTCCATTCCCTGGATCCGGCGGAAATCACCCTGATTCTGGACACTGCCATGGGTATGAAGGAGATTTCCCGGAGACCCGTGAAAAAAGTGCCTACCTGAGGGGAAACCATTGTGCTGTTTTTTCAGGAACCGTCCACCCGGACTAAACTGTCCTTTGAAATTGCGGCCAAAACGTCTGTCTGCGGATTCCGTTGCCATCACCAAATCCGGCTCCTCCATGGTCAAGGGTGAAACCCTGATCGACACAGTCAAAAACCTGGAAGCCATGCGGCCGGATGTGATCGTGATGCGCCATAGCTCTTCCGGTGCGGCCCGGCAGGTGGCAAAGCGGGTGGACTGCTCGGTGATCAATGCCGGGGACGGCATTCACGCCCATCCGTCCCAGGCCCTTTTGGACATGATGAGCGTCCGGGAGAAAAAAGGCGGAATTCAGGGGTTGAAATTGTCGATTATCGGGGATATCGCCCACTCCCGGGTGGCCCGATCCGATATCGCCGGATTTTCCAAAATGGGGGCAACGGTGTCGGTGTGCGCCCCGCAGACCATGATCCCGGCGGGTATCGAAGCATTGGGGTGTCAGGTGGCCTCTAGCATGGAAACGTGTGTGGCGGATGCGGATGTGATCATGATGCTCAGAATTCAGAAAGAGCGGATGAGCGATGTATTGTTCCCATCGGAGCGGGAGTATGCAAGCAGGTTCGGCCTGAACCACGACCGGGTGGCTCTGGCGAAAAAAGATGTCACCATCATGCATCCGGGCCCCATGAACCGGGGGGGTGGAAATCAGCAGTGAGGTTGCAGATGCCGGGTATTCCATGATTCTGGATCAGGTGACCAACGGGGTGGCTTTGCGCATGGCCCTTTACTATCTGGTGGCGGGAGGAAGCAGACATGCGGATACTGATTAAAGGTGCCCGGGTTCTGGATCCGGGGAAACAGGATGGGATCAAAACGATTCTGATCGAGGGACAGACCATTGCCGCGGTACTGGATCCGTCTGATCCCGTGCCCGGCGGTGAGGCAAACCTTGACGTGGTGAATGCCGACGGGCTGGTACTGGTGCCGGGCCTGATGGATATTCATGTGCATCTGCGGGAGCCGGGTCATGAGTACAAGGAAACCATTGCCACGGGAACCGCCGCTGCGGCCCGGGGGGGATTCACGGCCGTGTGCGCCATGCCCAACACCCAACCGGTGAATGACAATGCCCAGGTGACCGGGTTTATTCTGGAAAGGCCCGGGCTGCTAAAGGTGCCCGGGTGTATCCGGTGGGTGCGGTCACCAGAGGGTCGGCCGGGGGCATCTTGCCGAAATACAGGATATGCAGCAGGCTGGGATCGTAGCGGTATCCGATGACGGCCGGCCCGTGGAAAGCGCCCAGGTGATGCGCCGGGCCCTGGAATACTGCAACGGGTTGTCCATTCCGGTATTTGTCCATGCCGAAGACCTGTCTCTGGTGAACGGCGGCGCCATGAACGAAGGACCGGCCGCCACCTTTTGGGGCATTTCCGGCATTCCCAATGCTGCGGAAGCGGTGATGGTGGCCAGGGATATTCTGTTGTCCCGGCTCACCGGGGCTCATGTGCATTTCTGTCATATCAGCTGCAAGGAATCCATTGATCTGATCCGGAATGCCAAGCAACAAGGTATCTGTGTCACCTGCGAGACCGCGCCCCATTATTTCACCCTGACCGACGAGGATGTGAAAGACTATGATACCCATTTCAAGATGAACCCTCCCTTGAGGTCTGAAAAAGACCGGCAGGCTGTGATTCAGGGACTTTCGGACGGCACCATCGATGTGATCGCCTCGGACCACGCCCCCCCACAGCAAAGAGGAAAAAGACCTGGAATTCGATTCGGCCGCATTCGGCATCGTGGGACTGGAAACAGCACTGCCGCTGTCTTTGAAACTGGTCCGGGACGGTCATCTGTCCCTGGCGGACCTGGTGTTGAAAATGGCCAAGCAGCCGGCCGGGATTCTGGGGATCAACAATGATATCATTCCTGGAAATCCGGCGGATCTGACCCTGATCGATCTGGAGGAAAACTGGGTGATCGATCCTGGCCGGTTCGTGTCCAAAAGCCGGAACACCCCGTTCACCGGCATGCCGGTTCAGGGAAAAGCCGTGGCGGTGATGGTGGATGGAATCTTTGTCTTTGGGGCGGGTCATGCCTGAACCCGGCGGCAGGCAATTCAGCATTCTGGTGGTGGATGATGATACCAGCATGCGGGAATTTCTGGAACTGCTTCTGTCCCGGGAAAATTATGAGGTGGCCACCGCTGAAAACGGGAAGCGGGCACTGGATCTGATCCGTCGCCATACTTACGATCTGGCACTGGTGGATATCCGTTTGGGCGATATCACGGGACTGGAGGTGCTCAAACAGGTCAAACAGCGGCATCCCGATACTGTGGTTATCATGATATCCGCATATTCCACCACGGAAATTGCCGTAAATGCCATGAACGAAGGGGCTTATGACTTTGTCCCAAAACCGTTTGACAACGACGAGCTGCGCCAGACCATCGCAAAGGCCCTGGACCTTCAGACCCTGGAACAGGAAAAAAACACCGGGAATCTGAAATCCAGAATTATCTTCATTTGATCGGATCATCGGCAACAGCCCGGGAATGACGGCCATTTACAGTCGGATTCATCAGATCAGTGCCACCAAAACCAATGTATTGATCACCGGTGAAAGCGGTACCGGTAAAGAATTGATCGCCCGGGCCATCCATGAGCACTCGGATCGAAAAGACCAGCTTTGTAGTAGTCAATTGCGGGGGGATTCCGGGACACTCTCATGGAAAGCGAATTTTTCGGCCATGTCCGGGGGGCGTTTACCGGAGCGGTGGTGGACAAGAAAGGACTGTTTGAAACCGCAGACCATGGCACGATTTTTCTGGATGAAATCGGTGAGCTTTCTCCCATGCTTCAGGTCAAGCTGCTTCGGGCCGTTCAGGAAACCTCGTTCAAACCGGTGGGGGGGACCACGGAAATCACCGTGAATGTCAGGATTATTTCCGCCACCAACAAAAATCTGGATAAGGAAGTGGTGGAAGGCAGGTTCAGGGAAGATCTGTTTTCCGGTTGAATGTTATACCCATCAAAGTGCCTCCCCTGCGGGACCGGAAAGGAGACGTGGCAATCCTGGCCCAGCATTTTGCTGAGAAATACTCCCGAAAGATGGGCCGGGACATTGTCAAGCTGTCTTCCTATGCCATCGATTTTCTGAACAAATATTCGTTTCCCGGCAATGTGCGGGAGCTGGAAAATTTGATAGAGCGCTCTGTGGCCTTGTCATCCACCAACATTATTCTGCCTGAGAGCCTGACGATTTCAATGCATAAAGCCCGCCGGTGGGTCGAGGGTGTGAAGAACCGTCGATTTGATTTGAAGCAGGTGGAGCAGGGTGTTGACCTGGATGAAATTCTGTCTGCGTTTGAATCCGCCTATCTGAAAAAAGCCATGGAAGCGGCTGGGGGAGACAAGAAAAAGGCGGCTGATCTCCTCAACTTGTCTTTGCGGTCTCTGCGATACCGATTGGACAAAACCGCAGAAGACTCATAAACCGGTCCATCCGGTGGTCCGTCCGGATTGGAAAAAGGGTGACAGGAATCTGAGATGCGGTGATGTCATCCATGAAGGTCGAACAGATCCGTAACCCGGTCCCGCAGATATTGACCGATGGGAATGGCGGAAGTGGCTGCCGGGGGAGGGGGCGTTGCACACATGCAGGGAGCGGGCGGTCCGTGCAAAAAGGAAATCGTGGACCAGGTCTCCGTTCCGGGTGACGGCCTGGGCCCGGATTCCGGCGGGATAGGGCAACAGATCATTCAATGTCAAAGATGGGCAGTATTTTCTGATCCGTGCCAGATATCCGGGTTTCCAGACAGAGTCTTTCTGTTCTTTGATTCCGGACAGCAGGTGCCGGCCCGTGATTTCCAGAAGCCGGGGAAACCGAGCATCTCCGCCATATCCTTGAACCGGGCGTTGAACCGGCCGTATCCTTCTCTGGCAAATCCCAGTACTGCGTTGGGCCCCACGGTGACGTCTCCGTTGATCGTGGGGGTCAGGTGAACCCCAGAAATGGAAGGTCCGGATCCGGAATGGGATAGATGAGCCGGGAAACGATGTCGGACCGGTGAGCGGGCAGTTGAAAATACTCCCCCCGGAACGGGATAATGGAAAAGTCGATATCTATGTGCATCATTTTTGCCAGACGGTCTGCCATCAGCCCGGCGCACACCACCAGATATCGGGTGGAAACGATGCGAGAACGGGTGTGAACCGTCACCTGATCCCTGGTTTCGACCAGATGGGTGACCGGATGCCCTGTCAGAATCTGGCCGCCCTGGACTGAAAACAGGGCTGCCATTTTCTGTGTCACTGCTACAAAATCGCAGATCCCGGTGGCAGGGACCAGCAGGGCCCCTTGTCCCTGAATATGGGGTTCCATGCGGGCCAGTTCCTGCCGGTCCAGTTCAAAAACCTGGATCCGGTTCTGAATGCAGCGCTGTTTTAACGCCTGCATCCGCGTATGCTCAACCGGGGTTGTGGCCACCAGCAGTTTGCCGCATTGCCGGCAGGGGATCTGGTGCTCCTTGCAAAAGGACAGGGTGTCCCTGGATCCCTGTCGGCAGAATGCCGCTTTCAAGCTGCCGGGAGCGTAGTAGACGCCGGCGTGAATCACCCCGGAATTGTGCCCGGTCTGGTGAGCTGCAACCGATTTTCTTTCTCAATCAAAAGGACGCCGGCATCCGGAAATCGTTTCTTCAAAGTCAGGGCGGTCGAAACCCCACAATACCGCCCCCGATCACGGTGATGTCATAGTTCGTCACGCCTGTTTCTCCTGATCAAGAAAATAAGGTTTAGCATTCTTCACCTTAGTATGGGCCCCCTGGAAAATCAAGGGAAGGCGTGGATTTTGAATTTGAAATATGGGGACACCGATTTTCGATCCCTGGTTGACCCCGGAGTCATGAAAGTATATATAGATTTTGATTCAAACCATTAGGTATATCAGAATGGAGAGTAAAAAAATGAAACGAATTGGATTTCTGGAACCGTCATTCCGTTCAATATCTTGAAATGGCGTTTGATGCCGGAAATAAAGAGATGATTCATAACCCGGACGGATATGGAAAAAGAACCGGCGAATGTGGAGACACGGTGGAGTTTTTCATCAAGGAAAAAGACGGGAGACTGGAAGCGGTTTCTTTTATTGCCCACGGATGTCTGAATACAACGGCATGCTGCAACACCGTTGTTTTTTTGCCCGGGGCAAACCATTGATCAGGCATGGGAAATCATCCCTGAGCAGATCGTGGCGTACCTTCAGACACTGCCGCCGGATCATGAGCACTGTGCCCAGCTGGCTGTGGGGGGGTTGTACCTGGCATTGTCCGATTTTCAGTCCGGGCACTCTAAAAAGGCCAAAACCGCTTAAGGATTTGGAGAAAAACTATGGAAGATAAGACATCATGGGACTGGGACACGGAGCTGAAGGAAGTGCCGTTTGACGAATGGCGGTCCCGCTTCAACTGGGTTCAGACGCCGCAGGTGAGTCACAACGGCGAGGGGATTGCAGCGGTTGTGAATCTGGATGAAATGGCGTTCAATGTGTGCGTGAACGGAGAGGTCTGGGAAGAAGAATATGAAAAAGCCTGGAGTTTGACACCGGTTTCCGGCAGCGGGTTTGCCGCTTTTGTGGCCCGGGATGAAGAATGGACCCTTGCGGTAAACGGTCAGGAATGGTCCCACCGGTGCGATTTCATCTGGCAGTTGATGAAAAGTCCGGACGGGCAGAGCCTGGGAGCGGCGTTTCAGGCGGATTCGGAATACGGTATCATCGTGAACGACACGCCCTGGGATAACCGGTTTGAGAATTTGACCGGTGCGGTGATGGCGGCTGACGGCACCTCTGCGGCCGTTGTTCAGATGATATCCACGCCCGGAGCGGATGTGACGGCTTTCAGAGAGGGCGTTTTCAGTGTGGCCCGTAACGGCGTTCCTGAAGATCTTCGTTTCCTCAATATCTGGGACATCAGTTTTGACTCTTCCGGCAGACAGATCGGTTACGGGGTGCGGACGAACCGGGAACCTATTCCGTTGTTCAGAATGGCGCCCTGTGGGAAAACCGGTTCGAATCGGTGTGGAAACCGGAGTTTCTGGATGAAAAATCTCTTTTGGCCCCGGTCCGTGTCAACGGCAAATGGGAATTGTACAAAAACGATGCCCCGTTCTGGCGCAGGCGGTATGATCAGCTCTGGCACATGACGTTGTCACCCGGCGGCAAAGATGTGGCCGCTATTGTGTCCACCCCTTACGGCCGCTGGAGCGTGGCCGTGAATGACATGGTGTGGCAGGTATCCTGGGATACCATGGTGTCGGATATCCATTTTTCAGAAAACGGGTCCAGCCTGGCGGCGGTTTTCAAGCACAAGGGTGTCTGGGATCTGGCAGTGGATCAGATTCCCTGGAATCTGGCTGCGGAAATGGTGTTTTTCCCTTGCCTGAGTCAGGACGGCAGTGTGGTGGCGGTGGTGATTCAAAAACAGGGCCAGTATCAGCTGGTGGTCAACAAGCGGGTGGTGGCATCGGGGTTCAGTTTCATGGCCGATCCTGTGATCAGCCCCGACGGATCCAAAGTGCTGCTCAAAGGTATTGAGAACGGTATATACAAACGCCGTATCATCCGTGTGTAACTGCGTTTTTTTAAAAGGAGCCTGCAATGAACAGTATTATCGCCTTTATAATGGGGCCGATGGTGTGGATATCCATCATCATATTTCTGGGGGCCTGATTGTTAAACTGGTGGGGATCCTTCGTGCGGTCCGTCAGAAAGAACCCTATATCTACTCATATGTGACACTGAAACACAGCCTGCGGTCCATCGGGGGCGTGGCTGATCCCTTTTTTTCCCAGAAGCGCCCGAATGAGCCCGGTATATTACGGCGTTTCCTATCTGTTTCATATCTTTTTGTTTCTGGTGCCGTTGTTTCTGGCTTCCCACATCGTGCTGATCAATGAGGCGTTTCAGATATCCTGGCCGGCATTGAATGATCAGGCGGCGGACTGGCTGACCGTGGGCGTGATGGCGGCGCTGATTTTTTTTGCCGTTCGCCGGTTCAAGGTACCGGAAGTCAGATATCTCACCGGTCCCATGGATTATGTGCTGATTTTGCTGGTGCTGCTGCCTTTTTTGACCGGACTTCTGGCATACCACCAGTGGATCGCCTACCGATGGATCACCGTGATTCACATTTTGTCCGGAGAGCTGATGCTCATCATCATTCCGTTTTCCAGGTTTCCCATATGCTCACAGCACCGCTGACACGGGCCTACATGGGATCTGAATTCGGCCATGTCAGACAGGCAAGGGACTGGTAGGAGAAAAAACCAATGCAGACAAAGGACAAACCCATGACAGACGCACCCACATCTGTTGAAAAAACACGGATCCGGCTATTGAATCCGGGCTCGAACGGCTGACTCCTGACCGGATCCGGCAGGTCATCCAGCAGGTATTGAAAAAGGAAACCGGTCCCCGGTTCAAAGCCTATGTGGAAACCTGTATGCGATGCGGCCTGTGCGCCGAAGCATGCAGTTATTTTTGTCCAATGACAGGGATCCGCAGTTCATGCCGGCAGCCAAGGTGAAAAATACCATCTGGGAGATGCTGAAAAAAAACGGAGACGTGTCCAAGGATTTCCTGCGGCGGGCCGTTCGGATTTCCCACCTGGAATGCAATGTGTGCAAAAGGTGCGCCATGTACTGTCCGTTCGGCATCGATATCGCCTATCTCATGCTTTTGGTAGAAGAATCTGCCATAAACTGGAAATCACGCCCCAGTATATTCAGGATACGGTTAACTCCCATTCAGTAACGTTGAACCAGATGTGGGTCAAGGATGATGAATGGATCGATACCCTGCAATGGCAGGAGGAAGATGCCAGAGAGGAGTTCGAAGACTGCAGATTCCCTGGACAAGGTAGGCGCGGATCTGATGTATTCCGTGATTGCACCGGAACCAAAATTTCAGGCCGGTTTGATTTATCAGACCGCTACCATGATGCATGCGGCCGGTGTGAACTGGACCATGCCCTCGACGCCGGGCTGGGACAACAGCAACATGGCCATGTACACCGGAGATAATGAAATTTCTGGCCGCATTGCCCGGGCATTTTTTGAAACGGCGGCAAAACTGCGGGTCAAGCGCATTGTCATGGGGGAGTGCGGCCATGCATTCCGGTCGGTGTACGATATGGGCAACCGGTGGAATTCGTGGGTGATGCCGCCTTTTGAAGTGGTGCATGCCCTGGCGTTTTATCATGAACTGCTCACCCAGGGACGGATCACCATCAAGGAAAAATACAAAAAAAAAGGTGACCCTGCACGATCCCTGCAATGTATCCCGGGGACGGGGTCTGCACGATAAGGCCAGAGAAGTGGTGAACATGGTGTGCGAAAATTTTG
>LQAG01000137.1_pt1 | contig 32258 bp, 34 predicted proteins | sample 1535801 | NCBI WGS metagenome assembly LQAG01 (sample SAMN04331584, study PRJNA305678) | bioreactor metagenome | isolation source: bioreactor_3 inoculated with Wadden Sea sediment 1st replicate of a... | place: Germany:Bremen
GAACTTAAGGAGGATAATTTTTTTTATGGCCATCGAAGTGGGGTAAGATTTTCGAAGGGACGGTAACAGGACTGGCGAAGTTTGGTGCATTTGTTAAACTTTCAACTGGTGAAACAGGTCTTTGCCATATTTCCGAGATTGCTGACGACTATGTTAAAGAAGTTGCAGATCATTTAAAAGAGGATCAAGCGGTCAAGGTTAAGGTTCTATCCGTAGACGAAAAGGGAAAAATCAGTCTGTCTATCAGACAAGCGTCAGAAAACGGTGCATCAAAAAAAGCCAAGTGACAGAAAAACAGGCCCAGACAAAGCACAGCAGAGTCGACCACCACGCCGTGAAGACAAGCCAAGTGGAGGCGGTCGTCCAAGTCAAAACAGACCATCTCGCAACCAATCGCAAGATTATGGAGCAAGACGTCAGCAAAAACCAAAAGACTTTGAGAGCATGTTAAATGGTTTTATGAAGTCTTCTGATGAAAAGTTAAGAGATGTGCGAAAAGCAGCTAAGTCATCGGGGCGAAAAGGCAACGGTCACGGCACTAGATAATTGCACGAACTTCAAAATCAAAGCTTAAGGCCAGACGATCTTCCTTTGGGAAAGAATGTGCGCTGGTATAGATGCCCGGTATCCCCGGGTTTTTCTATGTCCAAAATAGGGCTTTCAATATGGTACACTGAATATAGTTCTAGCACTCGTAAAGACTGGACGGATCTCAAACGTGATCTGACGCCCTTGTTTTACGGGTGCCTTCGTGAAATGCTTGAAAGGCACATTGCCTTGAAGACGTTTGATTTGACAAGGAGGGAAAGCATGCGTGTAGCAGCGATAGATATTGGTACGAACTCCATTCGCCTCTTAAAGGCTGAAATTATAGATGGTCAGTTAAAAAGTGGCAATAAAGCTTTGGAAATGACACGTATTGGTGAAGGGGTTAACGAAACAGGAGAACTTTCAGAAGCGGGTATGGCAAGAAGCGTCAAAGCCTTAAAAGAATTTTATGAAGAGGCCAAGGCATGGGGCGCTCAAAGGGTCTATGCCCTGGCAACAAGTGCAGTCAGAGACGCTCAGAATAGGGAGACTTTTATAAAGCGTGTCAAAGAAGCCTGCGGCCTGGACATTGAAGTGATTAGTGGAGACCAAGAAGCTAAAATTGGCTTTCTAGGCGTTTTTAGCCGGCGTGGGAAGTGTAGAGGGCAAGATACTGGTAATCGACGTAGGTGGGGGAAGCACGGAGCTTATAGTGGGAGATTCGCAGGGAATAACCTTGGCAAAGAGTGTTAATGTGGGTGCTGTGCGAATGACAGGCAAACATATAAAGACAGATCCCATCACAGATTCAGAATATCTAGCTGTAAAAAAAGACATTGAAGACATCACAAGAAGCGTTCTTGACGAGATTAAAGCATATAAGATTACAAAAGCCATAGGCATAGGCGGAACGGCGACAACACTTGGCGCTATAGAACTCGAAATGGAAACCTATGACCGATATAAAATACAAAACACGGCTGTGACTGGAAAAGATATTCAAAACATGAATGAAAGACTCAGAAAACTGAACCTTGAGGATAGAAAGCAAATAAAAGGGCTACAGCCTAAGCGGGCAGATATCATCCTTGCGGGGAGTATGGTTATAGATCATATACTTGATACACTCCAAATAGATGCCATGCACATAAGTGATTTTGACAATCTGGAAGGCTGTTTGATGGAACGACTCATCCTTGATAAAAAGTAAGTTCTGAAATTAGAAAAATTATGTTGACAGTCCTCAAACACTCGTGTAATATATATCTTGTCGTCACGCCTGTGATGGCACTGTATTGCCTATTTGTGGCGGCGTAGCTTAGTTGGCTAGAGCGTTCGGTTCATACCCGAAAGGTCGGTGGTTCGAGTCCACTCGCCGCTACCATTTACTTTGAAAATTTCTTTTAAAAAAAGTTATTGACAAAGTAAGGGGTATCCGGTAATATAGGTATTGTCTTCGCGGGAAATTAACGCGAAGTTAACAAACCAGCAAATGTGGGAGTATAGCTCAGCTGGGAGAGCATCTGCCTTACAAGCAGAGGGTCATAGGTTCGAGCCCTATTACTCCCACCATTATGGCCCAGTAGTTCAGTTGGTTAGAACGCCAGCCTGTCACGCTGGAGGTCGAGAGTTCGAGTCTCTTCTGGGTCGCCAAAGGAAAGATACATCTTAAGATGTATCTTTTTTTTCGTGAAATTCCGTATTCGTTAAATGTGAGAAAAGACAATCTAAAGGAAAAGGCCAAGTCGTAGAGGGAACACGCTCTTTGGCTTGGCCTTTTTATTAAACAAGATTAGACATAAAAAAGCGAGTTTGGACCATGTGATAGGTGTGAATAATCATGGATTAAAGCGTTGAGAAATGAAAAACATTCAAAAAAATTGCACGAAATAAAACCATTGCAAATTGACGGTTGTGGGGAATTCTGTTAATGTGAACATACAATAGCGCATAAAGCATATGGAGGATAGCATATGATCGAGATTAGACCGGCGGAGCAAGCAGACAAGTCGAGAATTGAAGAGATTTCAAGTAAAATTTGGGACGGTGACGACTATGTCCCTTTGGTTTTTGACAAGTGGGTCGCCCAGGAAAATGGAGAGTTTAGTGTTGTCACCGTAGATGGCGTGGTGGCTGGTTGTACAAAAATCACTGAATTGCCTCATGATGTTCTGTGGCTAGAGGGTATTCGTGTGGATACAGACTACAGGGGCAAAGGACTTGGCCGAGAAATGGCAAAGTATCAAATACAAAGATCAAAAGAAATGGGATACAGTCGTTTAGAACTCAGCACCTTTGTCGAAAATTATGAAAGCATTGCTATCATAGAAAAGAATGGATTTGAGAGAGTGGCATCTTTTAAAATCCTAATGAAGGCGTTGGAAGAGGAACTTCCAAAATATGAAGCGCCTCGAGATATAAGTGAATTCCAACTTATCACAGACTTTGAGAAAGCACGGTCTATTCTCGATTTAATAAATACGAAAAATAGGCAGTCCTACATCAATTTGGACTGGACATTTTTAAAATGTGATGAAGAGATTTTAAAAGAATTGCTTTCAAGAAAAATGATCTTTAAATATAAGGACACGGTTTTTGCTTTCGGAAACTGGGAACAAAAAGATGATGGAATGACACTATATTTCATGTTTGGACCTCAAAAGCAGGAGATCCTTCACTATGTATTGTTTCAGGCACAAAAAAAGAACAGTTCAAATGTTATAATTATGTCAGACGGCGGTACAAAAGAATATGAAATTCTGTATAAACATGGTTTTATGCGTTTTACAGACATGGATAATGATGCTTTTGTATATAGATATAAAGATTCAGGCGCTTGCTAAATTACAGATCTGTACCCTTGCTAGACCATATAATAGAATTTTTGATTCTTAAATCTATATATATAGTATAGCAAGGGTGCTTGAATGATATTTTGCAAGTCGCTCAGACTAGCCAAATGTAAATTTACTGGGAATATTAAAACAAGGCCTTTATAGAAAGTGTCTTGTAAGGAAAGGAGCACAAAATGTTAAGTCAGAAACTGATTGAAGATATTCTGATAGCAGCTCTGTCAACTGGTGGAGATTTTGCAGAAGTGTTTGTAGAAGACAAGCATGTTACAGCTATCGATATGATAGGTGGAAAGATCGAGCGGGCTAATTCTGGACACGATTTTGGCGTAGGTGTGAGAATATTTGATGGAACAAATAGTGTCTATGCTTATAGCAATGACCCAGGACGAGACAACCTAATTCGACTTGCAAAAGAAGCGGCGGTGTCTATAGCGGGCGTTTCTAAGGTCCAAGGTGTTCGATTGGTCAAGGGCGCTGTTCAAAGGGTACATACCATAAGAAAATATCCAGCAGATATTCTAAAAGGTGATAAGGTGGCCCTGCTTAAAAGGGGTTATGAAGCAGCCAAAAACTATGATGATGTAATATCCCAGGTCACAGGCTACTATCTGGATTCTGACCAAAATATACTCATAGCCAATTCAGAAGGCTTAATGAAAGAAGATAGACGCATTAGGACTCGTTGCGGTATTTCCGCAGTGGCTCACTAAACGGAGAAATGCAAACGGGTGCGGCAAATACTGGAGCCCATCACGGTTTTGAATTGTATGATATGCATGACATGGCAGACTATGGTCGGGAAGCAGCCCGCATAGCCAAGACGATGATCCATGCAGACTACTGTCCAAGTGGTCAAATGCCTGTTATCATTGACAATGGTTTTGGTGGCGTAATTTTCCATGAAGCCTGCGGACATGGGCTAGAAGCAACGTCGGTATCAAAAGGGACATCGGTTTACACGGGTAAATTAGGTGAAAAAATAGCCAGTGATGTGGTCACGGCTATTGATGATGGTACCGCTGAAAATCAGTGGGGATCAGCCAGTATAGATGATGAAGGCACACCAACACAGAAAAATGTTCTTATCGAGAATGGCATACTTAAGGGCTACTTGGTTGACAAACTCGGCGGACGACGCATGAATATGGAAGCCAACGGGTGCAGCCGTAGACAGTCATATAAGTTTGAACCCACATCACGAATGAGCAACACATATATTGCCCCAGGAAAGAGCACGCCAGAGGAAATTATATCAGCCACTGAAACAGGTCTATATGCAAAAACCATGGGTGGTGGCTCGGTGAATCCTGCAACGGGCGACTTTAACTTTTCTGTCCAGGAAGGGTACTTGATAAAAAATGGAAAGATCGCTGAACCTGTCCGTGGTGCAACCTTAATCGGAACAGGTCTTGATGTCTTAAAGCGTATAGATATGGTTGGAAACAACCTCGAAATGGGACAAGGCATGTGTGGATCGGTAAGCGGAAGCATACCTGCAAATGTAGGACAACCTATGGTTAGAGTGTCTTCACTCACTGTAGGCGGTAGAAAGGCAGGTGCTTAAAATGGCAATTCAAGCCTGGAAAGACAAAATTTTTGAACTCGGCAGACAAGCGGGTTTTCAGACATGGAAGTCTACTATCAAAGTGGTAAGAATTTTGAAGCCACAGTTTTGAAGGGGATATATCAAAATATAGTGTGTCTGATGAAAAGGGAATGGCTTTTCGAGGGATTTTAAATGGGAAAATGGGTTATGCCTATACGGAAATCATAACTGAAGAAGCGATTGCCCACCTGGTAGAAGAAGCTCGATCTAATGCACAAATCATCGAAACAGAAGAAGAAGTATTTATATACAAAGGTGGACAAGCGCCTAAGCCACTAAATTTATACAATGAAAGCCTACAAAGTGTGAAAAATGAAGACAAGCTAAAGTTTTTGCTTGATGTGGAAAAACATGCAAAGGCACTGGACGAGAGGGTATTTCGAGTGGCTTACAACCTATATAGCGACTCAGAGAACACCCTCGCCATTGCTAATTCTCATGGACTGGACATCAGCGAAAGGTCTAATTTAGCTCTGGCCTATCTGTCAGTTGTTGTGAAATCGGGAGAAGAGCAAAAGTCTGGAACAAAGTTTGTCTATGGCAACGATTTTACTAAGTATGATGCAAAAGCTATGGCAGCAGAAGCTGTTGAAGAGGCATTGTCTCAGTTTGGCGCTAAAAGTATGACATCGGGAGACTATGAAGTGGTGATACGCAATAAAGAGTCAGCCAGTCTCCTTCAATGTTTTGCACCGAATTTTTCTTCCGAAAACGTACAGAAGAGTTTATCAAAATTGATAGGAAAGCAAAATGAGCAAGTGGCATCGACAATCGTGACCATAACAGATGACCCACACCTAGAAGGTGGATTGATGTCAAGAAGCTTTGACGGAGAAGGGGTCGCAACAAAAAAACACAATGTCATTGAAAACGGGATTTTAAAAACTTTCCTCTACAACTTAAAAACAGCCAATGTAGAAGGCGTAAAGTCAACGGGTAACGGATCAAAGGCCTCCTTTAAGTCCTCAGTGGGGATATCTCCATCCAATTTTTATATGAATACTGGAAAGCTGAACCAGAAAGACCTAATTGAAGAGATTGATAAGGGGCTATATATTACAGGATTGCAAGGACTACATTCAGGAACAAACGCTATTTCAGGAGAGTTCTCCCTGCAAGCCAGCGGTTATTTGATTGAGAATGGCAGACTCACAAGGCCAGTTTCTCAAATCACAGTAGCAGGCAACTATTTTGATATGCTTTTTGATATTGAAAAGGTTGCATCAGACTTAGAATTTACATTGCCATCAGGTAGCAGTGCTTACGGATCACCGAGTATTCGGGTAAAATCTCTCACGGTGTCTGGTGAGTAAAAATGACCGTGCAAGTCTTATGACATAAGGCATGGACAGACAAATGAGACTTGAATTTAAAGCAAAAGACCAACCAAAAGGACAATCCGCGTATGGATCGTATTATACTTAATACGGCCTATGGGCGGATTTTGTCCGGTTCAAATGGCCAAAGACCACAGGAATACATAGGATGGTCCTACGTTCACAAAATGTTCAAGGACAAGGAGAATTGTCCTATGCTACAATAAAACTGTAGATATTGGGAGGCTGTTGTCATGCTTGATGTTTTCGAATCCAATTTAATAAGGGATGGACTCCTAAAAAAAGGAGATCGTCTCGTACTGGGCGTATCAGGTGGCCCGGATTCGATGGCTATGCTTGACATGTTTCTCAAGATTAGAGAAAGGTGGCACCTTGGCCTTTTTGTTGTACATGTAAATCATGGTTTTAGAGGGGACCTTGCCTGTCGTGATGCCGAGTCTGTCGAGGCTTATTGCAATGATAAGGGAATTGAATTTTACAGGTTTGATTACGATGTCATGGACCTTTCGAAAAATGGGGCATGTCCTTTGAAGAGGCAGGGCGAAAGGTCAGGTATCAGGCCTTTGAGGATGTTCGAAAACAAGTTGAGGGACACAGGATAGCAGTGGCTCAGAATAAGAATGACCAGGCTGAGACCATTTGATGCGACTCATGCGGGGCACAGGACTCGATGGCCTTAAAGGCATTCCAGTTAAACGGGGGCCATATATTATAAGGCCGGTCTTGTTTATGAACCGCGCGGAGATAGAAGCCTACTGTGAAGATCAATGTCTTCCGGTTTGCCATGACCATACCAATGATGAAACCATTTATACCAGAAATAAAATTCGTCATGAATTGATTCCCTACATTGAAAAAAATTTCAATGGTCAACTCGTGGATGGACTCTTTCGACTCGGAAAAATGTTGGAGGATGATGTGGATTTTATTGAAACAAGTTTGGATGGTCTTTTACTGGAAAAGGGTATAAACCTTGAAAAAACAGATCAAATTGATTCAAAGTGGTTTAATACACATCATAAAGCCCTCCGTTCTCGATTGATTCGAAGGGTGGTAGATGTCAAAGGCAATGGCCTGAAAAATGTTTCCCATGCCCAGGTTGAGGAAGTTATAGACTTAATAGGAGGTCTGAAGCATGGAAAAAGGAAAATAATTTCCGGTATTGAATTTTCCTTGAAATATGATACGCTTTATTTTCGTAAGATAAATGTTGAAAATGACAAAGAATCACGTAAGTCTGTCAATAAGATGGAATTTGAAATCACAGAGTTGAGTGCGATGGAATACCAAGCCTATACTCTAATGTCAAATGAAGTCAGTGTTGATTTAGACAAAATTGATGGCAAATTGTCGGCACGCTACCGAAAGGATGGAGATAAGTTCCAACCAATGGGTAATGAAAGGGAGGAAGAAACTAAAAAAGTTTTTTATCGACCTTAAGATTCCAGCAGAAATACGAGATCTTATTCCACTTGTTTGTGATGAGAGTGGCATAATATGGGTTGTTGGTCATCGTCTGAGTGAACGTGTGAAAGTGGACGATACAAGCCGTCGTATTGGGATTCTCAAGTGGCCTGACAGTTGTTGAAAATTTCTAAATATGATAGAATGAAGAGACTTTATTTGAATTGAGGAGGATATGGATGCGTAAGTTTTTCAAAGGGGCAACCTTTTATATATTGCTCTTCCTCGTCATATTCTTAATTGTGCAATTTGCTGGTGGAGGCAATCAGCAGGAAATTAAGGATTTGACGACGACGGAATTGATACAAAACATTGAAGGAGACTCAGTCCTTCAAATGGAAATCCTTGAAAACAACATCGTTCAAGGTAAGCTAACAGACGGTACAGTTTTTGAAACCCATGTTCCGGGTATGATTGAACAGCCGTTTGGCAATGAGCTTTATACAGTGATAAAAGAAAGTGGACTGTCACTGAATAGTGAACCACCAATGCCTACACCGTGGTTTGTGGATATACTGCCTACAATTTTCCTTGTGCTCTTACTTGTCGTTTTTTGGTTTGTGTTTATGCAAAATTCACAAGGTGGCGGCTCTAAGGTTATGTCGTTTGGTAAAAGTAAAGCAAGACTTATTAAAGATGATGACGGCAAGAAAATCACATTTGCTGATGTTGCTGGCCTTAAAGAAGAAAAAGAAGAGCTTTGGGAAATTGTTGATTTCCTAAAAAGTCCTAAAAGATATATTGAGTTAGGCGCTCGTATTCCAAAAGGTATTCTGATGGTGGGCCCTCCGGGCACAGGTAAAACATACCTTTCAAAAGCCATTGCTGGTGAAGCCGGTGTGCCATTCTTTAGTATTTCAGGTTCTGATTTCGTGGAAATGTTTGTTGGTGTGGGTGCGTCTCGTGTACGTGACCTGTTTGAAAATGCCAAGAAAAATGCCCCTTGTATCGTATTCATTGATGAGATCGATGCTGTGGGTCGTCGTCGTGGCGCTGGCCTAGGCGGTGGACATGATGAACGTGAACAAACGCTGAATCAACTTCTTGTTGAAATGGATGGATTCAGTGACAACGAAGGCATTATCATGATAGCAGCGACAAACCGTCCTGATATTCTTGATCCAGCCCTTCTTCGTCCAGGTCGTTTTGACAGAGAGATTACTGTCGGCCGTCCGGATGTTCGTGAAAGAGAAGAAATTATTAAGGTCCATTCTAAAAACAAACCAATCGCAGATGATGTGGATTTCAAAATGGTTGCCAAAGGCACACCAGGTTCACACCAGCTGATATAGAAAATCTCATGAACGAGGCTGCACTTCTTGCAGCGCGTAAACATGACACGAAAATTCATATGGACACCATTAAAGAAGCGACAACGAAAGTTATTGCTGGTGTCGAAAAGAAAAGCCGTGTTGTAAGTGAGAAAGAAAGAAGATTGACTGCATACCATGAAGGTGGTCATGCAATCCTGGCTAGAATACTTCCAGACATGGATCCTGTACATCAGGTGACAATTATTCCAAGGGGTCGTGCAGGTGGATTCACTATGCAGTTGCCACAGGAAGATAGAAACTATAGAACAAAAAAGCAGATGGAAAATGAATTGATTGTATTGCTTGGTGGTCGTGTGGCGGAAAACTCATTCTGCAAGATATATCGACAGGCGCATCCAATGACCTGGAACGTGTATCAGCTATTGCACGAAGCATGGTAACTAAGTTTGCAATGAGTGAAAACCTAAGCTCTATGTCTTATAGTTCAGAGGATGAAGTTTTCCTAGGCAAGGATATGACAACACGTAGAAATTACTCAGAGCAAGTTGCAGCGGAAATCGATAGAGAAGTTCGTCGCATTGTTGATAATGCCTATGAAAAGGCAGAACAACTTCTAACGGATCATATTGATAAGCTTCATGATGTTGCTGAGTCTTTACTAGAATACGAAACACTTGAAGCAGATGAATTTGAAGTGGCATATGACAAAGGTCTAGATGCCCTTCGTGATAAAATCACTGCGGATGAACAAAGACGTAAAGCAGAGCGCGCTAAGGCAAAAGAAGAAGCTGAAGCCGAAAGCTTGCTTTTGAGCGTTAATCAATGCAAAGGCTGAACTTGAAGAAGAAAAAGGCCCAAGCAGAAAATGGTGAGTCAGAAGAAAGCAACTCTGGTGAAGAGGAAGCTGTTGAAGCTGTGACACCAGATACATCGGACGATTCAAATAAAAATGTATAATAAGTAAAATTATAAGCCCCTTCACACCAGTGAAGGGGCTTTATTATGTGCATACAATAAGTTATTTATCATGCAAAGGCATCTTCAAATACTTCATCAAATATTTCATCATAAACACGCATCACTAACACACGTGACATACAAGAAAGTAATCAAAATTTATAGCTAGTATGAAGGCGCTTGCTAACATTTTTAGATAAAATGTTAGGCAAGTGGTTCAAGATTTTGAAAGTAAAGTGCTTACACAGTCTCAATTCGGGTAAATATCTACATTAAGAGTGTGATCACTTGCTGAAATTATTGGTATACATATGTGGACTTTTGTTCATTTCGTACAACTTTACTCGGATATAAACGGGTGTTATAATTTTAGCAAGTCATATTTGTAATGACAAGAAAAGTATGGAGGGGAAATTATGAAGAAATTTGTTATGTTTTTAGCAATGTTAGCACTTGCAGTAGGAACACTGGCTGGATGTGCACCACAGGAAGAGGCAGCACCTGCAAGTGATAATGAACCAGCAGCAGAAGCTTCAGAAGATATGGGTGAAGAAACTGATGCTGTTACAACCGCATCTATCGTCAATGATGCAGATGCACTTGTAAATGCACTGAGTGCTGATGGCACTTGGATCGCTGCAACTTTAAACGACATATCTGTAGATGATGAAATCGTTGTAGATGGTCAGTTCACACATAGGGATGCACCAGCTAGAAAGCTGGGTCTTTATACGCAAGATGAAGACCGCAATATCACAGCATCCTTTAAGCTGACTGCACCAAAAATGACTGTCAAAAGTGAAAACTTTAGAATCCAGGGTGGTACATTTGTAGGCGACGTATATGTTGAAGCGAATGGATTCAATCTCCGCGCTGGTGGTGTTGATGGCAATGTTTACTTTGCATCAAAAGAAGCTCTAGACACTTTCCTAATGAATGATGATGCTTTCATTACTGGAAATGTACAAGTTGATGGCGCTGACGTTGTAACCACTGCATCGCTCGTTGTTGATGCAAACGACCTGGTGAAAGGTCTTTCAGAAGAGGGGACTTGGATTGTTGCCGTGTATAACAATATGGCACTCAAAGAAGATCTAGTTGTTGCAGGCGAATTCACACACAGAGATGAAATTGCAAGAAAACTAGCGCTCTATACACAAGATGCAGATAGAAATATCACAGCGTCGTTCACTGTTTCTGCACCAAAAAATGCTTGTTAAGAGTGAAAACTTCCGACTACAAGGTGGTACGTTTGCAGGCGATGTGTATGTAGAAGCAAATGGTTTCGAATTGCGCGCGGCTACAATCGATGGAAATCTATACTTTGCATCACAAGAAGCAATGGATTCCTTCGTCATTTCAGATGACAGCTCTGTAACAGGAGAAACTGCGGTTCAGTAATTGCAATTGAAATGTGTTAAGACGTGCCTAGGCCTTGCAAAAGCAAGTCCTAGGCATTTTTTAACCTTTTTTAGGAAGCACATTCTTAAAGTCTGTTACGATATGTTCAATAAATAGACAATTTAATTTCTATAAGCCCCTTCACATTCCTATGTAAACATCTGTATAATATGACTTGTAGATGCATATATATCCCAATCCAAATGATATGAACAATTGGGTGAAGTTGTTTTGCTTTAGATTGGCATAAAGAATCTAGGGTGACAGCTTTTAATCGGAATGAATATAAAGAGGTGACTTATGTCTGAGTTAAAAGTCGGTCTAGTATACGAGACAAAGAAAATTGTAGAGGAAGCAGATACGGCTGCTAAGTTTGGCAGTGGTGGAGTTTATGTTTTTGCAACACCAATGATGATTGGAATCATGGAAAATGCAGCAATGCACTGCGTGGCAGAGGCGCTTGGTCAAGAAGAAAGCACAGTGGGAATTCATCTTGATGTCAAGCATATGGCAGCCACACCAATGGGCATGGAAGTTCGTGCGCTTGCAGAACTCATCGAAATTGATGGCAAAAAACTTAAGTTTAAAGTGGAAGCTTTCGATGAAAAAGGAAAAATAGGCGAAGGAACACACGACAGATTTATTATTAATGTTGAAAAATTCATGAGCGTCTGGAATCAAAAAAATAAATAATTCACATATAAAAATAAATTTCGAAAATTCCTTACATAAGAATATTGAAATTTCAACTATCAAGTGGGTTTTGACTTGAAAAAACAAGCGACTGCGTCCTGCCGAGATTGATAAAATATAGTCAATCTGATGAACTTTTTGTAACGAAACACTGGTAAATTATACGGATGTATGCTATTATTAACGTGCACATATTCAGAATATTCCGCGAGGATATTGCCAGGTCTGTATCTGGATGTCTCCAAACATCTAGTCGGTATGGATTGCACGGCATAGCGTAAAATCGTCGATTTTATTGCTATGCCTTTCATATTTTTTGACAAGGTGGTGCTTATAAATGAGAGAATTTTCAGTCAACAAGATTACCAATGAACTTAAAAGCATGTGTATGCAAGCCAATTACGTGCTTTCAGCAGATGTAAAAGCAAAATTGGAGACACAGTCACAAGCTGAAGTTTCGCCAATCGGAGAATCAATATTAAAAGATATTGTAAAAAATGCCGATATTGCGGAGAAAAATTCAGTGCCAATGTGCCAGGATACAGGAATGGCCGTTGTGTTTTTAGAGATTGGACAAGATGTCCACCTCGTTGATGGTGACTTAAAAGAAGCAGTCAATGAAGGCGTACGACAAGGCTATAAAGAGGGCTTTTAAGAAAGTCTGTTGTAAAAGATCCAGTACTTCGCGGGAACACGGGTGATAACACACCAGCTATCATTCATATAGATATTGTCCCAGGTGATAAGGTGAAAATCACATTGGCACCAAAGGGATTCGGTAGCGAAAACATGAGCCGTTCAAAGATGCTTAAGCCATCTGATGGTATTCAGGGCGTTGAAGATTTCATCGTTGAAACGGTATCCTTGGCAGGTCCAAATCCATGTCCACCAATTGTTGTGGGTGTGGGTGTAGGGGGAACTATTGAAAAAGCTGCCCTGATGGCCAAGCATGCGCTGACCAAAGAACTGGAAGCGAAACACCCAGAAAGTCATATTGCTGAACTTGAAGAAAGAGCGCTTGAGAGAATCAACAAACTCGGTATAGGGCCACAAGGTTTAGGTGGAATCACCACTGCACTTGGGGTAAATATTGAAACTTACCCAACACATATTGCTGGCTTACCGGTTGTTGTGAACATTAACTGCCATGCGGCAAGACATGTTGAAAGCGTGCTTTAGGGAGGCGATCAGATGGATAAAAAAATAACAACACCATTGACACAAGATAAGGTGAAATCATTAAAAGCAGGGGACAAAGTCCTGCTTTCAGGTGTTATATATACTGGTAGAGATGCAGCCCATAAAAGACTCATTGATACGCTAAACGAAGGGAAAACGTTACCTTTTGACGTTAAGGATCAAGTTATTTATTATGTTGGTCCAGCACCGGCTAAACCAGGACAGGTTATAGGGTCTGCCGGTCCAACAACAAGTTATAGAATGGATGACCTCACAGTACCGCTCCTTGAAAAAGGCCTATCAGGTATGATCGGCAAAGGTGCGCGTTCTGACAAGGTGGTCGAAGGCATGAAAAAGAATGGCGCGATTTATTTTGCAGCCATAGGTGGGGCAGGTGCTCTTATAGCCAGTGCCATTAAATCGAGTGAAGTGATAGCCTACGAAGAACTTGGACCAGAAGCAGTACGAAAGCTGGTCGTTGAAGATATGCCTGTGTATGTCGTAATAGACAGTGAGGGCAACGACATGTATAAGTCTGAACGTGCCAAGTATGCTTCCGAGGAGGTCTAAATGGATTATAACAAGATGGCCCTTGAACTTCATGAAGAAAAAATGGGTAAAATTGAAGTGACATCAAAGGTTCCTGTTAAAAACAAAGACGATTTGTCAACAGCTTATACACCTGGTGTTGCAGAGCCTTGTAGGAGGATTGCTGACAACAAAGAAGACGTCTACAAGTACACGGCAAAGGGCAATTTAGTTGCTGTTGTATCAGACGGTTCAGCTGTTCTAGGACTAGGCAACATAGGCCCAGAAGCCTCTCTGCCTGTTATGGAGGGCAAAGCGGTACTGTTTAAGAGCTTCGGGAATGTGGATGCATTTCCAGTTTGTCTTGATACACAAGAGGTTGATGAAATTGTCGAAACGGTTGTTCGCATGGCGCCAGTCTTTGGAGGAATTAACCTGGAAGATATATCAGCACCACGATGTTTTGAAGTGGAAGCCAAATTGAAGGCAAAGCTGGATATTCCAATTTTTCACGATGACCAGCATGGAACAGCGATTGTGGTGGCTGCAGGGCTCATAAATGCCTTAAAGCTCACTGGCCGTTCAATGGAAGAAACACATGTGGTCGTTAATGGTGCAGGCTCAGCAGGAATTGCAATAACCAAACTTTTGATCAGTTTGGGGATTGGGAATGTCGTTCTGTGTGATAAATTTGGTGCCATTCATAAAAAAAGCCAAGAAGCCAATGAAGCCCAGCTTCAAATGGCGGAAGTTACAAATAAAAACAATGAAACTGGTTCATTAAGTGAAGTGATGGTCGGAAAGGACGTTTTTATCGGCGTTTCAGCCCCGAACATTGTCACTGAGGATATGGTTTCAAAAATGGCAGACAAGTCCATTGTCTTTGCCATGGCAAATCCAGTGCCTGAAATTATGCCGGATTTAGCCAAACGTGCTGGTGCTTACATTGTCGGAACAGGACGATCTGATTTTCCAAATCAAGTCAATAATGTTCTGGCCTTTCCAGGTATATTTAGAGGGGCCCTTGATGTAAGAGCCAGAGATATAAACGAAGAAATGAAAGTCGCAGCGGCTTATGCCATTGCTCAGACCTTGGATGAAGGTGAGATTGACACTGAAAATGTCATTCCAAAAGCTTTTGATCCACGCGTGGGAGAAAATGTTGCGAAAGCCGTACGAAAAGCAGCGCGTGAAAGCAAAGTAGCAAGGCTTTAAAACCCAAAGTTTACAGGGTGAAAGTAAAATATATCAAGCAAAATATCTAGCATCTAAATACTGGACGATACATAGCAAATAATCAAGCTGTAAGTCCAATTGAATAACCTCAATATTTATGGGGATAAGGCAACCCTTGTCCTTAAGAGTGAATATGGCGTGGTTATGATACAGATCCCTTAGGGAGGCATCTGTTCATAATCATGCCTTTTTATATTCAACCTCAGTGGAAGCTTATCTGGCCAGAAGTCACACGCTGAGGAGAGAGAAAATGAATCTAACCGTGCTTTATTCGTGTAGGGTGAGTGGAAAGCGGTGGGGTTCAGGCAAAACTAAAAGGAGGGTGCTTGCATGAAATTTGCATTTGCTGCATGGTTGATGAACCCTTTTGTATTAATGTTCATCGCCGTTGCAACGGGACTTATTTTCGGTAAATCAGATTTGGAAAATTCAACTTTGGTATCTCGGGGACACTGTTCACTGGACTGATTCTTGGTTGGGCTATTATGCGCTACGGCGCTGGATTTGTTGAAGGTGATAGCGGTTATTCTGCCGCACAGTCAATGATTAAGGCTGGCGTAATCGACAAGAATTTCTTCTACCTGTTTTTAATTCTATTCGTTGCGGCAGTTGGACTGCTTGCTGCGAAAGATATCGGAGCTGTTTTAAAGAAATACGGCGCTAAATTTGTAATTTTAGGCTTTGTTATTACCCTTTTAGGGGCAGCAACAACATATGGATGTACAATGCTAATGAATGGTGCAAATCCATATGAGGTATCTGGTGTATACACTGGTGCCTTAACAAGTTCTCCTGGTCTTGCGGCTGCGATTGAAACAGCTAGAGCCCATGCCACTGGCAAAGTGGAAGAATATCCATCTATGGATGTTGAGGACAAAGAAAAACTTCTTAATATACTGGGTGTAGAAGGCTTAACACCTGAAAACACACCAGAATTAAACGAAGAACAAGCTGATCTGTTTATTAAAACAGCAGAGGCTGGCATTGGTGTTGGTCACGCAATAGGTTATCCTTTTGGTGTTCTTATCGTAATCATTGCCGTTAACTTCTTCCCGAAAATATTCGGTATGGATGTTGAAGCTGAACAGCGACTCTTCAAAAAAGAAAATGGAAGAAGCAAAAAATATGGCAAGTGGTGGCAAGCAAATCGAAGAAGTATCGTTTGATTTATTGGCCTTCATAGTGGCTTGTTTGTTTGGATACACTATTGGTAAAATTAAAATCAATCTGACCATGATTGGACTGGGATACTTCTCTCTCGGTTCAACAGGCGGCGTCCTTGTAGGTGCACTGGTCCTTGGACATATTGGCAAGATTGGTTCTATGACATTCAGAATGAATTCAAAAGTACTGGGCGTTGTACGTCAATTGTCACTGGCATTCTTCCTGGCGATTGTTGGTCTACGTTACGGATTTAAGGTGTTTGAATCCTTGATGGGTTCAGGTGCGGTACTGGCTCTTGTTTCTCTAGCGATTGGTATTGTGGCTATGATGATTGGCTTCTTCATCGGACGTTATGTATTTAAGATCAACTGGATCATGCTATCAGGTGCAATTTGTGGTGGTATGACATCAACACCAGGTCTTGGTGCTGCAGTCGATGCTGTTGGTTCTGATGATCCGGCTGCTGGTTACGGCGCAACTTATCCGTTTGCACTTCTTGGTATGGTTATATTCACCATCATTCTACATAGACTACCAATGTAAAACCAAATTCAAGTTTATTCATGCTTGGATGATAGAGGGGCAGAAAAGCTGAATCTTTCAGAAAATTTGCTTATCAGCCACATCATGAAAAACTTGGGTAAATTGTCAATGGATTCACATTGTGATACACTGACAAAGAGATAATCTGCATTGGGTCTTATGTTTCGAATGAGGAAAAGGTGATCGAATGGAACGTAATGAAATATTTGTAACTGGTTATGCTAAATTGCCGCAGGGGATTACAGCAGCTGAACTTTACTCGATTATTGCCGTGGGAATGCTGGTTGACAGGAACACGGGAATCATTTCGGATGTGGACTGTACCTTGGCCACTGAAATGGGCAAAAATTTTGTCAAAACTTTGGTTGTAGGAAAAGACCTCAACGAGGTAGACAACATCGATGCGGAGTTTAATGAGAACTACTACGGTTCGGCTAAAAAAGCTTTAATATCTGCCATTCGTACTTGTAACGAGAAGTTTAGACAAATACAAAATAATCCTAAATAGGGAATTGCAAAATATTGTGGTTTGCAGGGTTTAATATGATTTTCACTGGGTTGGAATGACCTTTCAACCTTCTAATGAAGATTAAGAGTTAGATGCTGATTTAAACACGTGTCTTTGGCGTGTTTGAGTCCATCTAGCTCTTTTTTGTTTCCAACATGAGGAGGAAAAAGCATGAGTGGTTTTAATGAAAGAATTAGAAACAAAGCATTTCTTGATAAAGTAATGACTGCCGAAGACGCTGCAAAGCTTGTTGAAGATGGCATGACAATAGCAACATCTGGTTTTACACCATCCGGATATCCGAAGGCTGTTCCGCTAGAGATAGCAAAAAGAGCTGAAAATGGTGAAAAAATTGGTCTGACCCTGATTACAGGGGCGTCTGTTGGGGATGAATTAGATGGTGCTCTGGCTCGAGCTGGCGTAACAAAAAGACGTTTTCCATATCAGACACAGAAAGACTCTAGAAATGGTATCAATGCAGGTGATATAAACTACGCAGACATGCACCTTAGCCATGTGCCGCAGTTTATTGATTACGGATATTTTGGTGAAATCGACTTCGCAATCGTCGAAGCTCTTGCTATCAATGAAGATGGTGGGATTGTCCCAACGACATCTGTTGGCGTGAGTCCACAGGCGATAAAAAATGCAAAGCGTGTTATAGTAGAAGTCAACACAACTCAGCCAATGGCTCTTGAAGGTGTGCATGATATTTACATGACTGAGAAGCCGCCATTTAGAAAGCCAATTCCGATTGAAAAGCCTGGAGATCGTATCGGTACAACTTTTATTCCGTGCGATCCTGATAAGATTGTTGCCATCGTTAATTCGGACATCGGTGACAAAGTTCGTCCACTGGGTCCAATTGACGAAGACTCGAAAGCAATTTCGCGTCATATTATGAATTTCTTCAAAGAAGAGGTCAAAGCTGGTCGCCTGCCTGAAAACCTACTTCCACTTCAATCGGGTGTTGGTTCAGTTGCCAATGCGGTGCTTGGTGGATTGGTTGATTCGGATTTCGAAAATCTCACGTGCTACACGGAGGTTATTCAGGATTCCATGTTCGATTTAATCGATGCTGGCAAGGTCACTGTTGCTTCAGGTACTTCGTTCACACCTTCTGAAGAAGGTTTGACTCGACTACTTAATAATATGGAACACTATGCGAGCCACTGTGTTCTAAGACCAATGGAAATTTCGAACCATCCTGAAACAGCACGCCGTCTTGGTGTTATTGCTATGAATACAGCAATCGAGGTCGACATCTATGGTCACGTGAATTCAACAAATATTATGGGATCACGCATGATGAACGGTCTTGGTGGATCAGGCGATTTTACAAGAAATGGGTATTTAACAATGTTACGACTGTGTCCACGGCGAAAATGGTGACATATCATCAATTGTGCCGATGGTATCCCATGTCGACCATACTGAACATGATGTTCATGTCGTTGTTACAGAGCAGGGTCTAGCTGACCTAAGAGGCCTGTCACCTAAGGAACGTGCAAGAAAGATAATTGAAAATTGCGCGCATCCTGATTATAAGCCTATGCTACTTGACTATCTTGAACGTGCTGAACAAGGGAAGTATAAGCATCTGCCGCATAATATTGGGGAAGCGCTTTCCTGGCATGATCGATTTGTCAAAACAGGCTCAATGAAAGAAAAGTAAGAAAGGCTTGCAGCGGCTCAAAATACACATATAGAGCCGCTGCATACCATGATGCATTTGGCGGAAAGTATACAATTATACTTGGTGCCAAAAAAGTAAAATCCCCACGTTTTGTGTTATGCTATATGGGGTATCAGAGAGTATTAAAGGTCAAAAGGAGGAAACGGTTCATGTATCAAAAAGATAAACTGGACCAAGTGAAGGAAGCTGTTGAGGCATTTGAAACTAAAACAGCTGCTGCACTGGAAAAGCGCCCTGAAAGACAAGAAAAATTCTTTACAGGCTCAGGCGACGAAATTAACAGACTTTACACACCAGCAGACATTGAGAATCTAGACTACACAACAGATCTAGGGGTTCCTGGTCAATTCCCTTACACACGTGGTGTTCAGCCGACTATGTACAGAGGTCGTCTATGGACAATGCGTATGTATGCAGGTTTCGCTACTGCAGAAGAATCAAACAAGCGTTACAAGTACCTTGTTGAGCAAGGATCAGGCGGTCTATCATGTGCGTTTGACCTTCCAACTCAGATCGGTTATGACTCAGACCACCCACTAAGCGAAGGCGAAGTTGGCAAGGTTGGTGTTGCAATCGACTCACTAGCTGATATGGAAATCCTATTTGACGGTATTCCGCTAGACAAGGTTTCGACATCTATGACAATTAATGCGCCAGCATCAGTTTTACTGGCTATGTACATTGCTGTAGCTGAAAAGCAAGGCGTATCTTCAGATAAATTACGTGGTACAATCCAGAATGATATTCTTAAGGAATACATTGCACGTGGTACATACATCTTCCCAACAGAGCCTTCAATGCGTCTGATCACAGACATTTTTGAGTTCTGTTCAAAAGATGTTCCACTATGGAATACAATTTCTATCTCCGGTTACCACATTCGTGAAGCTGGTTCAACAGCAGCACAAGAAGTTGGTTTCACAATCGCAGATGGTATTGCTTACGTTGAAGCAGCTATCAAGGCTGGTCTTGACGTAGATACATTTGCACCTAGACTTTCATTCTTCTTTAATGCACATAACGACCTTCTTGAAGAAGTTGCTAAGTACCGTGCGGCACGTCGTCTATGGGCGAAGATCATGAAAGAAAGATTTGGCGCTAAGAATCCTAAGTCAATGGCGCTTAAGTTCCACACTCAAACAGGTGGTTCTACACTGACTGCACAGCAGCCTGAAAACAACATTGTTCGTGTTGCGATTCAGACACTTGCAGCTGTTATGGGTGGCACTCAATCTCTACACACGAACTCTAAAGATGAGGCCCTAGCGCTTCCAACTGAAGACTCAGTACGTGTGGCTCTGAGAACACAGCAAATCGTTGCTTACGAATCAGGTGTTACAAACACTGTTGATCCACTGGCTGGTTCATACTTCATTGAGTCTAAAACGACTGAAATCGAAGAACAAGCTATGGAATACATTAAGAAGATTGATGATCTTGGCGGTGCGCCAAAGGCAATCGATCAAGGATACATCCAGCAAGAAATCATGGATGCTTCTTATGACTACCAGAAAGAAGTTGAATCTGGCAAGCGTATTGTTGTCGGCATGAACAAGTTCCAAATTGAAGAAGAAGCTCCTAAAGATCTTCTGAAAGTTGATCCAGCGGTTGGTGAGATGCAAAAAGAAAAGCTTGTATCTCTAAAAGCTGAGAGAGACAATGCCAAGGTAGAAGAAGCGTTAGCTGCTCTACGTGGTGCTTGTGAAGGTACAGACAACGTTATGCCACTTATCCTGGAAGCTGTTCGCGCTTATGCGACTCTAGGTGAAGTTTGTGGCGTTATGCGTGAAGTATTCGGCGAGTACCAACAGTCAATTAATCTATAAGCCGAGGTCAGTAAAAATCAAATTCAACTTTGCTTTAGAATTAAAGTCTAAAGTACTGGTAATATACGAATAAGGAGGATTCAAAAATGGATCGACCAATTAGAGTTCTAGTTGCGAAACCTGGTCTTGACGGTCACGACCGCGGTGCGAAAGTTATCGCGCGTGCTCTTCGCGATGCAGGTATGGAAGTAATTTATACAGGACTTCGTCAGACACCTGAGCAAATCGTAAGTGCTGCAATTCAGGAAGACGTTGACGTTGTTGCTTGTTCAATACTATCAGGTGCCCATGCGACACTTCTTCCAAAAGTGAAGCAGTTGCTTGTAGCTGAAGGCGCTGATGATATTTTATTTGTTGCAGGTGGCGTTATTCCTGGTGGCGATATTCCTCACCTAAAAGAAAACGGCATTGCAGAAGTATTTACACCTGGTACACCTACAGACGTGACAATTAACTACATCAAAGAAAACGTTAAGAAATAAGTCTGGTGATATAAATGACAAACTTGGGTGAAAGACTCTTAAGGGGTGAGAAGCGAGCAGCCGCTCGCCTCATCACCTTAGTTGAAAACAAAGACCATGAAGCCTTCGAGCTTTTGAAGTCGCTATACAAGGAAAGTGGCAATGCCTATGTCATAGGGATTACGGGACCCCCAGGGGCTGGTAAAAGCACTTTGACAGACAAGCTTGCAAAAAGCCTGCCTTGCAGAAGGCAAAAAAGTAGGTATTATCGCAATAGACCCCACAAGTCCATTCACTGGTGGAGCTATTCTGGGAGACCGTGTTCGCATGAGCGACGTGGCCCTTCACAAGAATGCTTTCATTAGAAGTATGGGGGCACGTGGACACCTTGGTGGCATATCAGAAGCAACTGGTGCTGCAATAAAAGTGCTGGATATATACGGATGCGACTATATTTTCATTGAAACCGTAGGTGTTGGACAGTCAGAAGTTGACATTGTCAAAACTTGTGACACAACTCTCATGGTTATGGTTCCTGGGCTGGGAGATGACATTCAAGCCATTAAAGCAGGGGTCATGGAAATAGGTGATGTCTTTGCTGTCAATAAATCTGACCGAGATGGGGCCAAGAAGACAGCACGTGAGATCAATATGATGCTGGACTTTAATAAAAAAGATTGGCGCCCGCCTGTTGAAATGGTTATTGCAGTTGATAACCAAGGAATCGACAAACTGATGGATGCGATTCACTCTCACAGAGACCATATGGTCGAATCAGGTCAATTTATAGACAGAAGAATCAAGAATGCCAAGACAGAAATTATTGATCTTGTTAAGGAACGGATCGTCACAAAAATGATGGATCAGTCCTATAAGATAGAACTTGTAGATAAGCTCAGCAAAGAAGTGGCTAAACGGGAAAACAATCCTTACACGGCTTGTGAAGTTATCTATAAGGAAATTGTATAGCTGGATTTCTATATAGAAATCCAGTCATGTATGTTATGAATAAATAGGCAGCCGACAACTGCAGCTGACCTTTTTTCATAAGTATAATAACCATTTATATAAAAGATTATGACAATGAAGATATTTAGTAATACTAATTGTTGGAAACGTTTTTATAGGGATTGTGACGGGTTATAAAAAATAAACCTAGTTAATCAAAATCATTTAAATATTTAAGCTGAATTCCGATAATTACTATTATTAAATGTGTACACTTGTATGAGTGGTTGTTAAAATTAAGAAGAATAAAACCTTTAAGGGGGCCTATGCAATGAAAGCACTAAAAGTTGACCATATTGGTATCGCGGTCAAAAATCTGATGAAACTCTAAAATTCTACACAGATATCCTCGGTCTTGAATGCCAGGGCACTGAAGTTGTTGAAGAGCAAAAGGTACGTGTTGCATTTCTACCAGTTGGTGACACAGAAGTTGAACTTCTTGAGTCGACAACTGATGATGGTCCAATCGCACGTTTTATTGAAAAGAACGGCGAAGGCATGCAGCATATCGCATTTAGAGTGGATAACATTGAAGAAGCTATCGCTCATATGAAAGAAAAAGGTATGCGCATGATCGACGAAGCACCTCGTTATGGTGCGGGCGGCGCAAAAATCGCTTTTGTACATCCAAAGAGCTCAAACAGAGTCCTTGTTGAACTAAGCGAAAGAGAGTAATCGTTGCCATCTTCCACATGTGAAGAACTAAGAGAAATCCTTGGGAGGTACATACATGTCTATCAATAAGCTGGAAGATTTGCGTAAACGCCGTGCCACAATTGAAGCTGGCGGTGGCGCGAAACGTATTGAAAAACAGCATGCGAAAGGTAAACTTTCTGCACGTGAAAGAATGGCACTTCTGTTTGATGAAGGCACATTCGTAGAACTAGATGCATTTGTAAAGCACAGATGTACAAACTTCGGCATGGAAAAGCTTGAAGCTCCTGCTGAAGGTGTTGTAACTGGATACGGTCAAGTTGATGGTCGTCTGGTTTATGCATATGCACAAGACTTTACAGTGGTGGGCGGATCACTTGGTGAGATGCACGCTGCAAAGATTTGTAAAGTTATGGACAATGCCATTAAAGTTGGCGCACCAGTGGTTGGTCTTAATGACTCAGGTGGTGCTCGTATTCAGGAAGCGGTTGATGCCCTTGCTGGTTACGGTAAAATTTTCTATAAAAACACACTGGCTTCAGGTGTTATTCCTCAGATTACTGCAATCATGGGACCTTGTGCAGGCGGCGCGGTGTACTCACCAGCACTGACTGACTTCATCTTTATGGTGGATAAGACATCACAGATGTTCATCACTGGTCCTCAAGTTATTAAAACAGTAACTGGCGAAGAAGTATCAGCTGAAGCACTTGGTGGTGCAATGACACACAACCAAACTTCAGGTGTTGCACAATACATCGCTTCAAATGATGAAGAGTGTATTGCTGAGATCAGACGTCTACTAAGCTTCCTTCCATCTAACAATATGGAAACAGCGCCTGTATATGATTCTGCAGATGACGTTAACAAGATCGTTGAAGAGCTGAACTCAATCATTCCAGATAGCTCTAACAAGCCTTATGACATGAAAGATGTTATTACAGCGCTTGTAGATGATGGTGATTTCTTCGAGTACCAGCCATACTTTGCACAAAATATCCTAACGGGTTTTGCTCGCATTGGCGGCAAATCAGTGGGTATCATAGCGAACCAGCCTAAAGTCCTTGCTGGTTGCCTGAATATTGATGCGTCTGACAAGTCAGCGCGTTTCATCCGTACTTGTGATGCCTTCAATATTCCGCTACTAAATATTATTGACGTTCCAGGATTCCTTCCAGGTACAAGCCAAGAGTACGGCGGTATCATTCGTCACGGCGCTAAAATGCTTTATGCTTATTCAGAAGCAACAGTGCCAAAGGTATCTCTAATTGTACGTAAGGCATATGGTGGTTCATACCTAGCGATGTGCTCTAAAGATCTAGGCGCAGACGTTGTACTTGCTTGGCCATCAGCTGAAATCGCGGTTATGGGACCTCAGGGTGCAGCGAACATTATCTTCCGTAAAGATATTTCAGATGCTGATAACCCAGCAGAAATGCGTCAGAAGAAGGTTGACGAATACACAGCTGAATTCGCAACGCCATACAAGGCTGCTGAACGTGGTTTTGTTGATGATGTTATCGAACCAGCTGCAACGCGTCCAAGACTTGTAGATGCGTTTGACATGCTTGCAGGCAAGCGCGAAAGCCGTCCAGCTAAGAAGCACGGCAATATTCCGCTATAATAAACAGACCATCGGGAAAAGAATAATTGAGGTGATACCATGAATATCATGGAGTTAATTAACAATTTCAAAGACCCGGTTCTGATAGAACAGTTGACACTTGGTCAAAAAATTAGTGCATCCCTTTTTGTAACACTTTTGGGTATGATCATCACGTTCACTGCACTTATTGTTCTTTGGGGTCTGACTACTATGTATTCTAAGATGGTTCAAAATGCAGAGGCTAAGAAAAAAGAGGGTGCCGTTGTGGCAGTTAAACCACAGGCCCCAGCTGCACCAGCTCCAGCAGCTGTTGAACCAAAAGAAGACGAAGAAGAACTGGTTGCTGTTATTTCAGCGGCGATCGCAGCTCAAATGGGCACATCAATGCACAATATTGTTGTTAGAAACATTGTTCGTGTTGCTGATGCGACACCAGCTTGGGGACAATCTGGTCGTTTTGAGCAAATGAATTCACGTATGTAAAAACGAATCTTAAGGGTTCCAACTATAACTGATATTAGCGAAAGTCTAATCATAGAGAAATCTGGGAGGATGGATCATGAAAAAAGTTCAACGTTACTGTAAACGGCAAAACATATGAAGTAGATGTAGAAGAAGTAGGCGGCGTGGCAAGTGCACCTCGTCCAGCGGCACCAGCAAGACCAGCAGCACCAGCTCCAAAGCAGCAGCGGCAGCGCCTGCACCTAAGGCAGCTCCAGCACCAGCAGAAGTTCCTGCTGGCTCAGCAACTGTAACTGCTCCAATGCCTGGTACTGTTCTAGATATCAAAGTAGCAGCAGGCGACACTGTAACTGAAGGTCAATGTGTATTGATTCTAGAAGCTATGAAAATGGAAAATGAAATCATGGCACCAACTTCAGGTACTGTTTCAAGCATCACTGTAAACAAGGGTGCATCTGTTAACTCTGGAGACGTAATGATCGTAATCGGTTAAGTTTGTTCCAATAATTGACCATGCCCTGTCTATTCAGACACTTGGTCGAAAATTGAAACATAGACTTTAACCCATACGAAGCGAAAGGAGCGAAACAGATGATTCAAGCAATAATAGACTTCTGGGGGTCTACTGGTTTCCATGCTCTATTTACCGAGATGATGTGGGGCAACGTGGTTATGATCGCAGTATCATGTGTCCTGTTGTATCTTGCAATCGTTAAAGAATTCGAACCACTTCTGCTTGTACCGATTGCATTCGGTATGTTGCTGACAAACTTGCCTCTGGCAGGTCTAATGGCTGATCCTTTAATGAAGCTAGTAGAACTTACTCCAGATTTACACGGATATCCGAATATACATGTAGATCCGGCACTAATGCAAAATGTACCAGATATGGCTTATAAGCTGGACCAACCAGGTGGCTTATTGCACTATCTATACCAAGGTAATAAACTGGAATCTTCCCACCAATCATATTCATGGGCGTAGGCGCAATGACAGACTTCGGTCCACTTATTGCCAACCCTAAGCTCTACTTCTAGGTGCTGCAGCACAATTTGGTATTTTCTTCACGTTCATTGGCGCGATCGCTTCAGGTCTTTTCAATGCTCAGGAAGCAGCATCTATCGGTATTATCGGTGGTGCGGATGGTCCTACAGCGATCTTCCTAACATCAAAGCTGGCACCACACCTACTGGGTCCAATTGCCGTAGCAGCTTATTCTTACATGGCACTTGTACCAGTTATTCAACCGCCGATCATGAAATTCTTCACAACGAAAGAAGAAAGAATGATCAAGATGGATCAGCTTCGTCCAGTATCTAAGACGGAAAAGGTTCTATTCCCAATCCTTGTAACAATTCTTGTTACACTGATTGTTCCACCGGCAGGCACACTTGTTGGTATGCTTATGCTTGGTAACCTATTTAAAGAATCAGGTGTTGTTGGTCGTCTTGAAGACACAGCTAAGAATGCACTTATCAACATCATTACAATCTTCTTAGGTCTGACTGTTGGTGCAACTGCAACAGCAGAACAGTTCCTAAAACTAGAAACAATCGCTATTATCTGTCTAGGTGTTGCAGCATTCGCTGTTGGTACATCTGCGGGTCTGATACTAGCAAAATTATGAGCAAGCTATCTGGTGGCAAATAAATCCACTGATTGGTTCTGCAGGTGTATCTGCCGTGCCAATGGCAGCCCGTGTATCACAGGTTGTGGGTCAGAAAGAAAACCCATCAAACTTCCTGCTAATGCATGCTATGGGACCTAACGTTGCCGGTGTAATCGGTTCAGCGGTTTCTGCGGGTGTGCTTCTATCCCTATTTGGCTAGACGTGAATGCTTGTTTATGAAGCGTAAAGGCTTACGTAAATCAATTAAAATGATACAATTAACAAACGACCGCTGCTCAGTAGCGGTCGTTTGTCTTTTTGAGAAATGAATAGAAACAATCACCTCTTTAGATCAGAGAGGATAAGGGACCTAGGACGTGGGGGATGTGCTATAATATCTGTATGTGAAGGTCAAAAACTGGGTTTAGAAAATGGATGTGATTATAAATGAAGTCCAGGATTATAGAAGCATTAAAAGAACACGCCCATACATTTATTTCAGGCGAAGATTTGAGCCAGAAACTCGGTGTGTCTCGCACAGCGGTATGGAAAGTCATAAAACAATTGAAAGCAGAAGGCTACCATATTGAATCTGTATCACGAAAGGGCTATAGGCTTATATCGGAGGGGGATACCCTCAATGCGGAAGCTCTGGGTGTGGAACTCAAAAATAGTGGTTTGATTAAAGACATTAAACATTTTGAAAGCATTGACTCAACAAATACATATGCCAAAGAAGCCGCGTCAAAGGGGGCATCTGAAGGCACACTTATTATTTCCGATGAGCAGGTTATGGGACGCGGACGGTTGGGAAGGACGTGGACATCCCCTAAAGGGACGGGTATTTGGATGTCTTTGGTTCTGAGACCTGATATTGAGCCAGTTCACGCTGCTAAGATGACTCAAATAGCAGCAGCGGCCATGAATGAAGCCATTGTTCAAACGACAGCCTTGCGGCGGGCATAAAGTGGCCCAACGATATTATAGTGAACAAGAAAAAAGTTTGTGGTATTCTAACTGAAATGAGTGCAGAGCTTAACACGGTGAATTATGTTGTTGTTGGGATTGGCGTGAATGTTAATGTAGAAGCCTTTCCAGAGGAATTATGTGAGAAAGCCACTTCCCTAAAAATCGAATCAGGACAAACCATAAAGCGAAAAAGATGTGGTGGTGGAGTTTGCCCATCAATTCGAAAGCTTTTACAAGGCTTATATAAATGAAGGGAATCTTCAGAGGACACTATCCTATTGCCGGGAACATTCCGTGACAATTGGTCAGCAGGTAAGGGTGATCCACAAAAATGAGACCCTATACGGAGAGGCTATTGATTGAATCAAGATGGTGAACTTCTCGTTAAGTTTGAAAATGGTGAGGTGAAGCCTGTTTTTTATGGTGAAGTTTCCGTTAGGGGATTAACAGATTACATTTAAACCTGTTATTATATGTAGACATAAGAATTATAGTCAGTTTATATTGCAAAAAAAATGGCTTCATGATAGGATTTATTTTGCGTGAATGACTTATAAAAATACATGAAAAGACACCCGACTGTTGCGTTTAAACACGCAATAAACGTGAGAACAGCGGGGAAGAAGAAGGTGAAACCACATGTTATTAGCGTTTGACGTTGGAAACTCCAACATCGTTCTAGGTCTTTATAAATCTGGAAAGCTTATTACACACTGGCGGATGTCAACTGACAAGAGTAAGTCTGCAGATGAACTCGGCATTTTTGTGAATCAGCTGTTTCAGTATGAAGGTTTGAATCCTAAAGATGTGCAGGATATAATTATTTCTTCGGTTGTACCGACAATAATGTATTCTTTGCAGCACATGGCGATCAAATACTTCGATAAAGAAGCCATCGTTGTCGGGCCTGGTATAAAACGGGCATGAATATCAAGTATGATAATCCACGGCAAGTTGGCGCAGACAGGATTGTAAATGCCGTATCGGCTGTGAAGAAATATGGTGGACCACTGGTTGTGGTCGATTTTGGGACAGCGACAACATTTTGTGCCATATCGGCGAAAAGTGAATATTTAGGCGGGTCCATCACCCCGGGTATTAAAATTTCAAGTGATGCACTTTTTCAGCGTGCAGCGAAACTGACGCGTGTTGAACTGGTTAAACCGGATAATGTGATATGTAAAAATACAACCCAAAGTATACAGTCTGGCGTGATTTATGGCTATGTTGGATCAGTGGACTATATCGTTGAGAGAATGAAAGAAGAGCTTGCAGCAGATGTTGATCCAAAAGTTGTTGCAACAGGTGGTCTTGCAGGACTCATTGCAACAGAGTCAAAAACAATAGATGTTGTAGATAAGTTTTGACCTTGATGGTCTAAACTATATTTATGAAATGAATAAAAACATTAAGAGCCAGTTTTTCTGGTTCTTTTCTTTTAAATAAGCGACTGAAATAAGTAAATGCCCTATGAACCTATAAGGTTAGGTTTATATAGTAGAGAAATGAGGTGACTCTCATGAAAATTGGAAATGTTAAATTGTCTAGCCCAGTTATATTGGGGCCAATGGCTGGTGTGACAGATCTGCCCTTTCGACTGGTATGCATGGAATATGGTGCCGGCCTTTTAGTGACGGAGATGGTCAGTGCAAAAGCCCTTCACTATAAAGATAAAAAACGGCACGGTTAATGGAAATTAGAGAAGAAGAACGTCCAGTTGCACTCCAGTTATTTGGTTCAGATCCTGATATTATGGGGTCTGTCGTGGAACAGATAAATGATCACAATCATGATATTTTAGATATAAATATGGGATGCCCGGCACCTAAAATAGTTAACAATGGTGACGGTTCAGCTTTGATGAAAACACCTGACTTGGCTAAAAAGGTGATTGAAGCGGTTGTAAAGGCATCAAGCAAGCCGGTTACTGTCAAAATTCGAAAAGGATGGGATGCGGATTCCATCAACGCAGTTCAAATTGCTTCTATTGCACAAGAGGCCGGTGTGGCAGCCGTTGCGGTTCATGGCAGAACACGGGATCAGTTTTATACTGGCAAGGCAGACTGGGGCATAATTAAAGAAGTCAAAGATGCACTCACTATTCCTGTCATTGGCAATGGGGATATATTCTCAATTGAAGATGCCATTCAAATGCGTGAGCAAACAGGATGCGATGGTCTTATGATCGCCCGCGGGGCTCAAGGAAATCCATGGTTGCTTAAGCAGGTTTCCCATTATCTGAATACAGGGGAAAGGCTCCCTCATCCTACAAGGGAAGAAAAAATACGAGAAGCCTTACGTCACTTTGATTTGCTTGTCGATTTCAAGGGAGACATATAGGTGTCCTTGAAATGAGAAAGCACGCAGCGTGGTACTTAAAAGGGATTCGGGGTGGTGCAGTGATACGAAATGAAATCAACACGGCAACAAACCCTGACATGCTTCGAAGCCTTCTACTAAAAGCGATTGAATAAGGCCCCTTTCGAGTCTTGGGAGTATGATATTGATATGTGTGCTAAAATCCAATAAGGTATGGGCATAGCAGAATTATCATTATTAAAAGATATTTTATAAAATCTGCATTATAGCAATGTTTTGATGTCTTAATTTTGATATACTTTATAAGATAAGAATGTAGAAGAAGTTAAAGATAAATTTAATGATTGAGCTATTTGCAAAGATTAAGTGAATTGTCGAGGAAGGGTTGACGCTTTGGAGCATTAATTTTGCAAGAGCCTAGATTAAAAATAGAAAGGAGAGTATGGCATTTTACAAGATGCGATACAACAAGATTATGAGTCAAGAAGCTAATCAGGTAAGAAAAGTCAGTGAACAAGAAATGATTAGAATAAACAAGATGAATGAACTAAGAGAAAATGGTATTGATCCATTTGGCGCTGAGAAATTCATCCCAGAACATCATTCGGCTGATTTAAAGGAAAAGTATGCTGAGGTTACAAAAGAAGAACTAGCAGAAATGAATATCCCTGTAACAGTTGCAGGTCGAATCATGACAAAACGTGGCAAGGGCAAAGCTGGCTTCATGCATATTCAAGATGCAGTGGGTCAGATTCAGATTTACCTGAAGAAAGATGAGCTCACAGACCTTGAGTTTGGACTTTTCGAAAAAGCCGACATTGGCGACATTGTCGGAATCAGTGGCACGATGTTTAAAACAAAAACAGGTGAAGTGAGTGTAAAAGCAGGACGATACATACACTTAACTAAAGCCTTGAAACCACTTCCAGAAAAATACCATGGCATCCAAGATGACGAAATTAAGTTTAGAAAGAGATACCTTGATATTATCATGGACTCAGATGTACGTGATATTTTTATTAAAAAGCAGAAATTTTGGAGTACAATAAGAAACTACATGATCGATCATGGTTTCCTTGAAGTGGAAACACCAATTCTTGAGACATCATCAGGCGGTGCTGCTGCGACACCATTCGCAACGCATCATAATGCATTAGATATTGATGTATTCTTAAGAATATCAATGGGTGAGCTATGGCAGAAAAAACTTTTAGTGGCCGGCTTTGAAAAGACATTTGAGATCGGCAGACAGTTTAGAAATGAAGGTATGAGCCCTGAGCATCTACAGGACTATACACAAATGGAATTCTACTGGGCTTATGCAGATATTGAAGACGGCATGGAGTTTACAAAAGAACTCTATAGAAAAATCACGAAGGCTGTTATGGCACATCTAAGTTTGTGTCTAGAGGCTATGAGGTGGATATGGACGCAGAGTGGGAAGTCTATGATTTTGAATCAATCATTGAAGACAGAACCGGTGTCAATATTTATAATGTTACTAAAGAAGAGTTAGAAGCAAAATTGGATTCATATGAGGTGGAGTATGATCCGAATGTTGGCTTCTGGAGACTTGTTGACCTTCTATGGAAAGTTGTTCGTAAAGAACTATCTGGTCCTGGATTCCTTGTTGGACAGCCCGTTCAACTGAACCCACTACCTAAGCGACAAAAAGAAGATCCAAGAAAAGTTGCTCAAATGCAGATTATTATAGCCGGTTCTGAAATGGGCAATGGCTATACAGAGCTTAACGACCCTATAGATCTTGAAGAAAGATTCAAGGAACAAAGGGCAATGGGCGAAGAGGGCGATGAAGAAGCTCATGAACATGATGAAACCTTCATTGAAGCTTTAAGATATGGTATGCCTCCAGCCTATGGATTTGGCGTATCTGAAAGACTATTCTCTGTAATGATGGATAGACCTATTAGAGAATGCGTTTTATTCCCACTTATGAGACCACTTAATAAGTAATTTAAGAAAAAAACACAAGTTTAGTTATTAATATGAGGTTATGGCATATATGTGCTGTAACCTCATTTCTTGTATATTAAAGAAGAAACATGTAAGGCGAAGAATATGTGACTGGTTAATACATTCTTAACAGAATAGACTGAATATTACTTCTTTAACAAATGGGGTTGACGGTCCCTTGTCATGATGCTATTATAGTCAAGTACCGCACGACAGCGCGGCACAATAAACAAGTCAAAAGCATTGGAAATACAGGGATTCGGCGACTTTTCTAAATTTAGAAAAAAAGCTAAGAAAAAATGTTTAAAATAATGCTTGACAGGAAATGATAAATAATGTTATGATAATTGAGTCGCTGGTTGGTGACGAAATACAAATTTAACATTAACTTGTTGATTTAA
>LQAG01000138.1_pt1 | contig 32183 bp, 51 predicted proteins | sample 1535801 | NCBI WGS metagenome assembly LQAG01 (sample SAMN04331584, study PRJNA305678) | bioreactor metagenome | isolation source: bioreactor_3 inoculated with Wadden Sea sediment 1st replicate of a... | place: Germany:Bremen
TTTTTCGTGTCCGGGTGATGAATGGTGTTGTCCACCCCGTATCCCCGGGATCCCGGCGGCATTTCCATCTTCATGACATCCAGGTCTTCATAAGCGACATCGGGCAGGTCCGCGCTGTCATCCGGCCAGGTGGCCAAGGTGCGTTTAAGCCAGTCTCTGTCGTTTCGTTCCGGATAATCTTCCCGGGCGTGGGCGCCCCGGCTTTCGGTTCTGAGCATGGCGCCATAGGCCACGCACAGGGCCAACTTGATCATCTTGGGCACCCGGATCGCCTCCACCAGTTCCGGATTGGCCGATGAGATCCGGTTGCGAAGCGCAATGCTTCTGGCCCGCTGGTTGAGCACCTGCAATTCCTCCACCGCCTGTTCCAGGTGCGGCCCGTTTCGAAAATCCCCACCTTGTCCATCATGATCTGCTGCATCTCCGCCTTGAGTTCGAACGGATTTTCCCCGTACTCTCTGACCAGCAGATCTGAAATTTTCTTTTCCTCTCTTTTAAGGAAATGCTCGATGGTGGATGTGGACACATTCACGGAACTGGCGGCGCAGTAATCCGCCACAAATTCCCCGACAATCATTCCCGCCACCACGGTTTCCGCTACGGAGTTTCCCCCTAAGCGGTTAAACCCATGCATGTCCCAGCACGCGGCTTCCCCGGCGGAAAACAGTCCCTTGAGAGTTGGACTTTCGCCCGTGGCATTGGTTCTCACCCCACCCATGGAATAGTGCTGGGTGGGCCGCACCGGGATATATTCCTTGACCGGGTCGATACCCAGGAAGTACTCGCAGATCTCCTTGACCTCCCGCAGATTTTTTCAATATGTTTTCTGCCCAAAAGCGTGATGTCCAGCCACAAGTGATCCCCGTAGGGAGAGGGAACGCCCTTGCCTTTCCGCATGTGCTCGGTCATACGCCGGGACACCACATCTCTGGAGGCCAGTTCCTTTTTCTCGGGTTCGTAATCAGGCATGAACCGGTATCCGTCCTTGTCCAGCCAGAAGCCCCCCGTCCGCCCCGGCACCCCTCGGTGGTGAGAATCCCCACCGGCACGATGGCCGTGGGATGAAACTGCACCGCTTCCATGTTCCCCAGGGTGGCCACCCCGGTTTCCAGGGCGATGGCCGTACCGATGCCCTCGGAGATCACGGCATTGGTGGACACGGCATACAGCCGGCCGTAACCGCCTGTGGCTATGGTGGTGGCCTTGGCCACATACGCGATCAGTTCCCCGGTGATCAGGTCCCTCACAATGGCGCCGTAGCAAACCCCGTCTTCATGAATCAAAGCCACCGCCTCTTTTCGCTCATGAACAGGGATGCCCAGCTGGATCGCCTTGTTGTCCATGGCATACAGCATGGTATGGCCGGTGCCGTCCGAGGTGAAGCAGGTGCGCCATTTCTTGGTGCCTCCGAAATCCCGGGCAGTGATCAGGCCGTGGCTTCATGTTTTTCCGTGATGGTGACCTTTTCTCCGTTGATGATCACTTCCCGGTCCCCGCCCCTGACCCGGGACCAGGGTACCCCCCAGGCCGCGAGCTGGCGGATCGCCTTGGGGGCTGTGTTCACAAACATTCTGGCCACATCCTGATCGCAGCCCCAGTCACTGCCTTTAACCGTGTCTCCAAAATGGACATCTTCATCATCCCCTTCCCCTTTGATACAGGCGCCCAGGCTGGCCTGCATGCCGCCCTGAGCGGCTGCGGAATGGGACCGTTTGGCAGGGATCAGCGAAAGGACAATGGTGTCAAACCCCGCTGCATGGCGGCAATGGCAACCCTGAGTCCGGCCAGGCCGCCGCCGATGACAAGTGAATCCGTATATATAACTTTCATTGAGAAATCCTTATGTTTTAATGAGTTTCTGTGGCATGCTGGGTGACGTCATGGGCACCCGCATCCGATGAAGTCTCAGGCATGTGTGCTGAACCATGTTCAGTGCCTGCATCATGGGCACCGGCCGTGTCATGGGCAGCTGCCGCTTCATGGGATTCCGCCGTGTCATGGGTATCGGTCGTGTCATGGGTATCGGTCGTGTCATGGGTATCGGTCGTGTCATGGGTCGCCTCAGCCATGTTTGACTCTGCGCCGGATGCTGCCGGGGTGGTGTCGAGGGACGTGTCTGCCTGATGGGCGGCTTCGGATTCAACAGCCGGTTCCGCCTCTTCAACATCCGGTTCTGATACGGATTTCTCCCCCACCGCATGGGGTGACTTCTGATAGGCGGTTCCCGGATAGGATTCACCGGCATTGCTCCGGTTCTGAAAACCGATGAACAGGAACATGGCCAGAGACAGAAATCCGACCGTCAGAAAAAAAATGGTCAGGCGATTTTTCACCTTTTTAAGCTTCTTGCGGGAGGTTCTTGCATCCGTGCCCGTGAACCATCCCCATTTCATGCACAGCCGGTACAACCCGATGCTGGCATGCAGCTCCACGCAGATGAGCAGGATCAGATACAGAAACCAGTAATTGCCGGAAAACACACGGTGGGCGGAAAGAAACGGATCAATGCTGCCCGGGTTCACCAGCATGGTATACAGGTGAACCGATCCTGCAAAAACATGATAAACCCGGTCACCGCCTGGATATACCACAGGTTGGTGTCGGTATGCTTCATCATCTGCATCTGATCTCTCATGATCCGGTGCTGGCGCCAGGAAATGGGAAACTTGCGCATCCCTAACAGCGCATGAACGATAAACAGGGTGAACACCCCGGACACGGCAAAAAAAACAGCAATGGGATACCCGTGCCCGGTGTCGGACAGAAACGCCAATTCCATGGTTTTGGCCACGAAATCGAACGCATCCTTGCCCAGAATGATACTGCCCACCAGAAGCATATGCACCCACATGAACAGCCCCAGGATCAAGCCGGTGCCGCTCTGGGCCAGATCCAGCCGGGCCGGCAGCCGGCTGCTTCTCGGTTTGTTTTCCTCAATGATGTAACTTTCCAATGGTAACCTCCTTTTATGGTCCAGGCCGACCTCAGGGTCAGCTAAAATGTCTCTTTGCAGATCTGTCCGATACGCCCGAGATTTTCACACACATGGATGCCGTTTTCCTTAAACGCCTTGATTTTGGCCTCCCCGGTGCCGCTGGACCCGGAAATGATGGCGCCGGCATGCCCCATGCGCCTGCCCGGCGGGGCCGTGAGTCCGGCGATAAATCCCACCACCGGCTTGGTGACATGGGCCTTGATATAGGCAGCGGCCTCTTCCTCGGCACTGCCGCCGATCTCGCCCACCATGACCATGCCATGGGTTTCAGGATCGGCTTCAAACGCGGACAGCACATCGATAAAATTGGTGCCGTTCACCGGGTCCCCGCCGATGCCGATGCAGGTGGACTGTCCCATGCCCAGTTTAGTCAGCTGGTCAACCACCTCATAAGTCAGGGTCCCGGAACGGGACACCACGCCCACATGGCCTTTTTGTGAATCATGCCCGGCATGATTCCGATCTTGGCATTCTTCGGGCGTGATAATGCCCGGGCAGTTGGGACCGATCAGCCGGCACTTTTTGCTGCTTAAGAAATTTTTCACCTTTACCATGTCCAGGATGGGAATGCCTTCGGTGATGGCCACAATCAGCGACACCCCTGCATCGGCCGCCTCCATGATGGCATCGGCCCCGAAGGGCGGAGGCACGAAGATCAATGATGCATCCGCACCAGTTTCCTTGACGGCCCCGGCCACAGTATTGAACACCGGGACCTCGTCCATTTTCTGTCCGCCTTTGCCCGGGGTGACGCCGGCCACGATCCGGGTCCCGTATGCCATGCACTGCCGGGCATGAAAACTGCCTTCGTTGCCGGTAATGCCCTGTACCAGTACTTTCGTTTCCTTGTTGACAAATATACTCACAACCTTGTTCTCCTTTAGTTCACTGCTGCTGCGATTTTTTGAGCCGCGTCGGCCAGGTCTGACGCACTGGTCAGGTTCAGGTCACTGTCCGCCAGAATCTGCCGGCCCTGTTCCACGTTGGTGCCTTCCATGCGTACCACCACCGGCACGGTCACGCCGGTCTTTTTAGCGGCTTCCACCACACCTTTGGCAAACACATCACACCTCAGAATCCCGCCGAAAATATTGATGAGCACTGCCTTGACCTTTTTGTCGGCCAGAATGATGCGGAACGCGTTTTCCACCTGTTCGGCGGATGCTCCGCCCCCACATCCATGAAGTTGGCAGGAGAAGCGCCTGCATTTTTGATGATGTCCATGGTGGCCATGGCCAGGCCGGCACCGTTGACGATATTGCCCACATTGCCGTCCAGATTAATGTAATTGAGATTATATTTCGAGGCTTCCACCTCCATGGGGTCTTCCTCGTCCAGATCCCGCAGAGCCAGCAGATCCTTGTGCCGGAACAGGCATTGGAGTCGAAATCCACCTTGGCATCCAAGGCGATGACATTCCCCTCCGAGGTCAAAATCAACGGGTTGATTTCCACAAGAGATATGTCGTGTTTCACAAAAAACGATACAGATTGAACAGCAACCCATATAATTGTTTCATGGCAGGCGCCGGAAAACCCAGCCGGAATCCCACTTGCCTCATCTGGTATCCCTGGATACCTAAAAGGGGTCTACAAACACCCTGATAATTTTTCTGGTGTCTTTGCAGCAACATTTTCAATATCAACTCCCCCAGCCTGGCTTGCCATAATCACTATTTTTTCAGTCTTTCTGTCGACCAGAAGACTCAGATAAAACTCCTTATCAATACTCTGACCGGCTTCAATCAGTACTTTTCGGACGATTCTGCCTTCCGGTCCGGTTTGATCAGTAACCAGCCGCATTCCCAAAAACTGACTCACAATGGTCATCACCTGTTCGGGATTTGCCGCGAGTTTGACGCCTCCGCCTTTGCCGCGACCACCTGCATGGATCTGTGCCTTCACCACCACTGGATATTGACCGAGATCTTCAGCAACCTTGAGTGCCTCTTCCTTTGAAAATGCCACACCGCTTCTGGCAACCGGGATATTGAATGTTCGAAACAATTCCTTGGCCTGATATTCATGTATCTTCATTCCGTTTCCTTTTTTATTTGAGGGATACGCAGGGTTAGCGTCTCATCCTCATTTATCAGAATCTCGACTATATACTTTTTTTACACCAACTTTTCAACATTTTATCAGAAATATGAACCTTGTCCTTGCAAAATCTGAATTAGATCCAACCAATGATAACAAATTCGAGACATTTTTCAAAAAGTAGTCAAAAAATTCGGAAACAGATAAGATTATCTCCATTATTCTAATAAGTTAACAATATTTTTTCTTTAACACCCCCTTTCTCAACTTACCAGTTACAGTCTGCGGCATTGAATCAAGCAATTGGATGTGTCCGGGTATTTTGAATCTGGCAATCTTGCCGGCCAGATATTCAGCGACTTCCGAATGGGTTATGATCTGACCTTCAGAACAGACAATAAGGCTTTTCCGGTTTCTCCCCATTTTTCATTGGGAACGCCCACAATGGCCACCTGCTCAATTTTCGGATGCTTTATCAATTCGGCTTCCACCTCAGCCGGATACACATTTTCCGCACCTGATCGATACATATCTTTCATCCGGTCCACAACGTACAGATAGCCATCCTCATCCATATATCCAAGATCGCCGGTATGCAGCACGTCATCCACAATAGTGGCCCGTGTTTCCTCTGGCATGTCCCAGTATTCTTTCATCACATTGGGACCCATAGCCATAATCTGACCGATTTCTCCGGGTTTTGCCCTTTGCCCTTTTTCGTTCTGAATCCATAATTCTGTAAAAAAATTGGCCAACCCCACAGACTTGTATTTCGATCGGGGTGCATGTTCCGGCATCAGGGCCATTGCGGAATTTTCGGTCTGGCCGAACCCCGGAAGCAAATTCAAACCCTTTCTTGCCAATTCATCATAAAGAGTCTGGGACGTTTTCTCTCCGCCTCCGTAGACAAACCGCACAGAACTTAAATCCACTTTATCCAGAATCCCTGAATTCAACGCAAAGCGCATCATGGTGGTGAGCCCAAACACGATAGTCGCCCTGTATCGCTCAATGTCCAAGGAAAATTTCTTCGGATCGAACCCGGAACGCATCAACAGAGTCGCCCCCTGCTCAAAGCTGGCGTGGAAACAGCGAAAAGGCCGGCCGAATGACAAAGAGGTGCCTGCGATTGAACGATGTCCCCTGTCGCATATCTGTATAATTGATTATTTGAAAACATTTGAAATAGGTCTGACCATGGGTAATAACAGCACCCTTAGGGCTGCCGGTCACTCCCGAGGTAAACAATATTGTCAGCGGATCATCCAAATCAATGATGCGTTCAGGAACTGGTTCATCGGAAGGATAGCGGCTGATGACACCCCGATAGTCAAGAGCCCAGGCAGGACATTCACCATCAATGGTGACGCACACGAAATTTTCCTTTTTCACATCCAGGGAATCCCGTATGGGATTGATATATTCTTTAAATTGATCATTGAATACCAACATACTGCAATTGCACCGGTTAAGCTGGTATTTCAATTCCTGTGAAACAAGCCGGTAATTCATCGGAACGAAAATCAGGCCCAGTTTTGCCGCGGCAAAATAGCATGCCAGAAACTCAGGGCCATTCAGCAAGTCCACCGCAATCCGATCCCCTTTTTTCAATCCCTTTTCCGCAAAAAATGGGCGGCCCGGTTAGACTCCCGGTTCAGGTCTTTGTATGTCAAAGGCGTGTCCTCATATATCAGAGCGATTTTATCCGGCTGAACGCCTCACGCTTGCTCAAGATTTTTCCGATATTCCATTTCATGGATTCACCTGTTTTGCATCAGTGCCTCTAATTTTCAAGACTTTCCACCCCACTGTTTTCAGCCAGCCTGCAAAGCATTTCCATGGATAAATTTTCACCTTTATCCATTGCTTTCTTTACATGGGCGTAGTATTTTTCCAGTGTTTTGTTACCAAAGGTTTCAAGCTCACTGGCCAGATAAACCTTAAAATCACTTCCGTCCTTAACCATTCTCGTATCCCGGCAGGTTTGTCGATAAACCGCTGGATAAGCTGTTTTCAGCTCTTCCTGCCATTTCTGTTCAATCTCGACAATTTTTCCAATAAGCGGGCTGTTGTTTATTGGTGGAATCCTGTTGTCCATTCTGGCATATTTTTCATAAACGAGATTCCGATTATTTTCCCGGGCCATGATTAAATCCCCGAAATAGGATTCCAACATGTCAAGGGACCAGAATGAATAGATGCTTCCCCTGATCTTTTTGAATGCATCCGGTTGATCCTGGCAAGGTGCGCTATATCCCCCATTAACCCTTTGAAACATGTTCAGTTCCATCTCAAGGATGCTTTTGATCAAAAACTTCCGGTTTTTTTTAACACATCCATTTTGTAGCTCCTTTTTTTTTCAGGTCGGACTTGTAAAATCCGCCACATAGATGAACGAAAACAAAGTGAGATCCGGATCCGGAACGACCAGGGGATTATCTTTCTGTATCTGGTCAAAAAAATAGCCTTCCCGGGGGGCGTAGTTGAACCGGCCGTAAAGAATGGAAGGACGTAAGATCGTCCAGGGAATGGATTTCTTCCTGCAGATCTGCTCCAGTTTTCTTTCAGTTTGCCTCTTATCAAACGCATAAAAAAGCGTATTCCCCCAGTTCCGGCTGAGGGCCGTCCAGCGTCGGCGATGTTTCGTCCAGAGGGAGCATGGCAGAATGGTCATAGACACTGGTCGTACTGACAAAGATATACTGCCCGATAGTTCCGTTCATCGATTCCAGAACCATTTCCACATCCTCAGGCTTGTAGGCGCACAAATCGATCACGACATCCCATGTCCGAGGAGGCAAATCGTGCCGAACGGAAAAGGGATCCGTTCGATCGCCGTATATTTCGTCGACCTCAGACAAATTCAAAGGAACATTACCACGGTTGAAGGTGTGAACCTGCCCTTTTTTTTCCTGCAGCAGCCGTTCGACCAAAGCCCTTCCCGCAAAATAACTTCCCCCAGGATCAGAATATTCCGGCTCAATGATTCCCCCAGACATCGCTATACCTGAGCATGTCAGATGAAATCCGTCTCTGAACCGACAGGCTGTGGTCCAGCAGAAAATCGCTGTTTGAATCACTGAGCCCCTGATTTTTCAATTCATTGATAACGGAAAGACTCAGGCTTTCAATAATCGCCTGTTTATCCTCATCCTTTCGGATACGCATCAATGTGTTCACCTGATCGTGGACAGCGGTCCCCAAGGGGCCCAATTCCCTGGTTGCCCGGTGTTTCCATTTGAAAAATGGAGAATACCGGCGTTTCAGCAAAAAGACCAGCCCCATGAGGCCTGAACAGAAATCATGCAACGCATAGGCGGCAGCGAATGTTTCCTTTCGCTTGGCACAGCGTATAAAATTATACTGACCCGATCTGGCACATGCAGCACACCGGCAAGCGATTTTGAACATCCTGACATCTTCTGGATAAAAATCCAACAAGGTTTGACGAATCCGGGAGAATCGGCCCAATGGGTCACTAAAAACATCTCCGCTGGTACAGGCGCAAAGCGATTCATCTGACTGCCGGACCCACTGCCAAAGCGTTTCGGGCGCATGAGCCAGGCCGACAAATCGTTTGTAAAAGTCTGAGGTCTTGAAAACGCCGACTTTCCCGGCGCTCAACGGCCCGGGGGTTCGGATGAATCCCATGAACATACGAGGCAGTTGGTCATAGGCTGCCTGAAGGGCTTACCAATCTCATCAAAATCGTTGTCATCCAGCCAAAGGCAGAATCCTGGCCCCCAGTCATGATCCCTGGAAATCGGGTCATCAAATCCCAGACATTCAGAGCCTTCACCAGCCATGCCGGCAGCAATCCGGTGGCGAAAATCAGAAAACTCTTTGCTGATCATGGGTGCGCCATGGCGTTCAAAAAAACTCCGGCACAGTTCAAGCCCCTTCATGACCGCCTTTCACGACAATATTTGCAGATTAGTTATCATCATAATGAAACACTCGCACCTCCTCCAGGCCGTCCACATCGTCTGCCTCAAGTTTGGCCACCAGTTTTTCGAGGTTTCAGCGGAGATGTATTTTTCTCCGCACTGGACACACAGACAGGCAGGCACGTTTTTGATGACATAAAGCGCCCCCTCCCATCGAAAATCGAAATTCCCCACGACGATGGGGTTAATCTGTCCATTACAAAAAAACATTTTCTCAAATAGTCTTGACCCATCATTTGCACCGGAGATGTCATCCTTGTCTTTTTATTTTTCCAGATGGGAAGAGAGGGTTGGTAAGCATACAGCACAATGAGATGGACATCATTGTCTTTGGTGCACATGACATGAATGGGCCGCCCGGCAGGACAACCCAGAAAAAGATACCCGTCACCTCTCAACGGATGACGGTGAATCTCCAGAATTCTCCCCGAAAGCAAAACCTGCCGGATCTCTGCCAACCAACCAGGTTCCTCCATAATTAATTGATTGCAGGCAAGTCTTCAATGAACCATGATGGCAGCCATGGCGGTTACTCGACTTACCCCTCTGATCGATTTCACACCTGTAATCTATTGGGTCATTTCAATTATTTTTCAACCAGTTTCTGGATTCCTTTGGCAACATCCGCAATTCCGGTACCCAGCATATAGGCAGGGGTCGTTACGATGTTGTTTTTCACGTCCACACAGATTTCATCAACCTTGCACAAGGCATGTTTGACACCCAAGGCCTTGAGGGCTTCGATCACTTCCGGCTCGCTGCCGATGGTCAGTTCAGGAGCTCTGTTCTTCAGCGCCATACCCACGGTAACCGGTGCAATGCATAAAGCACCCAGAGGTTTTCCGGCTTGAATCACTTTTTCCAAAAACATGGCCACCGATTCATTCACTTTTCCTTGAGGCCCTTTGAACGCAAATTCGCTCAAGTTCTTGGCCGCCCCAAATCCTCCAGGAAGGATCACTGCATCCAGCTCCGCTACATCCACCTCATCGATATTCCGAATCTGCCCCCTGGCAATCCGTGCCGATTCAACCAGCACATTTCGGATTTCTGACATTTCCTTCTGGGTTAAATGATTCACCACATGGGCCTGGGGAATGTCCGGCGCAAAGCAGACCGCCTCAGCACCGGACTGATCGATAAACAAAAGGGTCAATACGGATTCATGAATTTCCGTTCCGTCAAACACACCGCAACCTGAAAGCAATACCCCTATTTTCTTTTTAGCCATTTTTTTCTCCTGATTGATACGGTTTCCATTTTTCATGTCAGTACTGACAGTCTTTATCGGTATCCCTTGGCAGGATGACACAATTTTATGATTTCATTAATATCCTCAATATCGGACAGATGTCTGACCGATTCAACGATTTTCTCTGCATTTTCAGCAGAAACAACCGGCAGGGCCAGATCCATGAATTTGTTCTTCATCTCTGAAAAAGTCAAGGGGTCTGTGGAAGACCCCTTGGATTCCCGTATAAAGGTCTCCAGTATGTTGCCCTGTCGGGTAATCACCTTTATAATGGTTTCAAACTTTTCCAGGCCCGGGTTGAGCAACACATTGACTTTTTCTCGGAAACGGATAATTTCAGGATCATGAATCCATTCATAAGTAAACATTCCCGGCGTGACCTGGCCTTTGATAAACGCCAGGGCCGCACATTGATAAACACTGAACTTTCCTTCCAAAACTCTTCTTGGATGTTTGATATTGACCACACTGAACGGAAGGGCTCCGAATTCAATCTGAATACTTTTGACATCCGCAGCCGTTATCTTCTCCTTGGCTTTTATGGCTTCAATCGCTTGAATGGTGGAATGGGTGGCCAAAGCTGAAGCATAGGGTTTGAAAGCGATATCCGTGATATGGTATATTCGGCCAAGATCCTTCAAAAGTCGGCTATAATCGGCCTTGGGCGCAAACACGTTTTTCAGGCCAAACCTGCCTTCAAAAATTTCGTGGCTGCTGTCAAAATCCCGTTTTGCCAATGCAACGGAAAGAATTCCATCCATGGCTGCTTTTCCGGCATGAAAGGGTTTGCTCATGGTACCAAAAACCTCCCGAAGTCCGGAGACCTGGGTACCGGAGATACCGAACGCATTGACAATCTGATCCGGTGAAAGTCCCATGAGTTTGGCTGCGGCTGAAGTGGCACTGAACCGGCCAATGGTGGCGGTGGCATGCCATCCATAATCATAGTGCGCGGTTCCGGCTGCCTCGCCGATTCTGGATGCGACCTCAAAACCGATCACAAAAGCGGTAATCAGATCCCGGCCCGAGCACTTCATATATTCTCCCACAGCTATGGCAGAAGGGGCCAGGCAGACACTGGGGTGAATTCCCGAATTCTTATGAGTATCATCAAAATCCAAGGCATGAGACAAGGTACCATTGACCAGAGCTGCAAAAATCAGATTGGTTTTGATTCCTTTGCCAAGGATGGTGGCATGGGGATTGCCCCCAAAATACCAACGAGGTCCAACAAGATATCACTGATGGGCTCCCGTGACCCGCCCAAGGTCACCCCTATCCAATCCAGAAGGCATAACCGGGCATATCGATGAGCGTCAGGCGGGATATCCTCATACCTGGTCTCATGGATGAATTGGGCAAATCGTTTTGTAACAGTCATGGTATGTATTCCTACCCATCAAACCAGCGATGCATCAACAATCTCGGCGATATCGAACGCTTTTGTCTCTTCGGTATATTTTTTCAATCCGTCTGTCAGCATCAGCAGACAGAAAGGACATGCTCCCGCTATAATGTCCGCGTCTGTTTCCAGGGCTTCTGCCGCTCTCTGATGATTGATTCGGGATCCCACTTCTTCAGCCCAGTAATTTCCTCCGCCGCCGCCGCAGCAAAAGCTTTCATTCCGGTGCCGGGGCATTTCGACCAGATTCCCCGCTCCGGAGATGACGGCTCTGGGGTCATCGTAAATTCCGTTCCGCCTGCCCAGGTAACAAGGATCATGATAAGTGATGCGCTGATTTTTTCGGGCCAGGTTCAATTTTTTTTCCTCCATGAGGATACGGATGAAAGAACTGTGGGGAATGACTTCATATTCACCGCCCAGTTTGGGATAGTGGCGGGAAAAACTGTTAAAGCAGTGCGGGCACAGGGTAATGATTTTTTAATTCCCAAATCGGAAAAATCCTCGATGTTCTGCTGGGCGATTTCCGCAAACAAAAATTCATTGCCCATCTGCTTGGCAGGGTCTCCGGTACACCGGAATTCCTCAAGAATGCCAAAGGACGTTCCCGACTTCTGTAGGATACGCACCATGGCCCTCCCGATTTTCTGAGCCCGCTGCTCATAGGTGACCGAGCAACCGATCCAGAGCAAATACTCAGTCTGGCCGGGCTCAAAGATCGGAACATCCAAGTCTTTGCGCCATTCTGCGGCACCCGAGCCTGTTCCGAAAAACGGATGAGCCCGCTGCTCAAGGCTGGACACAGCCTTGCCCATAAGTTCCGGAATCCGGCTCTGCTCCATGACCAGATTCTGTCGGAACCGCATAATGGTTTTAGGCTGGTTGATGCTGACGGGACAGGCTTCCATACAGGCTGCACAGGTAGTGCAGTTGAAAATCGCATCCATGGAAATACTGTCAATCAAGGATTCTTCCAGTTTCCCTGCGACGAGCCGGTCCGCCAAGGTTATCATCACGCCCTTGGGGGACAGGGGTTTGTCCGTGTTATAGGCGGGACATGCTTCCTGGCAACGTCCGCACCACAGGCAGCTGGAAAAATCCAGGAACCGTTTGCGTGTAAAATCAGCCAACTTGTCCGCGCCCAAGGCCGGCAGTTCCTCGGCATCCTCATTTTCAAACGCGGAAAAATCCACGACCCCCATTTTCACATTCGGTGCCGGATCGGCAAATCCCACATTCACCGGGGCGAGAATCAGGTGTACCAGGGGAGAATACGGAATACAGGCCACAAAGCCCAGCGCCAGAAGACCGTGGACCCACCAGGTGGTCACGTGGATTTCAAGTGCCAATGCCGGACTGATCAGGTTTGATGCCAAAAAATTTCCCACGAACGCGCCAAGCCTCCAGAGGGCCTGCAGCTGCTGCTATTCTCGCGCCCTCAATGAAAATCCGGTGATAAGAACCATGCCCAGAAGTGAGCTGACCGGCACAAACCCCTTTCTAGCCTCAGGCAACCTGAGCCGGTCCGGCAAAATCATCCGCCGGACCAGAAAAAAAACAATCCCGGCCAGGGATAGAAGTCCTGCCAAATCGAGCACAAACGACATGTACCAGCGATTGAAGCCACCGCTGAACACCGGAACCCCGAACAAAACATTCAGAAACACCAGGATTGTTCCGATAAAAAGAATGAGCATCCCCCAAAACACGAACCCATGGGCAATGCCCGAGGCTGGTTTCCGGTACAGCCGGGCATTCAAGATACCCCGTACCAAAAAGGCCCTCATGTGAAAGTTGCCGATCCCTGAATCATGTTGTCGATTGAGGGGATCACCCGCATTTTGCCCTGTTTGATTAACAGCCATTGCCGGTAAAGACCATAAAAAAAACAATGATCACCGGAATTGCCAACAGATCAATGATGAGGCCATAATCAATATTCCAATAGGGGATGCGAGGCATTTATCTGTTCTCCTTGATCGCCTGAGTCAGTTGGGGAATAATTTTCTGATAGTCACAAACCAGTCCAAACCGCGCTCTGTTGAAAATATTTGCTTCCTCATCCTTGTTAATCGCCACGACACATTTTGAATTGGCAATCCCGGCCAGATGCTGACTGGCTCCGGACACTCCCACGGCAAAATACACATTGGGAGCCACAATTTTGCCTGTCTGACCGACCTGCCGGGTGGGTGAGGCCCATCCTTCATCCACAGCTCCTCTTGATGCACCCACGGCACCGTTCAGTTGATCGGCCAAAGCCTGAAGCAAAGAAAAATTATCTGCGTTTCCAATCCCCGTCCCCAGACACAACCACTGGTGCATCTTCCAGAGGGATCCCTTCTGTTTGTTCTTTTTTTTCGCTGATTAACTGAACTTTTCTGATGGGGTATCCAACGGGATGGATGACGTATGGCCTTCCAGAACTTCCGGCTCAAAATATTTGCGCGAATGGTCAAAACAGTTGGTCGATTCAATTTTCTGCCTGATTATGGCCTGCCGCCATATATGGGCCGTTCCACCACCATATCGGACTGAATGGCTGTCACTTCTGTTACAACCGGAGCTGACAGTGCCGCACTCAAAGGGCCTGCCAGTCCCGTACCCAATGTTGAAACGCTCAAGAGAATGATGGCATATTTTTCCTGCCTGACGAGCTGAACAATGCTGGAAACCAGATTGGCTGAAAGGGTCTGGCGGGTCTGCCAGGCTTTGCCAAAGTTGCCAGGCACATCCCCCTCCCCCAGGGCAATGATATCGGGAAGTTCACTGAACTGTCGGCTCACGGTCTTGAGCTCACCGATTTTTTTCAAATCAATGGTTTCAATAATCAGCGTTTTCATAGATATCTCTCCTCATTCAACCGAGTTATTAACGTTCTGGCGGCCTGTTCCGGATCTTCTGTATCAATGAACTCACAAACGTATTCACTTTTTGGAATGATGACTTCCAGTTCATTTAGCGCCATTTTTTCCTGATCCACGGATTCAAGTTTGACCACCGGTTTTTCTTGGCCGAAAAATAGCCCGCACAGCAGGAATCCGGGGCACATTTTCAGGAATGCTGGTGATGGACAAAACACCCGGCCCGCTGAATTTCAATTCGCGTTTCCCCTGGGATGCGATCTGAGTCACAGTCCAGGAATCGTCATGATACTCCACATACCCTATCTGGGGGATGAATGGAACTTCCAGCATCTGGGCCAGTATCCCCGGAACAACCCCCCGGTCCATATCAGCAGATTGCTGTCCGGCAAGCACCAGATCCACGTTACCCAGACTCTGAATGGCAGCCATAAGATTTCCGGCAATCACCGCGGCATCATCTGATGTCCCTTTCACCAGGATTAATTGATCCGCGCCCATGGCCGCCCCTTTTCTCAAAAACTGGATATCTTTCTCGCTGCCATAGGAGATAAGACTCAATGATCCCGAATTTTTTTCTTTGATCTGGATACCGGTTTCTATGGCGTTTTCATCATACAGCCCCAGCATCCGGGAAAACCTTTCGTGAGCCCGGTTATTTGACAACTCAAAATCCATGGACGGAACCAAATAATCCGGGACAACTTTTGCTAATACCGCAATGTGCATCTCTTTTCCTCCACTGTTGTTATTGAATTGACATTACCTTGCCTTCCATTGGGGGGCCCTTTTTTCTGCAAATGCCGTAAATCCCTCTTTCCTGTCCTCAGTATCTCTCAAGACTCCCCACAACAGGTGGGAAAAGGCGATTCCGTGTTCCAGAGGCATATCAAGCCCCATGACTGCGGCCTGTTTGGCTGCTTTCACGCTCAAGGGCGCATTGTCGGCTATTTTCCGAGCCATTTTTGGCCAGGCTCATCAACTCCGGAGGCTCAACCACATCACTGATCAGTCCGACTCTGTGAGCCTCTGCCGCATCGATCATTTCTCCTGTCAACAGCATTTTCATAGCTACGGCTTGGGGAATGGCACGGGGAATGCATTGAGTTCCATTCAATCCGGCCAGGCTGGCCACTTTGACTTCAGTCAGCCCAAATTTGGCATTGGTGCTGGCAATTCTTAGATCACAGGCAAGAGCCATTTCCAGTCCGCCACCGATGGCATAGCCATTGATAGCGCAGATAATGGGTTTCCACATTTTCATGTGAGGAATGATGGGCTGGCCTTCTCTGAGCCAGATGGAAGCCATGCATTCCTGAGGTGGCGGGGTTTTTTCATGTCGGTCCCTGTACAAAAGGATTTCTCTCCGGCACCGGTCAGCACTGTTACACGGACGTCATCGTCTTTGGCCACTTCAGCCCAGACTTCCGCCAGTCTTGTGACGGATTCCGGATCCAGGGAATTCATTGCCTCTGGCCGGTTCAATGTAATATAGGCCACATGATCTTCTTTGGTAAATTCTACACCCATTGTATCTGTTCCTTTTTAATATAGAGATTGATATCACCGGTTATTTTGATTTCAGTCTGATACCACGACAAACGGACTATAAGGCTTTTTCTCTTTCAAAAGCTGTCTTGCAATCGTCCAGCGATGAATTTCATTAGGTCCCTCCAATATCCGCCAGATTCTGACCATTCGTGCCACATACTCAATTCCCAGCTCTTTGGACAGCCCCACACCGCCATGGAGTTGTATGGCCCTGTCCGCAACATTGGAAAGCATTTCAGTGGCAGTCACCTTGATGCTCGATCCTTCACTTCTCAGGTCGGTGATGCCCTGGTCAGATTTCCACGCGGCATAATACAGCCTGAGTCTTACTGCTTCGAGTTCCATGGTTGAATCCGCAATCCAGTTCTGCACGGTCTGACGTTCGGCCAAGGGTTTGCCAAACGTTGTCCGGGTCGTCGCCTGATCTATCATCATCTGTATAATCCGTTCTGCCATGCCGGTACATCGGGATGCCAGTTCGATCCGGCGAACCCGAATCGGTTCTGGAGAGGAATAAAGGCTTCTCCACTTCACCCAGAACCGCATTGTCACCCACCTCGACATCATTTAAAATCAGTTCCCAGGTCGCATAGCCCCGATTACCGGAATTTCTTTTCCCACCTGTACCCCAGGCATGTCCTTATCGATCAGAAATGCAGTGAATCTGCTTTTGGTCGGTGCATTCTTGTCCGTCAAGGCAATCAGGATAAAAAAGACATTATCCTTGTCACACTTGCTGATAAAGGTCTTGGTCCCGTTGATCACCCATTTGTCCCCTTTGCGAACCGCCATTGTTTTCAATCCGCTCACATCAGAGCCGGCATCCGGTTCCGTCACCGCCATCGCTGAATCCAGCTCATGATTGCAATAGGGAATAAAATATTTGTCCCGCTGCTCATCCACGCAGCATGCGTGCAGATAATACAGATTGGGCGCATCCGGAGGCAGCATAAAACCATGGGGTGAAAACCCAACATAACTTTTGCACATTTCTTCCATGATCAGTGTTTTGGCGAGCATACCAGCCTGCCCATTTCTCACCTCATCCCCAGAATCCCAGTTCCTTTGTCACCGCGTAAAGCCGATCTGAATCTTCTTTTGGAATCAAGGGCCCCGGCTTGGTCCAAAGGCTCATATCCCGCTCAAGCAATGTCTTTTCCAGAGGCATTAGCTCGCGTTTGACAAATTCTTTCATTGCTTCTTTGAGCATCATATATTCTTCAGATATTCCAAAATCCATCATTCCCCCTTTTTCTTTTGACAACCGTCTTTTTCCATCAAACCAGCACGTCTGCCGCCTTCAATTCTCCCAGCTCCTTTTCCGAATATCCCAAAAAACCGGTCAGCACCTCATCTGTATGTTCGCCAAGAAGCGGGGCCGCCTTTTCCATGACAATCGGCGTTTTGAAAACATAATGGGTGCCCGGTTATACAACGTCAAACCCACCACCGGATGATCCAGATAGGCCCAGAACTCACGTTCTATCAGATGCTCATCCTCTATGGCGGCCCTGGCATCGTTGACAATACCAGCTTTCACACCGTGTTCCAGCAGTTGTTTCATGATTTTTGAGGCATATTGTTGTTTTGTCCAGGCTTCGATATGATTGTTCAGCTCCGATTCGTTTGCCTTTCTATCGGCTAGAGTGGCGAATTTTTCTTTCTTTGCCCAGGCCGGATGGCCCATCACCTTCTGAAGGGCAGCCCATTCCTCCTCGGAAAACACCGCAATGGCCAGCCATTTTCTATATCCGAGAGTCGTATAACGCCGTGGGGAGCGGCATTGGGATCCCCACACCCCAGGGGTCCCATGATCTCACCATTGGCGGCGTAGACCATACTGTCAATAGGCTTCATGGCAATGGCGCTTTCAAGCTGAGATATTTCTACCGTCTGCCCCAGGCCTGTTTTTTCGCGCTGAAGCAGGGCGGCCATGATGCCGAACAGGGTATGGGTCGGTACCATGACATGGTCTGTATAATTGGTGCCAGTCCAACGGACTTTGGCCTGGCATGCAGGCCTGGGCAGTCAACCCGCACAAAGCGTTCAGGTTCACTCCAAAGCCCATGTAGGATTTATGAGGTCCATCAGTGCCTGCAGGCTCATGGTCACATAAATAATCCGAGGATTGATCCTTTCACATCTTCCCAGCCCAGTTCCATTTTCCATCTGCCCGACACGGAAATTATTAATGATGATATCGCTTTTTCTATCAGGCGGACGGCCACCTCACGGGCCATGGGTTGACGCATGTTCAGGGCAATGCACTTTTTATTTGGGTTCCGATTTGCAAAATAACCGCTCCGCTCCAGTCCGTCGGCAATCCCGTCCTTAAACGGCCCGCCTTTCCTTAAAATATCCGGTCGTTTCAGGCTTTCTATCTTAATCACCTCTGCGCCGCACTGGCCCAGGACATTGGTTGTGATGGGGCCTGCGCCGACCCAGGAAAATCACAGACGATCAACCCTTCCAATGCTTTTTCAAAATTAGACATGAATGACTCCTTCCTTTGAAAAACAACTATTTCTTCTTTAGAATAATCTAACTCTTCAAGTATTTGCATCGTGTGTTCGCCAAATCTTGGCGCGGGGAAACCGAATCGCCAGTCCAATTCACCGAATTCATAGGGTGCCCCTGGAAAGGTGATTTCACCGTCAAGATTTTTGTGTTCAATTGTCTGCCAGAAATTACGATGCTTCAACTGCGGATTTTCAAGGAGGTCTTTGCCGTTGCTCACAGGCGACAAAGCAATACGGTTTGCCTGTCCCCTTTCATACAGGCTCATTTTGTCATGTTTCAGGGTAAACCGATGAAAAATCCGGCAAAAGGTTTCATACCCCTCGCTGAACGCCTGTAGGAAGGCTCTATCCATCGGGGATCTTCAAAGACCTCCCACTCCTCGACATTTTCGGACTTCATCCATTTGACAAAAGGTTCCCACATAATCTTGTTCTTTCCCATAATCGCAACAATGGCGATATAGCCGTCTTTACAGGGATGAACTGTGGCCGAACCCGCTTCCTTTCCCCTTCCCCGGCGGATGGTGCCTTCCAGATCCCAGTATTGGGCTGCATTTTCAAGGGCCATCCCCACTGCCTCCATGGCAGAGACATCAACAAACTGGCCTTGCCCGGTTCTCCTTGCATACAAAAAGGCAATTGAACTTCCCACCGCAGCATAGGATTCTGCCATCCGATATGATTGGTCATCACAAGCTCTTACCGGTTTTTCATTCTCAATCCCGGCCAGGTACAAAAATCCGCCCATAGCCGAGCAGGTTAAATCGGATCCCGGATAATCTTTATACGGCCCGACACTGCCGTATGGCGTTATGGAGGTCTGAACCAACCTGGGATTGACCTCTTTAAGATTGTCATAGGAAAGGCCTAAAGTGTCAAGGTAACCAGGGACACAGCTTTCCATGAAAATATCAATTTTTTGGATAAGCTTCAAAAAATCTTCCGGCCTTCTTCTTTGTGAAGATCAAGTACCAGACTTTTTTGTTTCCATTGTAATAAAGGAATTGAAGACTGGCCTCCATATTGTCTGCTTCCCCCTTGTAAAAAGGGCCTTTTCTTCTCAAAGGATCTCCGGTGATCGGCTCAAGGTGAATCACCTCCGCACCCAGCCCTGCATACAACTTTGAAGCATAGGGTCCCAGTTCACCCGTGAAATCAAGTACTTTCACATCAGAAAGGGATCTATCGTTACGTTCACCTTCCATTGCCTAACCTCCTCTTGTTTTTATTCAGTTATAATCATTTTTAAACCGGATGCGGGTATCATCCACCTGATGATGACGCCCCTCATAATTGATTAACCTGAAAACAGACTTCTTCCCCCACACACATAAAGGACCTGGCCAGTGACATAACCTGTTTCATCGTCAGCCAGAAATAAGACGGTATTTGCAATATCATCCCCTTCCCCGATGTTTCCCGAAGGCTGCTTGGCAGAAAGGAAATTCCTCGTCTTTTCCGGTAGTTCATACCACATAGGGGTTTCGATAAGCCCCGGCGCGATACAATTTGAGGTAATGCCTTTTCTGCCCAGCTCCAAGGCAAGCGTCCGGGTCAACCCCACCAGACCTGCCTTTGCAGATGAATACGGCGCCTGGCCGGGTCCCCCCAGCCAGGCCCGGGAAGCGATATTGACTATCCGGCCCCGTTTCTGCTCAACCATATGACCATGGACGGCCTGACTGCACAAAAACGGGCCTTTCAGATTCACATTCAAAGTGATCTCCCAGTCTTGCTCGGATAATTTTCTCAAAGCACCGGCCCGCTCCAACCCGGCATTGTTGACCAGAATATCAATAGAACCAAAGGCAGATATCGTTTCATCCACCATCGATTCCACATCAGATTTGCTCGAGATATCCGCCACAATCCCAATGGCCTCATACCCCTTATCCCGAAGTTCTTTTGCTGTCTGCACAACCTTGTCTTCGATAACATCATTAATGACAACCTTGGCACCATGTTCGGCCAGCTTGAATGCCGTATCTTTGCCCATTCCGCTGGCAGACCCCGTGATGATTGCGACTCTGTTTTCTACTCCCATTCTTTACCTCCACCTCGTCCTGAAATTGACATAACAGCGCCCTAAATTGACATGGAAAATAAAGACTTTTCCCGCCACAGACAAAAAAGTCTGACCTGTTATAAATTTTGATGTATCCGCAGCAAAAAACACACAGCACCAGCGACATCCTCGGGTGTGCCCAGCCTTTGCACCGGGATTTTGGCAGCTATTTTTTCTTCTTCTTCTTGGGATATGCCCGATTGACGGATGGTGCCTTTGACCACCCAATTCACCGTTATTTTATCTTTTGCAGTTTCAAGGGAAAGTGAGCGTGTGAACCCCAACATAGATGACTTGGCCGCACTGTACACCGAAGTTTGCGGCAACCCCAGGTATTCAATGCTCCCGATGTTGACAATCCGACCGTATCCCTGCTTCCGCATTACTGGAATCACTTCCCGGCATAGAAAAAAAGCAGGATCAATATTGTTTTTGGCCCCCTGATACCACCCCTGTGCCTTAGTTTCCACAATATCGTTTTCCACAAAAAAATCGGAATTGTTAATGAGCACATCAATTCTTCCGTATTTTTCCACTATATTGCCGATCGCCTGCTTAACGCCGGTACAGTCTGCCGAATCAGCCGTGATTCCCAAAGCATCTACTCCGTCCTGCTTGAGTCTGGCAACCGTGTCCGACGTTTTTTTTTTTCCATCGATATCGAGAAGTGCCAGCTTCGCCCCTTTTGATGCTGCCATGCGGGCGATGGCATAGGCGATATCATCTCCCACTGACTCGATAAGCACGACCCTGTCTTTAAATGATCCCATTTTAAAACCTCTCCTTTTTAGATTTAACGATTCATTTTAAGGATTTTCAAGGGAATCTCCTACCAATCACTTGTGATCATGTGCATGGTGCATGCTGCATGCTCAGTCCCTGACAGCCCACCGCCCGTAACATGAGACATGGCAACCTTTGGAATGGGTTCGACCTGATAACCGTTACACTCCCCTCTGAGCTGTTTAACATTAGCCGCTATCTGGGCTGCACCGGATGCACCGATAGGATGGCCGTAAGACAGCATCCCGCCCCTGGGACTAACCACGCACTGTCCACCATATGTAGCCTGCCCATCTCTGAGGAATTTCAGTCCCTCACCTTTCTCGCATAGCTGCATGCATTCATAATAAAGCAATTCCGCAATAGTAAAGGCATCGTGCAATTCCAGAATATCCACATCCTTCGGTCCGATGCCGGATTCTTCGTACAGCATTTCAGAGGTCATTTCCGTTATGTCGTCACCAGTAATATCCCTTGGCCGGTTATGATACGGACCCGACGTCACCACGGACCCTCTCACTTTGACCGGTTTTTCAATCCCCAGTTTCTTGATCATCTCTTTAGAACAGACCACCACGCTCCGGCCCCGTCAACAATACCGCAACACTGATGCAGGGTCAGAGGATAGGCAATCATCCGGGAATCAATGATCTCATCTATGGTATAATCCCTCCAAAAGGGGCATGGGGATTGTTCTTTCCATGGGAGCGGCTTTTTGGGTAATCAATGCCAAATCCTCAATGGTAGCGCCGGTCTCATACATATATCGGTCGCCCGCATGGCATATTTACCGGTCATAACTCCGCCGTGAACCGTTTCGATATCATTCATGGCCGGCATGAATGCCGTACCACTCTTACGACGAAGGGTATGGTTTTCTGCTCCCACGCCCATGGACAATTCGGTCAGTCCGCAAGCTACATCCTTGATGGCCAGATGTACGGCCATGGCGCCAGCCGAACAAGCGCTTTCCACATTGATGATAGGAGCGGTGCCGCAAACGCCAAGATCCTTGAAGATTGTCTGACCTGTGACGATACCGTTATGTGCATTCCCCACATAGGCACTTCCGATCATTCCCGGCTTGTCAATTTTGGATGATTTGATGGCCTGAAATGCCGCGATCCGACCCAATTCATCATAATCCATTTTATGTTTTCCAAAACGGTTTCGCCCACCCCTGCTATATACACATCTCTTTGTAATTTCATTTAAGCCTCCTAAACTTTCTGGAACATGTAACTGATGATTGGCAGGCCATCAGCATTCATCCTGATCGGACCTGTGGTCAACTCGACTTCTTCATCGCATTTAAATGTCTTGACCTCACCTTTAAGCATGGCGAAAATTCGGACATTTTCTGGCAGATCTATATATCCACATATATAGGGAGTATTCAAACCTGGCTGCCCAATGTACAAATCCGAAAAACTGTACAAAATTCCTCTTCTGGATAACGGCACCATTTCAAACTCTTCCCCCCAGCAGTTGGGCACGGGGTTACTTTGGGAAAATCAAGCTGACCGCATTTTTTACACCGATATCCCTTTAAGTAGGGGCGTTCGTTTTCCGGAACCGCCAATAAATCTGGATGATAAAATGTGATATCCGGTTCTTTTTTCTTTTTAACTTTTTTTTCTCAGTCATGGAGCCTCCCTGTTCAATAATTGAATAGAAATCAACCCTCATATTTAATCTATGCTGTTGATTTATAAATGTTTTTTTGATTTATATTTTTTAACAATTTCTTTGAAAAAACCTTTGATTAAATTATTATTGAGGAATATTCAACCATACAGACGCGGGAGTGTCAAGAGCAAAAAATAAAATTATTCCGTGGTGAAGCAGCGAAGGTCTTGGGATCACGGTTTCTATAAATACGAATCAGCTGAAAAGTCCGCCGCTCAATCATCTTTGCCACTGAATGTGATTCGGAAGGCACCAATAAATTTTGAAGATTTTCATCAATTCCCTTGAGGTTCCATGCATTTTGGGAGAAGAAATATTTAAAATTTTAATATGTTGAGCGGTTTGTTGCCCAACTCATTACGGATAAGCACACGATGGTTCAACATATACCCTGTAATTTAAGGTCCAGACAAGCACCTGCTTGACCCAGTGAGGCGGGTCAGCACGCTCAAGTTCTGCAATGCGCCCTATCAGCAGGACCAAGTGTTCAGATTCTTACATGGCTGTCCATTTGCATAGTGGTCCAAGATCCATTGGCCTGGTTTTGATATAGGTGCGTTTCAGTGAACGGAAGCCTCGCCCAATGATCCTTTCCCGATGTTTTTCTTTGCCGAGCATCTTTGGGCTTAAAGCCAAGGATATGTCGTCTCCGGCAATCATTTCATTGGCCAGGAAAATACCTTTACGGTATGCCGACCCCGTTTGGACAAGGCCTCACGATTTAATTCCCGCAATACGGGCCATTTGGCTGGCCGGCTGGCAGTTCCCGCATGCCCTGGCAAACTCACGGCCTATCTCCTGAGTTCACTCCTTTGTCCGCAACAAACATGGTCCTGCCTCAACGTCATCCCCGGAGATCGGACTGGTTTTTTTTGGCAACACCTGTATCAGATGTGTCGCCGGAAAACACCCGACTACGGACAATTCCCCCTTCACGTGTAACGACAAGCGCCCCAACGACTTTTTGAGTTATATTCTATCTGACAATGCCGGATTGAAATCCAAATCAACTGACCGCAGCCCGTCAAAAACATAATTGATTTTAACCGCAAAATCATTAAATTCAAATAATACCAGAGAGATATAAATTTAATCAAAAAGAAAGCATCTAAAAATGGTCGATTTTTTTTTAATTTACGTCTTGACAATCAAGAAAATGATTGCTTGAATATCATTCAAAATTCCAAAAAGCGATACAACGATCATAGTACACTGTGGGGTTTAATATCCTGATGTTGATTCCATATAGATGGATAAGGAGGCACCTGCCAATCAAAACAGGACATTACTGATATACGCCTTGTATTGAGCAAGGGGGCATGATTCCTTCAATAGGCAATCAATGTCTGGGGAACGTGACGAATATTGCAATCCGCTGAAGCGAGATTTGCAACATGTCGTTTTAACAATTCACGAGCGAAAGCAAGGAGGATCAAATGAAAAATGTGAGTAATGCACTGCGCTTTTTCTTTCGCTGCCCTGAACTTGATCAATTGCCGATGTTCTGCGACCAGGATTGAAAGTCGGTGTACTAACGGTTTAAGCATTTCAGAGGTCGTATATTTTCTACCAAAAAAGGAAGGATGATAAAATGAAAAGAAGTTCTTTTATAAATCCGCTTTGTGTGTTGCCGCCATTCTTTCGGGTATTTTGTTTTTTTTTAGCGGCCCGGTTCAATCAACAGCTGCCCAGAAAATCAAACTGACCCTGTCGAGCAACTTGTCTCCCGGCAGCTGCTTGGAAATAGCAGCCGATAAATTCAAAGAAATCGTCGAAAAAAATAGTGATGGTAACATTACGATTATCCGTTATCCTTCTGGTGAACTGTATGATTCAAAAAGTGAAATTGAAGCTATCGTGAATGGAGGCGTTGACATGTCCATCATGCACGTGGCCTATGTCGGGGCAAGATCTCCGGCTCTTGAATTCATAAGTTCATTCGGCGCTCAGGGCTGTTGGGACGATTATGATCATTTTACAGATTTTAGATATGCCGGCGGTGCGTGAAATTGCGGATGACGAATTCAAACGCAGACTAAATGCAAAACTACTATCACCCATTTCTTATGGCACTTCGGTTATTGGAACCAATACAAAACCCATTCATACAATAGATGATTATAAAAATTTGAAAATGAGGGCAAGCGGCACTGCACAGGCCACCATGTACAAGGCTTTGGGAGCGATACCTGTAGAGTTGAGCGTAAAAGAGGTTTTCATGGCGCTTCAGCGGGGGACGATCGATGGAGCAATTTCAGGTCCGGGACGGTTTTATTTTTCAAAATGGTATGAGACCACACCGTATCTGACCCAGGATTACGGCACACCGTTTCTTCAGTTCTGGCATGCAATGAACATGAACAAGTGGAAAAACTGACACCTGAAAACCAAAAATCATAGCAGATGCAGCCCAAGAAATTGCAGCATGGGCAAGAGGTTATGTTGTTGAAGAAACAGAAATGACTTATGAAAAATTTAAAAGCGGGCTCGTAACGGAAATGAATTTCCTGTCCCAGGAAGAAAGGGCCCGATTCAATGAAATTGTTTCGCCTGTGATGCATGACTTGGCTGTTAAAAGATGCGGTAGCGAAATGGGAGAAAAATTGTGGGGATATTTGATTCAGGCCAGAAATAAATGATTTTATTTTTCCATGATACAGGTGTTCATTTGAATAGAATTAAAGCACGGCATCATGATAGCGGGTTTTCTCTTTTCCACTTGTCTGGTCATGGTCCTCTGACAGGTGAAAGTGAAAAAGTGAAGATCCTTCCAACCCTTTAATTTTACCAAGACAGCGCCAATCTGACTGGGTATCCGGAAAAAATCCCCAGTCAAATTGGCGGATAATAAGCCTGCTCAGATATAGTTTAAGGGACATCGGCCCATTGAAACGTTTGAAATGGGGTTTAAGATGAGGGAACAAATGGAAAGGGACGCTGCTTAAAGCCCGCCCGAAAAGGCTGACAATTCGGGCGGTTTTTGACTTTTACGCACCAAAAGGATAACAAAAATGCAAGCATCTAATTCAAATCTTTACTTTCGCCATACCAATATTATTGATTTCCTTTCGATAAACTTCGGAACTGTTGCCGGAATTTCGATGTTTATCGTCAGTATTTTGCCACCTATGAGGTTATCATGCGGCGAATGTTCAACATGCCGACAACCTGGGTGTTTGAAGCTTCACTTTTCATTCTGATGTGGTTTGTCCTGCTGGGAGCATCCTATTCATCAAAAGAAAGAAGACAGATCATTACGGATATTTTTATTTCCCGGCTGTCAGATTCTTCCCGGCTATCACTCGGAATAGTTGCCAATATAGTTGTTTTGGTATTTGTTGTGGTTGTTGGGTATTACGGATACCATACTTTTCTGGACGCGTACCACAATGAGATAACAAGCATCGGGTTGTTAAGGTACCCGAAATGGATATTGTATGTGGTTTTCCCCCTGACCATGGGCATGCTTTTTCTACAGGTGCTCCGAAACATGCTGCAGGATATCAAATCCTTATCTGATTTAAAGAAAACAACTGCGGTTTTTGGGAGTGCTCCCATATTCCTAATTTTTAGTTTTCTTTGTATCATTGGGATTGGCATATACTTAATGTATGTCATCCCCTTTGCTGGTATTGCGTTGCTGGTACTTTGCCTGCTATTCGGCGGCGTTCCCGTCGGCGTGGCCCTGGGAATAACGGGAATAATCGGTATTTTTGCCAATTTCGGAGATTTTCAAAGCTTGACCATGGTACCTGTGATTGTTGAAAGAACGTTGCACAGTTTCATCCTGCTGGCGGTTCCTTTGTTTATCATGGGTGGGGTGATTCTGTCCAAATGCGGTATCGGTGAGAGAATTTTTGAAATGATCAGCAAATGGAGCGGTTCTATTCCCGGCGGACTCTCAATGGCAACGATTCTCGCCTGCGCACTAGTTTCTGCTATGATCGGCGTCAGCACAGCTGTAGCAGGAGCGATCGGCTTAATTTGCCATTCCCCAGCTTCTTGCAAACGGATATACGAAGAACTTTCCTACGGGAGCGTTGCCGGGGGAGCGCTGGGAATTCTGATCCCCCCCAGTGCCGGACTCATTGTTTATGGATTTTTAACAAACACTTCCGTTGCCACATTATTTGCCGCAGCGTTTGTTCCTGCCGGCATCCTGGTCGGTTTTTTCATCATTTATGTTTTTACTGCAAGTGTTATCAGCGGAAATTATCAAAAAGTGTCCTTTAGCTGGGAGCAGAAAAAAACAGCGGTTAAAAACGGTTCTCTGGCCATACTGGCTCCGGCTATTGTTTTGGGGGGGATTTACGCAGGTATTTTCACGCCTACGGAGCTGCGGCCGTTTTTGTGGTATACTGCCTTCTTACCGCCATGGTCTACAAACAGATTAATTGGAAAAAATTTATTGAGATCCTAAGAGAAAGTGCAATACTGGGATCCTCACTCATGATGATCATGATTGGTGCCATGATTTTAACCAATCTGATCGCCCATCTGAGAATCCCCCGGTTGCTCACGGAATGGATTGTCACATCCGGATTTTCAAATTGGGGGGTGATTGCCTGCCTGGTCCTCATGTACATGATTATGGGTATGTTTCTAGACGGCCTTGCCATGACAGTGCTGACCATTCCAGTCATTTATCCCTTAATGCCGGTCCTGGGACTCAATGTGATTGTTTTTGGCGTTATTTTAATGGTTTTTGTCGAAATGGCGTTGATCACCCCGCCGGTGGGATTGAATATTTTTATGGTCCAGGCCATTACAAATGATAATATTTGGACCATAGCAAAGGGCAATCTTCCTTTTGTCCTAATGATGTTATTAATCGCATTAATTTTGTTCGCAGTTCCGGAGATTTGTCTATGGCTTCCAAATCTGCTTTCGATATAGGAGATTTAAAATTCTATTTAATATGAATGCAGAGTATCGAACCCGCATGGGTGTTGAAGACATCCCTCTTTCTTCGTAAGGAAAACCTTGGATTCAACATCAAGCACTCTGAGATTTTCAGCAAGTTTCAATTGAACTTCAGCCTTGTGTTTGATAGTTTTTCGGGGTGGTCATTTCACCCTCCCTTTTTGGATTAAATTGGCGTTAATCCGGAGAATAATGACCACCCTTATTTTGACAAGATGTCAATTCAACTTCGTTCTTTGCATCTAAAATCAAATCATCACTGAATGTTTCACTTATTGGCTACACAGCTTCTTACTGACTTGCCACTGTCACATTTTTCCCCGTTTTCACTAACATCTTTGGGCGGTATCACCCGGACGGTGGCTATTTTATTTTGGGTGAAGAAATCAATGCCGTCTTTTCCCTGTACCTTATCAGTTCCCAGATGGGAATCCTTGATTCCACCGAAGGGCAGATAAGGGTGAGGGGCACAGACCCCAACATTGACGCCCACCATACCAACGTCTGCTTCGGCGATAAATTTTTCCGTGTAGTACTGATTCTGCGTAAAAATGCAGGCACCATTTCCAAATTCTTGAGATCTGATCAGCCCGAGAACATCATCTATATCTTTTATTTTCATGATGGATACAACCGGACCGAAAATCTCTTCTTTAGCAATTGTTCTGCAGGGTGTAACATCTGCAAAGACCGTGGGGCCGACAAAAAAACCGTTTTTATTTTTTCCGGGAGTTCGGGATTTCTGCCGTCCAGCAGAAGCCTTGAACCTTGTTCGACGCCAATTTCAATATAACGTTCAATATTAGCTTTGGCTTTGGCTGATATAACCGGTCCCATGTAAATATCAGAATCCATGGCATCCCCGACGGTCACTTTTTTTAGATGCTTCGAGCACACGTTCAATTAGTTCATCATAGATTTCCGGAACCGCAGCAACGATTGAACCAGCAAGGCACCGCTGACCAGCGGACCCATAACAGGAGTGAAGAAAATTTTCAATAAACACATCCCAATTAACATCTTCCATAACCACCAGATAGTTTTCGCACCGCCGAGAAGCATGCTTCTTTTGCCGCCCCTACCACAACCTTCGGCCATTTTTTGGCGGTGGGTGTGGAGCCGACCAGGCAAACCCCACTAATTTTCGGGTTTTCATACCACGTGCCTGGGATGGTCCGATTGCCGTGGACGATATTGACGACTCCTTTGGGAAGACCGACCTGGTTAAAGATATCGCCCATTTTCTGCATAAACACCGGTGACTGAGTGGACGGTTTGTAGATAAAAGTGTTACCCACACCGATGGCATATGGCACAAACCATCCGAATACCAATCCCGGAAAATTGAATGGTGCCACCCCACCGTAAACGCCCAGTGGTTGTTTTATCACGCGGCCGTTTATATTATTGGCAATGCCGCCCAAGGTTTCGCCCTGGATCAATGTTGGGATGGAACAGGCTGCTTCAAGAAGTTGAATAACCCGCTGGATTTCGCCCCGTGCCTCACTGATATGTTTTGCCTGATCTACGGCAATGGATACGGCCAATTCTTCCAAACTGTCTTTCATGGCCTGACGTATATCGAACAGGTATGATACTCTTTTTCCCACGCTCACTTTTTTCCAGGAATCATAGGCATCATAAGCTGAGTCAACTGCGTAAAGGGATGTTTCCTCAGATGAAAGGGGCACTTCACCGATTTGTTCGCCAGTAGAAGGGTTATAGAGTGGAACCGTCTCCACACCAGTTTCTTCGAGCCATTCGCCATTAATAAAATTTTTAATCTTTACGTAGTTCATTTTAGCCTTTCTCCGATAGAGTAATTGTTGAGAATTTCAAATTTTGAAGTACCCAAAATTTTAATAAATTACTATTTTTCAGTATACTCATCAGCTGCCTTAAGTGCTTCGTCCAAGATAGAGATGCCTTCATCTATTTCATCTTTTGTGACAATGAGCGGCGGAGCGACAGCAATAACATTACCAGGATTTGCAGCCATAGCCATCATACCTAGTTCGCCAAGTTTTTGGGCAACTGCAAGCTTTGGGTTGATCCCCTGCCGTATTTTAGCAGCCACTGGCATAATCGGTTCACGGCTTTTTTTGTTTTTTACAAGTTCAAAGCCTACGAATAGACCAATGCCACGAACGTCACCCACTGAAGAGTGTTTTCTCCGACCTCCTTGGCTTTTTCAAGGAGGTACTCTCCCATTTTTGCAGAATTTTCAATTAGATTATCCTCTTGGTAAATTGGAATGACCGCATTGGCAGCCGAACAAGCCAAAGCGTGGCCGGCGTAGGTCGCACCGTGGGCAAAAACTGTTCTTTGAAACGGTCGGCAATATGTTTTCGAACGACTGTGGCGCCCAAAGGTAGGTACCCGCAAGTTAATCCCTTGCCATAGTCATGATATCGGGTGTCACGTTCCAGTGATCCATGGCAAACCATTTACCTGTTCTCCCGAACCCGCTCATGACTTCATCGGCAATCATTAGAACCGACCATTTGTCACAAACTTTCCGAAGCATGGGGAAGTATTCAGGCGGTGGTACAATGACGCCATTTGCACCGGTAACCGGTTCAAAGATAATACCAGCCACTTTTTCGCTGCCGCCTTCAAGTTCAATCACCTCATCCACATATTTCACACATTGCATATCGCACTCAGGATACTTCTGTCCGAACATACACCTGTAGCAATAGGGCTGAGGAACTCTGATGATTTCTGTTCCACCAAGCACTTGAGCCCATCCCCTAGCATCACCAAGTGAAAGACTCATGGAAGTGGCAGTCCCTCCGTGATAGCTTCTGAATCGGCCTATAATTTTTCTTCTGCCCGTATACTGGTGACAAATCTTTATAGCAGCCTCATTTGCTTCCGTACCGCCAAGAGATATAAATGATCGAGAGAGGTCACCCGGTGTGATTTCTGAGAGTATTTTCGAAAGTTTAGCTCTTGGCGCAGTTGAAAATGTCGGAGCAAATGAGGTCAATTCAGATGCCTGTTTCTGAATCGCCTTTACAACTCTTTGGTCCTGGTGACCGATGTTGTGGCTTACAAAACAAGAACTGAAGTCAAGCCGTTCCTTACCGTCTTCTGTTGTAAAACGAACACCTTTGGCGCCCACAACGCGAAGAGGTGCTTGAGAAGGCTGATAAGACCAGCCATGAAAAAAGTTTTCCACTTCATATCGATCCAAGTCATCTTTGGTGGTTGGAATAGTTTTTAAATCAATCATTATAGTGTCTCCATTTTAAGTTATTAACCGTACATTTTTTTTTTCTTGATTAGCCACCGAAAGCCAATCAATTTCAGTTTTTTGTATTACATCTTGTTCGGTAGCCAAGTTACCATTACTGGGAAAGCTATAACTAAAATAATATTTAGTATTTGAATGAGGATATATGGGACAACAGATCGGTAGACATCTGTCATCGAAATATTTTTAGGTAAAACTCCCTTAAGGCAAAAATAAAACAAAAGCCGTATGGAGGAGTTAAAAATGAGCATTGAATACAACAAATAAATAAAATCCCAAACCATAGTTTGCTAAATCCTAATCCCACAATAATCGGTACATATAAGGGAGTTAATAAAGTTATTATTGCCCAATCATCCATGAAAAAGCCAAGAAATTAAAATACTTAAACACATGAAGCAATAGCGCCATATTTTCCGCCAGGCATTGCTGAAACAAAATCAATCAAAATGTCTTGGCAACCTATCGCACTAAATATATTAACAAAAAATTTGCTGCGATAATTATCCAGATACCCATTACTGTTAAAGTAACAGTTGTTTTTAATGATTCTTTTAATATGACCCATGTAAAAACGTCTATTAGCCACACAAATGATTAGCGATGTAACAGCCCCAAACACGGCAGCTTCAGTTGGAGAACAAATGCCAAGATATATCAAACCCAGCACCATAAAAATCAAAAGGATGAAAGGCCAGATTACTATCAAGGATTTAAACCGTTGACCCCAAGGTAAGAGCTTATCTTTTGACATAACTGGTGCTATTGTGGGAGTAATTTTACTTCTAACTATAATATAAATGGAAAATAATGTTGCTAGAATTACACCTGGAACAAGGCCTGCGATGAACATCTTTCCGACTGACACCTTTGAAAGCAATGCATAAATATCATT
>LQAG01000139.1_pt1 | contig 32034 bp, 40 predicted proteins | sample 1535801 | NCBI WGS metagenome assembly LQAG01 (sample SAMN04331584, study PRJNA305678) | bioreactor metagenome | isolation source: bioreactor_3 inoculated with Wadden Sea sediment 1st replicate of a... | place: Germany:Bremen
TATTTTCTAGACCTGTGTCACCCGCTGACTGTTTTCCGTCTTCGTCTACGTCTTTATAGATGTAGTCACCAATTTGACCTTTTTCTGTCTCTGGTGGCTCAACATAATTATCATCCTTGTAACCAAAATCTGCTACTAAATATTCCGTGTCTCTATTTAGATTGACAAGCGTTCTATGATCCTGAGTGCCATCTGGATCATACACTTGAGAATAATCTGCTGGTAGTGTGGTGGCATCAAGAATGATCCAGTATTCACCCGAATGAAGATTATTAAATTGATACTGTCCATTAGAATCTGTGGCCACTTTGTCTACCACCTCTGGCCCCTTCATAAGAGTCACTTGAACATTTGCAATACCATTCTCATGGGCTTCTTTTAGTCCGTTGCTATTACTATCCACCCAAACTGTATCGCCTATTGTGCTAGACACAGTTTTGGCTACAACATTCTTAGATCGAATCAACTGGTCAATATCTGATGTTCTACCACTTACAAATGATGCATATGTGTTTCCACCAAGATTATTTGAAGGTTGCAACTCAATTGTTATAGTCCTTGACTCTTCATCTTTTTTGAATACCGCACTCTGAAAACGCAGACCGGTCACTCTCTTTTTCTCATCTTCGGAAAGATCCTTGTATACGCTCCATATTGGCTGGTTGAGTTTTGGGTCAACTTCTATTTGATTGCTAGGTTCTAGGGTGGCGAGAATTGTCTCATTATGGTTTACCGTAATTGACTTTATTTCATAGTCACCATCATAATCTGACTCATTTGTCCCATCTTGAGGATTTGGAGCACAGTAATTAGGTCAAAATTATTCATGTCTTTGTCATTTAAGTTAGCGTACTCAATTTCATACTCTATAGGTTCATTAATCTCTACCTCTGGTGTACGAACCTCTTCACGAATGACCCAAGCTCTTGTGTTAAGAACTTTCACTGGATAAGTGTCTGTTCTCAGGCTTTCAAGGGATAAGTCCGCATCAGATGAAATAACAACTTTGTTTGTTAAAACTGTATTGTCTTTTACATAATACGGAATCACTGCAGAGTAGGTTATTGGCTCTATGGATTGATTCAGAGTCACCTTTCCCATATTCCAAGTCACTTGAGTCTCACCCGTGCTCAAGCTTTGTACACTCACTGGGTCCACTGAAGCCGAACCCTCTACATATTCAAGATGCTCTGGTAATGTATCAACGATTTTTACATCTTCACTGGTTTTAACAATCCCCATCCTAAGGTCAGACGTGAAGGAAGGTTGGAGCTTAAATTCAATGGTTGTATCATTTTCGATTGTGTACGTCGATGTTTCCTGTCCACTTTTGCCAGTGACATCTGCGCCATCAGTGATATCCGCCTTTTCAATTCTTGAGTTGATTTCTGACACAAATAGGCGCTGGCCAGTTGAATTTCCATCATTGGTCGCAGGATCATAGTTGCCCACTTCATAGTCCCCACCATTGACTTCCTTGACCTTTCCAGATGCAAATATAGGCAGGATCGTCCCAATTGGATTGGTCTTGGCTTGTAGACTCAGTGCCAGGGTCATAGTCTCTCTGTAGTCCAGTTCAACACCTGGCTTAGATTCGATTTTAATCATTGAAACAGGTCCAACTGCGGCTGCCTCTTCATACGTTGAGTACCACATGCCATTATCTGTTTCTGTTGTGTTTCTCATTTCATCATAGTCAGTGAAGGTTTTAGACCCAAATAGCATGACCATATTCTCTTTGCCGGGACCCCCGTGGTATTTTGCCTTCATAGGCGGGTTTGAGCCGTTAACAAAATCCGTCAGTTCGAGAACATCAGGATCTATCTTTAAAATAAGGGAAACTTCTGTTAAATCCTGATAATGACTGTTTATAATGTATGCAGTCGCACCAAAGTTTTGTCCTGGTACAACCGTTCCATCTCCCGAAGTTGAAGATGTCATTGTGTCTAGCTTAGATGTGCTATGAATGTCTTTTACATAATCCACTCGAAAACCAAAACCAGACTCTCCTGGGTCTCGCTTTTCAAGATCATGCCTATGGTTGTTATTCTCTAAAGGTTCCGTTTGCGCACCATAGTTTGACTGCCCGCTTTCACCATCAGCAACAAAATTTTCAAGCTTCAATGTGATTGAGTTCTTGCCCACTTCTAATTTTTCATTATCGACCAGCAAGCGAACATAGCCTGAAAAGAAATACTTACTTGTTACATCCAGGGCGTCATTTCCCACTGATTTAGACGGGACATGCTCTAGTGATGTGTCAATGTTGTCAACAATGACATGAATGGTCTCACCAGGTGCACTTTGTGTCATTGTCACCTGACCACTATCACTAACACTCTTTTCCTCTTCCTTAGATTTTATTTTTCCATATGGCAATGAATACGATAAATATCCATCATTATTGATTCCATAACCATTTTTCGTCTTAAGGCGTACACCTTCTACACCTATTTCATCTAAGTTTATATCAAATCGAATGGGTTGCTTTAATAGTTCCATGCCCATCTCGGCCTTTGACGCCATAGCAATTCCATAATTCATAATAATATCCATGGAATCATCGTCATTCACCACTGGATCATCGGATTCTTTAACCAGTATTAAATCAATTTTGGGTATAGCAGAGACAATGCTTTCTACAGGTGTTGTCGTTAACTTTTCTGTGTTGTCCCCACTCATTTCAAAATGTACCTTGAAGGTGTTTCCATTCTCTGTCGGTGGCACATAAACTTCCGCATTAAAGGTATAGGCTTCTCCCCCGCTGATCGAGCCTAAATCACGACTGAATGTTTTACCATCGTCCGAAATAGTCAGACCAGAATAGGATAATAGGCCATTGTCCCACACAGCGCTTGACGACTGTCCTGCTGGTTCTTCAATATATCCTTTTAATACAAGATTTTCAGCTTGTTTGTTCTGTTCCTTGACACTGTAACTCAAATTGTAAGTCACCTTATCAAGCGTACGAACATATTCATCCGCTGTTGTTTCATCTTCACCAGGATCGGGCGCCTCTGACACGGCTTCATTATTCTTCATGGTGCCAGTTAATGTGTCTTCATGGGCAAGGTTTATCTCAACCAAGTCCACGGTGATGGCTCCACCACTTGTTGTTGAACTGATGATCCGTCTCCACTTGAACCGTCATTTGTCGAATCACCAGCAAATGTTAGCTTTTGAATAGGCATAAGCTGTATCATTAAAATGAATATCAGCAGTATGCTCAGTCTCCTTTTAAATTGATTGTTAAAGTATCTGTATTTAAATTGTCTCATACTTAACACCTCCATAAGTTATGCAGTATAGACCCAATAAATTTGCCATTTCATTTACTGCAACATCTTATACTGATTCTCGCTTCATAGGTCATTTTGATATTATTAAAAACTTTCTTTATAATAAAAAAAATATCGTTATTTTATTTAACGATATTCTTGAAATTCATGAAAGCGAGTCATGCGAATAGGTCTATAGACCCATGTTTAATTTTGATTTATTACAAAATATTAATTTTATATTCCGTCTCATGAACCTTAGACAGGTTTCCCATAGAATTTCTGTAAATATAAATAACCAATACACAACAAAAACCACTCCAATGTCTTTCTATTAGGAAAGACATTTGAAGTGGTTTAAATGTTTACTAACCCGACCATGGCCAAATGGGAGGCTAGTATATATCGTGATAGAGCAACCACGTATATAACTTGTTGAGTGATTTAGAGCTTGATTAAGGCTCTTATGAAGGTATTGATTAAATAATATATATCACAATTGGCCTGTATTACTGATATGAATTATCTACAATTTTTAGTCCGTGAATGCGTCACGCTTTTTGTAATGCGTATGAAGCAGTTTGTGCGCCTTATGACTGTTTGGCTCCCCTAGGAAATTCTTATATAGATCTTGAATCATAGGGTTTTGGTGAGACTTTCTAATGGCCTTTACAGTGTCTTCTTCGTAAAGGGCCTTGGCACGCTCCACTCGGATATCAATGCCACTGTTTAGTACATCAGCAGGTTGCTGTGGCTGACCACCACCGCATACACAGCCGCCTGAACAACCCATGATCTCGATGAAATGATAGTCTTTTTCACCTGAGCGTACCATATCAAGCAGTCTTGTTGCTTCACCCGTAGAATGCGCAAGCGCCACGTTAATGTCAAGTTCACCAATTTTAACAGTTGCTTCTTTAATGCCATCAATACCACGAACAGCATGGTATTCGAAATCTTTTAGGTCATCTCCAGTGAGGACGTCAGCCACTGTACGAAGAGCCGCTTCCATAACGCCACCTGTTGCACCGAATATTACGCCTGCACCTGTGTAGTCACCTAGGTAGTCTCTGTCAAATTCTTCATCTGGAAGATTGATAAAGTCAAGACGGGCTTGCTTGATCATCTTGCCCAGTTCACGCGTTGTAATAACCGCATCAACATCTCTTAAACCATCAACCTCAAGTTCTTCTCTTGCTGCTTCAGACTTTTTAGACGTACAAGGCATGAAGGACAGAACAAAGATTTTGACGGGTCAACACCATGCTTTCAGCATAGTAAGACTTGTGATGGCACCAAACATTTGAGCTGGCGACTTACATGTTGACAGGTTATCTAAGAAATCTGGATGGTTAAACTCTGCGTGACGAATCCAGCCCGGTGAGCAAGATGTGATCATTTGGCAGTTTGCCACCATTTTTATTCTATGAAGCAGTTCGTGACCCTCTTCCATGATTGTCAGGTCAGCCCCGAAGTCTGTGTCATAGATTCTGTCCACACCAAGACGGCGAATGGCTGCAACCATTTTACCAGTCACACGTGTGCCGATTGGCATACCGAACTCTTCACCAAGAGCCGCACGTACAGCCGGTGCTGTTTGAGCCACAACATGAACCTCTGGATCCTCGATGGCGTCCCAAACACGCTCAATATCTGTTTTTCACGCAGGGCCGCAACTGGACAAACAATCATACACTGACCACAGTAAACACATGGTGCATCATTCATTGACACATCAAAGGCAGGTCCAACAGTCGTTTCAAATCCTCGGTTTTGGAAGTCAAGAACAGAAAGTCCTTGTGTCTTCTTACATGCAGATACACATCTACCACAAAGGATACACTTGCTTGCATCACGAACGATGGATGCAGATGCACTATCCACTTTAGCTTCACGCTTAGCGCCTTCAAATGCCACATCTGAAATTCCCAGTTCTTCAGATAGGTTCTGAAGCTCACAGTTTTTAGAACGGTAGCATGTTAGACACTCTCTATTATGGTTTGCAAGCAGGAGTTCTGTTGTCATTTTTGTGACGCACGAACACGCTTGGTGTTTGTCTTAACGACCATGCCCTCGCGAACAGGCAGAACACATGAAGCTTGAAGTGTACGCGCCCCTTCAACTTCGACAACACACACACGGCATGCGCCGACTTCGTTTAGGTCTTTTAAGTAGCAAAGCGTTGGGATATGAATGCCCGCTTCTTTTGCCGCTTCTAGGACTGTATAATTTGACGGCACCTCAAAATCCATGCCGTTGATAGACAGTTTTACATTTTCCATTTTTTCACCTCTCTAGCTACGAAAGTTGGGAGATAGGGGTCTGAATCAATCAGACCCGGGATATATTTAATGAACTGACTCTTTCAGTTAAAACCATTTATAAGTTGATTCCGATTACTGCTTAACAATAACCTTAACTGGACACTTGTCGATACAAGCGCCACACTTGATGCACTTGTCTTGATCAATGACATGTGGCGCTTTTCTTTCGCCCTCAATAGCATCAACAGGACATACACGTGTACAAGCCGTACAACCAATACAACCGTCTGCAATAACGATCTGTAGAAGGTCTGTACAAACGCCTGCTGGACATCTCTTTTCATCGACATGAGCCACGTACTCTTCTCTAAAGTGTTCAAGCGTTGATAAAACTGGGTTTGGTGCTGTTTGACCAAGACCACATAGAGCCGAGTCCTTGATTGAGTGAGACAGAGTCTCTAACTTATCAAGATCAGCCATTGTGCCCTTGCCTTCGCAGATCTTATCAAGGATTTCGAGCATACGCTTTGTGCCTTCACGACAAGGTGTACACTTACCACATGACTCATCTACAGTGAAGTCTAAGAAGAAACGTGCAACGTCAACCATACAGTTGTCTTCATCCATGACAATCATACCGCCTGATCCCATCATTGAGCCTAGCTCAACAAGGTTGTCAAAGTCAATTGGCGTGTCGAGGTATTTTTCTGTCAGACAACCACCAGATGGGCCACCTGTTTGAACCGCTTTAAAGGCCTTTCCATTCGGAATACCGCCACCCACTTCAAATATAACTTCGCGTAGTGTCGTACCCATAGGCACTTCAAGAAGACCTGTATTGACGATTTTTCCGCCTAAAGCGAATACTTTTGTACCCTTTGAACGCTCAGTGCCTATACCGCTATACCAGTCGGCACCATTTAGGATGATTTGTGGCACATTGGCATAGGTTTCAACATTGTTGAGCAGTGTTGGCTTGCCGAAGATACCTTTTTGCGCTGGGAACGGCGGACGTGGACGAGGCATACCTCTTTCGCCTTCAATAGAAGCGATAAGAGCTGTCTCTTCACCACATACAAAGGCACCGGCACCCAGTTTGACTTCCATATCAAAGTTGAAGTCTGAACCAAAGATGCCCTCTCCAAGCAGTCCGTACTCACGGGCCTGTTCAATGGCAATCTTAAGCCTGTTAACTGCAATTGGGTACTCTGCACGGATGTAAACATAGCCCTTGTCTGCGCCAACTGCGTAAGCTGCAAGTGCCATGGCTTCAATAATTACGTGCGGGTCACCCTCAAGCACAGAACGATCCATAAATGCGCCTGGGTCACCTTCATCGGCGTTACAGGCCACAAACTTTTGGTCGCCTTCAGCTTGGTATGTGAACTGCCACTTTAGACCTGATGGGAAACCGCCACCACCACGGCCGCGCAGTCCAGACTTCTTAATAACTTCAATAACCTCTTCTTGGCTCATTTCAGTCAGAGCCTTACCAAGAGCCTTGTAGCCATCCATTGCGATGTACTCATCAATAATTTCAGGGTTGATAACACCACAATTTCTAAGAGCAATACGCTGCTGTTTTTTATAAAAACCAACTTCATCAATTGATTTAATTTCATCATTATCTACAGATTCACTGTATAGAAGGTCTGTAACAACACGACCCTTTAAAAGGTGTTCTTCTGTGATGCGTGCAATATCATTGGCATCCACACGGCTATAAAATGCGCCTTCAGGATATACAATGACAATTGGGCCTGCTTCACAAAGACCAAAACATCCTGTACGAACGACTTTTACTTCATTTTCTATATCATGCTTTGCAAGTTCTTCTGCGAATTTAGCTTCGATGTCTAGCGCACCAGACGAAGTACATCCAGTACCGCCACAGACTAGGACATGCGATCTTACTAGTTCCATGTGCTTCCTCCTTAAACCATTTTCGTTCTTATTTTTCTGATGCACCAATCGTAAATTCTGATACAATTTTTCCGTTTACTATATGTTCAGCGATCACACGACGCGCTTTTTCTTCTGTCATTTCAACGTAAGTGACTTTTTCTTGACCTTCTTTGTAAACTTCAACAATCGGTTCAAGACGACAAACGCCGATACAGCCTGTTTGAGTCACTTCAACGTCATTAAGTTGTCTCTTGCCTGTTTCGTCCATCAGGCAGACATAACTGGACGAGCACCGGCTGAGATTCCACAAGTAGCCATGCCAACGACAATACGAGTGCCTTTTCTATCTGTTCTGATATTAACTTTCTTTAGCGCTTCCTCACGGATTTTTGCCAGTTCAGCTAATGATTTCATGTTAAATCTCCTCTCCCTATTTCAGTGGATCTTAGTCCGTATTATAGACCCTTATATTTTTCTAAAATGCCTGGGATGTCCCCGTCAACAAGGCGACCGTAAACGTCCTCATTCACTGTTAATACAGGTGCTAGACCACATGCACCAATACAGCGTGTTGCTTCTAGTGAAAACTTTCCGCCTTCTGATGTCTTACCAACAGCCACGTCCAGGTCTCTACTGATAATATCGATTAGAGACTGTGCCCCCTTAACGTAACATGCTGTACCAAGACATACACCAATATGGTATTCACCCTTTGGCTCTAGTGAAAATTGGGAGTAGAAAGTCACCACACCATAAATTTCAGCCATTGGTACTTCAAGACCCTTTGAGATATGTTTTTGAACTTCTAAAGGCAAGTATCCGAAAATGTGTTGTCCTTCATGTAGAACAGGCATTAAAGCGCCTCGCTTACCTTTTTGCTCAGCGATGACAGCATCTAGTTTTGCAAAATTTTCAGCAGTCAAAGATTTGCTCATTGTAGATTCACTCCTTTGATTGTTGGCATATGTTTACTACGTATGACCATTTCGATAAAAAATAGTTAAATAATTAACAATATGTTTCAAAAAATATTTTCCCTGCCACAGGAAGCTCTTTTGCTTCAAGACCAGCGAAAATAGGATTTTGACCAGTTTCGTTAATAATTTAACTTTATATTCAAGAGTAGTATAACATAGTTGATTAAGATGTAAACCCTTTTACGTTAAAAATTTGACATTACGAAAAGTTCACAAATTAAGTGGCATTTGCCATATTATTTTCTCCTTTTTCATTTTCAAAACATAATTCTAGTCTGTAAAGTTGCTTCCGTTTAAGTCATGTAATTTTGACATCAATATCAATATTTTGGTATTTGGGCAAAAGAAAGCTCCCTTGCACTTTATACTCAGAAGGGAGCACACCAACACATCTATGCTTTGTAATTCTTTTATTCAATGACAAACTCTTCCCCCCACGAAGAGGTCAGTTCAAGATTTTACATCCCACCTAGGAGGTGATTTTCACACCATTGCCACCATCTTCTTTAATGGAATAAGCATTTTCATCTGCTTTTCGAAATATAATATCTTCATCCAGACTGTCTTCTGGTCCCATGGCAACACCAATACTGGCTGTGATGCTTATCATGTTTCCACATATTGAAAAGGGTCTTTCTAGTTGAACACGGATTCGTTCTGCCACCTGGTAAGCATTGTCCCTCGTTTGAATGTCATTGAGTATAACCGCGAACTCGTCCCCACCTATACGGGCCACTGTGTCCTTGTCATTTTGAATGACATGCTTGATGCGCTTGCCCACATCGACAAGCAGTTGGTCTCCTACCTGATGACCATAGTTGTCATTGACCGCCTTAAACTTATCGAGGTCCAGAATAAAAAGAGCCATAACAAGCGAGGTCTCTTCACAGGCTTTAAGAGCTTCTCTTAAGTCCTTTTCAAACTTTCTACGGTTGGAAAGGCTGGTCAGAGTATCATGGTAGGCATGAAATCTTAAATTCTCTTCCATACGTCTTTGTTCAGATATATCTTCAATAATGCCCCAAACAAGTTCTGTGCCATCCACATCACTTAACTTAAAGCCTCTTATTTTAATAGGAAATCTTGTTCCATCTTTGCGTATGTACTCCTTTTCATTTGGTCCAAACCGTCCCGTGGTGTTCAGCTCTTCAATTTGCGCCTCTTCCTGAGCCTCGTATTCCCTCGGTGTTATATCCCAAAAGCTCAAGTTTAAAAACTCTTCTTTTGTATAACCCGTTGAATCAAGCAGAGATTGATTCACCTCAAGAAATGCCCCAGTTTCATGGTTGACCATGGCCATGCCAATCGGGGAATACTCAAATAACATTCGAAATTTTTTCTCAGCCCGCCTCATGCGCAAGGCAGATTCGTTTATGTAAATTTGACCTTTCTTCTCCATAAGTCTTCCTCCATAAGTGGAAAATACCCTTATGACATATGATTACACACATTTGTAAGTCTATTTTACACTTTTTCAGAGTGATTTTTAATGCCTTTAGCCCTATGTCTCCCCAATCGATTGAATTACCAGTTGATATAAGGATTGCCTTTTCTAAGATTAATATTTCTAAATACGGAATTTTCTATGATTTACAGCACGCAAAAGCCCCCATGGACAAGACAAGTTATGCGTCTCCCTTGGGGGCTGAATGAATTTATGACCTTATAAATTATTTTCTGTAATCCGCACTAACTGTTCTCCACTCTGGATCATTGGACATGCTCTGTAAGAGAATTTCTGCCGATGTGATGTTTGTTGCCAAAGGGACTTGGTGCACATCACATAGTCTTAGAAGAGCCTGAACATCTGGCTCATGGGGCTGGGCTGTTAAAGGATCTCTTAGAAAAATCACCAAATCCATATCATCTTGTGCCAGCATGCTGCCTATTTGCTGGTCGCCTCCAAGAGGACCTGACAGAAAACGGTGAACCTCAAGGCCCGTAACATCCATGATTCTTTGACCTGTTGTGCCTGTTGCATACAGATCTTGCTCTTTCAAAATGGCTTTATGGCGAACCGCAAATTTAACGATCTGATCTTTCTTTTTATCATGTGCTATGAGTGCTATTTTCATTATGTTGCCTCCTATTCTCTCTTATAATACACATTATATCATTTCCGCGACCCGCGGGACAGGTCAAGCCATAGTTTAACTCAAAGGATGCATTTTATTAACATAGAACTTCCTGTTGGATCAGTTTCTCGATACCCGACTTCAATTTTCTAGCATTTTTTGTATTTTTAGATTTTCTTATACCAACTGCGGGTATACACCTTACATATAGGAGGTGTAGAGATATGAAAATTTCTATTCAAACAGGTATGACAGAACTTGAAAATCTACTTAAAAAAGAAGGCTATGATGTTGTAAAATACGGAGACAATGACATGGACGCACACGTTGCAATTATCAATGATGTGGACATGGCTTATGAAGAAATCGAACCAGTACAATGCCACGGAAAAATGCTTGTTATCAATGCGGATAATATGTCTCCTGAAAGAGTGCTTGAAGCCATTAAAAAAGGCCCATGCAAAAAAGGTCTGGATATTAAGATTTCCATTCAGCCAGGTATGACTGAAGTTGAAAAAGTACTAAAAGGCGAAGGGTTTCAGGTTGTTACATATGGTCACAATGATATAGACGCCAACGTTTCTATCATCAACCACGTGGACATGGCCTATGAAGAAATCGAACCCGTTCAGTTTCATGGAAAACAGCTTGTTATCAATGCTGACAACATGACACCACAAATGATTCTGGAAGCCATTCAAAAAGGATTGTTTAAATAGTTTGGCAAACACACATTCATGAAAATAGAAATCCTCATTCCTGGTTGGAATGAGGATTTTTTATTTGCCTTTACAAGCCACGCCGCCGCATACAGCATTTCGGACAGTGGGCCTTATCAGGCTTGCACCGCTCGTCCATCTTGCCGCACTGCGGGCAGCCACCGCCGCGTTTTTCATATTCCTTACTGTAGGTGTGTCCACACTTGTCACAGGTGTATTCACAAATATTTATGGTCACATGACCACCATCAATCTGAATGGTTCGACCTTCTGTAAGGCTACGGCCACTTTTTTTCGGCCTGACTCCAGTATAAGTTGGTAGGTTTGTCTAGAAACATGCATTCGTTTTGCCGCCTGTTCTTGATTGAGACCCTCGACATCTTTTAGTCGAATGGCTTCCATTTCATCAAGCTTTATGACAACTTCGTCTTGCACTGAACCTTCTGGCACAAACTTTCTTTTCCTTGGAAGGGCGCCTATACGTCTTGGTTTCATTGGTCTTGGCATAAATAGTCCCACTTTCTATCAACAAAGCGACTTGCAAAATAAGATTTATATTCTTATAAAATCACTCAGACATATTGGTCTATTTAGAATGAAGGCAGCACAAATGGCTTTTTATCAAGCTCGGCCATCATATCTTTCACTTTAGAACCAAAGTCCTCACCAAAAGTATAATTGATCTTGCCGTAAAGCTCAACCTTCCCTTCATCACTTAGCTCTGCAAGTTTTGGATCTATCGGCAGAGAGGCAATCAGCGGAAGGTCATGTTCCTTTGCAACCTCCGGCACCTTGCTTGTCCCAAATACATTGTGTTTTCCACCACAATCAGGACATTCCAAATAAGCCATGTTTTCGATAAGGCCTAGAATTGGCGTGTGGAGCATATTGGCCATTTTGATAGACTTTTTAACAATGAGGCCAACGAGATCTTGCGGTGAGGACACAACCACAATGCCATCCACTGGAAGAGACTGCATGACAGTGAGTGGCACATCCCCTGTGCCTGGTGGCATATCAATCAGTAGGACATCAAGTTCTCCCCAGTTAACTTCTTCATAAAAGCGCTTAATAATACCTGAAAGAACAGGCCCACGCCACACAACAGGGTCATCATCATTTTCCACCAAGACATTGATGGACATGATCTTTATGCCCTTGGCCGTTTCCACTGGGAAAATTTCCGTTTCCGAACCACGGGCTCTTTTGCCTGAAAGACCAAAAACTTTAGGGATACTTGGCCCAGTGATGTCTGCATCCATAACCCCCACTCGATACCCTGTTCCATAAGGGAAACTGCCAAAAGTGACGTCACAGAGACTTTCCAACGCCCCTTTCCGCTCATAACACCGATTGTATGCTTTATTTGAGAGTTCCCATTGAGTTTATACTTCTCTATCATGTTCTACCTCCATCAAAAGTTAAGTTAAAAAATATATGGCATATGCCATATATCATACAATTTGATAATACGCTTTCAACCGCACCCTGTCAACCACAAGATCATCATGCTATAATGGGTGTGAAAAGGAGGCTGCTGAAATGGTCATTAATATCTATACAGATGGTGCCTGTTCCGGGAACCAAAATGAAAACAATGTCGGTGGTTGGGGAACAATCCTTGAAGCTGGTGATAATAAAAAGAGCTCTACGGCGGCTCATCCAATACAACAAATAATATTATGGAACTCACGGCTGTCCTTGAAGGGCTTAAGGCTCTAAAGTCCCTTAACCATCAAATCAATGTTTATTCTGACAGCGCTTATATCGTAAACTGTTTCAATCAGAAATGGTATGTCAAATGGCAAACAAACGGATGGAAGACCTCTCAAAAAAAGCCTGTGGAAAACAAGGAACTTTGGGAGCAAATTATCCACTATGTCCACAAGGCAAATACCGTTAATTTTTACAAGGTTAAGGGACATCTTGATTTAGAAAAAAAATCAGAGGTCAACAAATGGTATACCAAGTATGCCAAGGCCTATGGATCTATTCCAATGGACCGTTTTGAATACCTTATAAAAATGAACCACAGGGCTGATGAACTGGCCAATGTGGGCATGGACCAGTACCGTTAAGAACCTGGTGCATACAAAAAGCTAAGACCACTAGGTATATGGTCTTAGCTTTTTTATTTTAATCTATTGCATTTGCACACTCAGTTATCACTTGTTTTCTTGAACTTGCAAAGTCAAATTCATAATTAGCATCTATTTCAGTTGAAGATTATATTCATCCAATTCTCCTATCATAAGACACCACAGTGTCTTTTCACCGTGCCATATGATTTTCGGATATAAAACTGAACCACTCAATTATCTTGGATTGTCTCACGCTCTTATCTGTGCAAGAATACTATCACTCTAGTTCCACACCCTCAAGGTCAAATACTCTTAAAGATTGATCTGGATCTGTTTCGAGGGCCTTCTTGCTATACGTTTCAAGCTCTTTAATGTCTTTCGGACCATGATGCATTGTCACCGGCCCCTTAATACAACCGCCCTTGCAGGCCATGCCTTCAATGAAGTCAGCCTGAAGCCTATTGAATTTACCCAGTTTGAGAGCCTTGTCGCACTCCATAATCCCGTCACAGGTCTGGATTCTAGGCATTTTCTCAAAGGAGTCATCACTTTTCTTTTTTCTCTTTGAGGTATTCTGTCACAGCCATACTCAGTCCACCTGTCGCTGCAAAACGTCTGCCAAAATAAGAGGCGTTGTTGAGTGGATGAGGCTCTAACTTACAAAGATCAATATCCCTGGCTTCAATAATTGCTGCCAGTTCTTCAAAGGTTAAAACAAAGTCTACGCCTTCTTTTTTTTCTTTTTCCGTTTTCTTGGCAATACATGGTCCTATGAAAACCACCACGGCCTCACTGTCTATTTTCTTTATGAGCCTAGCTGTTGCAATCATTGGCGACACTGTCTTGGAAACGTGGTCAAGAAGTTCAGGGTACTTGAGCTCAATATAGTTCACAAATCCAGGGCAACATGAACTTGTCAGGAATTTTTCCTCTTCCATACTTTCAATGAGTTCCCCTGATTCATGTTTGACAACCAGGTCCGCTCCCAGGGCCACCTCGATCACATCTTTGAAGCCCAGCTTTTTAATGCCGTGGATGACCTGGCCAAGATCCGCATAGTCAAACTGCGACGCAAAGGCTGGTGCCACAATGGCATACATATTTTTGTGTCCCTTGCGGAGTCTTTCTATAACAGGTAATATTTCAGATTTCTCCTGTATAGCACCAAATGGACATTTGTAAACACAGGCCCCACAAGCGATACACTTGTCATGGTCAATGACAGCCTTCTTTCTTGAATCAATCTCTATGGCCCCTGTTGGACAGTCCCTACGGCAAGGGCGCATAACATCAGCAATGGCATTATAGGGACAGCTTTCTTTACATCTGCCACATTCCACACATTTGGAGTAGTCAATAACAGCCTTGTTGCCTTCTATTCGAATGGCATCCACAGGACAAGACCCCTTACACCTATGAGCAAGGCACCCTCTACAAGCTTCTGTAATGACATAGCGTTCTACTGGACACTGATCACAGGCACTTTCAAGGACTTCAATCACACCCTTTTCTGAATGATGCCCTCCCATGGCCATGGTCACACGCTCAGCTGTGATGGCACGTTCATGGTAGATACAACATCTAAACCGCGGGTCCTGACCCGGATTTGCCATTAAAGGGATACTCGATATATTTTCTACCAGTGCATCTTCAAAAGCGAATCGCGCCACCATGCGGATCACTTCATTTTTGATAAACTGGACTTGATTTTCAAACTTTCGCATATTCTTCACCAACCTATTGTTCTATCATATACTGCAGTGTTACGATCTTTCCCATTTTCTCTAACTGTTTAATGATATCTCGCACCACATTGACTTTAATGCCCAACTCATTGGGAAAGTCCGGATTTTGATGGGCTGGATTGATGGCCCGCCCCACCCAAAAGTGAATGTGTGTGGATGCATCATAAAAGATTTCTAAAAGCTTGGTGACACCGTCTTCCTTATTAAAAACTGGTTCTTCACAGCCTTTTTCCAGTTCAATCAGCTTGTTTAGTACCATCTTGAGGGTAAGAACACCCTCGGTTACCAAATCAAGCCCCTTGATTTTTGCTGTTGGCGGCACTTCTGGATCAATATAATCTAAAGTGGTTTCAATATCGCGACCAAGTTCCCTAGAAAATATATTGGCAGCCGTTCCTCCACAAACAACCTTCTTGCCCCGACTCTTCATAAAGTCTTTGACAAAGGCGTTATCAAGTTTGGCATCTTCAGGGGGGCCTGTGAATATCTGCACCCGCTCTGGCCGTCTTACCTTAACCGTTACAGCCGTTGTGTCATCCCCGGGTCTATCTCCATAGAGTTTTCCACAGGTTTCGACCAGTCGTCTGTTAAGCTTTTCTGCTGATGACAGTCTTTGCAGGGTTAAAAAATCTGCCACATGGTGCCACTCCCACCCATGGTTTAATATGTTCCCCACGCCTGCATGGATGACCCCGTCACTACAAAGGGTGATTTCGTCACCAATTTGCAGGGGCAGTTCAGAAATTTTAACCTTCTTTCCCCCGATCATAAGCTCTTCTTTTTTTGAGGTCATACATTTTATGCCCACGATTCATGAAGACCGGTGGGTTGTCAAACTCAATAATGCGGCACTTTAAATTGTCCCTGATTTCCAGAATACTAAATGTGGAGTAACCAATTTTACGCACCTGACACACAGGCAAGGTGTTGATGATCGTTTCAATAGTCTCCCGTATATCGGCACCATTTTCAAGCATTGTGGTCATGATCTTCGTGGTTAATGTCGCCAAAATATTGGCTTTTACACCACTGCCTAAGCCATCTGCTAAGACGACATCATTCTGTCATCGGCCTTGACCACTTCCACCTTGTCCCGCAAGCTCTTCGCCATACTTGTCAGGAGTGGTGGGCCACGTCTATATAATGTGAATCTGGAAGCATTTACATCCTCCATTATCGTTTAGAACTATGCCTTTTAGTTTATTGAGGCCAATCTTGGTTTCTGCCGTTGTCTCCCCGAGAAGACTGGCGATTTCCTGCGCCACACGCATTTGTTTTTCTATAACATCCTGACAGGCTGAAACGGTCTCTTCCTTTACCCTGTCCAGTTCTGTTCGACTCTTTTCTGCCGCGGGTAATGTCTGTGAATATGCCCACATAGAGGGCGCCGTCATCCAGTTTTACAATATTGCAGTAGAAGTACCTATCGACCATTTCCATATAGACTTTTCGACTGATTCTCACTTCTTCAGATTCAGCCAGTTCTCTGAAAATGTCATCGTTCATAATGGCATAGACCGGCCAGTTGACCAGCTTGATTCGCTGTTCATTGAAGATATTGTGGAAGGATGGATTCACTTCCTTAATGCGCTGTTCCTCGTCAAGAATGCAAATGGCATTGGGACTGTTTTCAAATATAATAGACTGCAAACTCTCTGCCTTTTGCTTGAGGGCGTCCATACACATGTTGACATCAGAATAACCATGGAAGACAGCCACAGCCTTATCATGACAGGTTGCATAACCGCAAGCGCCGCAATTTAACTGGTCTTGTTCAGAAACTTGCCCATTTGAAGCAGGATATCCTCAATGGCCTTGTCGCTTGGTATACTCAGATTCACTGGCTTAGACTTAAACCCCTGCCCACATCAAGGTCCATATTGATGGCTTGATGATACGCCTCTGAATCACATAAGTCATCCATCTTAAGGGTCTTGTCCACATAGTCTCCAAGAACGGTTTTGCGTTCATAAAAGCCCGGTGCACATGATGGCATGTCCGGTCCATTGATACAACTGCCTGAACAAATATTGATTTCAGCACAGTAACCACTCACTCGTTTTTTAGACACCGCATCAAGAAATTCCTTACAGGACTCAATGCCATCCACATGAATATACTTATATTCTGGATTGATTCGGGTTTGTAGATCTGCACGCCACAAACTGCCCCCTAAAGGATAAGCCCGTCCTCTTCGACTAACTGGATGGTCAAACTGACCGGCTTCCATCTTGTCTAGTTTCAGGCCTTCTGACCCCAGCCAGTCATCCAGCTCTGCAAAGGTAATAACAGCGTCAATGGAGCCATCAATTTCAACAGCTTCAGCTTTTTTGGCTAGGCACGGTCCGATGAAAACAATATAGACATCGTCTCCAAGCCTTGAACGAATGTCCCGTCCGTGGGCCAGCATAGGTGAAACAACTGGAATAACACTGTCAACCGCGTCTGGATAATAATGCTCTACCAGGTAATTGGCCGATGGACAGCAACTAGTAATGATATTTGGACTGGTCGATCCTTGTATTTCAATTTCATAGTGTCTTGAAATAATTTCTGCACCGTGGGCTGTTTCCTCCACGCGGTCAAAGCCCAATCGCTTCAAGGCGCCAACCATTTTTTCAGCTTCTAGCAGGTTAAATGCCCCCACAAAAGATGGTGCCAGGGAAGCCACCACACGCTTGCCTGACTGAATGGCATCTTTAACCCTTTGAATATCCAGATGAATTGTTAAAGCCCCAGGCCCACAGTGGGCCTGACATAGTCCACACTTAATACACATTTCATCGACAATTTGACGCTTCTTTTCAGTGAAAGCGATGGCCTTTGTCGGACAGACTCTTAAACACTTAAAACAGGAGTCACATTTTTTTCGAATCAAACTCAATAAATTTCATAAGCTACTCCACTTCTAAATGACGTTTTAAATACGCCTCTGCATCTGCAGGAATAACTGAGTCCACTGGCCCTTCATCCACTTGGACCGACACAGCATCTGAACACTTTCCAAGACAAAAGGATGACTTGAGAATAACCTTGTTTTCAAATCATCTTCTTCAATAACACGTTGCATGGTTTTGATCACATCGTAGGATCCCTTTAGGTGACATGCACTGCCAATACATACTTGAACTATCATATTTCTCATCCTTCTCCGACAAGCATCGGTTCAACCATCGCCCACCCATATTCCTTCATATATTTTGCGCTTGCAAAGTTAAACCTTTAGAGCAAAGCCCCTATGAATAGTTATGTATTCTAAAATCCACTTGGGGTCTGCCCGTGACCTTAAAAGCTCCCTATGCAAGTTGCTCAATTTTTGGAGCGATTTCACGTTAAAAGTATCACAAAGACGGCGTAAATAGAAGCCAAAATCAAAGATTTTATGGAGTGTTACAAAGACTAAATAGGTAAAAAGGTGCTTTAATGGAATTAATCGGTATGTGCTTCATAAATACTTTTGTTATTTAATTAACAAATTAAAGCGCATATGCAGCAAACTTTTCCAAATACTGCATGATTGTTTTTAAAAGCGTACAGTTTTTTTTCTACAAGCACCTACCAGTCAGAGATGTATTAAAATTGTATTTTTTAACTTGCAGTATTCCCTTTCAACGCTTGCAAAACTGCAGGTTCATATCTCTAAATTTCCAAGGCCTGATCTTTGAATCATGCATAGCAAGAGACGATAGGACCCAGGTCAATAAATGATATTTTAAAGTCTGTCATCAAGACTTTTCTACGCCACGTCTTGCCGTTGTCATGATAATTTTCATATGAGATAATAAATCACAGGTGGAAAAAGTAAAAAGGAGTGACTTTCATTGAAACTTTTTAGCATGAATACAGAACTACATAAGTTTGGATCACTAAAGGATTTTATAAAAGCATTTGATATAAAAGCAGATGACCTGATTTTAACAAGCCGCGGCATGTATGACCGGTCCCTCAAGGCACTAAACATACCTTGCCGATTTATATACCACGACGACTACGGCAAGGGGAACCTTCCAGCACAAAGATAGACGGACTTATTAAAGAGGCACAAGCACAAGACTTCAATAGACTGATTGCCATTGGTGGGGGCAGTGTTCTTGATATATCAAAGATCTTGATTTTGCAAGGCGTGACATCATCCGCCCAAGCTTTTGAAAAACAAGTTCCCCTCGTAAAGGGACATGAACTCATATGCCTTCCAACCACATGTGGCACAGGCAGTGAAGTCACAAATATCTCCATTATGGAGATCCCAGAAAAATCGACAAAAATGGGGCTCGCTGATCCGGTTCTGATTCCTGATCATGCGGTATTGATCCCAGCCTTGCTTGAAGACCTGCCTTATAAAAACTATCTTTTTAGTTCAGTGGACGCCCTGATTCATGCCCTGGAGTCTTATGTCTCTCCAAAGGCCAATTCCTTCACAAGAACTTTGGCACTTGAATCTGCTTCCATGATTCTTGAAGTTTACCAGCACATTCATGAAGAGGGCGCAGAGGTTCGCCACGACCATCATAAAGACATGCTTCTAGCAAGTACAATGGCTGGACTAGCCTTTGGAAACGCTGGTGTTGGTGCTGTTCACGCCCTTTCCTATCCCCTGGGTGGAACTTATCATGTTCCCCACGGAGAAGCCAACTATCAGTTTTTTATGACCGTTTTTAACAAATATCAGGCTAAGCACCCTGACGGCGATCTCAAAGGGTTGGGTCAAGCGCTCGCACAAATGCTTGATGTGGATGAAGCAATGTTTGGAATGAACTTGAAGAGCTTCTTGATGCCCTCATTCAGAAAATCCACTGAAAACTACGGCATGACAGCCGATGAGATTGAAACTTGGGCGGATGGGGTTATTACCGGACAACAACGTCTGCTACAAAACAATTACACAGAGCTTTCCCGTGATGAAATCCGTGATATTTACAAGACCCTCTACTAATTGAACGACTTGCAAAATATCATTTAATAATTCTCGTCATATTACAAATAGAATTTTAAAACGCTTCCACAACCAGCCCTCTTTGGACGATCGTGGAAGCGTTTATTATTTCTGGCTTACATATAAATTCTTTTAACCATCTTCTAAAATAGCCTCAACACGGTCCCTACCATTGCCCTTAGCCTGGTAAAGGAGTTTGTCCACTCGTGCCACAAGCTCATCAACATCTTCGCCGACCCAAGCGGCCACGCCCATGCTGGCAGTGATTCTAATATCTTCATCTAGCTTGATCTCACGCAGGCCTACAGCAATCCGTTTTGCAGTCGCCACGGCTGACTGTTTTGGGGCGCCCGGCAAAATAACCATAAACTCTTCCCCACCATAGCGGCCAACAATGTCTGTGTTTCTTACAGTTTTTTGTATGACATCAGCGGTCTCTTTCAAGACCTTGTCTCCAAATTGATGACCATAGGTATCGTTCAGTGTTTTAAAATGATCCAAATCGAGCATGATCACACTGATGGGTTGTAAGGACACCCTAGAACCATCTACCGCAACACCTAATGCCTTGTAGGTGGCTTCGTGGTTGTATAATTTTGTAAGACCATCACGAACAGCCATTTCTGCCAAGTGACTCGTCCTGGCAGCCACTTCTATTTCAAGCTTTCTATTTAACTCCAATTGATGTATTTCCCTAACTTTGTCTTCAAAAGACTTGGTATAGTAGTATAGAATAATCCCAATAACCACTGCCCCACCAAGAAGAAGGGTAATGGATATTTGAAGCAACTGGTCTGCATCACTGTAGATTTCATCATTGTTCATGGTAAAAACCATATACCACTCATAGGGGTGGTTGTCCATGTTATGCTCAACACGCTTAACATAGTAGCTTTTATCAATATCTTCATAAACATCTCTGAAATAAGCCTGACCGATTAGGATTCTGTCGAGGATATCTTGTATTTCAGAACTTTGATCCTCATAACTCGTCATAATAAACTTAGAATCGGGGTGTGAAACAACCAGCCCTCTCCCATCAATGATAAACATATAGCCGGATTCACCATACATGGCCGGTTCAACAAACCTCGAGGAAAATACTCAATTTTAGGAGCCACGATGGCCGCGCCCTTGACTTGTCCATTATACCGAACCGGGTGACTTATGGCTATTATGGGTTCCCCACTGTTTATACTGGGATAGATTTCGCTTATATAATAGTCCTTTCCATTATAGATTGCATTGATATAGCTGAGATTCAAGCCGCCCTCTCCTACGATATTCCCTCTTACAGAGTCTACAATAAAGGTTCCATTCTCCACTGATACAGTCTTGCCTCGGCTTGTCACGTCTATGGGCTCCTCTGTGTACAGCGCCACAGGTAGGGCTTCGTAATAGGGGTATCTGTTGTTGAGCCCTTCCAGGTAAATCCGGGCTTCATACCGGGCAAGCGGATTGGTGGGATCTTCACACAAAAGTTCGATCACAGGATGGTCTGCTATCAGACTGGACATTCTGATTTGATCTTCCAGCCACATTTCCATACCATTGGCAGATTGACCCGTTAATTTGGACCCAATCTCTATGAACTCACTTTTAGAAGATTCAATCTCGCGGTTATATAATATCAAAGTATAGATTAAAACCAAGATGACAAGAATGGTAACCATAACAGGGACAGCTTGCATAAAGTTTTTCGTCCTACGGCTGCTGTTGACTATCATGTTTATCCCCCCTCTATCATCGTGTTACCTATCTCATACCCAAATCCCGTTAAGAACATAAAAAAGTCCACCATTAACTATGGCGGACCCTATCTTTTTACCATGTATTATTCTATTACAATTCCTAAGTTGCTTCCATTACTATTTCATAACACTTTCAAGTTCAGCAAACGGTATTTCGAACATTGGTATACCGGCTGCATAAGGTGCAATTTCATAAAGACCAAAGAAAACAACCAGAGAATCATCCGTCAAGTAGAAGTGTTGGTCTGGGGCAATGGTTTCAAAACCATCATACGGCGACCAGTTTTCCTCACCTGCTTCAACAGCCGCCTCACGAATATCCTGAATTTGACTCTCAATTTTTTCGTTGATCACAGCAACATAGTCCGCATCAGCCTTGAAGAGGTCTTTGAGTTCCACACGTTCTTGTGTTTCAAGATCAAATGTATAAACAAGGTCGTAATGGGTGCCATGGGCGCCACCTGTGTATGAATAATATGTGATATAGATGCTAATGTACCTTGAATCATTTCTTTTCACATCAAACTGAACATTGTGAATATCTGGCGGGAAGACAAATCCGTCACTTTTATTTGATTCATGCACGGCTTTGGCATCGTCTTCGATGACCTTCTGATTCATGACGATTTGTTTATCCATCAAATCCGTGAGTTCTTTTGCGAAGGCAGGATTTTTTTTCACTTTTCAAAAACAGGAATTTCTCCTGCAAATGTGTAGTAGGGTGTGGACACAACATGTTGCTTTGACCCAATGCTTATAACATCACTTCCACTCACAAGAAAGTCTTCCTGAGTCATGTTAAGAAGTTCCAGGGGCACTTTTACGGTTTGTACACCGGCGTCCTCAACCTTCCATTTGGGCAGGGTGAAAACCAAGTCCTTCTGAGTGATATAGTAATGTCAAATACCATTTCCCTAGATGTAATATCAATAGGATCTAATGTTAATTTTTCAATTTCCTCATTTACAACAGTCCAAAACTGATCTGTCTTGGGGAGATTCTCGTAAGTCAAGGAGAGCCCCGCAGACTTTTGGAGTGTCACAGCAGTCATCCACTCATTTTCATTGACTTCAGGCAAAATACTAACCTGTAGGTCATCTTCATAAAGGACTTCAAAATCCCCGTCAAGCTTCTTGGCTCAAAAGCCTCTTCGCGTCCTGCCCAGTAATCTGCATCGGTCATCATTCGGTTGATTTCATCCCTAAATGGCTTTTGAAGGACGCGCGTGCCATCCCTATCCACTTGATTATTTCGCTTAACCACAGGTAAGGTCAGGTCTATTGTCAATTTATCTGAAGAATATGTATATGCTTCTCTATCAATAACAAACGTCTCTTCTACATTTGACGCATTTTCTACAGGCGCTTCAACCGGTGCTGTTTCCAGTTCAGTTTCTTTTTTTACATCTGCATTGCTGCATCCTGCCACCAGCATAATGGCTGTTAGCATAATTCCGATTTTTCTAATGTGTCTTTTATTCATTGTTGCCTCCGATCTTCATCGAAAACATCGTAACAAATCAGTCCATCAAAGTCTTTTCAAATCGGTGACAATGAAGTTACACATTAATGACACCACCATAAAGAAAACCAGCGGATTCGTATAGATCTCGTTCACTATCTTCCACCACAGTCATGAGGAAATACCTGTTTTCTTTCCTCACCATTTCCATCATGGCCTGGCTTATGTATTTAAAGGCACTTTGGGCCTTAAAGTCTTCCTCTACAAAGAGAGCATGCATATTATAATCTTCAACATCCTTGTTTTTTTCCATAAGGGCGCCTCCCACAGCATGGCCCTTAAATCTTATCTCCCAAGCTTCCATAGGGCATAAAGGCCTTAAAACACCACATGCTTTATGACTGCCCTGACGCCACTTTGTCCAGTCGTCATCCTCTTTAAGAATGACCACCTCATAGTCTGGATGAGGCTCCTGTCTATTAATGTCTAGGAAGTACTCAACACAAAGGGGGTTTTGCCCCTGGAACCGCGGATGGCCATAGGTCTTTTCAAAGTCCTTAAGGACCTCTTTAGCACCATCTTTCATTTCCTTGGGCTGGCCAGAAATGATGCCAAACCATTCACAATCACCATATTTTACATACCCACACTTTTTCGCCAAGCCGTGTGACTTCTCGTTTCCATCTACAATTTGCAGGTAGGGCACTTGTCCCCGCTTTAGAATTTTTTGTGTCAAGTCCCTCGACACAACCTCAGCAAGCCCTTTTCGACGATACTCTTCTCTTGTGTACATAATGCCCATGGAATTGTCTTCATGAACCAAAACCCAGCATACAGGCTCATCGTCAACATATACCGCTGATGATGGTCTAAACTCTATATCTTTTCGTATGGCGTGAATAGAATTGTCATTCCTGTACTCATAAAACTTATCGACCGTTTCTGCATCCTCTATACGCAGTGATCTTACGTCATAGTCCCCTCCACCAACTCTATGCTCTCTTCCTTAAATGTATAAATTGAGCATTTATTGCGCCAATGCTCTGTCTTTCTTGTCTTAATCCGCTCTGCAATTTTAACGTCTACACCCGCAAATCCATAGAAACCTTCAGTCATATGATCTCTTAAAACAGCATCAATAAAGCTTCTGACTCTGTGTATAAGAAGTGCATATATCCACTTTTAACAAGAACGCCACTTGGATTATTCGGATCGTCTGTAAATATGGGATACTCTGAACCATTTTCGATTTTTCCAATAATGTTTAAGTTTATGATTTCATCTTGCTTTAAGTAATCTATCAGGGTGTCTGACTTTTCTACTTGGATAAGTTTCATTGGTCCTGCCTCCGTTAAAATAATTTTAATGTTGTTGATATTCTATCATAAACTGACTTTTCTGTCTTTTGAATCAAGGAACTTTCCCTACCTTTATCATTGATTTTTTTCAAAAAAAATCCGCTTAAGAGTCTCATAATGTTGACTCTCAAGCGGATTAAAAAATTTTTATTTCTTTTTAATGGGTTCACATAGTATTAAATCATATAAGTTGTTTTCATCTTCGGAGGTATCGTTTCTAATATGTTCTTCAAGGCACTTTCTTGAAGGGTCAGACTCGTATTTTTCACTTGCTTCAAGAACTCTCATTAATTTTTGCCATGAACCAAAGACATCTTCAGTACTATGTAAGACTGCATACAACCCGCCTGGAAAATCCATTGTTTTTAAGTGCTTAGGCGCTTGAGTATCTTTGGGAACAGAGGCATACATACCATAGCCATAAACCTTACTTTCTCTTGATGGAAAGGGTTTTCATTACTTCCAAAGAGTCTTGAAGCCCCATCTAAACCTGATGTTTTAACCCACTCAATCACAGGATTTATGGCTTCTTCTTCTGGTGACTCGCTCACTGCTGTATTATAAATCATACGCATTTCCGGTAAATTAATAAACCGGACCTCATTAAGACTCTCTACTTTTTGATGCATTTTGTGATCATCCTCTCCTTGCTTTTCACCGTCTCTGTCGCTTGACTTATAAAGTCATGGAGTTCCAATAAGGAATGATTTAAAGACTTATCATCTATCATAGATATGCTGGTCATTATGCCCCTCAAAACAGCCTTTCTATCTTTTAGTGCCTCTAAAGCGTCATCTAATTTTTCAACATGTGTCATCATTATCTTTCCAATCGCTTCAACTGATTTGTGATCAAGTATGTGCTTGATATCTTTTATGGGAATTTCAAGCTCTCTTAACATCTTAGTGATATGAATGCAAATAAGAGCTTCCCTATCATATAAACGCCATCCCGACTGTGCATCTCGATGACTAGAAAACAAACCTTGACTCTCCCAGTAACGCAAGGTTCGACTCGTTATCGATAAACTCTTTGACATTTCACTTATTGAAATAAAATTATTCATACGCCACTCCTTTATTCGAGGATCCTCACAATAAATTATATCCCTTGACGCGGGGTCAACTGCAAGGACTTTCTCTTAATTCCCTAATTTTTTTAGCGAAACGTTTCCTAAATGCTCTGAAGACTGTTTATTTTCGTAAATCAGTGATATATTAACAGTATAAGGTTTAGTTATGAAACTGCATAAGGACATGTTCCGCATAAGCCAGTCCTTAAATAGCTTTAAGCACTGGCTTATACGGAACAAAATGCATTCATTGCAGTTTTAAGGTATTAGGCGTCCGACTGAGTCGGCGACAAAGGAGGCCTCGTTATGAGAGCAGAATTTATTAAAATCGAAGATATTGAGAAGTTTGTAAATTTCGTTTACAACGCTAAATGGTAAAGTTTTTCTGAAGTCTGGTGAAATCAAGGTAAATGCCAAGTCAATCATCGGCTCAATGTATATTGTTAAAGAGCATCCAAACAACATTATCGTTGAAGTTGAAGATCCAGCTGAAGGTGAAAAGGTTCTTGAATTCTTAATGCAGGGATCATTCCTTAAAAACGAATAAAGGCAAGCCATTAGACAAATATGTCTGACACAAAAAGCCCTAAAAGCGATTATATCTCGCTTTTAGGGCTTTATTTTTTACACGCTTAATCTTGCCATTTGCAAACCTCTACGGACTGACCATCAGTGCATAAACTTTTTAAACTTATTAATGAGCTGATTTATACGGTCTGACTGGTCCTCTGAAAAGACCCTATCCAGCTTATCTTTCTCATCCACTTCAACGTGCATGGTCAAGCTTGCATCCAGTAAATCTGTGGTGAGTTTTGTAATATGATCAAGGGGAATAAAATCTTTTACAACACCATAATTGCTGTGAACATTTTTATACTTATGGTTGTCTTCCTTAATCAAAATCAACTCATTGCCTGTCAAAACCACAGCATGCGTGTGTTCTGGCAGTGCTTTCATAAACTTTCCATTCGCCTCCTGAATCTTAGGCTGATAAATAATATTGACTATTTTTCTCCCGGAAGAAGGGACTGTTTCGTATAGTTTAAAACTTAAGATCCATTTGCTTGAGATCAGAAAGGCGCTCCCCATTTTGATCTTCAACCATGGATCTGTCAGGAGAAATACGCGCCCTAATTTTTCAATAATTGGATCGAATAGATCATCCCGCACAGTGTTATAACTTATTGTGGACTGTCGATACTGGCCATCAACCATACCATGAATCGTCATCCAGGAACTCAAGAGCATACGACCTATTTCAACATAGAGTATGTTTTTAAAGGGGTAAAAAACCTCCTTGACTTCCGATTTAACATCTTCAAAGTACATAATGCCATCCTCTACCATTGAGAAAACCTTTGGGCGTTTCCCTTCTGCATCCCACTTTGTTGGTGGAATGAAAATAGAATACGGCCACTGGGCACCAAATTTTTCATCTAGGCGTTCACAAAAGCTGTCAGGTATTTGGTCGGGTCGTTTCACTTGAATAGGCCACTGACTCATGGTATTTTGACTCTGAATCTTATAATCCTTCTTCATCGAGAGTCCTCCTTTCCATAAAGCCTCATGCAGTTTTTGAAACAATCATACTTCTACACCTACTATATACCCCAATTTTCTGATCTTATAGGATGATCCATCAACCCTTTGAACCTGTTTTATTCTAGGTTTGAGTAGAGCTTTCCTCTAACCACTCAAATGCCTCCACCACGATACTATGCACGGCATCAAAGTTTTCATTAGGGCCAAGCAAGACAATGCCCCTCTTATCACTTAAAGGCCCCTCATCCGCTAAGTTGTCCGTCACACCATACCAGGGTTCAATACAAACAAATGGAGCGCCCGGTGACCAAATACCCATAAAGGGAAAACCACCATAGGTCACTTTTACAGATGTTTTTGTAGATGGGTCAAGCACCCTTATCCAAGTTGATTCTAAGTTTTCAAAAACAAGGGCATCATTTTTAAAGCTTTCAGACTTTATTTTCAGTTTTCGATCTTTCAGGGATATATCAAGTGTTTCTCCATTTAAGAGACCTTTTTCCACATCAAGACACAGATATTCCAGAGCTTCTTCCTTTTCAAATTCAAGCTCTACATGTCCGCCAAACAAATCACAGTTAAAGGCTGGGTGGGCCCCTATGGAAAACGGCATTTCTCCTGTACCTTCATTGACCACTTCATAGCCAATATTTAAGCGGTTTTCCTCTAAAGTGTATGTAATGCGCAGGCCAAAGTCATAAGGGTAGACGTCTTTGGTTTTTTCTGATGCCTTCAGAACCATGACCAAGCTCTCTTCTTTGACACCCTCGCAAGTAAACATCATATCTCTTGCGAAACCATGGCGTCCCATGTCAAGACCCCTTTTAGGGTTTAGTGTCCCCACCACTGGAAATAGAACGGGGGCATGACGCTTCCAGTAGGCTGGATCGCCTTGCCAAATATACTCCTTGCCATCTTCTTTTCTCACCAAGGAGCATAGCTCTGCCCCCTGTGCTTTCACTGCAACTTTAATAAATGCGTTTTCTATCGTATACATTCATAGGCCTCCAACAAGTGGTCTTCTTTATTTAATGGTCTGTTTTTCTTTCGAATATTGTAAAGGATTGCTTCTTTAAAAAATCAAATGATTGCAGGGGCTTAAAGCCTGCACTTTCCATTGATTCCAGTATAATATTTTCTTCAATATGATGTTTAAAAAGTGAGATAAAACTAAACCCACCCGTTGGCTTGTAATCAAGAATGGCTATGCGCCCTGTCGGCTTTAACTTATTGCCAAGGGCCAGGAAAAACAAGGTGGGATTGTCCAAATGATGAAAAACATTCCGAGCAAAAATAAGGTCACAGCTTTCGTCTGGTATGTCAGGCACACCGCCTCTTGTACGAACGGTTTCCACATTGGACTTTTGGAGTAGATTCAAATAGTTGTCCATGTATTCGAGCATGTCATCATTGGTTTCAACCGCATACACACGGCCCTTGTCCCCAACTTCCTCACTCAGTCGTATGGAGAAATAGCCGCCACCGGCACCTAAATCCATGACGGTCTCGCCTTCTTCAATTTTAAGGGCATCAAGAACCTTGTCCGGTTGACTGTCATAACCCTGTGCCTTTCTATTCATGCCTTCAGCTTTGGCATTAAACATACACTCACCTCGGTCTCAAATTTTCTTCTTTTACAGACTCATAAAACTTATGTGTTTGCTCAGCCATTTTCAGAAGGGTCCGAGCAGTCGTTTCAATATCTTCTTGTCCAACAGTTGAAAGAATGACGTCAAGCAGCTTGGCCTTTTCTTCAGATAGGATCTTATGCAGGTCACGTCCTTCCGCTGTTAGCTTGAGTATTTTATGTTTACCCTCTTTCTCCTTGTATACCAAACCTCTTTTTTTCAAGTTCTCGCACATACTTTGTTGTGTTCTTCAGATCAATATCATATATTCTGGAAATGTCTGATACCGTGTGTCCCTCATATCTATAAATTTTGCCCAAAACACTTTGCATTGAGTTGGGAAGTTTCCACCCATCTTTCACATAGTAAGATATATTATTCATATCTTGAATCACACTGGCCATGCGGTCAAATATATCATAGACCACCACATGCTCATCTTTAACAATATGATCATCATGCTCCATCAAAGGGCCACCTCCTCATGTGTCATCGACACCTTTGAATTTCCGCTATTTAAATTTTACACTTTTTATAGGCATCCATTCAAGAAATCATGATAGGTAGGTGGAAAGAATGAAAAAATGGTGGAAAAAGGCATGTGTTTATCAAGTCTATCCAACAAGTTTTAATAATACAAGCGGATCAGGATCTGGAGATATAGCCGGTATCACTGAAAAGCTCGACTATTTAGAGAACCTAGGCATCAATGTTATTTGGCTCAGCCCGGTCTACAAGTCACCTATGGCTGATAATGGCTATGACATATCTGACTACTACGATATAAATCCCATGTTTGGCACTATGGAAGACATGGATCGTCTAATAGAAGAAGCAAAGAAGAGAAACATCAAAATCATCATGGATCTGGTTGTCAACCATACATCCGATCAGCACGAGTGGTTTCAAAGCGCCCTGGCTGATGTGAATAGCCCCTATAGAGACTATTACATTTGGCGTGAAAACACGGGCGACCTTCCCAATGACATGGAATCCATTTTCGGCGGACCCGCATGGACCCTTGATGAGAACAGCAATGAATATTACATGCACCTGTTCGCAAAGGAACAACCTGACCTAAACTGGGAAAATGAGAACTTAAGAAAAGACGTTTATAAAATGATGAACTGGTGGTTAAACAAGGGTATTGCCGGTTTTAGAATGGACGTTATAGACCTGATTGGCAAGGTGCCTGATGAAAAAATTACAGACAATGGCCCATGCTTCATACCTACTTAAAAGAAATGAATCAAGCCACTTATAAGGGCAGTGATGTTCTAACCGTGGGCGAATGCTGGGGGGCCACAGTGGACTCTGCCCAGGCGTTTTCAAACCCAGATGGGTCTGAACTCTCAATGGTCTTTCAGTTCCACCACATTATGTTGAGATGGAAGGACGGCAACAAGTGGGACACCATCCCCCTTGATCTTGATGCCTTTAAATCTGTTATCGAAAAATGGCAAACAGGCCTCCACAACAGAGGCTGGAATTCTCTATTTCTTGGCAACCACGACCTGCCAAGAAGTGTTTCTTACTGGGGCAACGACACAAAATACCGAGTGGAGTCTGCTAAAATGCTGGCCACCCTCCTTCATGGGCTCCAAGGAACGCCTTATATATTCCAGGGTGAGGAAATTGGCATGACCAATATTGGTTTTGATGCCTTGGAAGACTACCGGGACATTGAGTCACTGAACCATTATGAAATAGCGACAAAGGCAGGGGTCAGCCACGAAGATGCCATTGAGAGTCTGAAAAAAATTGGCCGAGACAATGCCCGTACACCTATGCAGTGGAATGACCATGAAAACGCTGGCTTTACAGAGGGGCAACCCTGGATCAAGGTCAACCCCAACCATAAGGACATTAATGTAGAAGCCGCCCTTAAAAATGAAAACTCAATTTTTTACCATTATAAGAATTTGATTGCCCTTCGTAAGGCATATGATGTTATAACTGACGGCACATTCGAGTTTATTCACAAAGATGCAAAGGATATTTTTGCATACAAGCGTGAAAATGGCCTTGAAAGACTCTACTGTATCAACAATTTCAGCGAAGAGCCAACCACGCTTTCACTTGATTTTGATCCACTCTCTCTTGAAAGGCTAAGCCACAATTATGAAGTCATTGACCACAAACAAGGGGCACTTACACTTAAGCCCTATGAGTCTATTATGCTCTTAAAAAAAGCTGTAAAAATCTATAAGGCCCTGGCTCTATGCTATGCATATAAGCCAGGGTCTTATTTATCACTTATTTCTTCACTTATTTCCACCGCTTCAAGGTTGGCAGGAAGTTCCCTAACATTTCTGTGGCTTTTTCCTCTGTGAACCCCTGAGCTTTCATGTGGGGCACACAAACAGCGATCATGTCATCCAGGCTGATGTTCTCTTGAGTAAACTTGCCGTCTGCATAACAGTACTTACAATAGTCACTGTTTTTCTCTCCACTGGCTTCCTGTCCAAATAGAGCGTCATCAGTCATTGGCATTCCACAACTTTGGCAGTATTTTTCATTGGCTTGAGTCATTTCTATTCCTCCTCGATTTAAAAAAACTTGAGTTTTACCATCACTTCACCTGCTTGTAATGGCCTTTAATATTTTGAGGCGCCTCTTTATATTTACAGTATACTGCCCTAAATACGACAACAGTATGTCATAAATAAGTGGAAATGATTTTTTCTGCCTTGGCCTTGATGATTTTTCCTATATGATCTGGTTCAAGCACTTCAACTTTATCCCCGAAACTAAGGATCATGCCATACACCCATTCATCTTCTGGATAGGTCACTTCAACTATGTAAAACCCCTGGCTGTCTTTTCGAATCAGTTCAAATCCAAAAAAATCACTGGCCTGACCGAGAGCCGATGGGTGAAAACGTAAGATCAATTTTATTTGGGGTCTTGTGTCTATTTCATATGTATCATTCAGGTTTGGAATATCTCTTTCATGTTGTCTTTCATAAACAGTGTCCAGAACCTTGAGGTCTGTAATTCGGCCGATCTTGAAAACGCGGTAGTCTTCACGAACAAGGCAGTAGCCAAAGAGATACCACTGATTTGATTTAAGAATGAGTTTTATGGGTTCAACACTTCGTCGGGTAATTTCCCCTTTCACATTCGCGTAAGAAAAGCCGATAATACGCTTTTGTTCTGTCGCTGATCGCAGGAGACTCAGTTTGTCACTTAAGGCCTCTTGTCCCCCCCACCCACTCAGGTCAATTTGCACAATTCCAGACTCA
>LQAG01000140.1_pt1 | contig 31840 bp, 43 predicted proteins | sample 1535801 | NCBI WGS metagenome assembly LQAG01 (sample SAMN04331584, study PRJNA305678) | bioreactor metagenome | isolation source: bioreactor_3 inoculated with Wadden Sea sediment 1st replicate of a... | place: Germany:Bremen
GTGGCATCACCGGTGATCCATACCGTAACGCCGAACACGCCCAACGCATACACCACGACACCGGAGATAAAAACTGAACAATAATATCGGCCTTTCGGTGGATCTCAGGCTTAATTTTCAGGGATTTTTCCATTTCCCTGGCCAGGACATAAACAAACCCCTTATCCCCTTGCTTATCAGCTTTCACCGTCAAAGGCGCTGACACGGCAACGGCCCCGGCCAGCACCCTGTCACCGCTGGCTTTATGCACGGCAAAGGGTTCCCCCGTGACCACGGACTCATCCACTGAGGCACTGCCTTCGGCAATCTCACCGTCCACCGGGATCATCTCCCCGCAAGGTACCCGGACCAGGTCTCCGGGCGACACCTCTTCAACGGGCACCTCCCGGTGTCCGGCCCTGGTAACCACCTTTACGGTTTTCCGAGTCTCCCGGGTCATGGCGTTAATCCTTTGCCCGGTCCGTTCAATGATATAGAAGGACACAGCAAGGCCCATGCTGATGAACCAGGCCACCAGGCTCCGCTCAAGGCCTGACCGGCCAGAAAGGAGACCGTCATCACTGTGAGCACCAGCAGGTCGCAGTGACTTTTTCATTTTAAAAAGGGCATTGACCAGAGCCTTGAGATACATGATGTAACAGACAAAATAAAAAGCCATGCCAACCCAAACGGCCGGCCCGATTTCCTGCCCATTTCCCCAGGCCCAGGCAAAGCACAGCGCCCAGGGCAACCATTGTCCGTATGCCAAAACTTTTGCAGTCATCCTTTTCCTTAACCCGCTGCAGGTTCCACTTTCGCCGGCTTCAACAAATAAGAATTAAATTATTATTAAATAATAATCTTTACTTGAAAGAAATTTATTAGTCAAAACTAACTATAACCTGTATATATCCATACTCCCTTGATATTGTCAAGTTGTTTTCCCGTCAGGCGCAGCCGTTCTGGAAAAAAATAGCACCGGGCCGGAAAAGACCGTCAGCAGAGGCTCTGCATCATCAATACGACGGTATTCCGGTTACCGCCCTGATATTTGCAGGCTGTTCTATATGATGATCCGGACCCCTTCACCTCGTTTATCCATGAGAACGTGCCGGTCGGTGTTCACCCATTCGATGTCCGTCGATACCGGGCATCCGGCCCGCAGGCCGGTCAGTGTCTCTTTGCAGAATGCCTGCCGGTAGATGAGACTGTCAGCTGTCATGGTATTGGGAATTGTGCCCGGTGAGTGGATTTATAGCATTGTCAAATTTCTTCCGGATCAGCAGCAGCCATCCCCGCAGGAGGCGTTTTCCTTTCCCTTTATCCAGACCTGGATAATATAGGTGGCTCACCCCACCCCGGGGCTGACGGATATGGCATCTGCCGGACAGTTGTTGACACAGGCCCCGCATTCCATGCAGGCGTTGAAATCAACGATCCGGGATTTTTTTCCTGCATCTCGAACACGGCATGGGGGCAGACCTCGATACATAGCCCGCAGCCGATGCATTTCTGTTCATCCAGCGCCAGGGTGGCCACATCCTCCAGATATCTGAAATCCTTCATTCTCTTCTCCTTGTCTCCGGAAAATTCTGACGGGTCAGAATGCGCTGTAAATCCAAACCGCCGCCGCCGCCAGCACCCCGGCCAGCTGCACGGGAAGAAACTGCTTCATCTCTTTTTCCACCCCGGAAGGGGAGGTGAACGGGGTGGCCCCAGTGAAATTCATGGCCAGGTGGGAACTGACCATCACGCTGAAAAGACACAGAGCAGCGGTTCCGGTTATGCTGCCGACCCTGGAAAAATAACCGGAACCAGCAACAGGGCGCACAAACTTCCCATGAGAATGCCTTTGAAAGCAAACTTTCGTGACGGAATAAACGGCAGCAGCACCGGGGTCAGAATCGCACCGGAAACCAGGCCGGTGGCCAGGGCGATCAGGGATACCAGGCCCCTTTCCCAAGCCCTGTGAACGGAAAACGCCCCCGGACCGATACCGGAAAAGATTAACAATACAATGGCTGCGATGCCGGCGTGTTTTAACGCCATGCGAAATTCCACCGGTGTCAGTACAAACCGCTCAAACAGGGAAAACGTGATCTGGCGCATGAGCCTGTCCGCCTTTCTGCCACTGTTCAGAAACGCCGGGATATCCTCGGCCCTTACCGGGCCGTACACCACCCGAAAATCGGACTGCTTCTTCACATGCCGGGCTGACACCCCGGTAGCTCCCAGCTGGGGCACGATCACCCGATTATGGGTCACCACCTTTTGAAGAGACACTGCCTGGATTCGGTGGACCAGTTCTCGGGTGGAAAAGGTTTTTTTCCTGCCGCGCACCAGACATTCACCCCGTTGGTGTCCAGCACCAGGATCCAGGCGCTGACCCCGCCGATGCCGGACCTCAGATGATCAAAGGTCAGCTTGAAATTGGCGGTCACCAGCACCTCGGAAGAGTCATCCGGAGATCCGATGGCGTAGAGCCCGGGGCTCACCGTGTACCGGTGACGTCGGATACCACACCGGACCGAAATGGTGGACAACCGGTCCCATTTATCCAGATCCCGCCGGATGACCGGAACCGGCCCGGCATGGGTGTCGATGAAACGGTCCACATGGCGGCACAGGTCATATCCGGCCTTTTCATAGACGGCCAGCGGGCGGGAAATTTTTAATGCACCTGACAAGCCCGAGATAGGCATGGCCGGCATGATCTGAACTCGGCTGGTTGACAGCGTGTGGCCTCTGTCCTGAAAGGGACCTGCCCGGAATTTCATTATTGTGGCCATTTGGGTGTTTCCATCTCTTTTCACTATTTGCCTGTTGATATGGTTGGCATCCCATGCATCCGCATATTGTCTTATAAGATGCTCACAAGATGCTTGAATTGGTCCAGTATGGACTTATCCACGCAATAAAAGGTTTTGGGCCCGTCCACCTCTCCGCAGACAATGCCCGATTCCTTGAGTATCTTCAAATGCTGGCTGATGGTGGACTGGGAATGAGGGAAAATACCCACGATCTCCCCACAGATACAGGTATCGATCGCAATCAGGTGCTGGACGATTTTGATCCGGGTAGGATGGCCCAGGGCCTTGAAAATTTTTGCAGCCTGTTTCATTTCCATTATGAAAAATCCATTAATCGTTAATCGACATTCAACGATTACATGTTCATTTACTGCTGTCAACCCCTGAACGTCTTTTCCTGACAATATTTGGTATTGTGCCATATCCATCCGGCAGGCACGATATCTGTCAAATTCAATCGCACCATTGAAATGAACAATGAAACAACCCGATAATTTCGATTTTGTCCAGCTCAACCGAAAGCATCCGGAAATCCTGGTGTCCTGGGCGGGCCAGGCCCTGGTGGACCGGTGCCGGATGACCGATGTGTTTGAATACGTCATAATGTACTACGGCACCCCCGGCTCTGCCCACGGACAAAATTTTTGGCATCATCACGTTTGAACCGGGATGACGCTCACAGACAAACCGCCTTTCAATGGAAGCAGGGTGTTTCAATGAAAATGATGTAACACCGCTTCCAAGTGGGACAACCAGATGTCCACAAACGCATCCACCTCGGCCGTACCTTTCAGCACAGCGTGGCACTCAATTCCGGCACTTGAAAGAACGGATTTCCAGGAATCGTCCTCATCTCCGGCCATGTCGTTTTGGCATGGTCTCCGGCCACAGACATGAACGGCAGCAGCCAGGCGGTTTTGACCTGATTGTCCTTCAGCCAGGACTCAATGACATCAATTTCCGGATATCCTTCCACCGCTCCAATGAACACCAGCGGATCCCGTTGCTGGGCCTGAAACATCAGGCCGGATAAAACGCATTGGCCGGATGATGGGTGCCGTGGCCCATGAAAACCACGGCCTCTTGTTTTTTTCTTTGGGCTGGGATCATTTCAAACAGAGCCTCCACGGCTTTTTCCATCGATGCCTGGTCGGCCAGGAGAGGATGTCCCAGAATAAGTTTGTCAAAGTCCCCTATGGATTTATACGCCCCCACTACCCGTCTTAAATCGTGATATTCTGCGCCTGCAACGGTGTGCAGGCTCTGCACCGCCACATGGGAAAACTGCTCATCTGCCATCCGGGCCAGGGCCATGGCCGGCGAATCCAGGTGATTCCCCTGTTTGGCCAGTTTATGCCGGATTATCCGGGAGGTGTAGGCCCAGAATACCGGAATGTCCGGCCAGGCTTCCCTGACCCTGGCATCAATGGTTTCAAAAGAAACCCGGGCGCTGGGGTCACTGGAACCGAACGCCACCAGCAGGATACCGGTCTTTTTTTCTTTTGATGCACCATGATGCCCGGCAAATCCCGCACTGGCTGAAATGAGCAGCAGTCCAGCTGCCAGAACAACAAACATAAAGCGATTCATCACTGGTTTCATTTTTTCTCCTCAAAACAAACGATGTATTTTGCCCGGGGAAAAACAACCATCCCCGGACCGGTTGACGATCGATCCGGGGATGCCCTGATTTGTCCACAGATGGTGAAAAACCCCTTGTCCGCGAGGATTTTTCATTTGCCGGCCCTTTTTGTCGTTTTCGAGTCCGGCACAGACGGGATACCGCCAATGCGGTCCCATCCTTTTTCCAGGCAGGTCTTCTGACTTTCGGATCTTCCTTTGACGCTGCGCCTTCCCAACCGGGTTCATCCGGCCAGTGGCGGGTATGCAGCTCAAGTCCCCGATTACAGCGACGGGCCCGTCCCGGATTTGCACCGGGTTCCCTTTTCATCCACACATGTGGAACCTGAAAAACATAAACCTTATATATTTGATACGTCGTTAGCCTAAAGCAGATTTTACTATATTGTCAACAGCAAATCAGGGCACCTGACGGCATTGGAGGACTGTCCCGCTCATTCCCAGGTTCTGTCATAACGGGTTAATAGCAGGACAACGGTTAATAACAGGCAGCCAGTGCCAGGGCTCTTTTCAGCCGTTCCAGCAAAAATCCGATCACTTCCGGATAATGGGCCAGGCCTTTGAACAACGGTTTTTGCCCGTGCTGGACCATCGGGCAGTCCACCCAAAACCCCATGGCTTCCAAAACTGTGCGCCAGCTCTCTTCAGAGCCCATCAAGTCGTCTCTGGCATGCATACCGGCAAAATACATCATGGGGATGATCCGGGCTTTGGGGAATCGATTTGCCAGACCCTGTTTTTTCATGCGGGCAAACACGGCCTCATGATCCGGGATTCCTTCAATGGCGGCTGCCTGGACATTGGGGTACCGGTCTCTCACCAGCTTTTCCAGTCCCATGTACACAATATTGACGGGATCCGCTGCCAGGGGGGTGCCATGCAGGGCCAGCAGGTTCACCCCCTGTTCCGGCGGCAGAAAATGCGGTTCCAGTACCGCCAGCACCTGCCTGACAAAAGGCCACCTGTGAAACAAAGTTTCCCCCATGAACACCCGCAGACCGGGAAATACACACAGGTTTCTTCCATCTGCCGGTATTCGGTACCGGGAAACACATGCAGCGGCTGCACCACCGCCCTTCGAAATCCCTGTGCCTCCACCCGGGCCAGGGTTTGCTGCAGACTGGGCAGTCCAGTTTTCTTTCTGATGATTTCCGAGGTATACGCCCAGAAAATGTCATGGTCCGGGAACGTATCCGTCAGCCGAGCCTCAAAAATGTCCAGAGCCGCTCTGGCACTGGTGGTGGAACCGAAAGCGGCAATCACAATGGCGGGTGTTTCCTTGAGTGTGGGGCAGCTGCATCTTGCGGCCGATATATCCTTGTGGGTGCATGATCCCTCGTTTTGTTCGGGGTCAGTGTTTGACATATGGCATCCTCCATGACACGTTATAAATGAAGAATCTTTGAATCGCAAGCAGGTTAGCACCTGGCGGCGGCACCAGACAAAAAATCACTTGACAAAAAAATCAAGACCCCATAGTAACGGATATCTTCAAGGTGCTCATTTTGAGCTGAAAAGGGAACCCTGTGAAATTCAGGGACGGGCCCGCCGCTGTAAACGGGGACCACCGCTGCAATGATGTCACTGTACTGTAGGGTATGGGAAGACGCGGCCAGTAGGATGATCCGTGAGTCAGAAGACCTGCCTGGGGAGTGTGGGTTTTTTCCGTGGACAAGAAAAAATTCCGTTCAAGATCTTGTGTTAAAAAGGGAAACCCTGGATCGATTCACTCGGTCCGGGGTTTTTTGATCTCCGGACCGGCAATTCGTGTACACAGGAGAAAAAAATGAAAAAAACAAAGCATGTACTGGACGCTGATCACCGTTTTCTGGATGGCGGCGATCAACGGAGCCTCTGCCGATGAGATCAATAAAACGGCCGTACCCACCATGGATCAGGTGGTGGTCTCAGTCACCCAGACTGAAACCACGACATCGGATATCGGCGGCAACAGCGTCACGGTGATCACAACCGAAGAAATTGAACAGAGAAACCCCCATACCGTGCTGGATCTTCTCAAAACCGTGCCCGGGGTCTTTGTCACCTCCAGCGGGGGCATGGGCACCACCTCATCGGTGTTTATCCGGGGAGCGGACTCAAAAACACACTGGTGATGCTGGACGGCATTATTCTCAATGACCCCTCCAATGCCAACCGTCTGCAGATCTCTCAGATATCAACCTGGATCAAGTGGAACGTATCGAGGTGGTCAGAGGAGCCATGAGTGTGATGTACGGCAGCAATGCCACTTCCGGGGTCATCAACATCATTACAAAAAAGGCACCCGGGATCCCGAGATCCATGCCTCAGTCCAGGGCGGATCTTTCGGCACCTGGAAACCGGGGGCCATGCCTCCGGGGCCCTGGACAGGCTGACCTATGCGGTGTCCGGGTCCTATCTGACCCGGGAGGGATTTTCCATTGCCGACAAGGACAATTCCCACATTCCCCAGGGCGGCAACACCGATGAAAAAGACGGATATGACAATCTCACGCTTTCGGGCAGCTTCGGCTTCGATTTCAATGACGATTTCACGGTTTCATCCACCCTGAGATACGTGGATTCCGAGGTGGAACTCGATGATTATGAGGGCGGATATTCCGGAGACAATATCAGCTCCTCCTGGGTACCAGACCCGACCACCGGCACCTGGGTCAACACCCTGGTCCCCAACCCGGACGGCCCCACAGCCAAACGGTCTGAATCCGAACAGCTCGCAGGACAGATCGGCGTCCATAACTGGTTTGCCAGCGGCTGGTTCGAATCCATTCTGTCCTATAAATTTCAAGAAACGACCGGCAGGCCTATGACAATGACAATTTGCCCTGGTATGACTATAAAGGCAGGTCAGACGAATTTTCCTGGCAGGGAAACATGAATTTTGACACCCATGTGCTGTCTCTGGGTGCCGGATATTTTAACGAAGCCATGGAAAGCCTGAGCAGCGGGGTGCCTGATATCGACACCCACACCCTGAGCTCCTGGGTTCAGGATCAGTTTTTTTACGGGGAAAACCTGGTCCTGATTGCCGGAGCCCGGCTGGATGACCATCAGTCATTCGGTAGAAAAACCACGTTCAGAATCGCACCCGCCTATGACATCCCGTCCACCGGCACCCGCCTTAAAGCCAGCTTTGGCACCGGTTTCAGATCCCCGTCCCTGTATGAGCTTTTTTCCGAATATGGAAACCCGGATCTTGAACCGGAAAAAAGCCGGGGCTGGGACCTGGGAGTGGAACAGAAATTTGAGGATCACCGGCTGACTTTGGGCATGACCTACTGGGAAATGGATTTTGAAAACCGCATCGGTTATGACTGGCTCATCTCGAAATACAACCAGCTCGAAGGAGACACTGAAACCCGGGGCGTGGAATTATCGGCTGCCTGGACACCGATCAGAGACCTGTTTTTCAATATCAACTACACCTATACCCACACCCGAGACCCGGAAGGCAACCGCCTGGTCCGACGTCCCGAAAACCAGGTGGGACTGACCGCCTCCTACCGGTTCCTGGAAAAATGGCAAGTGGGCATGGATGCCCGATGGGTGGACGAACGGGCCGCCTCCCCTTATGCCCTGGACAAGGACGGCAACCCGGTGGGAACCCTGGAGGACTATACCGTGGTGAACCTGTCCGGGTCCTGTGATATCAGTGACCGGGTTCAAATATTTGCCCGGATGGACAACCTGTTTGACGAATACTATGAAGAGGCGTTCAGCTATGCCACCCCGGGCCTTTCAGGGTATATCGGACTGAAATGGCGGCTGTTATGAGATCCCGGATGTTTCAAACCCTTTTTTTGACAGGATGTGTCGCCGGAGTTCTGCTGGTTTTGGCCACCCCTGGATTCTGCAGTGAGATCCGGTTTACAGACGGGACCGGCAGAGAAATTGTCCTGACCGAAACACCGTCTTGCATCGTCAGCCTGGTGCCGTCGGTCACTCAGATGCTGTTTGCCCTCGGGGCTGAGGATCTGGTCAAAGGCATCACATACCATACGACCCGGCCCTGGTATGCAGCAGAAAAAGCCCTTGTGGGCGGATATTCGTTTCCGTCTCCATTTGCCATCACTGCCCTGAAACCGGACCTGATCCTTTACGATCCGTTTCAGTTGCCCCGGTTACAACCGTTTCTGCCTGAAAAGGTCCCTGTGGTGCATGTCAACACCCAGAGTGTTTCAGACAGCCTGAACACCTTTGTTCTGCTCGGGAAACTGGTAGGCAGACATGAAAAGGCTCAGGATCTGGTGTCAGGTATCCAGGCAAACCTGGACCGGGTGGCGGCCAAGATCAAAAAGGCCGGCCTGTCCAGGAAACGGGTGATCCGGCTCATGGGGCGGGAGAGAATCATGACACCGGGCAGTGATTCCTTCCAGAATCGCCTGATATCCCTGGCCGGCGCCATTCCCCCGGATTTCGGCAACGGGGCGGCGGTGCCGGTCTCATTGAACCAGTGGACCGATTTCAACCCCCAGGTGATTTATGGATGCGGCCCTGACCGGGAGACGGCGGACCGGTTCTTTTCTCTTCCCGGTTGGAAGGATGTGGATGCGGTGAAAACCAGCAAATCTTCTATTTTCCCTGTGATCTCACCTGCCGGGCCTCCACTGACATGGGATGGTTTGTCAGCCGGCTGTTCGCCGCCATCCATGGCAGTTCCCTGACAGACGACGGTGTCCAGCTCCAGAAAAACCAGGTCACGCAAACCTCGGCGGTTAAAACGGAGGTGTCCTTTGTAACGGCAGCGGCAGTCAAACAAAGCGTGATTCATGATTTTATCAACAAATCCCTGGTGATCACGCTGGAAAAACCCATGGCCATGCTGTCCACTCTGGAAGGCTTCAAACAGGGAGTCACGGTAGTGGGCAATCATTATATACCCCCTGAAACCTGGATGCTGGCCCATGACCAGGGCCTGGATACCTTGAAAAAACAGGTGCTGGATGTACTGGGCCTGGCGGACGAGACCACGGGCACTCCTGTTCACGGGGGGCGGACATGGATCACCTGAGTGTGGTCAAAGAGCAGTTCAAAGACCTGGCCGTGACCGTTTTTGCCACGGCCGGGGTGGACTCAAATGCGATGCACGCCGCCAGGGATACCGGCGGATTTTATGAGCCCGGCACCATCAACCTGATTGTGATGGCCAGTCACCGCCTGTCCCCCCCGGGCCATGACAAGGGCCCTGATCACGGCCACGGAAGGAAAGACCGCGGCTCTGCTGGATCTGGACATCCGTTCCAGCTATGCACGGGGCCGGTACCGGGCCACGGGCACGGGCACGGATAATATCATTGTGGCGGAAGGGACCGGCACCGCTGTCCTGACCAATGCCGGAGGGCATACCAAACTGGGAGAACTGATCGGCAATGCCGTACACAGGGCGGTCACCGACGCTGTCAGGAAACAGAACGGCTTCACACCGGACCTCAATATTTTCAAAACGCCTGGAAAAAGAGGCATTGTTCTGCACGACCTGCTCTTAGAAGACCTTCCCTGCCAGTGCCGGAACCTGGAAAACCGCTTGATCGAACAGGTGGAAACGCTTTTGCTGGACCCGCTGTATCAGGGTTTTATGGCCACAGCTTTCGCGGTGAGCGATGAGTATGACAAAGGACTGATCAGGGATCCGGCAGTGTTTGACATGCTGTGCCATGACCTTGCCTCCATGATTGCGGAAAAACCGCTCGCGCAATGGCATGACTTTGTCTCCGATCCAGATATGTCCCCGGTCATGACCATGGCGTTGAACGCCCTGTTCAACGGTGCTGCTGCCAGGCAGACCGATGTCGGAGAAAGCCCATGAAAACATCCTTATGACCATGTTTGGTGCTGACCGGCCTGATGGTCGATCTGCCGGCCTGTTCCCCGGCCCGAACCGTCTGTGCAGCGGAAAGCCCCCTCTCAAGCGGGTGGTGTCCCTGGGACCTTTGATCACGGACATGATCTATCAGCTGGGGGCGGATGACCACCTGGCCGGGGTGACCAGTTACTGCAACATCCCTTCCGGCAAAGAAAACAAACCGGTCATCGGCACGGTAATCCAGATCAATGTGGAAGAAATCGTCCACCTTCAGCCGGATGCCGTGTTTGCCAGCACCCTGACGAGAATCAAACAGATAGAGGCCCTCAAGGGTCAGGGTATTCAGGTGATCCGGTTTGACAATCCCACCAGTTTTGATACCCTTTGCGGGATGTTTCTGGATCTGGGAATCCGGATGGGAAGAAAACAGGCCGCACAGGAGATTATCAGAACCGCCGCCGCCAAAGTGGACCAGATCCGGGAAACCGCCGAAACCCTTAAAAAAAGGACCGTGTTTATCCAGATCGGCATCAAACCGTTGAAGACGGCGGAACAAGGCACATTCATCAGCAGTTACATCGAGCTGGCCGGGGGCCGCAACATTGCCGGCCACACCGGATCCGGCATCTTCAGCCGGGAGTATGTGCTCAGGGAAACCCGGATATTATCTTTGTGGCCACCATGGGTACGTCCACCAAAGCCGGCAATGCCGAAAAGGCTTCCTGGATGACATTTCCCGCACTGAATGCAGTGAAACACAGCGAGGTCCATGTCCTGGCCCAGGACAGTGTATTCAGCCCCACACCCCTGACCTTTGCCGATACCCTGATGCTGTTTTTCATGCACATCCATCCAAACGCCGCTCAAACCCTGATGTCCGGCCAAATCCCTTCCGATGCCCGTCCGCATACCGGTGGAGGCGGTTCATGAATGACTCTGTGACAAACCGCTGGGTTCTGATCATTGCCGGTCTGACCATCCTGTTGGCAGGCTGTGCACTCGTGGCTCTGGGCCTGGGGTCCACTCAACTGTCCACCGCCCAGATCCTGGAGGCCGTGTTTCATGACCGGCACAGTGTGACCGCGGGCATTGTTCTGGGCATCCGCCTGCCCCGGGTGATTCTGGCCATTGCCGTGGGCGGGGCCCTGAGTGTGGCCGGCACCCTGCTCCAGGGACTTTTCAGGAACCCGCTGGTGGAACCCTATACCCTGGGGATTTCCGGCGGTGCGTCTTTAGGGGTCTGTATCGCCATCCTTACGGGCCTTCCGGCCCTGCTCGACGTCACCGCCTATCCTTTGGCCGGTTTTGCCGGCGCCGGTATCGTCATTGTCCTGGTGTATGGACTGGGGCTTCGCACGGGCCGGCTGCATCCCAACACCATGCTGCTCATCGGCGTGATGATCAGTTTTGTATCCTCGTCCCTGGTCATGCTGCTCATGGCCGTGTCGGAACAGGATGATTTAAGCAATATTGTTTTCTGGATCATGGGGTCCCTGGATGAACCCAGCCCGGTGCTGATCCGCCTGGTACTGGCAGGTTCCCTGGCCGGCCTAGTCATCGCCCTGTGTCACAGCCTGGCGCTCAATGCCATGGTGCTCGGAGACGATGAAGCCGCGCTGCTGGGCATTCATACGATCCGGACCCGGAAGATTCTGTTTGTCACCGCCTCCCTGCTCACGGGACTGAGCGTGTCCGCTGGCGGTATCATCATGTTCGTAGGGCTGATTGTCCCCCATTTCATGCGCATGATCACCGGATCCGACCACCGCATTCTCATCATCAGTTCTTTTCTGGCCGGGGCCTGTTTCCTTACGTTCTGTGATGTCGTGGCCCGGATGGTGATCGCCCCGCTGGAACTGCCCGTGGGCGTTATCACCGGCATCATCGGCGGGGTGGTCTTCATCTATGTCCTGGGCCGGAAAAAGGTGGCGTTATGACCGGGACGTTTCTGGAAATTGACGGATTGTCCTGCGGGTACAGCCGTCAGACGGTGCTCAGGGATATCTCTTTTTAGTTCGGAAAGGAGAGATCGTCACCATTATCGGGCCCAACGGATGTGGAAAGACCACCTTGTTAAAGACATTGCCCGGATTGATTCCCGCCCTGAAAGGCCGGGTGAAACTACAGGGACAGAACCTGAACACCATGCCCCGGAACCTCCGGGCACAAACCATTGCCATGGTCATGCAGACCCTGGAAAGCATCCACATGACTGTGGAAGAATATGTGCTTTTGGGCCGGCTGCCCCATTTTTCTTCCTGGCAGTTCCTTGAAAACGAGGCAGACCGGGCACTGGCCCGGTCCTTTATGTCCTTCACCCATATCGATCACCTGCGGCACTCCCCCTTGAGCTGTATCAGCAGCGGAGAACGTCAGCTGGCAGGGATCGCCAAGGCCCTGGTGCAGGAGCCGATGCTGCTGCTCATGGATGAACCCACCTCCCATCTGGACATCTCTCACCAGGCCCAGATCCTGAACCGGGTCAAAACTATGAAGGACCGGCACGGCCTGACCGTGGTCATGGTGCAGCATGATCTGAACCTGGCATCGGAATATTCCGACCGGGTCCTGCTGCTGGACAAAAAACCCGGACCGTTTTCTCGTACCGGCATCCCGGAAACCGTGATCACCCGGGACAATATCCGGGCCGTGTACCACACAGATGTGGTGGTGGCCTCCAACCCCATTCCGGGCGGCCCGGCATTTTCATCAAAACCGATTTACAAGAAGGTTAGACCATGATTGATTTGTTCGCCCATGGCGGCATCCTGATGTATCCGCTGCTGTTATGCTCCATTATCGCATTGACCCTGATCATCGAACGCACCCTGTTCTGGACGGCTTCCGGTATCAACCGGGACCGGCCCCTCATGGACCGGGTCCTGGAACTGTCTGCCGAACAAGACTGGGAAGAGATCCGTACCATCACCCGGGGGACGAAAAACTGCGTGGTCCGGGTTCTGGTCAGCGGCATCCTTCACCGGGCGTATTCCCCGGTCAAGGCCATGGAATCCGCCGCTGCCGATGAAATCTTTAAAATGAAGCGGTTCATGGGCGTGCTGGACACCATCATCACCATAGCGCCGCTGTTGGGGATTCTGGGCACCGTGGTGGGCATCATCGAATCCTTTGACATGCTGGGGGCTTCGGGCATCGAAGACCCCATGGCGGTCACCGGCGGGATTGCCAAGGCCCTGATCACTACGGCATCCGGTCTGGCCATTGCCATCATCACCGTGTTTCCCTATAATTTTTCACGCCCGGATTCAGCGCGCCGCACAGATCATCGAAGATACGCCACCAGTTTCGAGATCCTGCATGAACAGCATGCCACCGGTCATCAATCCTGTGAAAGGGACGGAAATGAAGATTAAGGTCCGGAAGCCGGCAAACCCGAATCGAATGCTGCCCTGATCGATATCGTTTTCTGCTGCTGGTGGTGTTTATCTATTCCATGCTGTCCATGTCCGTTCACCGGGGCCTGGCCGTGACCCTGCCGGAATCCGCCGTGGCGGATATCGAAACAAAGACCCCGGTGTCCGTGACCGTCCGGGGGGAAAACGAAATCTATGTGAATGAAATACGGGTGGCTTTAACGGAACTGCCCCGGCGGCTCATGTCGGAACCGGAAAACCGGGACGTCCGGGAGTGCTGCTGTTTGCAGAAGAATCGGTATCCTACCAGACCCTGTTCATGGTTCTGGATCAGATCACCCTGGCCGGGATCCATGACATCTCCCTGCAGGCAAAATTGAAACAATAAATGACACGGACACTGGTTTCAGCATTGGCCGCTTTACTAATTCACGGTGCCGCCCTGTTTCTTTTACCGTTCTCTGCCTTGGTTCCGGGTACGGTCACTTCAAAAGATCACGGCATTGCCATTCAGATCACCCATCCGGCCCCGGAACCGGAAAAAAAGCCGGCCCTTTGCCCACTTCTGACCTGCCGCAGGGGCCCCGGCCTGCGGAACAGCAGCCGTCTTCACAAAAACAGTCCCCCGAGGAAAATCAGCCACCGGAGGAACAGCCGCCACCGGAAACGATCCCTGCCATCGAGACCCCGCCACGGGTGACGTCTGAAATTGACACCACCCCTGATCCGGTTGAAATTACAGCAAATAAAGAACTCATGCCCAAAAAAGGGGAACTGACCCTTTCTCTGCCGGAAACTGACGAGCCGGAAACCGACACAGCCGACCCCGACGCGGCTGAACCCGATGTGCCGGATCCTGTCGATCCAGATCCGGAAACACCGGACGGGACTTCTTCAGACCACCGCACCCCGCCACCCCGGTTAATCCCGAATCAGGATTTTTCTGAAACCGGAACAACGCAAGGTGCCCCTGCCGCCATGGCCGCATCCATCGACAAAACCCTGGTTGCCGCCCCCCCCCAATGATCAGTATCCCCGCTTTGGACCAGCCTCTCCAAAAACAAGCTGTGCCGCTCTACAAAGAAAACCCGCCACCCCGGTATCCCGGAAACGCCCGGCGCCGAGGGCATAGCGGCACGGTCCTGCTCATGGTGTTTGTCAACGAAAAGGGGGGGGGCTGAACAAGTCCGCGTGCTGGCATCCAGCGGCCACGCCTCCCTGGACCGGGCCGCGGAAATTGCCGTGGCAGACTGGCGGTTTGAACCGGGAACGTCCGGCGGCATCCCTGCGGGCATGTGGGTGAAAATTCCAATCGCCTTTGAACTGAAAAAATAAGGCGGCCGCCTTTTTGCGGGTTCAGAATCACGGCATCCGGCGAACCGGGATGCCGTGATCGTCCAGATGGATTTTACCGCTGCAATGGGCACCTCTTTTCTGTGAAAAATGCCGGCTGCCAGAGCGGCATCCGCTCCGGTATGTTCAAACACTTCGGAAAAATGTGCCGGGCTCCCGGCCCCGGAAGATGCGATCACCGGAATGGTCACCGCCTGTTTCACCGCCTGAATCAGTTCCAGGTCATAACCGGCTTTGGTACCGTCCCGGTCAATGCAGTTGAGCAGGATTTCTCCGGCCCCCAGCGCTTCACAGGCATGGGCCAGGGTCACGGCATCCAGGTCCATGGCAGTGCGCCCGCCCTGGACCGTACACTGATACCAGCAGAACCTTTCTCCGTTCGGCCCGGGGATATCTGTTTTAATTACATGATGGCCGGCTGCCCCTTGCCGGGTTGCCACATACACCCGCTTGGGGTCGATGGAGATCACAACAGCCTGGGCCCCGTACACCCGGGAGATCTCTTCTATGGCGCTTTTCCCGGTTTTTTCCCGGTTTCCACAAAGGCTTTGGCCACATGAACCGCATCACTGCCAATGGAAATTTTGTCGGCCCCGGACCGGAAATACCGGGAGGCGACTTCCAGGGCCGTGTAATTCCGGCCGTTAGCATCGGTGTAATCTCTGATCCCACCGCCGATGGTCAACGGCACAAACACATTTTTCGAAGTCTGTTCCAGCACCTGGATCATGGGCATATCCTCTAACGGAAAATCCCGGAACCCGGTGATGTTTAAAAACGTGATTTCATCGGCCCCTTCTTCGTAATACCGCCTGGCCAGGTCCACGGGTTTGCCCAGGTTGCGGACAGAGCCCCGGTCCCCGTCTCCCGGTTTTTCTCTGACATCATACTGATCCCCCTTGGTCACCACCAGATCCCCCTGGTCATTGGACCGCACATCCAGGCAGGCAATGATCCGTTTTGACAGGCCGCATCCCGGGACATCCACCCGTCCCCGGGGGGTAAAATCCGGAAGCCGGATAAAATTTTCCAGCAGCTGCATGCCTTGTTTTTCCGCTTTTTTCCGGGTGAAACTGGGTACCGATGATATTGCCCTGCTGAACGGCGCTGGCAAATTCATAGTCATAGGTGGTGGTGGTCAGCACCACGGCCGGATCATGGGGAATCAGATGAAAGGAATGCACAAAATAAAACCGGGCATCCGTGTCGATGCGGTCCATCAAGGGGGAGTCCTGTCTGAGATGAATCCCGTTCCATCCCATGTGGGGCACGGACAACTTCGTTTTAAACCGCTCCACCCGGCCCTCGAAAAACCCGATAGATTCATTGTTGGACAGATCCTCCTCACTGCCCTGGAATAACGCCTGCATGCCTAAGCAGATGCCGAAAAAAGGCCGGTTGGAAGCCAGATATTCCCGCAGAGGGGCCATATAGCCTTTTCGGTTCAACACCTGGATCATGTTTTCATAATTGCCCACCCCGGGAAACAGAATCTTTTCCGCCGACAGAATATCTTCCGGGCGGGTGACCATATTCAGGGTGCCGCCCAGTTTCTCCACTGCATTTCTCACACTGCGGACATTGCCGGCACCATAATCCAGTAACGTTATCATTGTTTGTTCTGCCTTTTTAAAGGCAACAACCGTCCATCAGACATCATACGTCGATGCCTTCATATTCTTCGTGATTTTTACGGTTGCTGCGGTTTTCGGGACCTTTGTGATCCAATCATCGCCGTCACGGAGCTGCCTCAGCTTTTAAAAATCGATGCTGCCCGGGGTTCTGGGAAACGGGATGACATCCCGGATGTTTTTGATGCCCGTAATCATCATCAGAAACCGCTCAAATCCCAGGCCGAACCCGGCATGGGGCACAGATCCGTACCGCCTCGAATCCAGGTACCACCAGTAAGGGGCCTTGTCCATGCCCATCTCCTCCATGCGGGATTCCAGGACATCCAGGCGTTCCTCTCTCTGGCTGCCGCCGATCAGTTCCCCGATGCCCGGCACCAGCAGGTCCACGGCCGCCACCGTGGTGCCGTCGTCATTGACCCGCATGTAAAACGGTTTAATGGTTTTGGGATAGTTATACAGGAACACCGGTTTTTTCGCATATTCTTCGGCCAGAAACCGCTCGTGCTCGGACTGAAGATCGATACCAAATGTGACTTCATATTCGAATTTCCTGCCGGATTTTTCCAGGACTTGAATGGCATCGGTGTAGGACATACGCTCAAAGGCGCTGCTGGTGAGAATTTCCAGCCGTTTGGGCAGGTCCTTGTCCACAAATTTGAAAAACAGGTCCAGGTCCTGGCCACAGGCCTCCAGGGCATGGGACACCAGGTATTTCACCAGTTCCTCCCCGTGATCCATGTTCCCGGATAGATCACAGAACGCCATTTCCGGCTCCAGCATCCAGAATTCTGCCACATGCCGGCTGGTATTGGAATTTTCCGCCCGGAACGTGGGGCCGAACGTATAGACATCTCCTAATGACAGGGCGAACATTTCCGCGGACAGCTGCCCGGACACGGTCAGGTTGGATTCCTGTCCGAAAAATCCTGTGAAAAATCCATTTTCCCCTGTCTGGACACCTGTTCCGGGTCCAGGCTGGTGACCCTAAACATCTCGCCGGCCCCTTCACAGTCGGATCCTGTGATCACCGGACTGGTCAGGTAATAAAATCCTTTTCCCGATAAAATTGATGCACGGCCTGAACCATTTCGGACCGGATCCGGAATGCGGCCCCGTATTTGTTGGTTCTGGGCCGCAGATGGGCAATGGTGCGCAAAAATTCATCGGAATGCCGTTTTTTCTGCAGCGGATAGGTATCCGGCGCCAGACTGATGATCTCGACCTCTCTGGCCTGAATCTCCCATGTCTGGCCTTTGCCCGGAGAGGGCACCAGCTCCCCGGTCACGGACACGGCCGATCCGGTGGTAATCCCTTGGATATCGGGATAATTGCTCAACTGGCTGTCCGCCACGACCTGAATATTTTCCAGACAGGACCCGTCATTGATCTCCATAAAAGAAAACCCCTTGGCATCCCTGCGGGTTCTGACCCATCCCTTGATCCGCACCTGCCCCGGGGAGGTGCCCAGTTCTGTCAACCGCTTGATTTTTATTCTTTTCATTGCCTTATCCTGCAAAAAATAATATATTAAAAAATTTGAATCCCATATATCATAACCAAGAAAGAAAAACGATTACGTTTAATTTCAGTATCATGCATAAACAAAATTATCAAGACATCCTTGGGCAGGTTCAGTCACCCACCCGGTATGCCGGCAATGAAATCAACACGGTAAAAAAAGATCCGGACCGGGTGGACCTGACATTTGCTTGGTGTTTCCGGATCTCTATGAAATCGGAACCTCCCATTTCGGGCTCCAGATTCTGTATTCCATTCTGAACAAAGATCCCCGAATTGCCGCAGAACGGTTTTTTGCCCCGGCACCGGACATGGAAGCTGATGAGAGAAAAAAGATTCCCTGCCTGTCCATGGAATCCCGAACGCCATTAACCGGGTTTGACATCATCGGTATCAGTCTGCTTTACGAACTGAATTTCACCAATATTCTGACCCTGTTTTCCCTGTCCGGGATCCCGTTTAGGCTCAGGAAAGAAGCACGACCTTCCCTTTGGTCATCGGCGGGGGACCCTGCGCCTTCAACCCGGAACCTCTGGCCGATTTCTTCGATGCTTTTTTAATTGGGGACGGGGAAGAGGCTGTGCTGGAAATATCCAGAACGGTGGCTCAGTTCAAACAACAGGGAGACGGAAATAAAATCAGCCTGCTAAAAGAGCTGTCCAAAATTTCCGGGGTGTATGTGCCGCAGTTTTTTGATGCCTCTTATAATGAAACCGGCTGCCAGAGGATTTCTCCGGTGTATGAGGATTACACCCGCGTCAAACGGGCGTTTTCTTTCCGAACTGACCACCGGAAACAGCCCAATCGCCCCCATCGTGCCGTTCGGCAAGCCAGTCCATGACCGGCTGCGCCTGGAGATCGCCCGGGGCTGCACCCGTGGCTGCCGGTTCTGCCAGGCCGGCATGATCTACCGCCCCGTCCGGGAGCGATCGCTAGACGACCTGGTGGAGATCACCCGGCGTCTCTGGCCGCCACCGGGTATTCCGATATCTCGCTGCTGTCTTTGAGCACAGGTGACTACTCGTGTCTGGCAGCGCTCATGACCCAGCTGATGGCCATCAGCCACAACCAGTGCAACAGCATCTCCTTACCCTCCATCCGGGCGGAGCGGCTCACGCCGGAACTGATGACCCTGATCAAACGCGTACGTAAAACCGGGTTCACCATTGCCCCGGAGGCCGGGACCCAGCGCCTCAGGGACATCATTAACAAAAACCTGACGGAAGAAAGCATCCGGGACACCGTGAAAAATGCGTTTGAACTGGGATGGAAACACATCAAACTCTACTTCATGATGGGCCTGCCCTTTGAAGAAACCGCCGATATCCAAGGAATCTGCGATCTGTCCCATTATCTGGCATCCACGTATGCCAAAGGCAAACGGGGCATCAACGTCAGTGTCACCACCTTTATTCCCAAACCCCACACCCCGTTTCAACGGCACCCCCAGCTGACCCTGAATGGCACCAGAGACCGCCTGGATTATCTGAAACAGCACATGACTCATCCCAAGGTCAGCCTTAAATGGCAGGATCCCCGCATGAGCCTTGTGGAAGGGGTGTTTCCAGAGGGGACCGGCGCCTCTCAACGCTGCTGACGGCTGCGTTTGAGAATGGATGCCGTCTGGACGGGTGGAACGATTATTTTGATTTTGAAAAATGGCGGGCCGCGTTTGATCAAACCGGCATCGATCCGGACTTTTACACATCCCGGCCCCGGACGCAGACCGAACCGTTGCCCTGGGATCACATCGACACCGGTATTTCCCCGCAGTTTCTGGAAAAGGAATGGAAAAACGCCACAGCCTGCGCCACCACCCAGGACTGCCGGGACCATGACTGTACCGGCTGCGGGGTCTGTGATTTCAAAAATGTCCGGCCGGTTCTCCATAAAACGGCAGACACTCCCTCTTTTTCCAGCCCCGGGGCAGACAGGCCATATGATTTGCCGGACCATCTGTTTGCCCGGTACCGGGTCCGGTTTTCAAAACTGGACGAGGCCCGTTTTTCGGACACCTGGAACTGGCTGCCATTGTCCAGCGGGCCGTGAAAAGAGCCGGCCTGACCGTCAAATACTCACAGGGCTTCAACCCGTCCATGCGCCTGGCCTTTGACAATGCCCTGCCCGTGGGCATGGAAAGCGAAGAAGAATTTTTCACCGTTTTTCTGGACCGAAAACTGTCTCCTGCGGCCATCCAGAAGGCTTTGAACCAACAACTGCCCGACGGCCTCTTTGTCACAAACTGTCATTTGCCCGACAAAAAACAGCCGGCTTTTCCCGATAGGATGTATATCAGGTGCAGCTGCCACCCGGCACCCTGGATAAAAAAACCGTGGAGGCATTTCTGGCACAAACTGAGCTCATGGTGGAAGACACCTCCAAAAAAGGAAAAATCCGGAGAACCGATCTGCGAAAGACCGTGTCCGATATCACCTGGCACGCCTCCCCAGACCGGCTGAAAATGATCATGCAGCCCTTTGAAGGACGACCTTTGAGGCCCACTGCCATCTTGAAACACGGCTTTGGACTGTCAGATCCGGTCATCAACCGTACCCGGATTAAAAAACTCAAACAAGGATAATGCCATGCTCAAAGAACTGGTCGTAAACTGCGCCCCCATGAAACCCGGGTGGCTTTACTGGAAAACGGCACGATTGTGGAATTGTTCATTGAAAGAGAAGATGAGACCAGCATTGCCGGCAACATCTACAAAGGCAGGGTCCAGCGGGTCCTTCCGGGCATGCAGGCCGCATTTGTTGATATCGGTTTTGAACAGGCAGCCTTCATTTATGTGGATGATGTTCTGGACACGGAAAGCCACAAAATGTTCAGCCAGTTTGAACAGGACCCGGACATGGAAACGGAAACCGATTCCGAAGATGAAGACCTGACCATGGACAAACAGACCTGGAAGCCGGCACCCGCCTCGGATACAGCCATCGAAGGCCTTCTGTCAGAAGGGCAGGAAATCCTGGTCCAGGTATCCAAGTCCGCCATCGGTTCCAAAGGCCCCCGGGTCACCACCCATATCTCTCTGGCCGGCCGGTATATGGTACTCATGCCCACCGTGGACCATATCGGTATCTCCAAACGCATTGAAAACGAAACGGAAAGAACAAGGCTGCGGGAACTGCTGCTCTCCATCCGGAAAAATGAGTTTGGATATATCTTAAGAACCCAGTCTTTAGGGGTGACCGTGGATACCATCCAGAAAGAGATGGATTTTCTCACCAACACCTGGGAGGAAATTCAGAACAAAAACCGGATCACGTCCGCCCCGTCCCTGGTTTATAAGGACTTGACCGTCACATACCGGGCGGTACGGGACCTTCTGGCCAATGAAGCGGACAAGCTGATCATCGATTCTCCGGTGGAATATGAGCGGGTCCACCAGTTTCTTCGAAAACTGATGCCGGATGTGAACTTAAGTGTGGCGCTTTATCAGGGCCGGGAACCGATTTTTGAGAACTACAACATTGAAGGAGACGTGGCCCGGGCACTCAAACAGAAAGTGTGGCTCAAATCCGGCGGGTATATCGTCATCGAGCAGACCGAGGCCCTGGTGGCCATTGATGTCAATACCGGCCGGTATGTGGGCAAACACAACTTTGATGAAACGATTCTAAAACCAACCTGGAAGCGGTCAAAGAAATTGCCTATCAGATCCGGCTGCGCAACATCGGGGAATCATCATCATCGATTTCATTGACATGAAAAAAGACGTACACAAAGAAAAAGTTATGACACTGCTTAACGAGGCCATGAAGAACGACAAAAGCCAGACCAATATTCTGCCTTTGACTGAGTTGGGTCTGGTGCAGATGACCCGCAAAAGAACCCGGCGGAACCTGACCCGGACCCTGTGTGAACCCTGTTTCTACTGCAACGGCACCGGCCACCTGCTGTCAAAAAAATCGATCTGCCACAAAATTTACCGGGACCTGGTGTCCGAAGCCGGGGATGTCATGGGCAACCGGTTCACGGTCAAAGTGCATCCGGACATTGCCCAGCTGCTCCACGGCCGGGAAAAACATTTGATTGCGTCTCTGGAAAACCAGTTTTCCAAACCCATTGCCATTTATCCGGAACCTCACTACCATCTTGAAGAATATCATATTTTTGAGTCTTTGGTGAAATGATGATTCGGTAGTTGACTTTTAGCCCCAAAAAAAATATTATATTGTGTTTATGATGAGCAGTGGAATAACCCAAAGTTGACAATCACATTTAGTTTAAGGATTTTAATTTTATGAAACGTACATTTCAGCCAAGTAACCGGAAAAGAACCAGAAAGCATGGATTTCTCAAAAGAATGTCCACCCCGGGCGGCAGACGGGTAATCCGGGCCAGACGGGCCAAAGGCAGAAAAAGACTGGCATTGTAAAAATTAGAGATGGATTGAAGGTTTTTTCATTACCCAAAGAAATTCGGCTTAGAAAACGGGCCGAATATGTTACGCTTTCAAAACAGGGGAAACCGATATATTCGGATTATTTTTTAGCCATTGTCTGTGACCGGTCGAATCAGCACAACCGAATCGGCATCACCGTATCAAAAAAGTGGGGAATGCAGTCGCGCGTAACAGGATCAAACGACTTATCAGAGAATATTTCAGACATAGGAAACATTCCATCCCGGGAACCAGGGATATCAACATTATTGCAAGAAAAGGTCTGACTTCGCTATCCAACAGGCAGATAACCGAGCGCCTTGATAAACTTTTTACAAAAATAGCATTGGCCCGAATGAATGATTAAGCAGCTATTGTTAATATTGATTAAATTTTATCAATTTTTTATATCACCGCTGACTGGTCAGAACTGCCGGTTTTATCCGAGCTGTTCCGCCTATGCGGTTGAAGCGGTTCAGAAACACGGCAGCCTCAGGGGCAGCTGGCTGGCGGCCAAACGGATATTGCGTTGTCATCCATTTCATGCAGGGGATATGATCCGGTTCCATAATTGATCCATACGCCCGACTGTTTCTTCTTCCTTGTAGACATTATGTTTGAAAAAATTTTTCAAGCCGAGGAGAGAACATGGATGATCAAAACGATTGTTGTTAGCGGTGTTACTGTCTGTGGTGGTCCTTGTGGGCTATCAGTTCTTTTTTGTCACCCCGCCGCCTGACCCCAATCCTTCCCAGACCGCCCGGGAATCCAGTGGAACGGAACCCATTCCGTCCCCCGAGAATACCCGGTCTGCCGTGTCCGATTATACCCCTGATAAAAACAGGGCACCGGCCTCCATCGACAGGACCGAACCGGCGGATTTCAGAACCATTTCCGTTTCAACGCCGCTGTATGACCTTAATATATCTGAATATCTGGCTGCAGTAACCAGCCAGCTATTAAAAGATTACAAGTCCAGTAACGGATCATCGTCCGACCAGAAGCAAATGGTGGACCCCGGCTGACCCGGGGCACGTTAATCACCGGTACCCGTAGCGGTGTGATTGAAGGGCTTGAAACGGCTGTTTTCACGGCGGATACCGACACCCAGTCCTTGAATCTGACCCAGGGCAGCCAGACCCTGACATTTTCCTGGACCAGCCCCCGGGGGATCATTGTCCAGAAAATATACACGTTTCAGGCTGATTCCTACCTGATTGACTGTGACATCGTGATTCAAAACGGGTCGGGCATGCCCGTAACCGATGCCCTCGTGATTACCACTCCCGGCATTTTTGACGACGAAACAAAAAAACGGTCCCGGTTTGCCTTTGAAGGACCCGTGGCCTATGTCAACAACGAATTTCTGTCCATCAAACCCAAAGACATTGAAGATCAGGACACTTTCACCGGCAATATCAACTGGACCGGATACACGGACCGGTATTTTCTGACGGCGGTTCTTCCCGATGCCGAAGGAGAAGGTCAGCTCAAACTCAAGTATGAAAACAACATGGCTGAAAGTCGGCTGGTATGGCAGATGGACCGGATTGACCCGGGCATGCAGGGGAATATCCGTTCACCTATTATCTGGGTCCGAAAAGTCTCAAGGTGTTGAACCAGTATGACAACACATTGAAAAAGCGATCAATTTTGGTTTTTTGACATTCTTGCCAGACCGCTGCTCATCACCATGAATTTCATTCATGATATCATTCCCAACTACGGAGTGGCGATTATTTTGCTGACGGTTCTCATCAAGCTTATTTTCTGGCCCCTGGGAACCAAAAGCTACAAATCCATGAATGAAATGAAAAAAGTCCAGCCCCTGATGATGAAAATCCGGGAAAAGTATAAAGACGACAAACAGCGGATGAACCAGGAGATCATGTCCTTGTACAAGACATACAAGGTCAATCCGGCCTCTGGCTGTCTGCCCCTGCTGGTCCAGATGCCCATTTTCTTTGCGTTGTACCGGATGCTCTATCAGGCCATCGAGCTTCGGCACGCGCCGTTTGTGGGCTGGATCAAGGACCTTTCCGGCCCGGACCGGCTGTTCCATTTCGATTTTGCCATTCCCTTAATGGAAGCACCTTACGGCATTCCCGTTCTTACTCTGATCATGGGGGCTTCATTTTTGCTCCAGCAGAAAATGACCCCAACAGCAGGTGATCCCATGCAGGCAAAAATGATGATGCTCATGCCGATTTTTATGACCGTCCTGTTTATCAATTTTCCGTCCGGACTGGTTTTGTACATGCTGGTGAACAACATCATCTCTATGGGGCAGCAGTATTATACCCAGAAAAAAATTTTCCAAATAGCAGGAGGTAATTCATGAAAAAAACTCAGGAATTCAGCGGAAAAGACGTCGATACTGCCGTCAAAACCGCCTGCGATACCCTTTCCGTTTCAAAAAAAGACCTGAAATACGAAGTCATATCCACAGGCGCATCCGGTATATTCGGGATTGTGGGCCGCAAAGATGCCGTCATCAAAGTGGTTCTTCCCCAGAACAATGCCGACACCTCTGAAAAAGAGCTGGAAGGCATCCGCTCCATGGTGGACGAAGCCTTTGGATCGAACACCCGGATCAGCACCCCTTCCGCTGAAGACTTATCAGACCGTTCTGTCAGTGATTCATCACAAGGAAACCCGCCGCTCCGGCCCAGAACAACCGACACCTGCTCCGAAAAGGAAAGAACACCAAACCGGTTGCCCCCCACATCCGAAGCCGCTCCGGAAAACCGGCTGCTGAAGATTCAAAACCGGTTGCCCAGGACGATTACCCTTTGGATTCTCCTGGAAAAACCGCCGCACCCGAACCGCCCCAGGTAGTGGAAGTCACTCAGGAATCCATTGATCTGGGCTTGGAAACCCTCCAGAAAATGGCGGATCTGATCACCGAGGGCGCTACCGTGGAAGCCGAAACGAACCGGGATCATCTGACCTTGAAAATTACCGGTGGCAACGCCGGTATCCTGATCGGCCGAAAAGGCCAGACTCTGGATGCCATGCAGTTTCTCACCGACAAGATCATCAACCGTAAAAGCGAGGCCCGGGTCCGGGTCAAAGTGGATGTGGAAGGGTACATTGAAACCCGGAAGTCCAATCTCAAGCATCTGGCCGTAAAAATGGCGGAAAAAGCAAAAAAACAGGTAAGCCTGCCACCATCAACCAGATGAGTGCCCAGGACCGCCGCATTGTCCATCTGACGCTCAAAGACGACAACCGGGTCAGAACCCAAAGCATGGGCGACGGGTATTACCGGCGCCTGGTGATTTTTCCAAAAAAAAAGAACTCGTTTGCCGGTAAGAAACGGTTCAAAAGATAGGTTTCCATGAATGACACCATTGCCGCAATCGCCACCCCTTTCGGCAGCGGTGGCATCGGGGTCATCCGGATCTCGGGTCCGGATGCCACGGCCATTGCGGTACCGTTCTTTTCCAGGACCCGGACCGGCCCCCCTTCAACCGGAGACCTGAAAACCCCACCGGGTCTATCATGGCTATTTCATGGACAACGGAGAGGTCATTGACGAAATCCTGCTTATTTTCATGAAAGGCCCCCGGTCCTATACGGCCGAAGATGTGGTGGAAATCCAGGCCCATTCAGGCACCGTGGTACTTAAACAGATTCTGGAAAGACTGCTGGTAAACGGTGCCCGGCTGGCGGAACCCGGGGAGTTCACCCGAAGGGCTTTTTTAAATCAGCGCATCGATCTGACCCAGGCCGAGGCAGTGGCCGATATCATCAACGCCCGGTCCACGGCCGCCCTGAAATTCGCTGCCGCCCAGAATTCCGGAGCCTTAAAAAGCAGATCCAGGACATGCGGGAACTACTGATCCGTGTCCTTTCCCAGGTGGAGGTGCGCATCGACTTTTCTGATGATGTGCCTGAAGAGGCAGAGGATTCCGGCTTCCGGGATACCGGTGACATCGACAGGGTCATGCACCAGTGCCGGAAATTCATCCGGCAGCACGAAGACGCCTGTTTTCTCAAAGAGGGCATCCGCCTGGCCATCTGCGGCAAACCCAATGTGGGAAAATCCAGCCTCATGAACCGACTTCTGTCCAGGGAGAAATCCATTGTCACGGCCCTTCCCGGCACCACCCGGGACCCGATCCAGGAAGCCATGAACATGAACGGCATTCCATTGTGGTGACAGACACGGCCGGCATCATGACACCGACGATCTGGTGGAATCATCGGCATCGAACGGGCCAAAGACCATATCCGCAATGCCGATCTGGTCCTGTTCATGGTAGAGCCGGGAAAGACGCTGTCCGAAATGGAAGTCAGAAAAATGGTGTCCGTGGACCAAAGAATTCTGGTGGTGGTCAATAAAATCGATCTCACCGTCGACCGGAACGGACAGCCAAAACCCGGTGCTCCAAAACTGCCGGAACTGCCGGAAATCTGCGATTCCATTCCCCGGGTTCGCATTTCCGCTCTTCACAATCAGGGAATCCGGGAATTACGGGAGGCCATCCTGCAGCTGTGCATGGGGGATCTGACCATGGATGGTTCCGCCGTGGTCCCCAACCTGCGGCATAAAACCGCACTGACACAGACGCTATCCTGTCTTGAGTCCGTCAGACACGGCATAGAAACCGGTCAACCGGAGGAAACGTTGGCCATTGACCTGAAAAACAGCATTGACCTGCTGGGCAGTATTACCGGTGAAACCGCGTCACTGGATATACTGGATACAATTTTTAACAATTTCTGTATTGGAAATAAAGGATTTTGCCATGGCACTGGATCTGAAAACGCATTTTGCAAAATATGAAGCCCTGGTTCAAGTGGTGGACGGAATTTTGACCGGGTCAAACAGGAGTTTCCCAAAGAGGTGTTCTGCCGGGAAAAATGCAGTGACTGCTGCTACGCCATTTTTGACATGCCCCTGATCGAGGCCCTTTACCTGAAATCCAGATTCCTGGAAAAATTCTTTGGCAAAGAAAAAAACGAACTGCTGGAAATTGCCGACAAAACCGACCGGGCTTTGGTCAAACTCAAACGGGACGCTTACAAAAAAAGTGCAGAAAGGGGCGGATCAGCTGGAAATTGTGGGCCATATGTCTCAGGAACGGGTACGCTGTCCCCTGCTGGGGTCTGACAACCTGTGCCTGCTGTATGAATTTAGGCCCATCACCTGCCGCATCTACGGCATCCCCACCTCCACGGCCGGGAAAAGCCACATCTGCGGGCGGACCAATTTCATCCAGGGAAACGCGTACCCGACGTTGAACATGGACAAAATTTATACCCAGCTTCAACTGCTTTCAGCAGAACTTCTCAAGGACATCCATTCCCGGCACATCAAAATGCACGAGATGCTGATACCGGTCTCCATGGCCTTGATCACCGATTTTAACGAAGATTATTTAGGGGTCCGGAAGGATGGATAATTTCACCAGAGAACAGATCGAAGAGAAGAAAAAGGCCATCTTCGATGCCATGGGGAAACGAGGACAGCGCCAGATTCTGAAAAAGGGCTATGACAGATGGGACCCGTTCCAGGAACCCAAAGATCCCATCGACATCCGGAAAGACAAGACCAAACGGACTTCTCAAATGCTGATCCGGGAATTTCTGTCCCAGGCCGATTCTGACACCTACTCCAACTCCTTTGCCCAGGGCGCCCTGGAGATGTGTCTGGGCATCATCAATGAAGAAGAAAAATCAGAGGAATGTTTGAATTTGCCTGCTGGTACCGAAAACTGCTTAAAACAGGAAGGACATGATCCCCTTTGACAGGAAAGCCGCTCTGGCCATTCTGACGCAAAAGGAAACCCGGCTGACCGCCAGGGCCTATGTGTACGAAATAGCCAGTCAGCTTCAGCTGTCGGTATCTGATGCCAATCTGTTCTCAAAACCCTGGTCAGCCAGAAAGAACTTACCTACCAGGATATATACGGCACCACCTGTGTGATTCAAAATTTCAGAAACCGGTCCGGATCACCGACCATTTTATGTTGCTTCCACCGGATTTCTCCGGTTTTAACGACCGTCCCGGCGTGCATGCCATCCACCTTGAACCGGGCATCTCTTTCGGGTCCGGGCATCATCCCACCACCCGCCTGTGCCTGGCGGCCCTGGAACATCTATTTTTCAAACCCGGCCCGGCCCCGGCATTTTGCAGGCCCCGGGAGCGGATATCGGCACCGGATCAGGAGTCCTGGCCATTGCCATGTGCCTGGCCGGGGTCTCCACTTGCCTGGCATACGACATTGACCCCAACGCGGTCAGTGAAGCCGGACGAAACACGGCCCTGAACCGACTGTCCGGCCGGATATCGGTGAAGAATCATCCAATATCTGAAACCGGCCCGGGGCTGGGAATCATCTGTGCCAACCTGAGAACACCGACCCTTGAAACCCTGGCACCGGTTTTCCGGCCAGAGACTGATCCCCGGGGGCACCCTTGTTTTTTCCGGTATCCGCTCATGGGAAGCTGACAATTTAAAGACCTGTTTCAACGAATACCAGTTTCGGCCCGTCTGGGAAAATACTGATAAAGACTGGTGGGACTGATTTCGGCGGACCATTCAACAACACCATGATTCGATGGATCACATATGTGATTTGTTTTCTGATGGTGACCGGCCTGGTGGCGCCCGTGGCAGGCGATGTGTTTATCTGGACCGACTCCGAAGGAGTCCGGCATTTTCCAACATCCTCACCGCCTGAAACACAAAACCCACCCAAGTTCTGGATGAGCAGATTCAAAGCCGGATTCCTTCCGACCGGCAGTTCAGGGTGATTAAAATCTATGACGGCGATTCACTTCTGGTCCGGGGCACGGACCTGACCCTGAAAATCCGTATGGTGGGCATTGATGCCCCGGAAACCGGCGGCCGGCAGAAACCGGGCCAGCCCTACAGCAGACAGGCACATCTGTTTCTGAGCCGGCAGATCCAAGACCGGTTCGTGACCCTGAAGACTTACGGCCTGGGCGGATACAACCGGATTCTGGCGGAAGTGTTCGTCGGAAGCATCAACATGAATCTGGAAATGATGAAAGCGGGGCTGGCAGAAATGTATCAGGGAAGCCTTCCCAAAACGTTTAACGCCGCCCCGTATCTGACAGCCCAGGATCATGCCAGACAACGCCGAATCGGGGATGTGGGCCCAGGGCAGCCGGTACAAGAGTCCCCGGCAGTGGCGGAGAGAAAATCCAAGAAACTGAAAAAGGTTAAAACGGGATATCCTCATCCTGCATCGGGGCCTGACCTCCGCCCGGATGGGTAGGTCCATGAAAATTCTGCTGGTTGGGCGCCGGATTGCCCTGCTGAGGGTATCCACCACCGGGCGGGTCCTTTTATATCCGTTTGAAGACGGATACCCGTCACCCTGATTGTCGGATCTCCCTCCGAGAAATTGGAAATTACTGACCACGATCTCCGTGATATAGTGAGTCTGGCCGTCTTTTTCATAATTCCGTGTCTGAAGCCGGCCTTCGATATAGACCTGATTGCCTTTGGACAGATATTTTTCCAGGATTTCAGCCGGTTTTCCAAATGCCACCACCCGGTGCCACTCGGTTTTTTCCTGCTTTTCCCCGGTATTTTTATCTGTCCACTGTTCACTGGTGGCAATTGAAAAATTCACCACAGCCATGCCTTGCTGGGAATACCTGATTTCCGGGTCACGCCCCAGATTCCCGATGAGCATCACCTTGTTTAAACCCGCCATTGTCGACTCCTTTTTCTCAAGGTTGATATTAAATTGTATATATGCACATATCATGGCTGGATTGTCAATTCCCTAGTTCCGAACTTTGCTGCGATGCATTGATGCGACCATGAACGCAAAAATCGCAAAATCGCTACCAGCCTGTTGCAGGCAGGATGGTTTCAAAATGTATGTATCCCATCATATCGGGATCACGAAGTGATTATCTTCTTCATATCAAATGGTATGAAGATTGCTATGTATCCATATGAAACCTAATATTGTAACCCGGCAGGCCGAAAGGGTCATGACACATTATAAAACGGCCAAATCAAGAAGGAACCCAATATGACAAAAGACACAGCCAAACAAGGTCAGATTGCTGAGCGGATGCCGGACCCGGATCCGGATGAACAGGCCAGACAGTCTCTGGAAAAAATTAAACATAAATTTATCATCATGAGTGGCAAGGGCGGGGTGGGAAAGACAAGTGTGTCCGTAAATCTGGCACTGGCTTTGGCCCAAAAGGATATCAGGTCGGATTGATGGATGTGGATCTCCACGGCCCGGACATTCCCCACATGATGGGATTGTCCGGCATGCTCACAACAGACAACACCCGGAAAATGGTACCGATTTCCTATTCAGACCATCTCAAAATCATATCAATGGAATCATTGATGCCCAACAGAGATGAGGCCGTGATCTGGCGGGGTCCTGTCAAACACAGTGCCATCCGTCAGTTCATTGGTGATGTCAACTGGGGAAATCTGGATTTTTTGATCATTGATTCTCCTCCGGGAACCGGGGATGAACCCCTGACCGTGGCCCAGCTGATCCCGGAGGCCAAAGCCGTGATCGTGACCACCCCCCAGGAGGTGGCGCTGTCAGATATCCGGAAATCCATCAGTTTCTGTAAAAATGTCCGGATGGAAATCTTTGGCATCATCGAAAACATGAGCGGATTTACCTGCCCCCATTGTGGAGAGATGGTGGACCTTTTCGGCACGGGCGGAGGAAAAAAACCGCACAGAACTATGGCATCCCCTTCCTGGGAAAAATTGCCTTTGATCCGGAAATGGTCCAATGCGGTGATAGCGGCATGGCGTTTCAGCAGAAATTCACCCAATCACCCATTACGCTGCATTTCAGGAAATTGCCGGCAAAATGGCAGGATAACTTAATCGCTCTGATATCAACCTGATGAAAATAACCAAGGGAGGACGTATGAAAATAGCTGTCAGTGCCTCAGGCCAGGATCTGGATGCGCAGATCGATCAACGGTTCGGCCGGTGTGAATATTTTTTGATTGTGGAAGCCGATACCATGGAAACTCAGGCGTTTCCCAATGACAACCGAAACCAGACCAGTGGCGCCGGTGTTCAGGCGGCCGGATTTGTGATCAACAAGGGGGCCCAGGCCGTTTTGACCGGCAGCTGCGGCCCCAAAGCCATGGATGTGTTCAACGCTCAGGACATTCCCGTGCACACGGGTCACGCAGGCAGTATCCGCCAGGCCGTGGAAGCTTTTAAACGCGGCAAGCCGGAGACATCCGGATCTTCAACCGCAGGCCGGAACACCCCAGCCCCGTCATCCGGTCCGGGACCGGCGGAGGTGGACGTGGGATGGGCGGCGGTGGCGGTCAGGGGATGGGCGGCGGCG